>Ga0137409_10001137_pt1 | contig 28784 bp, 23 predicted proteins | sample CZODoug1_16funga_FD_122059 | JGI IMG/M metagenome (GOLD analysis project Ga0137409, IMG submission 122059) | Vadose zone soil fungal communities from Angelo Coast Range Reserve, California, USA - CZODoug1_16fungal (Hybrid Assembly) | ecosystem: Environmental > Terrestrial > Soil > Vadose zone...
CCAGGGGATCCGTTCCGCAAGCTCCTCGGACCGGAGTGGCAGCGGCAGCACTGGTATCCCACCCCGGCAGAGCGTGACGCCGCGCTTGCCGATATGAGCCGCCGGCATGAGTACTCCCGCGGCGGTGACAAGCCCGCGCTCGTGTTCCAGAAGATCGAAAAGCTCGCCGAGAGTCGCGGGCTGTAGGTGCCGTATGACCCACCCCGCAGACTATCCCTACGCCACGCACCTGGACGTCAAGTTCGCTCCCTTGAGCGTCGTCGACGTGCCTGCGCTCGTGGCCCAGTGCAAGGACCGCTGGTACAACCAGACTCTCTGCAAGGTCAACGACTCGGTCATCCGCCTCGGTGTCTTGCAGGGCGAATACCACTGGCACAAGCACGACAATGACGATGAGTTCTTCTTCGTCCTCGAAGGTCACTTCTTGATCGACATGGAGGACCGGACAATCGACCTGCGGCCGCTGGAGGGATTTGTCGTGCCCAAAGGCGTGGTTCACCGCACGCGTGCGCCCGAGCGCGCGGTCATTCTGATGGCGGAGACCTCCGCCATCATTCCGACCGGTGACCGGTGAGCGCGAGACCGGACTGAGGTTCGGCTCGCTGCGCGGCGGCAGCGCCGCCTAAGCGCCTCTAGAAGGTCCGCCCCAGGAACAGATAGAACGCCTGGTTGCCGTGCCGGTCGAAGCCACTGGCGAGATACACCGGGCCCAGGAACGTGTCCATTCCCACAAACACGCTGGCGTCCTTCTCAGTGTTGCCGAATCGCGCCTCGCTGCGCTTCTGCCACACGTTGCCCGCCTCGAGCGACATGCCCAGGTAAGTCGGCACGTCCAGGTACCCGGGTCCGCCGCGGCCGATCTGACGGTAGTACACCAGGCGGGCGATGCCGAAATTCGGCCCGGTGAGCGAATCTGCCCTGAGACCCGAGAGGTTGAGGAAGCCCCCGAGCGGAAATAACAGGTTGATGTCGGTGAGCCGGGCCTGCAGGGTCATGCCTCCGGATGCCGAGAACGCCAGCGTATCGCGCCCGAACGAGTGGGCGCCGAGATAGCTGAGCGTCACCTGATCGGAGGTCTGCTCGGCGCCGCTGGCGTTGCGTACACCGCTCCACTGCAGGGTCGCCCGCTGGCCGCGGTGCGGGAAGTTGACATCGTCAAGCCGGTCGTAGGTGAAGCGTACGAAGTAGTCACGCGTGTTGAAGGGCGCGAAGCTCCGCTGCGGCAGACTCGGATCCGCAGGGTCGCCGATTTTAAGGCGGAAATGACCCTGTTCGCGCTGCACGCCGGTGCGGATCTCTCCCCAGTTGCCAAATTGATGCCCGAAATCCAGTCCATAGTCGAACCGGTGTACGCGGTACTCCGCCAGCAGGTTCTGTCCCTGCAGCACGTCCACGTCGCGACTCTGGTCCGCCGCATGCGGCATGACGAACCAGCCGGAAAACTGCGCCAGCGGCAGGAACAGCTCGCTCGAAATCTGCGAGATGGTGCCGATCTGCAGGTCGGTGACCCATTCGCCGGCATTGCGGGTGATATCCGCCATGACAAAGCGTATGGCGGCGTTATAAGTGGAGTTGCCCTGGAAGTCGTCCTGCAGGCTGAGCCCGAAACGCAGGTAGTTCGGACCCTGGGAATTCGGGCGCGCATCGAGCGCCAGACCGTAGCGGCTCTCGTCCCCGATCACGTGGTAGTCGAGCGTATCGAGGCCGCCACGCCCATAGAGCGCGGTCACGCGGCGCGCGACCGCATCCGGATCGAGCGGTTTGCCGGTCAGACCGTCGAACAGGCTGTTCGCGGCGGGGCCATAGCGCTCCGATCCCGGATCGACACGCACGAAGTCGATGCGCGGCGGCGGAGCGCGTGGCGCCTCACGACGCTGCACGTAGCGCTGCATGTCCTGCTCGCTCACGCTGAGCGCCGCCAGCTGCTCGGCCTTGCCGCGCGCCGCGGCCTCGCCCACGCCGATCACGCGCGCCACGATGCCGAAGTCGAATGACGACGCGTCACCGAGCGCCGGCTGGATGAGAATGTCCTGCGGCGTCAGCGTGGCGAGCTGGGCCTGGGCATTGCGCCGGATGAGAATCGCCAGCATCTGGCTGGAGATCACCGGGGCGCTGCTCAGCTGCTGGCGCGGCAGCAGCGGAAAGCCGACATCCACCGCTATGACCACGTCCACACCCATGGCGCGCGCGATGTCGACCGGGAGGTTGTCGGCGATGCCCCCGTCGACGAGCAGATGCCCCTCGCGCTGCACGGGCGCAAATACCGCCGGCGCCGACAGGCTCGCGTGCATCGCGCTGGTCAGATCGCCCGAGCCCATGACCACCGTCTCGCCGCTCTCGAGGTCGGTGGCCACGGCGCGAAACGGCGTCGGCAGCTGGTCGAAGTCGCTGATGCGCGCCACCGGCAGTGTCAGCCGCCGCAGCATCTGCGTGAGCCCCTGACCCCGGATCAGTCCTTTCGGCAGCAGGATGCGGCCGGCGTGCACACCGAGCGGAAACTTCACCAGGAAAGTCTCATCCTCCTGCTTGCGCCGCAGCGTCAGATCCTCGCGCGGTGGCCGGTCGCGGAACGCGTCCTGCCAGTTGATCGAAGTCATGATCTTCTCGATGTCGCGCGCCGACAGGCCGCTGGCGTACAGGCCGCCGACGACCGCACCCATGCTGGTGCCGGCGATCGCATCGATCGGTACGCGCATCTGCTCCAGGACTTTCAGAACTCCGATATGCGCTGCGCCGCGCGCGCCGCCACCGGAAAGTACCAACCCAACACGAGGCCGGTGGGCAGTGGCCGGCGCGGCGCCGGGCTGATCGGCGCCACTCTGAGCGTTGGTGATGGCGGGAGCCGCGAGCGACTGAACTGCGAGGATGAGACTCAGTACCCCGAGACGGGGCGTGACCGCCCGTGTTGAACTCACGTGGCGAAGAATACCAGCATGCGGGCGCGGGTGCGCTTGGGCTCGCGATTGACGCACAGCATCGCGGATAATGCCCGCCATGATGCAGTCCCGCGTTGTAGCCGGCGTGCGCGGCGGCGCCACGTTTCCCGCACGCCTGGCCAGCGGGCTGTGCCGCGTGACGGCGCTGTGTATCGGCGCTTGTGCCGTTGCGCTCGCGCAGTCGCCGGATGCCAGCGACTGGGGCTACTACGGCGGTGATGCGTTCGGCCAGCGCTTCTCGAGCCTCGATGAGATCAACCGCAGCAACGTCTCGAAACTGTCGGTCGCCTGGACTTATCGCACCGCCGAGCGGGGCGCGGGGCTGGCGCGCGCCGCCAGGCTGACCTTCGAAGCCACCCCGGTGCTCGCGTTCGGTCTTTTGTACCTCGAGACCGGTACGAACATTGTGATCGCACTCGATCCGGAGTCCGGACGCGCGCGCTGGCGCTTCGATCCGCGCATCGATCGCGCGCGGCGCTACGCCGAGGCGAGCTCCCGCGGCGTGAGTGTCTGGGAGAGCAGCGATGCCCGACAACCCGCTCCCTGCCGGCGGCGGGTGTTCACCGGCACGCTGGACGCACGCCTGCTGGCACTCGATGCTGAAACCGGTCGCCCGTGCGCGGACTTCGGCGATCGCGGCCAGGTGGATCTGACCCGCGGTGTGCGCATTCGCGATCCGGGCGCGTACCTGGTGACCTCCCCGCCTGCCGTCTACGGCAATGCCGTGATCGTGGGTTCCGCGATCGGCGACAACCGCGCGACCGACGTGGAGCGCGGTGTCATCCGCGCCTACGACGCTCACAGCGGCGCGCAATTGTGGTCCTTCGATCCGCTGCCGGATTCCCCCGCGCACCCGGCGGCGTCCGAGTGGAACCTCGCGCAGGCCGCGGGCACCGGCGCCGGCAACGCCTGGGGCGTGATGTCGGTCGATGAGGAGCACGGCCTGGTGCTGGTGCCGACCGGCTCGGCGAGCCCCGACTTCTACGGCGGCATGCGCTTGGGTGCCAATCGCTTCGCGGACTCGCTGCTCGCGCTCGATGCCAGGAGCGGCCGGCTCGTCTGGCAGCAGCAACTCATCCACCACGACCTGTGGGATTACGACCTCGCGGCGCAGCCGGTGCTGGGGGACATCGAGGTGCAGGGAGTACCGGTACCGGCAGTCATCCAGGCGACCAAGACCGGCATGTTGTACGTGTTCGAGCGCACCCGCGGCCGGCCGCTGTTCCCGATCACCGAGAAACCCGTGCCCGCGAGCCATGTCCCGGGCGAACAGGCGTGGTCCACGCAGCCGTTCTCGTCGCTCCCCGCGCTTACTTCCCAGCGCCCGCTGCGACCCGGCGACGCCTGGGGCCTCACGTTCTGGGATCGCGGCAAGTGCCGCGACCTCATCGCCTCGCTGCGCAACGAGGGCATTTTCACCCCACCCGACACGCGCGGCACGCTGCTGTCACCCGGTTACATCGGCGGCGTGAACTGGGGCGGCATGGTGTTCGACGAGCAGCGCGAGCGCGTCATCGCGGCCGTCAATCATTTGCCGATGGTGGTTACCCTCATCTCGCCACAGGATTTCGAGCGTGACGCGCGCTCGGACCGCTTTCCGCATTCCGAGTTTGCCCGGCAGGCGGGCACGCCCTACGCCATGCGCCGCGAGCCGCTGCTCTCGCCCTGGGACCTGCCGTGCACTGCGCCGCCCTGGGGTACCCTGGTCAGCGTGGACCTGCGCCACTCTCGCATCGTCTGGCAGGTGCCGCTCGGCTCCACCGCAGGGCTCACGCCCTGGTTCGTGCCGTCACGGGACTTCGGCATGCCGAACATGGGCGGACCGATTGCGACCGACGGCGACCTGGTGTTTGTCGCAGCCACCATGGACAGCTACCTGCGTGCCTTCGACATCGAGACCGGACGCGAGCTGTGGAGGTACAAGCTGCCCGCGGGCGGTCAGGCCACGCCCATGACCTACCGGGCGGGACGCGACCAGCGTCAATATCTCGTCATCAGCGCCGGCGGCCACGGCCCGCTCGGCACGCCGCGCGGCGACTACGTCATCGCCTTCGCGCTGCCATCCGCAGCGGCGGCGCACCCATAGATTTGCGGAGATAAAGGGAATGTCGCTTCTGATTCTGTCGATCATCGTCCAGGTGGCACTCATCATCCACGTCGTCAAGACCGGACGGAACCAGATCTGGATCTGGGTGCTCGCGCTGCTGTCGCTGCCGGGAGCGATTGCCTACATCGCGGTGGAGATTCTTCCCGAACTGTTCCGCAGCCGCACGGCGCAGCGCACCGCGCGCGGCTTGCGCAAAGCCATGGATCCCGGCGCCGACCTGCGCCGTTACGAGAGCGAGGCGCGTGTCGCCAGCAACGTCGCGAGCCGCCAGCGCTACGCGGAGGAACTCGTGCGCCACGAACGCTACGACGAGGCCATCGCTCAGTACCGCGAGGCGCTTACGGGATTGTATGAACATGACCCCAATCTCATGCAGGGACTCGCACAGGCGCAGTTTGGCAAGGGCGACGCAGCCGCTGCGCGCGCCACGCTCGATGAACTCATCCAGCGCAACCCGGATTTTCGCTCGCCGGCAGGGCATCTGCTGTACGCCCGCGCGCTCGAGGCAGAAGGCAACGTGCCCAAGGCGCTCGAGGAGTACGCGGTGCTGGCGCCCTCCTACCCCGGCGCCGAAGCCTCGGTGCGTTACGCCCAGCTGCTGCAGGCCCAGGGTCGGCGGGCCGAAGCGCAGAAAGTGGCGCGCGAGCTGCTCGAGCAGGCGCGCATCGCACCGGGTCACTACCGCCGGGCGCAGCGCCCCTGGCTGGATGCCGCACAGCGGCTGTTGTAAGGGCTGAGGACCGCGCTCGCCAGGCCCGCCAGGACAAGCGCCAGCACGCTCAATACATCGAGGGCGCCGCCGCCGCCACCGGACGCGGGCGCGTGCGCGGCTGCGGGCGCGGTGATCGTGACCGTTGCGGAAGCAGAGCGAGTCGAATCGGCGAGCGCTATGGCCGTGACTGTCACGGTTGCGGGTGACGGTACTGTCGCCGGAGCCGCATAGACTCCGGCGGTGGAAATCGTACCGACCGTCGCGTTGCCGCCCGTCGTCGTGTTGACCTGCCAGGTCACCTGCGTATTGAGCGTATCAGCGACCGTCGCGGTAAAGGACTGCGTCGTGCCGCTCCCGGCCTGCAGGCTGCCGCTGGTGGGTGACACGGAGACGGTCACAGGGGAAGGGACCGAAATGGCGGTGAGGCAGGCGTTCGTGCCCGCGCTCGCCGGAGCGGAGCTGGTGGCCGCCGTGGAGCTGACGATAACCGTTGCGGGATCCTGTTTGCCCGCATCATCGGCGACCGTGAGCGTCACGGTGAATGTACCGGTCGCCGGTGCGGTCACGGTGGTGGAGGGACCGGCGGGATTTGTCACCGGGTGCGCCGGATCGCTGCTCATCCACTGATAGCTCGCGATCGTGTGGTGGCACGCCGCGCGGCTGCCCGAAGCGTCGAGCGTCACGTTCATTCCGGGCGCGACACTTGCGGGAACCTTCACGGCCGCGACCGGCCGCAGCGCCGCGTTGAGCGCCCCCGACGCGCTCGCCATCCCGGCACCGCAGGTCCGGCCATCGAGCGTGCAGATGCATTCGGAAGCCTGCACGTCGCCGGGACCCGTCGGTACGTGACACATCGGCGGCGGGGGAACGGTGCCCGGGGAGGTCTGAGGAAAGGGCTGCGAGCCTTCCTTCAATCGCGCAATGAGCTGCGCCGAGGTCAGATTACCGTTGACGGCGAGCATCAGACCCGCGATGCCCGAGACGAGCGGCGCCGAAAAGCTCGTGCCCAGATTCGGATGGTTCACCTGGTCTGTATAGCCATCCGCTGCGGGCGTGGTCGTGCCCTGATTGGTGGTCGAAGTAATCGGATAGAGGCACGGTGAGCCTGCAGTGGTATTGACGCAGTTTCCAGCCGGGGCACTGAGCGCGACCTCCGGCCCGAGGCTGCTGTAGCCGACCTTGGTGCCGGCGTGCCGCAGGCCGGCCACACCCGCAACGCCCGCACAGTTGGCGGGCGCGTCGACGGGTCCACCCTCGTTCCCCGCCGAGGCGACGACCAACACTCCCCTGGCGGTCAGCTGACCGATGACATCGGCATAGAGCTGCGGACAGCTGCCTGTTCCGCCGAGACTCATGTTTTCGATCCGGGCGGGATACGGGTTGTTCGGCACGCCGCTGACCGGGATACCGGCCGCCCACAGCATGCCGGCCGCGATGTCCGAGTCGAGGCCGCCACACTTGCCGAGCACGCGCACCGGCAGCAGCCACGCGCTCCAGGTCACCCCGGCAACACCGGTGCCGTTGTTGCTCAGCGCACCGAGAAGTCCGGACACACGCGTCCCATGCCAGGAGCTGTTGCCTGCCGTACCTCCGCTGCATTCCGGTTTGCTCAGGTCCGCCTGGGTGACCCAGTCCCCCGGGTCCGAGGCGTCCGCATCCTGTGCATCGCCATCGTTGGCGACGAAGGTATCGGAGATAAAGGTGTACCCCGGCAATAGACGGCCGCCCGATCCCGCCCATTGCAGATCCGGGTGCTCGAAGCGCACTCCTGTGTCGAGGTCGGCGATCACGATTCCGGTGCCGCCCGTGGTCGTATCCCAGGCAGTCACGGCATCGACGGCACTGGGCGTCGTGGCGGAGCTCTGCTGCAGGTACCACTGCTCCGAGAACAGCGCATCGTTCGGCATTGCGTGCGGATAGCGCCGCTGATCGAGTTCCGCGTACTCGACCTCAGGATCCGCCCGCAACCGCTCGAGCGTTGCCGCAATTGGCTCACCGGTACCCGCAGGCTGCACACGAATGACGTGCAGAGCCTCGGTAATCGGGCGGGCCGCGCGCAGCGTCAAGCCCGTGCGCGCCATGACAGCGGCGATACGCTCCTGCGCCGGCCGGACCTGCGCGACCTGTGCGGAGTGGCTTGCGGAGCGAAACTTGACGATCACCGCATCGATCGGGGTTGCGGCGCTGCCATGCGGGTGCGTGCGCACCGGGTTGAGCTCGCCGCTCACGCCGGCGGCGCCGGCCCCGACTGCGATCGCCAACAACATCGTCCAGGCTGACCAACGCATGCGGACTCCTTGGCGGCGTACCTGGGGTGCTGCAAGAATGTCAGGTGAACAGCCGCAGCGCGTGCGATGTGCGTCACGAGTCAGAACGATACCGCAAGTTCCGGTCCCCACGGTCCTGTCGCTCGGGACCGACGGGGCCTGTGCCCGCCGTTAACTTAAACAGGCGTGGCGGCGCATGTCAGCGGGCGGCAGGGACGGGCGGTCGCCGTCGGCTCATTCCGGCTGCGGGTACTTGCTGGGTGATGCAGTGGATGTTGCCGCCTCCCAGCAGGATTTCGCGCGCCGGCACGCCCACCACGCGGCGCGCCGGGAACAGGCGCTTCAGGCGCCGTGCCGCCGAGCGGTCGGTGCGGGGATCGAGGAGCGGCATGACGATGCCACCGTTGGCGATATAGAAGTTCACGTAGCTCGCGGCGAGTCGCTCGCCGGCGACACGCGCCCGCGCGCCCTCGCGAGGGATGAGGCCGGCGGCTTCACGGGCATGAAGGGTGAGCGGACCGGGCATCGGCAGGCGCCGCACCTTGAGCCGCCGCCCGCGAGCATCGCGCGCTTCATGCAAACGCTCCCAGGCATCCAGTGAGATCGCATGCTGCGGATCGCGCCGACGATCGGTCCACGTGAGGCACACTTCGCCAGGGCGTACGAAACACGCGAGATTGTCGATGTGCCCGTCGGTCTCATCGTTGAACACTCCCTTGCCGAGCCAGATGATGTGGCTCACGCCCAGGTAGTCGCGCAGCTGCCGCTCGACGTCGCTGCGCTTGAGGTGCGGATTGCGATTGGCGTTCAGCAGGCATTCCTCGGTGACCAGCGCCGTGCCCTGACCGTCGACGTGGATGGCGCCGCCTTCGTTCACCAGCGGGGCGCGGTAACGATCGAGCCTCTCGATGTCCAGCACCTTGCGCGCCACCAGATCATCCTGATCCCAGGGAAAATACAGTCCCCCGGCAAGGCCGCCCCAGGCGTTGAAGCGCCAGTCGACGCCGCGTACGGCGCCGCGCCCGTCCACCACGCCGGTGGGCCCGACGTCACGCATCCAGGAATCATCGTGCGCCATCTCCACCACCCGCACGCGCTCGGGCAGCAGCGCACGCGCGGCGCTGTAGTGCGCGGTCGACACCCCGACCGTGAGCGGCTCGAATTGCGCGATGGCCGCGGCCACCTGCACGAACGCCAGCTGCGCCGGCCGCGCCGCCTCGCGCCAGTTGTCCGGCCGCTCCGGCCACAGCATCCAGCAGCCGGCGTGCGGCTCAAATTCTCCCGGCATGCGGAAGCCATCCGCGGCGGGCGTGCCCGGCAGCGTCCCGGTCATTGGCGCAGGCGGCTGTGCCGGAATCCGTAGAAGGCGTAGATGGACATGCCGAGGGCGGTCCAGATCACGAGGCGCTTCCAGGTGGCCGCCGACAGAAAGGCCGTCATGCCCAGGCACACGACCGTGCCCAGTACGCAGGTGACGGGTGCCCATGGCACGCGGAACGGCCGGTGCGCATCGGGCCGTGTGTAGCGCAACACCAGCACACCGAGGCAGACCACCGCGAACGCCAGCAGGATGCCCATGGAAATAAGGTCCGCCAGCAGGTCGAGTGGAAATACGGCCGCGATCAACGCCGCGAACGCCCCCGTGACGAGCGTGGACACGTGCGGTGTCTTGAAGCGCGGATGGCAACGGCTCATGAACGGCGGCAGCAGTCCATCGTCCGCCATCGAAAGCAGTATCCGCGGTTGCCCGAGGAGCGAAGTGAGGATGACGGAGGTCATCCCGGCGATGACGCCCGCCTTGACGAACGGGGAAAGCCAGGCGAGCTGCGGGTGGGCGTCGAGCGCCACGGCCACCGGCGCGTCGGAGTCGAGTTTCTGGAATGGCACCATGCCGGTCAGGACGGTTGCCATGGCAACATACAGCACGGCCGAAATCACCAGGGCGCCGATGATCCCGAGCGGCAGATCGCGCTGCGGGTTACGCGCCTCGAGCGCGGTCGTCGAGGCGGTATCGAACCCGACATAGGAGAAGAAGATGATGGCCGCGCCCTGCAGCACGCCGCTCCAGCCGAAGTGACCGCGAAACCCGGTGTTGGGCGGCACGTACGGCTGCCAGTTCGAGGGGTCGATGTACTTCAGGCCCGCAATGACGAAGATCACGATGATGCCGACCTTGAGTGTCACCATGACCGTGTTGGCGCCGGCTGAGCCGCGCACCCCGACGTACAGCAGAGCGGTCATGGCGGCGATGATCAGCACCGCCGGCACGTTGATGAGGGCGCCGGTGGCGACGATGTGATCGTGCGCGTCGAGCCCGAGAGGCGCGTTGACGAGAGACGCCGGCAGGTGGATGTGGGCATCGCCGAGCAGACTGACGACATAGGCGGACCAGCTCACCGCCACCGCGGACGCGGAAATCGCGTATTCGAGCAGCAGGTTCCAGCCGATGAACCAGGCGAGCGCCTCGCCGAGGGTTGCATAGGTGTAGCTGTAGGCGCTGCCCGGAACCGGCAGGAATGCCGCGAACTCGGAGTAACACAGCGCAGCGAGTCCGCCGCCGAAGGCGGCGATCAGCAGCGACAGCGTGATCGCAGGGCCGGAATGGTTGGCGGCGACCGTGCCGGTAAGCACGAAAATGCCCGATCCGATAGTGGCGCCCAGGCCAATGGCGATGAGCGCCCGCGCGCTCAGCACCTGCTTCAGGCGACTCTTGCCCGTGGTATCCGCCGGATCGGTCGGCCGCACCGCGCACAGCTGCCGCAGGAGCGATGGTTTCGCGGCCGCCGCCCCGTTACTCTTATTAACTGTGTAGGACATGCGCTCTTTAATTGCCCGCCCCCGCCAAGCCGCGCGGTCAGTCTCTCATACGGGCACGCCGCCGGGTACGCGCCGCGTGCTGCGCCTACCGTGTGCTAGCATTCCCCGCGCCGGCGCCGCCCGCGCAGCCGGCGACTCCCCAGGAGAAGACCTCATGTCCACGGCCGCAAGCCCCAAGGTCACGCCGCCCGCCCAGGGGGCGAAGATCACGATCAGCAACGGCAAGCTGGCCGTCCCGCAGAACCCGATCGTTCCATTCATCGAGGGTGACGGCACCGGCCCCGACATCTGGCGCGCCAGCGTACGCGTCATGGACGCCGCGGTGGCCAAGGCCTACGGCGGCAAGCGGCGCATCCACTGGATGGAGGTCTACGCGGGGGAAAAGTCCAACAAGCTGTTCAACACCTGGCTGCCGGAAGAAACCGTTGCCGCCTGCCGCGAATACCTCGTGTCCATCAAGGGACCGCTCACCACCCCGATCGGTGGCGGCATCCGCTCGCTCAACGTGGCGCTGCGGCAGATGCTCGACCTGTTCGTGTGCCTGCGCCCGGTGCGCTGGTTCAAGGGCGTGCCCTCGCCCGTCAGGCACCCCGAGAAGGTCGACATGGTCATCTTCCGTGAGAACACCGAGGACATCTATACCGGCATCGAATTCGAAGCCGGCACCCCCGACAACCAGAAGTTTCTCGAGCTGTTCCGCCAGGCCTTCCCCAAGGCGTACGCCAAGATCCGCTTCCCGGAGAGCTCCGGCATCGGCATCAAGCCGGTGTCGAAGGAGGGGTCGGAGCGTCTTATCCGTGCCGCGATCGGCTACACCATCGCCCAGAAACGCAAGACGTTGACGCTCGTGCACAAGGGCAATATCCAGAAGTTCACCGAAGGCGCGTTCCGCAACTGGGGCTATCAGCTCGCCGAGCGTGAGTTTGCGTCGCAGACCTACACCTGGGAGCAGTGGGAGCGCACCAAGGCGGCCAAGGGTGAGAAGGACGCGAACGCGGAAATGGACGCGGCCAGGAAGGCCGGACGCATCCTCATCAAGGACGCAATCGCCGACATCACGCTGCAGCAGGTACTGACGCGCCCCGAGGAGTTCGACGTCATCGCAACGCTCAATCTCAACGGCGACTATCTCTCGGATGCGCTGGCAGCGCAGGTCGGCGGCATCGGCATTGCCCCGGGCGGCAATATCAACTACCTCACCGGGCACGCCGTGTTCGAGGCCACGCATGGCACGGCGCCCAAGTATGCGAATCTCGACAAGGTGAATCCGGGCTCGCTGATTCTCTCCGCGGAGATGATGTTCCGTTACCTGGGTTGGGTCGAAGCGGCCGATGCCATCATCGGCGCCATGGACCGGACGATCGCGCAGAAAGTGGTCACCTACGACTTCGCGCGGCTCATGGAAGGCGCACAGGAAGTGTCGACCAGCGCCTTTGGCGACGCGCTGATCCGCAACCTCTAGGCGCCTGGGGCCGATGCGCCTGTCATGACCGGCTACTCCGGCACGCCGCTGGCGAAGAAGCTCGGCATCGCAGCGGGTGCGCGGCTGTTCCTGCACCAGGCGCCGGCGAACTACCGCGAGCTGCTCGCGCCGCTCCCTGCGGGGGTGCAAACGGTGCCGCGCATCGACGCGCACACCGACGTCATTCACGTGTTTGCGACCCGGCGGGCCGACCTGGGCAAGATGCTGCGGACCGCGCTCAGTGCCATGCGGCCTGATGCGGCAATCTGGGTGAGCTGGCTCGTGATCCGCAGGACGCGGCGCACCCGCGAGCGCTCATGAGTGCCGGCGCGCACACGGCAACCCTGCTCGAGTGGGCGCGCAAGCTGCAGGCGATCGGGCAGAACGGCCTCAGCTTCAGTCGCGATCCGTTCGATCGCGAACGCTACACCCAGCTGCAGGAGCTGGCGGCCGAGATGCTGTCGGTCGAGCTGGAAATTCCCGCCGTCCGGGCGCGCGCCTTCTGGGAAGGAGAGCGCGGCTATGCCACGCCCAAAGTCGACGTGCGCGGCGGCGTCTTCGACGCCGATCAGGTGCTGCTGGTGCGCGAACGCAGCGATGGCCGCTGGACTCTGCCGGGCGGCTGGGTGGACGTGAACGATGCGCCCTCGGAGGCGGTGGCACGCGAAATCCAGGAAGAGTCCGGCTATCGCGCCCGCGCCGTCAAGCTCGCCGCCCTGGTGGACAAGAACCGGCATCCGCATCCGCCGGGCGTGCATCACATCTACAAGCTGTTCTTCGTGTGCGAGCTCACCGGCGGCAGTCCCCTCACCGGCCACGAAACCGACGCGGTAGCGTTTTTTCCGGTGCGCGCCCTGCCGGAGCTGTCCACGGGCCGCGTGCTGGGCCCACAGATCGAGCGGCTGTACGAGCACCGGCTCAACCCAGGCCTGCCGACCGACTTCGATTGAGCGCCCGCAGTCCTCATGTCCGGCTCCGCTGACGCAGCTTCCGCATCGGCGCAGGACTGCGCCCGGCAGATCGTGGATGCGTTCGCCCATTACAACGCGCAGTTCCGCGCCATCACGCGCCGCGCGCCGCTGCGCTTCGACGGACGCGACTGGCGCGGCAGCCAGCAGGACGCCATCGAGCGTATCGGGCTCTACGACCGCTCCGTAAACCAGACGATCGCGGAGGTTCGCCTCAGGCTCGGGGCGCAGGCGCTCAATCGCGACCTGTGGCGGCAGATCCATGGCGCGTTCGCAGCGCAGATCACGGAACTGGCGGACCCGGAGTTCACCAAGACCTTCTTCAGCTCCATCAGCCGCAGACTGTTAGGCACGGTGGGCGTCGCACCTGACATCGAGTTTGTCGCCACCGATCTGGATCCGCTGGCGAAACTGCATTCCGCGGTCGGCACCAACACCTACGTCAATCATGGCTCCCTGTCGCTGCTGTTCGAGGATCTGCTGGGGGACGTGCGCTTCCGCTCGCCGTGGCGCGATCTCGACAACAGCATCGCGCACGTCGCCGCCGAGGTGCGCGACCACCTGCCCGCCAGCAAGCAACGGCGCGATGTCGAGCGGGTCGAGGTGATCCGGCCGGTCTTCTACCAGATCTCGCGCGCCTATATCGTCGGCCGCGTGGTGGGGCGCGAGTTCGTGTTGCCGCTGGTGATCGCGCTCAAGAACACCGACAGCGGCGTGCTCGTGGATGCCGTGATGCTCGCGGAAGACGACGTCAGCATCGTGTTCAGCTTCACGCGCTCGTACTTCCACGTCGATCTCGAGCGCGTCGCCGAGGCCGTGGTGTTCCTGAAGTCGATCATGCCGCGCAAGCCGGTGAGCGAGCTGTTCACCGTGCTGGGGCGCGCCAAGCAGGGCAAGACCGAGCGTTACCGCGAGCTGATGCGCCACCTCGAGCACACCCGGGATCTGTTCGCGCACGCGCCCGGCGAGCGTGGCCTGGTCATGGTGTGCTTCACCCTGCCCTCCTTCGACGTCGTCTTCAAGGTGATCCGCGACCGCTTCCCCCCTCCCAAGACCGTGCTGCGCGAAGAGGTGCTCGCCAAGTATCAGATGGTCTTCATCCACGACCGGGCCGGACGGCTGGTGGACGCCCAGGAATTCCGGCGCCTGCGCTTCCCGCGCGCACGCTTTGCTCCCGAGCTGCTGGAGGAGCTGCGGCGCGAAGCGGCACACACCGTGCGCGCGGACGGCGCGGACCTGGTGTTCGATCACCTGTATATCGAGCGGCGCATGACGCCGCTGAACCTGTTCCTGCGCAGCGCGCCCGCCGCAGATGTCGAGCGCGTGGTGCTTGATTACGGACAGTGCATCCGTGATCTCGCCTACACCAACATCTTTCCGGGTGACCTGCTGCTGAAGAATTTCGGTGTCACGCGCCACGGGCGCGTGATCTTCTACGACTACGACGAGCTGTGTCGGGTCACCGACTGCAACTTTCGCGACCTGCCGCAGGCTGGCAACTACGAGGATGAGATGCGCGGCGAAGCCTGGTTCTACGTGGGTGAGAACGACGTCTTCCCGGAGTCATTCATTCAGTTCCTGGGCTTCAACGACGCCCAGCGCGCCGCACTGCTGCGGCTGCACGCGGAGATTCTCACCGCGGCGTTCTGGCGCGGCGTACAGCAGCGGCTCGTCGAGGGTGAGATCGTGGAGGTGCTGCCCTACCATCCGCACCGCGTGCGGGTGGCGGGGAGCCTGTGAGCGAAGCGGCGCGCCTCGCTCAGCCCACGCTCAGGCGAGCGCGGTCGGTCTCGGTCACGGTGCGCACGCGCGCGGCGCGCGGGTCGGAGTTCACCGCCAGGTCCGCGAGCGTGCGGTTGGCGAAATCCCAGCTGACCAGCTCCTCGAGGAAGGCGCTGACATAGGCGGCGCGGCGGTTCTGGTGATCCAGGTAGTAGGCGTGTTCCCACAGGTCGAGCGCCAGGATCGCCGTGTCACCGCGCACCAGCGGCGTGCCGGCGTTGCTGGTCACGACGATCTCGAGCGCGCCGGCCCGCCACACCAGCCACAACCAGCCGCTGCCAAATTGAGCGCTGGCGGCCTCCTTGAATTCGCGTGCGAAGCGCTCGTAGGAGCCGAAGCGCATGCGGATGTGCTCAGCGACCGGCCCGTGCGCCGGGCCGCCGCCACCGGGGCGCATCGAGCGCCAGAACAGATTGTGATTCCAGACTTCCGCCGCGTAGCGATACAGCACGTGTTGCGCCGGATTGCGTTCGGTTACACGAATCAACTCATCGAGCGGCAGCGCCTCGAGCTCGCTGCCGCGCACCATCGCCAGCATGCGATCGAAGCACACGCGCTGGTGCCGCAGGAAGTGGAACACCAGCGTGTCACGCGACATGGCGGGCTCGAGATCGGCGAAGTTGTAGGGAATGGCGGGAGACTCGATGTTCATGAGGCGTCCTTCCTGCAGATGTACGTTCGAATCCGGCATGAACTTTAAGACCCGCGCTTCCCGTATCGGTTCCACGATCCATTGCGGGCAGATCGGCGCGGCTGTGCCTGCGCACAACGGCAATTGTATGCTTAGTTCACGACCTGCGAGGATCAGCGCGGCGCAAGATTCGCAGCGAGAAGGGCCGCCAGTCTGGTGTACAGATGAGGCGAGCACCAGCTGATTGGGGACGGCGTGTTGCGATAGCGCCTTGGCCATGGCGCGGACATCCTCGATGCGGTCCGCGTGCCTGAGCGGCGATTCGATCTGGAGCTCGGCCTTGTCGGTGCCGATCGAGTTGAGCGGTACAGCTGTCGCTCCTTCACCACTCCGATCAGGGCGGCACAGCCGCCGTAACTCCAGCCGACGATGCACAGTCGCAACGGATCGGCGGTGCCGCTCCCTGCGGACGGCGCGCGTCACGACGCGGCGGCGGTGAGGGCGCGGCTGAGATCCTCGAGCAGGTCATCCGGGTCTTCGAGCCCGATCGACAGCCGCACCGTACCCTCGGTAATGCCGGATATTCTCTGCTGATCCGCGCTCAGGTCCCGGCCACCCATGATCTGCTGCGTCACCACCAGGGACTCGGTGGAGCCGAGACTGGCGGCGAGCGCAAACAGCTCCAGCGTGTCGGCGAAGCGCCGCGCCGCGGGCCCGCCGCCCCGGAGGTCGAAGCTGACGATGGTGCCGAAGTCGCGCATCTGCTGCGCGGCAAGGGTGTGCTGAGGATGCGTGGGCAGCCCCGGGTAGTGCACCCGCGCAACCGCGGGATGTGCGGCGAGGCGCTGCGCGATGCGCGCCGCGCTGGCACTTTGTGCCTGGTAGCGCACGAAATAGGTCTTCAGTCCCCGCAGGATCAGGAACGCGGCGTGCGGGTCGAGCGTGCCACCCAGGGTGCCGAAATCGGTACGCATGGCGCGGATCAGCTCGGCGCGCGCGATGACGGCCCCGCCCATGACATCGCCGGTGCCGGAGGCGTACTTGGTCAGGCTGTGAACGAACACGTCCACATCGTAGTCGCCGTGCTGGTGGAAGCCGGCAAAGGTGTTGTCCATGACGGCGAGCGCGCCCGCCGCATGGGCGAGGCGCGTGAGCGCGCCGATGTCGGCGATCCTGGTGACCGGGTTGGTCGGGCTCTCGAAGAACACCAGGCGCGTGGGCTGCGCCGCGAGTGTGCGTTCCACGCCCGCGAGATCCTCGACAGAAAGCATGGTGTGTGTCACGCCGAACCGGCCGAGCAGGCGGCGGATCAGATGACGGCTCGGGTTGTAGGTCTCGACGAAGCAGATGATGTGGTCGCCCTGCTTGGTGAGCGTGAGCAGCGTCTGGGAGATCGCCGCGACGCCGGAGGCGGTAACCAGGCATTCCTCACGCCCCTGCAGCTCCGCCAGCAGCTGCTCGAGTTGGCGGGTGGTGGGGTTCGAGGTGCGCGTGTAGAAGAAGCCCGGACGCTCGCCACGCAGGTAGCGTTCGGTGTCCTCGAGCGTGTCGAACTCGAATTTGACCGTCTGGTAGATCGGCGCCACCAGCGCATGGTTGCCGGGCGGCAGTTCGACCGTGGGTGGATGATTGACGCGAGTGGACTTTTTCATGATGTGGAGCGGCATGGCGCCCTAAGGCTCCAGCGTAAACCGGTCGGCATCCAGGTGCGCGGGAAATTTCTGCCGCTAGGTCTCGTCATGTGTCTTAAGCCTTGCGCAGGCGCGCGGCGAAAGCGTTGAGCCGCAGGGCCGCCTCATCGAGCGTACTGTCCTGCTTGGCAATGCACAGCCGCACGAACGGCAGCGCTGGCGGGCTGGCATAGAACGGCGACAGGGGGATCGTCGCCACGCGCGCTTGCGTCAGCAGCCGCTCGGCGAAATCCAGATCATCGCTGGCCGCAAAGGCGCTGAAGTCCAGCAGCTGGAAATACGTCCCCTGCGCCGGCGGCAGGATGAAGCCCGAAGCGCTGAGCGCGCGGCGCAGGCGATCGCGCTTCGCCTGGAAGAAGCCGGCGAGTGCGCGGCCGCAGTCGGGTTGCTCCGCCAGATACGCCGCGATGGCATGTTGCAGCGGATGGGCGATGCTGAAGGTGTTGAACTGGTGCACCTTGCGCAGCTCGCGGGTGAGTGCCGCCGGCGCCACGCAGTAGCCGACGCGCAGGCCGGTGGCGTGCAGGGTCTTGCCGAAGGAAAAGACCGCAAAGCTGCGCGCCGCGAGCCCCGGATGCGTCAGCACGGAAATGTGGCGTGCGCCGTCGAACACCACGTGCTCGTAGACCTCGTCGGACAGCACCACGATGTCCCGATCACGGATCAGCTGCGCCAGCGCGTCGAGGTCAGCGCCCGTGGCCGTGGTGCAGGCGGGATTGTGCGGGCTGTTGAACAGCACCAGCCGCGTGCGCGCATTCACCGCCGCGCGCACGCGCTCCCAGTCATAGCGAAAACCCGGCTGCGCGAGCGGCAGCCGCACGCAGCGTCCGCCCGCGAGCCGCACGGCGGGCTCGTAGGAATCGTAGGCGGGATCGAAGGCGATGGCTTCGTCACCGGCGCCGATGACGGCCTGAACCGCCGAAAAGATCGCCTCGGTCGCACCGAGTGTGATCGTGATTTCGCTCTCCGGGTCGGCGCTCAGGCCATAGACGGACAGGAGCTTGGCGGCGATGCGCTCGCGCAGCGCCGGCAGGCCTTCCATGGGGGCGTACTGGTTGTGGCCGGCGGTCATGGCCGCGGCCACGAGTTCGGTGAGCCGTGGATCGATGTCGTAGTCGGGAAAGCCCTGCCCGAGATTCAGAGCATCGAGCTCGCGCGCACGGCGCGACATGATGGCGAAAATCGTCGTGCCGACCTCCGGCAGCTTGCTCGCCACGTTACCGCCTCCGTCAGGTCTCCGCCGCCGCCAGCGCCGCTCCGACCACGCCCGCCTGCCCCGCAAAGTGCGCCGCTCGCAGCTGCGCCGGCGAGCGCAGCAGGGGCGCGAACTCTGCGAAGCGCTCGCTCACCGCACCGCCGAGGATGAACACGTCGGGCCAGAACAGCTTGTGCATCGCCAGCAGGTAGTCGTTGACGCGCGCGACCCAGGCGGGAAAGTCCAGACCCTCCGCCGTCCGTACCTGCGCGGAGGCCCACTTCTCGGCGTCCATGCCGTGCAGTTCCAGGTGCCCGAGTTCGCTGTTGGGAAAGAGTTTGCCGCCGGTGAACAGCGCCGTGCCGATGCCGGTGCCGAAAGTCAGCATGATCACCGTGCCGGTGCAGCCGCGACCGCTACCGAAACGCATCTCGGCGAGGCCGGCGGCATCCGCGTCATTCAGGAACAGTACCGGCCGCGCCAGCGCCCGTGAGGCGAGCGCCGCGCCGTTGGTGCCCACCCAGCCGCTGTCGATGTTGGCGGCGGTATAGGCGCTGCCCTCCTTGATGACGCTCGGGAAGGCGACCCCGACCCGGCCGGCGGCCGCGGGCAATCTCCCCGCCAGCCCCGCCAGCACGCTCACCAGCGCGAGCGGGGTCGCCGGGCGGGGTGTGGGTGCGGAAATCAGCTCGCCCGCGAGGCGGCCGGCCGTGAGGTCGACCAGACCCGCCTTCACCGAGGAGCCGCCGACGTCGATTCCCAACACTTCACCGGCCACGGATCAGCTCACAGGTTAGCGGCAGCGGCGAGCTGCAGATCGCGCGCGCGCCGCTGCTGGCGTGCGCGCATCCACACCGTGGAGATCGCGATACCGGTGGCGACCAGCAGCACCATGATCGTGGCGAGCGCATTGACATCCGGAGTCACGCCGAAGCGCACCTTGGAAAAAATGACCATCGGCAATGTGCTGGAACCCGGTCCCGCGACGAACTGCGTGATGACCAGATCGTCCCAGGACAGTGTAAAGGCCAGCAGCCACCCGGAGGCAATTGCCGGCAGGATGAGCGGCAGCGTGATGCGGAAGAATACCCCTGCCGGCCGCGCGCCGAGATCCATCGCCGCCTCTTCCAGCGCCTCATCGAACCCGGCCAGGCGCGATTGCACCACCACGGTCACGTACGCCATGCAGAAGGTGATGTGCGCGAGCGTGATGGTGACGGCGCCCACCCCCTTGGGCCAGCCGATCAGCTGCCCCAGGGCGACGAACAGCAGCAGCAGCGACAGGCCGGTGATGACTTCCGGCATGACGATCGGCGCGGCGGTCATGCCGGCCAGCAGCATGCGGCCGCGAAAGGCGCCGAGGCGCGCCAGCGCCATCCCGGCGAGCGTGCCGAGCACCACCGCGGCGCTCGCCGAGATCACCGCGATGCGGATCGACAGCCAGGCCGCCCGCAGGATCTGCTCGTTGCTCAGCAGCGCCACGTACCACTTGAGGGTGGGAGAATGCGCCGCGTCCCACACCGTGACCAGGCGCGAGTTGTTGAACGAGTACACCATCATCGACAGGATCGGCAGATACAGGAACGCCAGCCCCAGGACCAGCGCGGTGCGCGTAAACAGACCGCGCGCCTTCACTTGGCGGCCTCGAGCTGGCGCCGTTCGAGGCGCTGAAACAGCATGATCGGCACCACCAGCAGCAGCAGGATCACGATCGCGACCGCGCTCGCCACCGGCCAGTCGCGGTTCTCGAAGAACTCATCCGACAGCACCCGGCCGATCATGATCTGGTCGGTGCGCCCGAGCAGCGTCGGGATGACGTACTCGCCCACCGCCGGAATGAACACCAGCAGCGAGCCGGCGACGATGCCGGCGAAGGACTGCGGCAGCGTCACGCGCAGAAACGCCCGCAATGGCCGTGCGCCCAGATCTGCCGCCGCCTCCAGCAGCGTGGCGTCGTGCTTCTCGAGGTTGGCGTACAGCGGCAGGATCATGAACGGCAGATACGAATACACGATGCCGATGTACACCGCGAAGTCGGTCTGCAGCAGCGCGAGCGGATGATGGATTATCCCCAGATACATGAGCACGTTGTTGATCACGCCGTTGTTCTTCAGCAGCCCGATCCACGCATACACGCGCAGCAGAAACGAGGTCCAGAACGGCAGCACGATGAGCATCAGCAGTACCGGGCGTGACGCCGCGTCCGCGCGCGCGATGGCGTAGGCCATCGGGTAACCGATCAGCAGACAGCACAGCGTCGAGACGGCGGCCACCTTCAGCGAATACAGGTACGAGCTGACGTACAGCGCGTCGGTGAACAGGAATCTGTAAGCCGACCAGTGCAGCTGCAGCACCGGTGAGCCGTGCCGCCAGGTGAGCAGCGGTGTGTACGGGGGTATCGCCAGCCGTACTTCGGAGAAGGAAATGCGAAACACGATGATGAAGGGAATGAGAAACAGCACCAGCAGCCACAGGGTGGGAATACCTGCGACCAGTCGCCTGCCCGACGCGGTAGTCAAGCGCGCCAATTCCCCCCCTACTCGGTCAAGACCACCGGGCTCGAGCCGTGCCAGGAGAGCCAGACGCTCTCCTCGCGCGCGATCGGGCGCTCGGCGCCGCGCATGATGTTCGGCAGCGTGACCCGCATCATCCTGCCGGAGTCGATCTGCACCAGGTAGATCGACATGTCCCCCATGTAGGCGATCTCGCGCACCGTGCCGCGCACCAGGTTCTCGGCCGACTCCGCCTGCTGCCCGCCGGCGGCAAGGGGCTGGCGGCTGATGTTGATCTTTTCCGGGCGGATCGCCGTCCACACGGTCGCGCCGCGCGTGCAGCTGAAGGTGCGCTCGGCGCGCACCGTGCAGCCGAGCTCGCCGCACTGGATACGCAGGCAGTCGGCGCCGTCATCGCTCACCCGGCCCTCGAACATGTTCACCGAACCGATGAAGTCGGCCACGAAGCGCGTCGCCGGCGACTCGTAGATGTCGGAGGGTGTGCCGATCTGGGCGATCTTGCCGTGGTTCATGACCCCGAGGCGCGTCCCGAGGGTCATGGCCTCTTCCTGGTCGTGAGTGACTACGATGAAAGTGACGCCGAGGCGCTGCTGGATATTGATGAGCTCGAACTGGGTATGCTCGCGCAGCTTCTTGTCGAGCGCCGCGAGCGGCTCATCGAGCAGCAGCAGCTTCGGGCGCTTCACCAGCGCCCGGGCCAGCGCCACCCGCTGCCGCTGGCCGCCGGAGAGCTGATGCGGTTTGCGCGCACCGAAGCCGCCCATTTTCACGATGTCGAGAATCTCCCCGACCTGGCGGCGGATCTGCTCGCGCCCCACCCCCTCCTGTTCCAGGCCGAAGGCGACATTCTTCTCGACGCTCATGTGCGGGAACAGCGCGTACGACTGGAACATCATGTTGACCGGACGCTCGTAGGGCGGGATGGCGCTCATGTCCGCGCCATCGATGCGGATCGTCCCGGCACTCGGCAACTCGAAGCCGGCCAGCATCCGCAGCAGCGTGGTCTTGCCCGAGCCCGACCCGCCCAGCAGACAGAAGATCTCGCCGCGGCGGATATCGAGCGACACGTCGTCCACGGCCACGAAATCGCCGAAGCGCTTGCTCAGGTTCGCGATCCGCACGTAGGCGGAGTCGGGAGCGGCCGCGGGTGGCATGGCATTCATCGGAAATGAACCTTCACTTGCCGCTCTTGAAGCGCGTCCACATGCGTGTCAGCAGGCGCTGGTATTCCGGCGGCCGCGGGCGCTCCGGGGTCAGCCGCGCGCGCACCTCGGGCGGCGGATACACACCCGGATCGCTGCGCACGCTGGGATCGAGCGGCTGGAGGTCGGCTGCGACGCCGTTCGCGTACTTGATGAGATTGGAGGTTTTCGCCGCGATCTCAGGCCGCAGCAGGTAATTGAGGAACAGGTGGGCGTTGCGTACGTGTGGGGCGTCCGCCGGAATCGCGAGGATGTCGTAGTTGCTCATGGCGCCCTCCTTCGGGATCGCATACGCCAGGTCGACGCCTTTGCCGGCGTCCCTGGCACGATCGTGCGCCTGCTTGACGTCGCCCGACCAGCCCAGCGCGAGACAGATGTCGCCGTTGGCAAGATTATCGATGTAGCGCGAAGAGTCCACGTAGCGCACGTACGGGCGCATCGCATGCAGCGCCTGCTCGGCCGCCTTGAGGTCATCGGACGAGTTGCTGTTGGGATTCCTGCCGATGAACAGCAGCACCGTGGCGACCACCTCCGAGGGCGCATCCAGGATCGAAACGCCGCAGTCCTGGAATTTCGACACGATCGCCGGATCGAACAGCATGCGCCAGCTGTCCACCGGAGCGTCGGGCAACCGTGCGCGGATGTCGGCGGTGTTGTAGCCCACTCCCGAGGTGATCCACATGTAGTCCACACTGTACTGGTTGCCCGGGTCGTAGTGCGCCACCGCGCGCGCGACGTCGGAGTCGACGTTCTTGAGATTCGGCAGCTGGGACTTGTCGAGCTTCTGATAGATATCGGCCTGCAGCTGGCGCTCGAGGAAGGCGCCGGACGGCACCACGATGTCGTAGTTCGTATGTCCGGTGAGCAGCTTGGTCTCGAGCATCTCGTTCGAATCGAACACATCATAGTTGACGTGGATACCGTATTCCTTCTGGAAATCGGTAAGCACCGAGGGCTGGATATAGTCGGACCAGTTGTAGACGTTGAGGACCTTCTCGGATACCGATCCGGAGGCCCCATGCGCCGCCGGGTCCGAGCATCCGGCGCAGGCGGCCAGCAGCGCCGCCGGGGCTGCGCTGAGGCGAAAGGATCGGGGAGCGCTGATCACGACCCCTCTTCTTATATAGCAGCGGGCGAGGCCTGAGAAGGCGGCGCGTGCGGCGACGGCCTGCTGCGAAGCGGGCAAAGGTCACGCCCTTTGCCCGCGGGCCCGATATCGCCAGTGGGTGGGCCTGCGGAAAGGGCCGCAGGCCCTTTCCGCCAATCAAACATTCAGCAGCAGGTGCTCGCGCTCCCAGGAGCTGATCACCTGCAGAAACACCTCGTACTCCGCTTCCTTGACCAGGGTGAAGGCCTCGATGAACGCCTCCCCCATGATATTCACCAGCGGCTCGCTGGCGCGCAGCGCCCGCAAGGCCTCATCGAGCGAACGCGGCAGGCCGAACGGCAGATCATGCGCGCTGCCGACGATCGGATCGCTCGGCTGCACGCCCTCGACCATGCCGAGATAGCCGCAGGCGAGCGAGGCGGCGATGGCGATATAGGGATTGGCGTCCGCGCCGCCGACCCGATTCTCGACGCGTCGCGCCTGCGCATCGGACATGGGCACGCGCAGGCCCGCGGTACGGTTGTCGTAGCCCCAATGCACATTGATGGGCGAGGACAGGTAGCGCGTCAGGCGTCGGTAGGAATTCACATTGGCGCAGAACAGCGCCATGGCCGCCGGCATGTACTTCTGCAGCCCGCCGATATGCGAAAAGAACAGCGCCGAGGGGGTGCCGTCGGGGTTGCTGAAGATGTTCTTGCGCGTCTTCACGTCCAGCACGCTCTGGTGGATGTGCATGGCACTGCCGGGTTCCTTGGCGTGCGGCTTCGCCATGAAGGTGCAGTACATCTTGTGGCGCAGGGCCGCCTCGCGCGCCGTGCGTTTGAAGAGAAACACCTGATCCGCCAGATCGAGCGGCTGGCCGTGGATCAGGTTGATTTCCATCTGCGCCGGACCGTCCTCGTGGATCAGGGTGTCGATCTCGATATCCTGGTCCTCGCAGAACTGGTAGATGTCATCGAACAGCGGATCGAACTCGTTGACCGCGGCGATGCTGTAGGACTGGCGGCCGGGCTCGGAGCGCCCGGAACGGCCCACCGGGGGCTTGAGCGGATAGTCGGCATCCTTGTTCTGCTCGACGAGATAGAACTCGAGCTCCGGAGCCACTATGGGCTCCCAGCCGCGCTGCGCGTACAGCTCGACGATGTTGCGCAGCACGTGGCGTGGTGCCATCGACACGCGCCGGCCGTCGCTGTAGAAACAGTCATGGATCACCTGCGCGGTGGGCTCGGCCGCCCACGGCACGCGCCGCACCGTCTTCTGATCGGCCTTGAGCACGATGTCGATTTCGGCCGGGCTCATGGCAGTGCCGGTCTCCGGCGGGTAATCGCCGGTCACGGTCTGCAGGAACACGCTCTCCGGCAGGCGCATGCCGCCGTCTTCGGCGAACTTTTCCGCGGGCATGATCTTGCCGCGGGCGATGCCGGCCATGTCGGGAATGATGGCCTCCACCTCGGAAATGCCGTGATCGCGGAAGAATTGCCGGATCTCACTCACCATACGCTAAGGCCTTTCTTTGACTGAGGCGCGCTCGTGGCTGGCCTGCCCGAAGGCGGCAAACAGTGCGCGCGAAAACGGATTGCTCATCACCTTCCACTCGGGGTGCCACTGCACCGCCAGTGCAAAGCGCTGCGCGTCGCGTACGCGGAACGCCTCGATCACGCCGTCCGGCGCACGCGCCTCGACCGCAAGCTCCGCCCCCAGGCGATCGATGCCCTGGTTGTGGAGCGAATTCACCTGGATACGATCGCTCGCCGCGAGCGAGCGCAGCACGCCGCCGGGCTCGAGCGTCACCTCGTGAGCCGGGCCGTACTGCACCTCCAGCGGTTGCGTCCCGTCGTCGCGATGATCGAGATATCCCGGCACCTCGTGCAGCTTCTGGTGCAGAGTGCCGCCGAACGCAACGTTCATCTCCTGGAAACCGCGGCAGATGCCGAACACCGGCACCCCGGCCCGCACGGCCTTGCGGATGAGGGGCAGCGTGGTCGCATCGCGCGCCGGGTCATGCAGGGTGCCGGGCGCGCTCGGGGCGCCTGCGTAGCGATGCGGCTCGACGTTCGAGGGACTGCCGGTGAACAGCAGTCCGTCCAGGCGCTGCAACAGCTCATCGAACCCCAGCTCATCGGCCAGTGACGGGATCAGCAGCGGCGCCGCTCCCGCCGCGTCCAGCACGGCGCGCGCATACTTCTCCCCCACCATGTGAAACGGGTGCGCACCGACCATACGCCGGTCGGCCGGAATACCTATGAGTGGGCGGGCGGGTGCCATGGCGCGTTGCTGCCCGGACGGTGTTTAGTATCTTAAACAAACCGCGCCGGCGGAGTCTCCGAATTACTCCCTATTAGACCACAGGTGCAGGCAGGAAGCCTCAGTTGCGCATCGGGATGGAAGTGCGGTAATGGCCTGAGTATCGGCCCTCGCGTGAAGCAGACCGGCATGGATGGATTTGCCGCGCGCCGCTGCGACTCGCTATCCTGCCCCTCCCCCCGCCCGGCGGGGCGTCAGAATATCTTAAACACCCGGACACCTGAAGAAGAAGCCCCATGGCACGCCTCGACCATGTCGGTTCGTACTACGCCACCTCATCCCAGCGGGCGCCGGAGCGTGCTGCGCTCGCGGAGCGCATCGACTGTGATGTGTGCGTGGTGGGCGCAGGCATCGCCGGCTGCTCCACCGCGCTGCACCTGGCGCTTGCGGGCCTGCGCGTGGTGCTGCTCGAAGAGCACCGCGTCGGCTGGGGCGCCTCGGGGCGCAGTGGCGCGCAGGCGATCTACGGAATCGCCGCGGGCCAGACCAAACTCGAGCGGCTGATCGGCGCCGAGGCCGCGCGCGCGGTGTGGGACGTCTCGGTCGAGGGCCTGGCGCTGATGCGGGAACTGATCGCGCGCTTCTCGATCGACTGTGACTGGGCGGCGGGGCACCTGGCCGCCGCCATCAAGGAGCGCCACGAGCGTGAGTTGCACGCGGAGCTCGCGCGACTGCACGACCAGCTCGGCTACGCGAGCGTGCGCTACATGCCGCGCGAAGAGCTGCGTGCAACGCTCGCGACCGAGCGCTACCGCGGCGCCCTGTACGACACGAACAGCGGTCATCTGCACCCCCTCAACTACACGCTGGGACTCGCGGCGGCGGCCGAGGGCCTGGGCGTGCGCATCTTCGAGGGAACCCGCGCCACGGGTTTCGCACCCGCGGGCGCCTCGCAGGTTCGCATCCAGACTCCCGCGGGCGAGGTGCGCGCGCGCCACCTCGCGCTGTGCGGAAATGTCTACCTGGGCGCCACCGCCCCGACACTCGCCTCCAAGATCATGGCGGTTGCAACCTACATCGTGGCGACCGAACCGTTGGGTGCGGAGCGCGCGCGACAGTTGATCGCCAACAACGCGGCGGTCAGCGACATGAACTGGGTGCTGGATTACTTCCGGCTGTCAGCCGATCACCGTCTGCTGTTCGGCGGGCGTGTGAACTACTCCGGGTTCAGCTCCTTCGATGCCCCGAGCGCAACCCGCGCGCGCATGCTCGCCGTGTTTCCGCAATTGCAGGACGTGCGCATCGACTACGCCTGGGGCGGCGAAGTCGACATCACGCTCAATCGTGCGCCGCACTTCGGCCGCCTGGCGCCCAATGTCTACTTTCTCCAGGGCTTCTCCGGCCACGGTATCGCGCTTACCGGGATTGCGGGCAAACTGGTGGCCGAAGCCATCGCCGGAATCGCCGGGCGCTTCGACGTGTTTGCGCGGATTCCACACCGCAATTTCCCGGGCGGGACCGGCTTGCGCCGTCCGGCGCTGGTACTGGCGATGCTGTACTACCGCCTCAGGGATCTGTTGTAGCTGCAGGGTGCCCCATGCATCACTCTGCGCTGATCTACCGCCAGCTGATGCCCGGGTTGTGGTTGGCCTGGGTCCTGTACTGGGGGGTCTCCGCGTTCAGCGCCAAGACCACGCAGCGTCGCGAGTCGCTGGGCTCGCGCCTGTCGCACGTCGTGCCGCTGCTCATCGGCGTGGCGCTGATCGTGTGGCCGCGTGTTCCGTGGGACTGGCTCTCGCTGCGCCTGCTGCCACCTGGCCCGCTTGAATTGGCGCTCGGCATCGTGCTGCTTGCGCTGGGCCTCGCCTTCACGGTGTGGGCGCGCGTGTACCTGGGCCGGAACTGGAGTGGCATGGTGACCCTCAAGCAAGGACACGAGCTCATTCGCTCGGGTCCCTACGCCTACGTGCGCCATCCCATCTACACCGGCCTGCTGCTGGCGTTGCTCGGCAGCGCCGTCGCCTGCGGCGAGCTGCGCGCCCTGATCGGCTGGTGTGTCGTCGCCGGCGCGTTCATCCGCAAGCTGCGCATCGAAGAGCGTTTCATGCGGGAGATCTTCCCGGGGCAGTACCAGAGCTACTGCGCGGAAGTGCCGGCCCTCGTCCCGTTCACAAAAGCTCGGCGATCTGCACCGCGTTGAGCGCCGCGCCCTTCAGGAGCTGATCACCCGCCACAAACAGGCAGATGGAGCGCCCGCCCGGATCGCTCAGATCCTGGCGAATGCGGCCGACGAGAATCGGGTCCTGACCGGAGGCGTCCCGGGGCATGGGAAAATAGTTGCGCTCGGCGTCGTCCACCAGCTTCACGCCCGGGGCGGCCCGCAGCAGCTCGCGCACCTGCGCCGGCGTGATCGGCCGCTCGCACTCGAAAGTAATTGCCACCGAGTGCGCGCGCAGCACCGGCACGCGCACGCAGGTTGCCGACACGCGGATTGCGGTATCGCCAAAGATCTTGCGGGTCTCCTGGATGACCTTGGTCTCCTCCTCGTTGTAGCCGGTGACGGGGTCGATGCGGGTGTTGTGGCTGAAGAGATTGAACGCATACGGGTGCGGCAGCACCTTGTGCTGGTAAGCGCGCTCCTCGAGATACGCGCGCGTGGACTCGAGCAGCTCGTGCATCGCGGCCGCACCGGCGCCGGAGGCGGACTGGTAGGTCGCGAGCAGCAGCCGGGCGATGCGGTTGGCGCGATGGATCGGCCACAGCGGCGTGATGGAAATGATGGCGCAGCAATTGGGGTTGGCGATGATCCCCTGATGGCCGTGCACGGTCTGCGGATTGATTTCCGGCACCACCAGCGGCACGGCGGGATCCATGCGGAACGCGGACGAGTTGTCGACCACGGTGGCGCCGGCGCGCACGGCGATGGGCGCGAAGCGCTTCGAGATGCTGCCGCCGGCGGAGAACAGCGCCAGGTCGACGCCGCTGAAGCTCTGCTCGTTCAGCTCACGCACCGCCAGCGCCTGGTCGCGAAACCTGAACGTCTTGCCGGCAGAGCGCGCCGAGGCGAACAGCCGCAGCTCCGACAGCGGGAAAGCCCGCTCCTCCAGGCAGCGAATCAACTCCACGCCCACCGCGCCGGTAGCCCCGAC
>Ga0137409_10001138_pt1 | contig 28778 bp, 23 predicted proteins | sample CZODoug1_16funga_FD_122059 | JGI IMG/M metagenome (GOLD analysis project Ga0137409, IMG submission 122059) | Vadose zone soil fungal communities from Angelo Coast Range Reserve, California, USA - CZODoug1_16fungal (Hybrid Assembly) | ecosystem: Environmental > Terrestrial > Soil > Vadose zone...
GTTCCTGAAGCTCGTGCAGGCGCAGCGCTTCCATCATTGTCCGACCGCGAATGTCGCCCGACAAACCGAAAAGCTGTTCCAGCGCATGATTGACCAGACGGACGCGCTCCTGGTCGTCGAGCAGCAGCACTCCTTCCACCATGCTGTTGAACGATGCGTGTTGCTCGGCCTGCGCCTGGGCGCGCGCGTGCTGCTGCTGTTCCTGCAACGCGGCGTTTTGTTTCTTTTGCTCCCGAAGTTCCGCGCGCGCTCCCTCGTAGCGACGCTTCCAAAAGAAGTGACCGAAGACAAGTCCCAGACAAAAGAGGATGGTCAAGGCGGTCCACATGCTTTGGAGTGCCCAACAGGAATCAAGCGCATTGCTTGAAACGGCAAACGGGCAGCGCGGAGAGGTCAGTTCTCGACAAACCGGTAACCGACGCCGCGGACGGTGTCGAGATATCGGGACGCGCGGCCCAGTTTTTCCCGCAGACGACGCATGTGCGTGTCCACCGTGCGGGTGTCGATGAGGTTGTCGTACTGCCAGACATCCTGCAGCAGTTGTTCGCGCGATTGCACGCGGCCGCGGCGTTGCGCCAGCACGGTCAGCAGCTTGAATTCCGTCGCGGTCAGATCGACGCGCTTGCCGTGGACGGTGACCAGATGCCGGGGAACATCGATGAGCAAATCGCCCATTTGATAGCGGTCTTTCTTTTCCTCCTCGCCCTGCCCGCGCTTGAGCAGATTTTTCACGCGCAAGACCAGCTCGCGCGGGCTGAACGGCTTGGTGATGTAATCATCCGCGCCAATTTCCAGCCCGCGCAGCCGATCCGCCTCCTCGACGCGCGCCGTCAGCATGATGATCGGCACGCGCGACGACTTGCGCAGCGCGCGTGTGACGTCCAGGCCGTCCATGTGCGGCAATCCCAGATCGAGCACGATGAGATCGGGCCGCCGCGCGCGGGCGAAGGCGAGCGCGTCGGCGCCGTTCCCGGCCACGTCGACGCGAAAGCCGGCGCGCTCGAGGTAGTCCCGCGCGATCTCGGCAATCCGCGGCTCATCGTCGACAACGAGGACGTGCTTCACATCAGGCATTCGTCGCGGACGCCGGCGGCGGCGGCCCCTGCTGACCCTGCTGCGCGTGCGCGCGGCGGTGCCACTCGTCGAATGCGGCCGGCACCCCTCCGTATCCGCACGTCCGGCCGCGCCACCTTCCACGCCAGAATAGCGCGCGCAGGACGAAGATCCAGAACACGATGAAGAACAGCGGGAAGAACCCGAAGCCGAAGCCCCACGGTCGGGGCCAGAAGGCGACAACCGGCACTGCGCCGCCGGGAACAACGACGGCCCTGCTGCCCTCCGCGAGGCCGTGAGCCAGGCCGAGGTTGTATCCGTAGAAACCAACAGCGGCGAGCGCCGCAATCACGACAGCGCCCATCACGAGCCGGAAGCCGAATCGATCACCCATGACATCTCTCCTTGAAAACAACGTCAAGGAAAGTCTTGCAGGGGCTGATGAAGGAATTGTGAAGACGAAGAATTCCGGATTACTTCTCGTTCACGATCTGCATCAGCAGCGGGATGTCCTTTGCCGGAGGTGATTTGGGCAGCGTCTGGATGTACGCCCACAGGTCGGCCAGCTGCGCGTCCGAGAGGACCTTGGCCGTGTAAGGCGGCATCTGGCGCGGATTACGAACGTACGCGGTGAAGGCAGGCTGCGTCATCGGCATCGGCACGAGCCGCGCACCGGCTCCCCCGTGACCCGCGTAGCCATGGCACGCGTAGCAGCTGTACCGCACGTACAGTTCCTTGCCGGCCTGGGCGCTCCCGGCGGGCGCGGCAGAGCCGGGCGAAGCCGGCGTCTGCGTCTGTGCCGATGGACCAGCAACAGTGAGGAGGGCGCAGGCGACGGCCACGACGAGCGACAGTGTGGTCTTCACGGGTTTGCCCTCACCGCGGCTGCGTGACCACGTCGACCAGCGCCGGCTCTCCGCCGCGCACGCGTTCGAGCCCGCGCGCGATCGCCGGCGCGAGATCCTTCGGATCGGCAATCGGCCCTTCGCCGTGCATCCCGTACGCCTGCGCCATCCTGGCGTAGTCGATGTTCGGCTCCCTGAGTGTCGTGCCGATGTGCGCGCGATCCGCTCCGCGATTGCGCTCGCTCGCCATCCGCTGGATGAACATGACTTCCTGATGGTAGCCACGGTTGTTGTGCATGATGGTCAGCAGCGGAATCTTGTGGTGGACGGCGGTCCACAGCACCCCGGGCGCATAGTTCAAATCGCCATCGGTCTGAATGTTGATCGAGAGGCGGCCGTGCTTCCTGTTGGCGAGCGCCGCCCCGACGGCGGCCGGCGCGCCGTAGCCCATCGCGCCGGCGCCCTGGCCGCCGATGTACTGGTGATGCTTGTCGAAGTTCCACAGCCGGCCGGGCCAGCCGCTGATGAAGCCTTGCCATGAGACGAGCGACCAGTCGTCGTTCCTGATCTGCGCCCACAGTTCCGCGGACAGCCGCGCGAGGCTGATGGGGTTCGCGTCCCAGCCGTACGCGGCGGCCTCCTTGGCCCGGGCGCGAGCCTGCTCGTGCACCTCCGCGAGCTTGGCGCCGCGATCCTCGAGCGCCCGCCTGCGGTCGGCGGTCAACTGTCGCTTCACCTCTTCGATCAGCGCCGGCAGCGTGGCCTCGGAATCGGCCGCGATCGCGAGATCCACGTCGGCCATGTGCTGGAAATCCTGAAGATTGCTCTTGATGTAGAGATCGAGCGCAGAGATGCTGATCGTCTTGCCGTTGGCGGTCGCGCCTGCTCCGCCGCCGGGGCCGCCGCCCCCGGTGACTTCCAGATTCAGGATCACGTCGGCCTGACCCGACCCGACGCCGGCGAGCCGATGCCGCGAGGGGAAGTTGACGCGATCGCCGCCGCCGTTGACCGGCGCCTGCAGCAGTTCCGCGAGCTCCACGAGGAGCGTGATGCCCTTCGGCGTGCGCGCGAGGCGCCCCGCGTTGATCCGCGGATTCTCCGCGGCAACGAGCAGGCGCGCCGCTTCGCGCACCGCCGCCTGATCGCCCGCAGGCGGCGACGGCATCGTCAATCTCGGGATGCGAACGCTCGAAGATCCCATCGTCTTCAACTGCAGGTTGTGGTCCAGGACCAGCAGGACCGGCTCGGCGGGCGGCGTCATCGCGATCTTGTAGGCGCGCACCGCCGATTCGGCGAATGCGCCGAGCGACGCGGGTTCATCGTCCCATTTCACGAAGTCGCGCACCATCGCCGCCATGTCCTGTGCGCTGTGGTACCAGTTGACGCCGTTGGGCCGTACGCCCGCGTCCCGCCAGTTTCCAGCGATAACGAAAACCGGCACGCGATCCGCGTACGCGTTGTAGATCGCCATCGACGCGTGCTGGATGCCGATGTTGCCGTGGACGAGCGCGAGCATCGGCTTGCCTTCGATCTTCGCGTAGCCGTGCGCCATGGCGACCGACGACTCTTCATGGCAGCACGTCAGCAGCTCCGGCATCTTGTTGTCGCCGTAGTTGATGATCGATTCGTGCAGCCCCTCGAAACTGGACCCCGGATTCGCCGCGACGTACTCGAACCCGAGGGCTTTGATCACGTCGACCATGAAGTCGGATCCCGGGTGGTCGACGATCCGCGATTGGGCTCTCGAGGGTGGCGCCTCCGTGTCGGCGTTGAGCTGGGCGCTCGACGGTGCGACCGGCGCCGGGCGGGCGGGCGTCTCCTGCGGCTGAGGGAGCGCCACCGACGGCTGGGTCACCAGCGCCGCGGCGCCGACCGCCGCGCCTCTCAGAAAACCACGACGATCGACGGATCCTTTCGGCGATTTGGCCATCGGATCACTCCTCTTGAAAAGCTCGGCGCGCCCGGTGAAAGCGTTGCGCTGCAGGATACACCAATCGATAAAACGCCGAAGGGCGACCCTTCAAATGGCCGCCGGAGTGCCAGCCTTCAAGTCGCGCGGTCGCCGGGCCTTTCAGGCGAGCCGGCTCTTCAAGCCAAAGGGTGAGCCTTTCAGGCGAGCCGGCTCGGTTCGGCCGAACGCTTCGCGCTCCGACGCCTCGCGCTCCGAAAGCGCCGAGGTTACAAATGGCGACATCGGCCTCGCTGATCCTTCGGGTATGATGTTAGCCGGTAAGGACTTCCCTCCCAAGAGGCTGGAGCCCCATCGAAATGATCACGAGACTCCTGGCGGTCAGTTGCATGGCGACCGTGCCGTTTCTGCTGTCCGTGACGGGCCAGACGGCTCCGCAGCAACCGCCCGCGCCGGGCACCGCACCAGCGGCGATCTCCCCGCAGCGCGCGCTGCTCAACCAGTATTGTGTCGGTTGTCACAGCCAGCGCGCCAGGGCGTCGGGCCAGGAGGCCGCACGGAAAATCACGCTGGACGATCTCGATATCACGCACGTCAGCGATCACGCGGAAGCCTGGGAACGGGTAGTGAGAAAACTCCGGGCCGGGATGATGCCGCCCTCCGGATCGCGGCGGCCGGACAAGGCCACCTACGAGAGCCTGACGGCGTGGCTGGAAAACGAGATCGATCGCAGCGCGACAGCCTATACGCCGCCGCCCGGCCTCCATCGCCTCAATCGCACGGAGTTCGCGAACGTCGTCCGCGACCTGCTGGATCTCGCGATCGATCCGGGTCAGTACCTGCCGTCGGACGATTCCACGCACGGCTTCGACAACATGGCGGGCACGCTCGGGATTTCGTCGACGCTCGTCGAGGCCTATGTCTCGGCGGCCGGCAAAATCAGCCGCCTGGCGATTGGCGAGCCGGCCACGCCGACGCTCGTCGTGTACAGGACTCCTGAAGACACGTCGCAGGACTACCACATCGAGGGGCTGCCGTTCGGCACGCGCGGCGGCATGCTCGTGAATCACGTCTTCCCGTCCGACGGTGAATACACCCTCACCATCACGCCGATCTTCGGGGACAACATGTCGCCGAGCGGATTCGGTTCGGTGCCGTGCGAAAAGCTCGAAGCGCTGCTCGATCGCGAGCGGCTGCAGCTCCTCGACTGGCAGGGCAGCCGGCGGTTCGGTCAACCCGACGGCGGTTGCGGAGGCGCGAGCGCGCAGGCAGGTCAGCGGGGGCGTGGCGTCGGTCCGGGCGCGGCGGCTGGCGGTCGCGGCGCTGGTCTGCCTCCTACTCCGAGCGCGCGTAGCGCGCGAGGTGGGGGCGGCGGTTTCCGCATTGAACCTCCGCCGATGCGCGTCCGTTTCACGACGACCGCGGGATCGCACGCCGTTGGCGTGACCTTCCTCGCCACGAATTTCGCGCCGCTGCTCGATCTCGATCAGCATTTCATGCGGGACACGATCCAGACCGGTCCCACTCCGGGGTTCACGTTCTTTCCCCACGTCGGCACGGTGCGGATCGAAGGTCCGTTCAACGCCATGGCGGCGCGTGAGTCGCCGAGCCGCCGCAGGATCTTCGCCTGCCGCCCCGCGGGCCCGAACGAGGAGACCGCCTGCGCGCGCAAGATCGTCACGACGCTCGCGAGAAACGGCTTCAGGCGTCCGCCGACCGCCGCGGACGTCGATGTGCTGATGGCGTTCTATCAGTCGGGCCGCCAGGAAGGCGACTTCGATCACGGGATCGAAATGATCCTGGCCCGCCTCCTGGCATCGCCGAAATTCATCTACCGCATCGAAGCCGAGCCACCGGCGTTGAAGGCCGGCGATACCTACCGCATCAACGATCTGGACCTGGCATCGCGCCTGTCATTTTTTCTCTGGAGCAGCATCCCTGACGATCAGCTGATCGATCTCGCGAGTCAGGGGAAGCTCAAGGATCCGGCGACGCTCGAGCGGCAGGTCCGGCGCATGCTGAAGGATCCCCGCGCCGAAGCGCTCGCGGTCAATTTCGCCGGGCAGTGGCTGAACCTGCGCGGGCTCCAGGCCGTCGGCCCCCTGCCGATGCTCTACCCGGACTTCGACGATCCGCTCCGCCAGGCCATGCGGCGCGAGGTGGAGCTGCTCTTCGACAGCCTCGTGCGCGAAGACCGCAACGTGGTCGAGCTGCTGACCGCCGACTACACGTTCGTCAACGAGCGGCTGGCCAAACATTACGGCATCCCGAACATCTATGGCAGCCAGTTCCGCCGCGTGACGCTCGGTCCCGACATGGACCTGCGCCGCGGCCTGCTGGGCAAAGGCGCGATTCTGACGACGACGTCGAAGCCGGAGCGCACGTCGCCGGTGACCCGCGGCAAGTGGGTCATGACCAACATCCTCGGCATGAGCCCGCCGCCGCCGCCGCCCGACGTTCCGCCGCTGCCGGCGAGAGCCGCCGATGCCGCCGGCAATTCGAAAGAGCCGACGATGCGCCAGAAGATGCTGGACCATCGCGTGCGCGCCGACTGCATCCAGTGCCACAGCCTGATGGATCCGATTGGTTTCTCCCTCGAGAACTTCGACGGGATCGGGTTGTGGCGCACGCACGAAGAGGGCACTCCCGTGGACGCGTCGGCGCAGCTGTTCGACGGCACGAAGATCGACAATCCGGCAGGCCTCCGCACGTGGCTTCTCGGCTACTCCAATCAGTTCGTGGAGGTCGTCGCGGAAAAGCTGCTGACGTATGCGCTGGGCCGCGGCGTCGAGTATCGGGACATGCCGCTGGTCCGCTCGCTCGCCCGGGACGCGGCGCGCGATCAGAACCGTTTCTCCGCGCTGGTGCTCGGCGTTGTCAGAAGCAAGCCGTTCCAGATGAATACGAAGGGTCAGGAGACCGCCGTTCCGAGCCACGAGATCGAGACCCCGGGCGCCAGGGACACGAAGAAGGGGAGCCGATAACATGTTCGTCTCGAAGAAACACATCCCGCGCCGGACTTTTCTGAGAGGAGCAGGGGTGACATTGGCGCTGCCGCTGCTCGAGGCGATGGTGCCCGCAGCGACGGCGCTGGCGCAGACCGCCGCCGCGCCCTCGAGAAACCGCTTCGTCGGCATGTTCTTCCCGCACGGCATGGCGCCTGGGTACTGGGTGCCCGAAGCGGAAGGCGCGCTGCCGGCCAAGCTGCCTCACATTCTCGAATCGCTCGCGAAGGTGAGGGAGCACTCGGTCGTCATGAGCGGACTGTGGTCGAAGTCGGCGGAGCCTCCCGAGGGAACGACCGGATCGGACCACTGGGTCGCGGCCGCGTTCCTCACGGCAATCAAGCCGAGAAAGACCGCCGGCTCCGACGCCACCGTCGGTAGTCCGACGATCGATCAAATCATCGCGCAGAAGATCGGCCAGGGCACGCTGCTGCCGTCGCTGCAGCTGTCGGTGGAAGATCCGAATTCGAGCTCGAGCAACTGCGGCGAGGGTTACAGCTGCTCCTACACCAATTCGATCTCGTGGATTGCCCTGCCGACGCCGGCCGGGGAGGCGGAGCCGCGGACGAGCCCGCTGCCGATGGAGCTGAACCCGCAGGTCGTCTTCGAGCGCCTGTTCGGGAGCGGCGGAACGCCGGAAGTTCGCGCATCGCGCATGAAGCAGAATCAGAGCATCCTCGACTCCCTGCTCAACGAGCTGGCGGGTCTCAGGAAGACGCTCGGCCCCGGAGACCGCCAGACCGTCAACCAGTACACAGAGGAGATTCGGGAGATCGAGCGACGAATTCAGCTGGCCGCGAAGGCGTCGGCGACGGTGCCGGAGATCGACCTTCCACCTGGTGTTCCGGAGCAGTTCGATCAGCACATCAAGCTGCACTGCGATCTGACGGCGCTCGCGTTCCAGGCGGACATCACGCGCGTCGTGACGTTGCTCGGCGCGCGCGACCTGACCAGCCGGAGCTATGCGTTCCCGAAGAGCGAGCTCTTCCCGAACGGCGGCCAGAGCGTCGGGTTCCATGGCGGGTCGCACCACCAGGAAGATCCCGTGCAGGTCCAGCGATACGCCGACCTCAACCGGTACCACGTGTCGACGCTCGCGTACTTCGCGGAAAAGCTGAAGTCGATTCCCGAGGGAGACGGCACCCTGCTGGATCATTCGCTGATCATGTATGGGAGCAACATGGGGAATTCGAATCAGCACCAGCACTTCGACGTGCCGCACATTCTCGTCGGCGGCGCGAACGGCCAGCTCAAAGGCGGACGCCACCTCGCGTACGAACGCAAGACCGTCACAACCGGCAACCTGCTGTTGAACATCCTGGAGATGTATGGCATTCACCAGGACAAACAGGGAGACAGCACCGGCCGGCTGACGAACCTGTAACCGGCGCGATTGCGAAAAGGGGCGGTACCCTTTTTCCAAAGAAGGGGTGCGGCCCCTTTTCGTTGGGTCGCCCTGCAGGCCGTGAAACTCATGGACGAACGAAGAACGATGACGACACGCCGAATCGGCGGATGTGTTGCGCTGCTGCTCGTCGCCATGGCAGGCGTTGCGCGGGCGAGCAGTCCGTGGTGCAACTCCATCGTCCCACCGAGAGCGGCGATGCGCCCGGCCGGCAAGGCGCGACGACCGAGAGTATCGGGAATACGTGAGGGAGGAGAAACGCAGCCAGACGGGATGCAGCGCCGCTCGAATGCAGATGGAGTTGCATCACGGGCTGCTAGCCATGCCGACATCGCGGATGCGGCGATGAAGGGCGACAAAACGGCGCTGCGCGCCTTGCTGCAGCAGAAGCAGGATGTGAACGCGCCCCAGGCCGATGGCGCGACGGCGCTGCATTGGGCCGTCTACCGTGACGACCTGGAGATGGCGAACGCCCTGATCCGTGCGGGCGCCAGAATGGACGCGACGAATCGCGAGGGTGTCACGCCTCTCGCGATGGCGTCGCTCTACGGGAACGCCGCCATGATCGACGCGCTGCTGAAGGCCGGGGCGGACGCGAAGCAGCGCGGACCGAACGGCGAAACCGTCCTGATGCTCGCCGCGCGCAACGGCAATCCGCAGGCGATCAAGCTGCTGCTGGCCAGCGGCGCCGACGTGAACGCGAAAGAGAGCCTGCGCGGCACGACGGCGCTGATGTGGGCCGTAGACCAGAAGCATCCCTCCGCGGTCAAGATGCTGATCGAGCTGGGCGCGGACGTCAGCGCGCGCTCGGGGCCCGCCGGATTGCCTCGCAACTACATGGCGCCGCGCGTCAACACCGATGCCGTGGAGTCGGCGGCGCTGCGCTACGCTGCGGCGGCCGCCGCCGGACGAACCTATCAGGAGCAGCTCGAGTGGGAGGCGGCGCACGGCGCGAAAATCTCGATGGGGTTCCGCGGCACGCTGAACGCCGACGGCGCGCGCGTCGAGCGGACGACGACCGCACCGGCGCCGCCTCGCGGGCAGAACGCCGCGGCAGCCGCGCCGGCTGCGCCCGCCGAGCCAGCGCCGCTTGCTGGAACCGCCGCTCCTGAGCCACCGGCTGCTGATGCGCCTCCGGCCGAGAACGCAGACGAGGCGGACGCGATCGTCGCGGGCCTGGTCGGCGCGGGTGGTGGCGGCCTCACCGCGATGGTTCTTGCGGCTCGGGAAAACGATCTCGAGTCGGTCGAGTACCTGGTGAACGCGGGAGCCGACGTGAACCAGGTGACGGAGTACGGCTGGACGCCGCTCCTGACGGCGACCAACAACCGCCACTACAGGCTGTCGACACTTCTGCTGGAGCACGGCGCAGACCCCAACATCGCCAACAAGGGCCGGTGGACCCCGCTATATCTCGCGACCGACAACCGCAACATCGAAGGCGGCGACTATCCGGTCCCGAAGCCGGACCTCGACACGCTGGACTACATCCGGACGCTGCTGGACTACGGGGCCGACCCGAATGCGCAGATCAAGGACAACACGCTGACCCGCACGATTTTCACGATGCAGTGGCTGTTCGAGGACGGCGCCACCGCGTTCGTGCGGGCGTCGCAGTCGAGCGATCTGGCGCTGATGAAGCTGCTTCTGGGCTACGGCGCCGATCCGAAGATTCCGACGGCGAACAAAGATACCGCGCTCACCGTCGCCGGAGGGATCGGCTGGGTGGAGGGCGTCACCTACGAGTGGTCGAAACACGCCAACGTCGAGGCGGTGAAGCTGCTGCTGGATCTCGGTCTCGATCCGAATGCGGCCAACAAGGAAGGGCGCACGGCATTGATGGGGGCCGCCATCAAGGGCAGGAACGAAGTCGTCCAGATGCTCGTGGACCGCGGCGCCAGAATCGACACGCGCGACGGCGGAAGCCGGGATACCGACAACAGCGTGTCGGTGCTCGCCGGCCACACCTGGCAGGCAATCGATTACGCCGACGGCCTCGTCCGCACCGGCGTGCAGTCGGCGATCGCGCGGCCCGAGACGGCTGCGCTCATCCGCAAGCTGATGACCGAGCGCGGGCTCACGGTGCCTCCGCCCAATCGCGTGATCGAATCGATTTGCGTCGTGTCGATCTGCCAGGAGCGGGTCCGGAAGTAGGCGCGCGGCGACCGTCAGGCTATGTTCCAGAGTGTGTACGCCGCAACCGCCGTGCCCACGAGCGCGGCGCCGTAGCAGAGCACCGCGATCAGCGCCGTCAGATGGTACAGCTGCAGGCCGTCGTAGAGCGTGTAGCGGAACCGGTGAGCCCAGTGAAACAGCGGCAACGCAATCATCACGAAGAGATACAGGCGCGTGATGGGATGCTGCACAAGGGCCCGAGAGGCTTCGTAGCTCGGCGCGTCCAGCCACCCCAGGGGAAAGGCGATGCCGTTCAAGAACAGGTGGACCGGAAACAGGAACGCGGCGACGGTTCCGCCTACGCTGAACAATGCCCACATGAGCGGTGTGAATCGCCCGGTCACTTCAACCCCCGCGTGAAGATCCACGCCACGATGCCCGACAGGAGCACCCAGACCACGTAGTTCGAGCCGGCGACGATCCTGTCCGGAACCCGTTTTCCTTTCATCCGCACAACCATCGCCGTCGGCGTCAGGTTGAACCAGCTGATCGTGTGGAACAGCACGAAGACCAGGGCCACGGTGTCAACGGTCAGGAACAGGGGCGTTTTCAGTCGCGCCACGAAGCGTGCGTACGCGTCCGGGCCTGCGGCCAGGGCCCGGAGCTGCCACAAATACAGCATTGCGAAGAAGGCCACAAACACGCTCGTCAGCTCGCGCAGGACGAACATCGAGTAGGCACGGTTCTTCAACCACCACCACACCGACATGCGGCGGCGGTACCACCTGGGGTGATACAAGGTGTAGTGCGAGAGGTCACTCATCTCGTTCCCCAAGGCAGCAGAAAGGACCGCAGTGCGTCGAGCGCGCCCGTCAGCTTGAACTGCTGGATGGCGCCCGCCGGATCCACGTGCTTCGGGCATACTTGCGTGCACTCGCCGACGAACGTGCAGCCCCAGATGCCCGCGTGGTCCGAGAGAATCTTCAATCGCTCGGCGGCGGCTTCATCCCGCGAGTCCAGGTTATAACGCTGAGCCAGCGCGATGGCCGCCGGTCCGACGAAATCAGGCTCCAATCCAACGATGGGACACGCGGCGTAACAGAGCATGCAGTTGATGCACTGGCTGAACTGCTTGTAGTTGTCCAGCTGCTCGGGGCTCTGTCGATACTCCCCTTCTTCAAGGGGCCAGACCTGGTCGCGGATGATCCAGGGTTTGACCTTGGTGAGCTTTCGCAGGAAGTCGGTAATGTCGACGACCAGATCCCGCATGATGGGGAAATAGTTCAGCGGTTCGACCCGGACAGGACCCGGCAGGTATTCCGACAGGAATGCCGCGCACGTCAGCATCGGCCGGCCGTTGACCATCATGCCGCAGCTCCCGCAGACACCCATCCGGCAGGACCAGCGGAACGTGAGAGACCCGTCCAGCCGATCCTTGATGTAATTCAGCGCATCGAGCACGACCCAGTCGTCCCGATAGGGCACTTCGTAGGTCTGGAACGTCGGTTCCTTGTCCTGTTCGGGGCGATACCGGATGACCTCCAACGTGATGGTAGGCGGCATGAGTGCTATCTCCCGTAGACGCGCTCACCGGGTGGCCAGCGCGTGATCGTCACCGGCAGATGCTCGATTCTCGGCGAACCGTCTCCGGTCCGGACGGCCAGCGAGTGCGCCAGAAACCGTCCGTCGTCCCGCTCCGGGTAGTCGGTGCGCTGATGCGACCCGCGCGACTCCTGCCGATGAAGGGCGGATGCGACGATCACCTGGGCCAGATCCAGCATGTACGAGAGTTCCAGCACCGTCGTCAGTTCGGTGTTGAATGTATAACTATGATCCTCCAGCGCGACATCGCGAAATCGTTCCTGCACCTGCTGTAACTCCCCCGCCGCCCGTTGCAGGGCGCTCGCGTCGCGATAGATGCCCGCACTCTGCTCCATGGTCTGCTGCATTGCCTCGCGCAATGTCGAGATCCGTTCCTTCCCGCCGGTCTTGAAGAGGAACCGCTCCTCCAACCGCCGCTGTTCGTCGTGCGCCTGGGCCAGAACCGAGGGGTTCGACTCGCTCTGGTCGGAAGCAAATGCCGCGGCAGCCTTACCAGCCCGAGCGCCGAACACCAGCAATTCGGTCAGCGAGTTCGATCCCAATCGATTCGCGCCGTTGATGCTCACGCAGGCCGCTTCGCCAGCGGCGTACAGGCCGGGCAGGGGCGTGGCGCCCTGAATGTTGGTGTGGACGCCCCCCATCATGTAATGCACGACAGGCCGAACCGGAATCATCTCTGTGACTGGATCGATATGCGCGTACTTGAGGCACAGCTCGCGGACGAAGGGAATCTTGTTGTTGATCACCTGCTCGCCCAGATGGCGAACGTCGAGATGGACGTAGTCGCCATACGGCCCCTTGATCGTGCGATCTTTCTCCTGCTCCTTGATGAACGCCTGCGACAGACGGTCGCGTGGACCGAGCTCCATCGACCGCAACACCGGCTTCGGCTCCGGCGTACCGAGATCGTAGTCCTGGAGGTACCGGTAACCATCCTTGTTGAGGAGCCAGCCGCCTTCCGAGCGCGCGGCCTCCGTGATGAGGATCCCGGTGAACGGGAGTCCGGTGGGATGGTACTGGACGAATTCCATGTCCTTGAGCGCCGCGCCGGCGCGGTACGCCAGTGCCATCCCATCGCCGTTCTTGATGGCGGCGTTGGTCGTGAAGGGGAAGACCTTGCCGCAGCCTCCGGTGCAGAGGATGACGGCTTTGGCGGTGATCGCCTGAATCTTTCCGGTGGCCAGCTCGATGGCCACGACGCCCTGACAACGACCGTCGTCGACGAGAAGCTTGGTGACGAAACATTCGTCGTGCCGCCGGATGCCGCCGTACTTCAGGCTGGTCTGGAAGAGCGTGTGGAGCATGTGAAAGCCGGTCTTGTCGGCGGCGAACCAGGTGCGTTGGACCTTCATCCCTCCGAAGGGACGCACGGCGACATGGCCATCGGGCTCCCGATTCCAGGGGCAACCCCAATGCTCCAACTGCAACATCTCACGGGGGGCTTCATTGACGAAGGCTTCGACCGCATCCTGGTCGGACAGCCAGTCACCCCCGGAAATGGTGTCGTAGGCGTGCGCGTCCAGGCTGTCATCCGACTTGATCGCCGCCGCCGCGCCGCCTTCGGCCGAGACCGTGTGGCTGCGCATGGGATACACCTTGGAAATCACGGTCACGCTGAGGCTGGGATAGCCTTCGGCCACGGCGATGGCGGCGCGCAGCCCCGCGCCTCCGCCGCCGACGACCAGCACATCACACGCAAAGATGTCCATCGGTTCACTTCGAAGATAAGCACCCGGGGGGCGATGCGGGAGAGGTCGACCGTCCCTCCGTCTGGCCAAACCTGAATCACGCCGCCGCGCGCCGTCCGAGCGTAGAGGATAACCAAATGGCTTGCGGCATCACAAGCCAGAAACTCAATGCGCATCTTCAGCGCGGCGCCAGGCCGGGATCGGCTTCCCACCCACCTCGCGCCGATGGCTTATGGCGTCCGGCACACGAAATTCGCAGCGTCGTTGGAGCTGCCGACGCCCGTGTACTGCGCAACCTGCGGATACGGACAGAGCGGACGCGTCATATCCACTCTGTTGTTCGTGACATGTGAGGCGGCGAGCCGATCGGGGGCGACGCCGGACTCGCGCCAGCGCTCCAACGCCGCGACATAGTTGACTTGATTTGGTCCCGGGCCGCCACCGCAGTGTTGCATGCCCGGCGCCATGAAGAGCCGCACCCAGCTGTCCTGTTGCGGTCCCATCTTCGACAGCACACTGGAGTAGTAGTTCACGGTGTTCCCCGGCGAGATGGCTGTGTCATTCCAGCCGTGATACAGCAGGAGCTTTCCGCCGCGCGCTCTGAACGCCTCGAGATCCGGGCTGACGGCGTTGATGAAACCGACCTTGTCATCAACCACCTTGACATCGCGATCCAAATCGAAGCCGTGCCAGTCCCAGTTCGCGTCGTTGTAGGCAACTTGAAACGAGCCCAACGACACGCCTGGAGGCTGTGGACCACCAGCGATGATGTTCCAACCGGTTTCGCTGCCGGGCTCCTTCCCGGGGAATATCACCTCGCCGCTCCTCGTCCTCGCCGGCGCGTAGACCCTCGTCACCGTGTCGAGCTGCGCCGCCGTCAGGCAATTGTCCGCATCCGCCCCGCGACACAAGAGCGTTGAAAGATCGACATGACAGGCGCGCGGGTCGTTGATCAAGCCGTCCTTCATTCCGTCGTGCGCATCGCACGCGTTCAGCACAGCCTTGCTCAACGCGGCAGCCTTGGCCGGAGAAACGAGGCTCGCCTGGTCTTTGAGCGCGTGGACCGACACTCCCAGGTCCCAGGCATGCAAATGAGTCTGATAGTTCGCCGGGGCCCCGGCGATGATGCCATCGAAGTCTGCCGGGTAACGCTGCGCCTCCATGAGACCCTGCCGACCACCCGTCGAGCAGCCATTCCAGTAGGAGAGCCGTGGAGCCCGGTCGTAGAACGCCGCGATGAGACTTTTCGAGGTCACGGTCATCTCATGTACGGCGCGGTACGCGAAGTCGATCACCTTTTCAGGGTGCCCGATCGCGAACGCCGCGTTGCCGCCCTTGTGGCCCGTGTCGGTGGAAGCGGTCGCGTATCCTTCCTGCAGCGCGGACGCCATCGCCGCAAAGCTGATGGCTCCCGCCCAGCCGCCATTTCCAACCGCCTCGAACTTTCCGTTCCAATTCTCAGACGGCAGCCAGACTTCCATTTCAATCTGCGAATCGGAAGACGGCTTCAGCACTGCGGCCACGCGGCATCGAGCCGGCAGAGTGAGCGCCGGAGCGGCAGGTGCTGGTCCCCGGCCCGGGCCGCTCGCGGGCGCGGGGGGCCCACCAGCCGGACTCGGAACGGTGTACGGTCCGGCGGAAACGAGCTCTGCCGCAGTGATGATGGTACCGGGGAGCGCGAGTGACTTCAGGCTCTCGCAGGGAGCCGCGGCCAACACGCTACCAGCGAGCACGAGAGCATAGTTGATCATGGTGCGTCATCGCTCGAGTCTGAAATTCCGCGCGAGATAGCGCAGGACTACGGGGAAATCCTCCAGCGACAGCGGCGCGCCTTCGTTGAGCATCGTGTCGAGGATCTCGGCCCACCCCTCGGCGCTCGATCGCTGCCGCCGCACTCTCTGCAGATCATGACACTGCGTGCAGACGTTCAGAACGACTTCCTTTCCCGGACCGTCGGGCAAGGGACCGTGGTTCCTGACCAGATAGGCGGTCAGGATCGGCACATCGTCTTTCTCCAGCTCGGCTCCCTTCTCGATCATCGAATCGATCACTTTCTTCCAGCCCGCCTCGTCCAGCGCCTGCACGTCGATGGGCCTTCGATCGTGACACGTCGTGCAGCTCGCGTTCTGAATCTCCTCTCCTCTTTCGACCTTTGGAGTCTCCTGACCCGCAGCCAGCGCCAGGGTTGCCGTCACGTCGAGGCTGGTCGTCGTGGTGATGAAAAGCAGACTCAAGATCAACCGCCGCATGTGCTCAACGCCCGGCTGGTTGCGGCGCTGGCGATGCTGCAGCCTGAACCGTCGTGCCAGGGATGTGGCGACGGATCGCCGACAGCGCGACAAATGCCAACACCATTGTCGCGGCCATCAGGCCGAAATACCGCGACGAACCGCCCGATTCGAGCGCCCACGATCCGACGGATGGACTGAGCACGCCACCGATGCGGCCGAAGGCGACCGCGGTTCCGACACCCGTGGCGCGCACCGCCGTCGGATAGACATGCGCGGCGAGCGCGTACATCGTCGTTTGAACGGCGTTGATGAGACCGCCGGTCCACCCCAGCATGGCGAGGACCGCGCCCGCCGACTCCGTGCCGATCGGCATCATCGCCAGCACGACGGCGCCCGCGATGGCGCCGGCCGCCATGACGAGCATGGTGAGCCGTGACCCCAGGCGCATGATCATGACGGCGCCGAGAATCGCGCCGACGACGCCGCCGAGATTGAATGCCGTGAGCCCGTAGCTGGCCGTGCCGACGTCGAAGCCGGCGCCCACCAGCATGGACGGCACCCAATTGACCCCGATGTACACAGACAACAGGCAAAAGAAGAATGACGCGCAGAGCGCCAGCGTGTCGCGGCGGTATTCCGGAACGAGCAGCTCGCGCGGAGACACGCGCGTGACCGCCTTCTCGGTGGCATCGACGAACACCGCGTCATCGGGCACTTGATGCCCCAGCCGACGCAGCAGCGTCCGGAGCTGAGGCCAGCGCTCCGGCAGCCGGGCCAGATAGCGCGGCGACTCCGGCAGCACCTTCAGCAGAACCGCCGCCATCACGAGCGGCAGGATGCCGCCGACCAGGAAGAGTCCGCGCCAGCCGAACCGCGGAAGAATCTGCCCGCCGACAAAACCGGCCAGCGATCCGCCGACCGGAATGCACACGATCGTAAGCGTCACGGCGAACGGCCGCTGCCGCCTGGGCACGTACTCGGACGAGAGCGCCGCCGCATTCGGCATGGCGCCGCCGAGACCGAGTCCGGCAAAAAACCGCAGCGCCGTGAGCATGGCGACGCCGCCGGCGAACGACACCAGGACAGTCAGGATGCCGAACGCGACAACGCTGCCAAGCAGCGCGATTCGGCGGCCGAACCGGTCGCCGACGAGCCCGCCGATCGCGCCGCCAACCATCATGCCGATCATCCCCGCCGTCTGCACGGGCACGAACGCCGGCCGCGGCAGGCTCCATTCGCGCATCAGCGCCGGCAGCGCCGCGCCCAGCAACTGGTTGTCGAGGCCGTCGAGAATGATCGTCATCGCCGTCGCGAAGACGAGGAGCTTCTGATACCTGCTCCAGTCTGCGTCGTCGAGCGCCGAGCCGACGTCGATCGTGTTCATGCCGCGTTGTCCTCACGCCTTTGGAATTCAGAATTAGGAATTCAGAATTTGGAATGCTGGCACGATTTCAAATTCCAGATTCTCGATTCCGAATTTCGCAACCCGCTGTCAGCGCTTCCGCCCGAAGAGAGGTTGACCGAAATCGTCCGTCAGCCGGATCAGGTACTGATTATTCTCCTGACAGATGTACTCCGCGAGCTCGCCGCTCGCCCGCCACGCGATGTTCCACGCGGCGGTCCAGGGCTTCGTGTAGGCGCCAGGGTCGTCGATGGTGACTTCGTAGTGCAGTGTGTTTCTGTCGCGCCGCGTGAGTTTCTCGACAACGTGGAGCAGGTCGGTGTGCGGATGCCCGGAGTAATCAATCCACGTCCCCTCGTTGAACCCGACGACGTCGACCACGAGCGTGTCGCCGTCCCAACGGCCCACGGAATGCCCCAGATAGGTGGGGTTCAGGGCGTCGCCCGACGGATGGGTCCGGCCATCCAGATAGATCTCCCGCCAGATGTGCGTCGCCCCTTCGAAGGTCATGATGATCCGCTTCTGCTCGGGAAGCTGGATGATCTCCATCGGGTACGGCGTCGCCATCATTCGCGGACCGCCCGGCGGCAGGCAGTACCCTTCGGGGTCGTACTTGGACTCGTTCGCGACGTGGTAATCGTACAGCGCCGCAGACCAGGGCATGAACGGCACCAGCGGCTCGAGCCGCGATCCGTCACGCTTCATGTCGTGGCCGACGAGGCCGACCGCGCCGCCGACCGACGGCAAATCGCTCCCGCCTTCGGTCTTGTCGATCCGCAGGCCCATGTTCCGGATCCAGGGCACGTTCCAGATCCCTTTTTCACCAGCCACGCGCCCGAGATTCGGCGTGCCGTCGGCGAGGCGCGGAGTCGGGCCCGATGGTGCCGGCGCGCCGCGCTGCGCGAAAGCCACCGGGGCCGCGCAGATGATCGCCGCCGCGATAAACCGGAGTCGCATGCTCACCTCTCCTGCAGGTGCGTGAGGCGCGCAACGACGTCGAGCACCTCGCCGGCCGTCTTCGGGCCTTCCGGACCGAAGTGCGACCGCAAACCCAGCCGCGCGCTCCACTCCTGACGCCGCGCCGTGGCCTCGGCCATGATCGGCTCGATGCCGATGGCGCGCAGCGTGTCGGCCACCTCTTCCATTTCCCTCGCCCGGCGTTCCCCGTGCAAGACGAGGCGACCGACCATGTAGTCGGCGAGCTTCTGCCAGTCGACGCCGGGGAAGCTCTCGTTGAGTGAGGCGAAGACGTGCGTGCCGGCATCGTAGCGGCTGGCGCCGAGGACGCATTCGCAGAGGAGGGCCTCGAGCCCCTTCACCACGATGCTGCGACACATCTTCACGGCGGCGGCGGTGCCCACAACGTCCGAGAGCACCTCGCAGCGCATGCCGAACGGCGTCATCGCGTCCTTGAACAGGCGCGCGGCCCGTCCGGCCAGCAGCATCGGCACGCGGTGTCCGTACGGGAGCACGGGCGCCATGACGGCGACTTCCACGAACCGTGCGCCGCTGGCGGTCACGATTCTGTCGATGTCCTGCTTGAGCGCCGGCGACACCGAATTGAGATCCGCATAGACATGCCGCGGCTGGAGGTGCGGAACCGCCTGCCGGGCCGCGTCGAAGGCCGAGCTGGACGTCACGGTGGAGAACAGGATGTCGCTCGCGCGCGCCACGTCGGCGGGCGACTCGACGAGCGTCGTGCCGGTCTGTCCCGCGCGCTCGCGGATCGTCGGTCCGAGGTGCGCGTCGTGCGCGGCGATGTCGAACGTGACGATGCGTTCGACGCCGGCAGATCGCAATCCGCTGGCGATGGTCGATCCCGCCTCCCCGAATCCGATGAACCCGACCCTCATGAATCCTTCCAGACCTCGCGTGCCGTCTCGACGACGCGCTCCAGCTTGCGCCACTGTTCCTGCTCGCTCAGGAGATTGCCCTCCATCGTCGACGCAAAGCCGCACTGCGGGCTCACGGCGAGGTTCTCCAGCGGCAGGTAGCGGCTCGCCTCTTCGATGCGGTGAATCAACAGATCGCGAGGCTCGAGCTCCGGGACCTTGCTGCTGACCAGGCCGAGAACGACCGCCTTGGTGCGCGGCACGAACCGCAACGCCTCGAACGTTCCGGCGCGCTCGGATTCGTATTCCAGCAGAAACACATCGACGTTCAGTTGATTGAAGAGCCGTTCGGCGATCGGGTCGTAGCCCCCTTCGGCATACCACTGGCTGCGGTTGTTGCCGCGGCACAGGTGCATCGCCAGGATCACGCCGTCGCGCTTCGCGCCCTCGAGACAGGCGTTGTCGACGCGAATCGCTTCGTCCAGCGCCGCTTCCGGATCGACGCCCATCTCCTCCTGGACATGCCGCCGCCATTTGGGATCGATGTAGTAGCTGTACCGCGGCGCATCGATCTGGATGTACTTGATCCCCTCGTTGACGAGCGCGTGGATCTCCGACTTGATGATCGGGACGATGTCCCAGAGAAACTCGGAATAGGTCGGATACGCGCGCTCGCTCACGCCTTTCTTGTACGCGAGGGCCGGAAACTGGTTCGCGGTCGGCAGCGTCATCTTGATGTCGCCGGGCGCGTGCTGTTTGAGGAAATCGACCTCGTGCTTCGCGAGGCGCTTGGTCTGGCGGAGCTTCGCGACGACGGCGCCGCCTGGTGCGCCGATGCCCGAGGCCGCGGCAACGCCGGACGGGGCTCCCTTCCAGGCCCGGGCGATCTCATACTCCTGATCGAGACCATCGACCGATTCGTAGAAATCGCCCATGAAGCTGGTCCGGCGCAGCTCTCCATCGGTGAAGATCCGGAGGCCCGCCTCCTTCTGGTGTTTCAGGACGTCGAGGATCTGCCGGTCCTCGATGCCCTTGAGCTGGTCGCGGGTAAGATGGGGATTCTTGCGGGCGTCCAGCAATTCCTTCGGCCGTAACAGGCTGCCGACGTGGTCTGCGCGGTACGGAAATCCCATAAGCTATGCTCTCTCGTTCTGGGGGCGTGTTCGAAAAAGGTGAACACGCTCGTAGGAGCCCGAGAGGCACTGCTCAGACGGGCTCCTAGTGGCCTCAGGTTACTGCTGATATATTCTCCGGCACAAGAAAGAAGGCAGGCTGATCAGCGCTGTACTCTTTGATCTCTTCGAAACGCTCATTACCGAATCTGCAGTCCGGCCGACGCGAGCGTCGTCGCTTGGCGAGAACCTCGGGCTTGAACGGGAAGCGTTTCGCGACGAATGGAGAATCCGGCGTCCTCGCGTCCTGCTGGGACGATTGTCCTTTGCCGAGGCTTTGGCCGAGATTTGCCGCTCTTTGACCGGCAGTGTGGATATGGGCGCCGTTCAGCGAATGTGCGAACAGCGCGCTCTGGAAAAAGCAGCCGCGTTTGCACACATCAGCGCCGAGGTCGCGGCGCTCATCACCGAGCTGGCAGATCGCGGCGTCGCTCTCGGTGTCATCAGCAATTGCTTCGAGGAAGATGTTCGGGCATGGCCGGCCTCCCCGCTGGCTCGAAAGTTCAGATGTGCCCTGTTCTCATTCGCCGAGGGTGTGGTCAAACCGGAGGCCGAGATCTATCGGCGCGCCGTACGCCAATTGGGTGTTCAGCCAGCCACAGCGTTGTTCGTCGGCGATGGAGCGGATAACGAGCTGGTCGGGGCGGAGCAGGCGGGTCTTCGCGCGTTCCGCGCGACCTGGTTCGCCACGGATGGACGCGAGCTTCGGTCGGAGATCACGGCTCGTGACTTGGCCAGCGGCCAGGACGTCTTGAACTTGTTACTCAATGAGGCCATCCAGCCGACGCATCGCCAGGCCGCCGGCGGCCGGAACGTGGCCGCTGAAGCTCCAGAGGAGTGAATTCCATGCTGTCCAGAAGAGCGATGCTCATGACTCCCCTGGCGTTGATCGGCCCGCGCACCGGCTCCGCCGCCTCTGGCAAGATGACGCTCGCCATCCACCAGAACACATCCGCCGGGGCGGGCTATCGCAAGTCGCTCGAAGGCTGGTCCCGCGCAGGGATCAAATACGTCGAGCTCACTCCGGGACTGCTCGACGAGTTTCTGAAAACCGACTCTCTGGCCGCAGCGCACCGGGTTCTGACCGACCTCGGGGTCACGCCGGTCTCCTGCTCATGTGGCGCGGGTCTCTGGGAGCCGAATCCCAGCCGCGCGTCATCACTCGATGGTCTCAAAAAACGCTGCGAGATGCTTGCGGCCCTCGGGCTGAATCGCACGTATGCCACCACGGCGACCACGCAGAAATTCACGCTGGACGACTACAAGACCGGCGTGGACAACATGCGCGAAGTGGGAGAGATTGCCAGTCAGTTCCACATGACGGTCATGGCCGAATTCGTACGCACGTCGTCGTTCATCTCGACGCTGACCACTCTTCTCAAGATGACACGTGAGGCGGCGCATCCGAACATGCGTCCGATGCTCGATTGCTATCATTTCTGGTCCGGCCTCAACAAGCTCGAGGATCTCGATCTCGTCCGGCCCGGGGAAATTGCGCACGTGCATTTTCAGGATGTCCCCGATATGCCACGGGAGTTGTTGGACAACACGACGCGGGTCATCCCGGGCGACGGCATCACTCCGCTGACCGGGATTCTCCGCAAGCTTGCGGAGAAGGGATACGCCGGTCCGCTCTCGGTCGAGCTCTTCGCGCCAAAATTCCAGCAAGCGGATCCGTTCGAGTTGGCCCGTGAAATCCGCCAGAAAGCGGAATCCGTCATGCGCAAGGCACGCGTGCTGTGAAACAGTTCAACCCCACATGCCCGGCCTTCGCGCTGCACGTCGCTCGCGCCTGCTCGGGCGACTGCCTCACCCGCTGAGGAAATCGAGCACGGTGAAATGTTTGCAACGTTGGCGGCCATCCGCGTATTCTCCGCGCGGTGGGCCGGATGCGTGAAACTCGAAATCCTCCCCGTCATGAGCGCCGCGCGGCTCTCCGGCGCCAGAGCCACGCACGGCACGGTGATGGTTCGCGCAGAGCCTTCCTGATGGGCGCAGCGGCTGCCGCCGCTGCGGCCGCGATGCCGTGGCCCTCGGAGGCGCAGCCGCCGCCGATTCCCATCATCGACACCCACATTCACCTCTTCGATCCCGCGCGTCCGCAGGGCGCGCCGTACAGCGGCCCCCGGCCGGCGCCCGGCGCAGCTCCAATCGCCGCCTACCCCGAGCGCTATCGCCGGCTCGCAGTCCCGCTCGGTGTCGTCGGCGCGATCAAGGTCGAGGCGAGCCCGTGGATCGAAGACAACCTGTGGGTGCTCGAGGTCGCGCAGCGGGACCCCATCATGGTCGGCGTCATCGGCAATCTGGAGCCGGACAAGCCGGAGTTTCCCGAGTACCTCGAGCGATACCACAAGAATCCGCTCTTCCGCGGGATCCGCTACGGGAACCTCTGGGGACGAGACATCACGAAGCAGTCCGCGAACCCGGACTTCATCAGCGGCCTCAAGCTTCTCGCCGAGGCGGACCTCGTGATGGACACGGCGAACCCGCGCGTGCCGCTGCTCGAAGCCATGCTCCGCATCAGCGACGCAGTGCCGACGCTTCGCATCGTGATCGATCATCTGCCGGCGCTCGATCCCGCAGAAGCGGATCGGGCGGCCTACGACGCGGCGCTGCAGGAGATCGCCAGGCGCCCGCAGATCTTCGTGAAGCTCTCCGAGATCATCCACCGGGTGAACGATCAGGTTTCAACCGAGCTCGGCACGTATCGCGCGAGGCTGGACGCGCTGATGGGTGTGTTCGGCGAAGACCGCATCCTCTTCGGCAGCGACTGGCCCAACAGCGACGGGGTGGCGCCGGTCGACAAGGTCTTCGCGGTTGCGAAAGAGTACTTCCGGTCGCAGCCGCGGCCAGTCGCGGAGAAGTACTTCTGGAAGAACTCGGTGGCAGCCTACAAGTGGATCAGGCGCGACCCGTCACAACCGGCAGGGTGATCAAATCCTCAGGCGGCACACCGGTGCGATGCCTCCGCCGATGTCATCGGTCCAGTAGATGTAGCCCTTCCACACCGACATGCCGTGCGGAAACGGACTGCCCTCCGGCAGTTGAATCGAATCCACGACCTCGCCGGTGACCATGTCGCGCTTGAAGAACGCGCCCATGTTGGTGTCCGACTCCCAGAGATACTTCGCGTCGGGCGTCTCGATGCCGATGCCATGCGGGCGATAGCCGACCGTCGGGAACATGTGCTCGACCATCCAGGTCCTGGGATCAATCCGGTAGATCATCCGGCCCGGTGGCACGGCGATCCAGAGTTTGCCGTTCTGTGTCTGCTGGCCGTGCGCGCCAGTGCCAGGCGCTGGAGGTCCGGGATTGCCCGCGACAGGGCCGCCGCGTCCCACGCCGAGCCCATCCGACGGGCTTCCTGCCGAGGGCCCGCCCGGCGTCGCTGCCGCCCCAGCCCGTCCGACGCCCTGCCCCTGCCCGTTGGTCGCGGGTGGACGGACCGATCGGCCGTAGGTGTCTGGACGCGCCGGCAGGTCCGTCGTCATCCGATAGATCACGCCTGCGCCGGGCGTGAAGTGCTTCTCGATCGTCTCGCCGGTCCTGGCGTCCGAGCGGATGATCTCGCGGCTGTAGGTCGAGCCGATCCAGATCGTCTTGTTGTCGGCGTCTACACCGATGCCGCTCGGACCGGTGCCCTCTGGCGCGAGTTCGCGCAGCAGTTTTCCCTCGTAGCTGGACAGGTACACCTTGCATCGACCTGGTGTGTCGGTGCGACTGCCGGCGTTCTCGATCGTCCAGATCCCTTCTTCCGTGCATTGCATCCCGTTGGCCGACTGGCCCGGGGCCTTGAAGAGGATCTCGACCTTGCCGGCGGGACGGCTTGGATATCCGGGTCTCGGCGCCGCAGGCGTTTTTGACTGGCCCGCCTCTGCGGTCCACGGACCAGCCGTCGCGAGGACGGCGCCGCCGGCAGTTGCGGCCGCGGCGTGCAACCACTCCCTCCGTCTCATCATCGTCATCAGAGCTCCCCTAGAAGACGAACCGCAGTCCGATTTGCACCTCGCGGCCGGTACCATCAATCCGCTTCCGCGTCACCTTCCCGAAGTTCGCGCTCGACACGTTCACATCCGGATTGTCCCAGACGATGGTGTTGAATGCGTTGTAGGCCTCGATGCGCGCCTCGACGCGGTACTTCGGTGTGAGGGAGAACATCTTGGTCAGCGTCATGTCCGCGACGAAGACGCCCGGACCGACGAGCCCATCCCAATACCACGGGCTGTTCCGCGGCGTGAACGAGTCCTGCAGGCCGCGGAACTTCGTCGTGTCGAACCACTGATCGCGCGTCGGGTTGGCGATTCTCGGATCGCCATCCACGATGAGGCTCTGGTTGAAGAGCAGCAGCCGGCCCGAATAGTAGTGCGCGGCCGGCGTGTACTGCCATCCGCCGATAGCAAGGTCGAGCGCCCCCGGCAGGCCGGACAGAAACCGCCGATCGCGGCCGATCGGAAGCTGCCAGGTGGCGGCGGCGGTGAAGCGGTGAACGGGCAGGTCGGTCGGGCGCCATTCCCAGCCGTCGGTGCCGCCGCTCGCGAAGATCTTGTACTGCGCGAGATCGTCGAACCACTCCATGCGTTGCTCGTTGTTCCAGGCGTAGGCTGCGAAGAAGCTGAGGCCCTTCGTGAAGGGCCGCTGCGCGCGGATTTCGATTGTGTGCGTGCGCATGTGCCGGCCATCGTCGGTGTTGCGCTGCAGCAGCGATGAGTACTGCGGATAGGGCACGAGCAGACTGCCGAGCGTCACGGTGGCCGTATTGCGCAGCGCGCCCGGGAACTTGTCCGCCGTCAGGTAATTGCGGAACGGGTTCGCAACCTGCGTGTTGAGCAGCGCCTTGTACTCGTACCGGAAGGCAGGATCCGCCATGTTCAGGTTCTTGTCGTACGGGACTCCGGTGCCGTAATTGAAGAAGTAACTGAGCTCGACGACCGTGCCGCGCCAGATTTCCTTCTGGTAGGAGACGTTGAACCGATCGTTTTTCTGGGGCCTGAGCTCGTACTCGTCGAGGTTTGCGGCGCCGCCGAGGTTCGTATAGCGGCCGTACGACTGCCCGTAGGGCTCGATCACGGGGTTGACGGTCGAGGGGAACGGATCGGCGAGCGTCTGGCGCGGGACGCCGTTCGCGAGGCCGAGGGTCGTGGTCGTCTGCGCGTACCCCGCGTACTGTTCCACGAAGTCGCCCAGCGTGTCGCGCACGTTGCTGGTTGGCATCATGTAGCGCGCGTACGCGACGCGCAGCGCGGAATCGTCGGAGGCACGATAGCTCACGCCGAATCGCGGCAGGAAATTCCATGGCGTGCTGTGCCAGGCATGCGGGTTGTCGTCGCCTGCGAAAATCCATGCGCCGTTGAAGGTGTAGCCGTAGCCCTTGCTCGCCATCAACTGGCGCGCCTGATCGGGCATGGCCGGCGGCGTGGTCTGCATCTCGGGGATCGGCTGGGTCAGATCGATCCGCTGCGACAGCCGGTTCTGCGGATCCGTGGGGCCGGGCTCGAATTCCCACCGCAGCCCGGCGTTGAACGTCAGACGATCGCTGACGGTGAAGTCGTCCTGGAAGTACGACGCGTACCCGCGCAGGTCGGGGTTCTGCAGCGGCACGAGCCGCGCGGAGGTCTGGTTGTCGAGCGCGCCCAGCAGGAAGGAGGCCCACTGGTTGCCGGTGTTCACGACGTCGGGGCTGTCGGAGCTGTTGGCCGTGAGGGCCGAATTGAAGACCAGATTGATCGGCTGGAAGCGCGCGGCTTCGCCATAGTAGGCGCGCATCTCGCCGCCCCATTTCATGTTGTGGCGGCCTTCGTACCGGTTCATGCGCGCGGACACGGTCCACGCGTCGGGATGCTGGAACCACTCACTCCCCTGACGTCCGAGGCGGTTGTTGGCGTTGGTCAAGGTGCCGGACGTGACATCGAGTGCCGGGTAGTACACGTAGCCGCTGTTGTAGAGCGAGGAGTACCACGATCGCGACCAGTAGCCTTTCAGACCAGCGTCGCCGAGCAGGAGCGACGGGTTATAGAACTCGTCGGTCATGTTGTAGAAGCTGCCGCGTACGTTCACCGTGCTCTTGTTCGACACGACCCAGACCGAGTCGCCGGCGATGCTCAGACCGTACCGGTTGCTGCCCGAGAGCGGATAGAACCCCGCCTCGGTCGGGTTCTGCTGATAGAGGTTCGCCTTGAATTGACCGTAGCGGGCGAAGATCTTCCAGTTGTCGGTGATGTTCACGTCGAAGCGCTGCGACAGGTTCCAGTACTCGGCGGCGTCGGTGACGTTGCCTTGCAGGTTGTCCACGTTGCCGGGCACGTTCGGCAACGGAATCGCGTTCAGCATCTTCAACGCCACCGGGTCGATCATGGACGAGGGAATCGTATTGTTGGCGAACGCGGGGCGCACCACGCGGCCGGCGGCATCGAGCGATGACGAGAAGGGGTTGTAGATGCTGCGCACGCGGTCGTTGAGCAGCGACTGGCTGAAATCGCCGCGCCGCTCCAGCTCGGTCGGCACGGTGCGTACGATCGAGAGCGGCCGCTTGTCGTTCCAGCGCTCGAACGAGGTGAATGTGAAGATCTTGTTCCTCCTGATCGGGCCGCCGAAGGTGGCGCCGTACACCTTGAGCTCGCTGCCTCGCAGCGCGTTCGTATCCTGACCCGGCACGACGCGGATCGTCGGATCGCCAATCGCATTCAGGCCGGGATCACGGGAGTAGAGATACCCGGACCCATGGCGCGCGTTGGTGCCGGCCTTCATGTTCAGGCTGATCACGCCGCCCAGGCTGTGGCCGTTCTCGGCATCCACGCTGTTCTTGGAGACCGTGATCTCGTCCACCGCGTCCACGGCAGGTGTGTAGGCCGTCTTGTAGCTGGCGCCCAGCGCCACGCCGTCGAGCAGCACGTCGTTGCCGCGGCGGGTGCCGCCGCCGGCATCGTAATCGTTGGCGTACGCCTGGTGATACGGCCGGTTCTCGGAGTTCGGCGCGACGTTGATCGTTGGATCGAGGCTCGCCAGGCCGAAGGGATTGCGGCCGTTGATCGGCACCTGATCGACGAGCTGACGTTCCAGCGTGAGATCGGAGCTGCTCGATTTGAATTGCACGGTCACCGGAGGCGCTTCGACGACGACCCGCTCTTCGAGGCCGCCGATCTCGAGCGTGAGATCGGCCGTGACGCTGCCGCGTTGCGCGACGCGCACGTTGCGCTGTTGGGCCTTCTTGAACCCCTGCAGCTCGCCGGTGATCGTGTAGAGGCCGGGCTCGACGAAATCGAAGATGTAGTGACCGTCGCTGCCGGCGACAAAGGTCACCGCGACGCCGGTCGCATCGTTCACCATGGTGACCGTGGTACCGGGCAGCGCTCCCTGAGTCGAGTCGAGAACCGAGCCCTGGACGCGTCCGCGGTAATCCTGCGCTGCTACAGCCCCCGGCGCGAGCAGCAACAGCTGACCGACGAGCGCGATCCTGAAGACCGTCACGGCTTATCTCGCCAGCGGATTCGGTCGCAGCTGGAAATGCACCACCTTGCCTTTGGTGCCCTTGCCGCCTTCAATGTGCCAGACGAAGTGCGTGCCGTAATTCGCCCACAGTCCGCGGCCCTTCCAGCCGGTGTTCGGATTGTCGATGCGGCCGTCCATGCCGCGCGAGTAGAACCCGAGCGGATACGGGACGCGCAGCGTGATCCATTCGCGCGTCTGCGGGTTCAACGCCAGCAGTGCGTCGGAGTTCGACCCGGTCGCGATCGGCGTGTTCGCGCCGAAGCCCGCGATGTTGTGCTGGTCGACCCAGTTGTAATAGTGGAAGTCGGCTGGAATCTCGGTCCCTTTCAGCTTCGGACCGGTCGTCTGATAGAGCGTCCATCCTTCGCGGCACTGGCTGCCGTCGATCTTCGCCGGCCCGTTCAGGTCCTTGCACTTGCGCACGTCGAAGCTGGCGAGGTGACTGCTCGCCGCCAGAGCCGTCCAGACGACGCCCTTGCTGTCGACGTCGACGCCGCGAGGATCAAATCCAGGCTCCGGTACCTTGAAGATCTGCGTCTTGCAGGTGGACGGAGGGTTGCTGCCGCGCTGCAGCCGCACCAGGAAACCGGGAAACTGCTCACTGACGCCCCACACCGTGTCGTCCACCGGGCTCGGGATCACCGAGTACAGACTGTAGGTGACCATCGTGTCGAGCGCGGGATCGAAGCGCGCCGCCGCCGCGCGCTGGGCGGCGCCGGCAGCCGTGTCGCCGAGGTACAGCTGTGAGTTGCCGGACGCCGAGACATTCCACGGCCGCGTGATCTTCCCGTCGCCGTTCGTGTCGAGCACCTGGCCGCACCAGCCGTTCGCCTTCTGCTCGTCCTTCGTCTCGTCCCAGACCTTCGTGTCGATCCAGCCGAAGATCGGGCCGACCAGCTCGTTGAAGTACACGGTGCCGTTCGCGTCGTTGTCGAACTGCAGGTGGTGCGTCGAGTAGCACGTGTCGATCAGCGTGAACTGCTTCGTCTTCGGGTCGTAGTACGACGCCTGGCGGCCGCTGTTCGTGAGCGGGA
>Ga0137409_10001139_pt1 | contig 28755 bp, 27 predicted proteins | sample CZODoug1_16funga_FD_122059 | JGI IMG/M metagenome (GOLD analysis project Ga0137409, IMG submission 122059) | Vadose zone soil fungal communities from Angelo Coast Range Reserve, California, USA - CZODoug1_16fungal (Hybrid Assembly) | ecosystem: Environmental > Terrestrial > Soil > Vadose zone...
AGCATGCCCTCGGCGAAGTCGCGCGGCGTCGAAGAAGCCTTGGTGGCGGTGATGCGTCCAGAGCGGTCGAGCACCACGCAGTCGGTGAAGGTTCCGCCGATATCCACGCCGACCAGAAGCCGTCCCACTTTGTTCTTCCTGCCTATGCTGGTGCCGAGGGCGGGATGGTAGCGTATTTTTGCGGTGAGCCAGGGCTGCGCGCGGGCAATGGCTTACACTCGTGGTGTTCTCAACCCCAAGGACACCACCGCCCATGGCAAAACCCAATTACGCCTTCGCGCGACGCCAGAGAGACCTTGCCAAGAAGCAGAAGCAGGAGGAGAAGCGCAGGCGCAAGAGCGGCGCTCCTGATGCCGTTCCGGATACCGGGACCGCCGATACGCAGTCCCCGCCCGTTCCCCCGAAGCCCGACACTCCGGCCACCTGAATCGGCGTAAGCTGGCGATCCTTCGACGAAAGGAAAACGCCCATGGGCAACCGCGACAAACCTCGCAGAGAACCGAAGAAACCGAAGCAGCCGAAGAAGCACGCTGCAAAGGGCACGCGTGCCTGAACCGCAAGCCCCTCTCTCATGCCCGCTGTGCGGCGCGAACTCCTTCGAGCCCGCCGTCATGACGCGCGGCGACGGGACCAGCAGCGAGGGCTGGCTCAGATGCACCGCATGCCAACGCTACTCGGTGAGCATCCGGCCGGGCCAGCCCTACGTGCCCCCGCAGGCAAAACGGCGTCGCTAGGTGCGACCGGCGAACCACACGAGGAGAATCCGATGCCGACGCGACGCCAGATCCTGATGGACAACCCCGCAAGGCTGTACAGCTTCTGATCGCAGGACCGGATTTGCGCGGCCGCGGCTTCACCCTGCTGGAATTGATGGTCGTCGTCGGGATCGTCGCCATCCTGGCGCTGCTCGCGATCCCCACCTACCAGGACAAGTTCGTCCGCGACCAGATCGCCGAGGCCTTGCCGCTCGCGGATATCGCCAAGCCGCCGGTCGCGCTGTCGTGGGCCCTGCTGCAGACCTTTCCCGCCGACAACGCGGCGGCCGGACTGCCGGTCGCCGAAAAGATCGTCAACAACTCCATCAGCTCGGTCGCGATCCAGGGCGGCGCGATCCACATCACTTTCGGCAATCACGCGAACCGCGTCATCGTGGGCAAGATCCTCACGCTGCGCCCGGCCGTGGTCGAAGACGCACCCATCGTGCCGGTGACCTGGGTGTGCGGCTTCGCCACTGCGCCGGACAAGATGACGCTCAAGGGCGAGAACAAGACCAATCTTCCCCCGGGCTGGCTGCCGATCAAGTGCCGGGCATAGATAGAATGGCGGGCAAGGAGGAATCCTGAAATGGCGCAGCAGACCGTCGGAATGATCGGGCTCGGCATCATGGGCTCGGCGATGTCGTTCAACCTCGGCCGCGCGGGATTCCGCGTCGTCGGCTACGACGTCGCCCCGCGGCGGCGTGCCGAGCACAAGCGCTCGGGCGGTGCCGCGGCAAAGAGCGCGCGCGATGTCGCAAGTCGCGCCGACATCATCATCACCTCGCTTCCTTCGGCGCGCGCCCTCGCGGAAGTCGCCGGCGAGCTCGCGAAATCCGCGAAACGCGGCACGGTGGTGGTGGAGACGAGCACGCTGCCGATCGACGTGAAAACGGCCGCGAGGGACGCGCTCGCCAAGCGCGGCGTGACCCTGCTCGACTGCCCCTTGAGCGGCACCGGCGCCCAGGCGCGCGCCAAGGACCTGCTCATCTACGTGAGCGGCGAGCGCGCTGCATACAAGAAGATCGCCCCGGTGCTGCCGGGTTTCACCAGCGCCAACTACTATGTCGGCGCCTTCGGCAGCGGCTCGAAGATGAAATTCGTCGCCAACCTGCTCGTCGCTATCCACAACGTCGCCGCGGCGGAAGCCATGGTGCTCGGCATGAAAGCCGGGCTCGACCCGGCGATGGTGCTGAAGGTGGTCGCGGGCGGCGCGGGCGGATCGCGCATGTTCCAGGTGCGCGGGCCCATGATGGTGAAAGGCGACTACTCGGAAGCGACGATGAAGAACGAGGTGTGGCAGAAGGATATGACCATCATCGGCGATTTCGCGCGCAGCCTCGACTGCCCGACGCCGCTGTTCGCGGCGAGCGCTCCGATCTACAACGCCGCGATGGCGATGGGCCTGGGCAAGGAGGACACCGGCGCCGTGTGCGCCGTGCTCGAGGAAATGGCTGGGAACCCGCGACGCAAGAAGCGGAAGCCCTAGCCTACTGCCCTTCCACCTTGATGCCGGCGTCCTTGATGAGCTTCGAATACTTCGCCGTCTCGGATTTCATGAACGAGACCAGCTGCTCGGGCGTGCTGGAGACCGCTTCCACCCCGAGGTCGGCGAACTTCCGCTTCACCTCCTCGTCCTGCATCGCCTTGACCAGGTCGGCATGGAACTTGTCGGTGATCGCCTTCGGGGTGCCGGCAGGCATGTAGACGCCCCACCAGTTCACCGCGACCAGGCCCGGCACCGCCTCCGCGCAGGGCGGCAGGTCCGGCATGATGGGGCTGCGCTCGGCTCCGGTCAGGCACAGGGCACGCGCGCGTCCGGCCTTGATGAACTGCATCGCCGGCAGGGAATCGGAAAAGATGTACTGGATGTGGCCGGCGACGAGATCCTGCACCCCCAGGATCCCGCCCTTGTAGGGCACTTCCGTGGCCTTGACGCCGGTGAGGTTCGAATACATCGCGCCGGCGAGGTGCGAAATGCTCCCCGGACCGCTGGTGCCGTAGTTGAGCTTGCCCGCGCCGCTCGATTTTGCGTAGTCGGTCAGCTCGCGCAGCGATTTCGCGGGCACGTCGGGATGGACGATGAGCACGTTCGGCCCCGTGGCGATCAGCGAAATCGCCACGAAATCCCGCTCGACGCTGTAGGACACCTTCGAGAGCAGCGGGTTGACCGCTGCGGGCCCGATATTGCCGACCACGAAGCTGTAGCCATCGTTCGGCTGCTTCGCCGCGTAGTCCATGCCGATGGAGCCGGCCGCACCGGGCTTGCTCTCGACCACGACCGGCTGGCCCCAGATCTCCGAAAGCTTCTGCCCGAAGACGCGGGCGAGGAGGTCCGAACTTCCGCCCGGAGGATAGGTCACGATGAGCTTCACCGGCTTGGCCGGGTACGCCTGCGCCAGCGCGCCGCCCGCGAGCAGCGCCGCTATCAATCCAAAGGCCACGACGAACAGCCTGCGCATAGTCTCCTCCGTTGATGGTTATTTTGGAAAAAGTGTACCCGCAAACCGCCGCCCTCGGGCCGATACCGGCGCGAGGCGTTAGTATTACGCCTTCGCAGCGCGGCTCATCCCCTCATTTTCGTCCACCACTTCACAGGACCCACGATGGCATCGACGCTTTCCGGAATAGGCGCACGTCCCGACCAGGCGCTCTCGCTCAACATGAAGCTGCTGTCGCACCACGAGCTGCAGGGTTTCGGCGGCATCGGCGAGGGCATGGGCATGCAGCTCGCGAAGGACGGGCGGCGGATCCTGTGGATGGCGCACGAGTCGGCGCCGAAGAACTTCACCGCGGTCGACGTCACCGATCCGAAGAACCTCAAGGTGGTGGTGCAGACCGAGCTGCCGCACGCGAAAGTGCGCTCGAACTCGCTCGACGTGGTCGGCGACGTGATGGCGGTCGCCTACCAGACGAGCGCGGTCGACATGAAGCCCGCGGGTTTCGACCTGTTCGACATCAGCAAGCCCGAGGCGCCCAAGCTCATCTCGCATTTCGACGCCTCGGGGAAATACTCGCGCGGCGTGCACGCGGTGTGGTTCGTCGACGGCGAGTACATCCACATGGCCTCGGGCGCGGCCGACTTCCAGCCGACGCATCCGTCCGACGACCAGTTCTACCGCATCATCGACGTGCGCAAGCCCGGAAAGCCCGAGGAGGTCGGCCGCTGGTGGCTGCCCGGCACGCGCGTAGGCGATTCGGTGCCGCCGCTCAAGCGCCATCCGAAGTTCGATTCGGGCTACCGCGCGCACAACACCAACGTGTTCCCGCAGCGCCCCGACCGCGCCTACATCGGCTACATCTCGGGCGGCGCCGTGATCCTCGACATCGCCGATAAATCACGACCCAAGCTCGTCTCGCACTGGCACTACTCGCCGCCGTACACCGGCTTCACCCACACCGTGCTGCCGCTCTTCGGCCCCGAGATCCTCATCGTGAGCGACGAGTGCGTCCAGAACGACGGCAAGGACTGGCCGAAGCTCGTCTGGGTGGTCGACGCGCGCATGGAGACCAACCTCGTCCCGATCAGCACCTGTCCGCTGCCGCCGGTGCAGACCTTCGCGAGCAACGGCGGGCGCTTCGGCGCGCACAACCTGCACGAGAACCTGCCGGTGCCGGGCTCGTGGCGCTCGGAGAGCATCATCGTCGGGACCTTCTTCGGCGGCGGCGTGCGCGCCTTTGACGTGAGCAACCCCTACCGGCCCGAGGAGATCGCGTATTACGTTCCTCCAGCGCCCAAGCTCTCCAAGGCCGGATCGATCCAGCTGAACGACGTCTACGTCGACGACCGGGGCCTCGTGTTCACCGTCGACCGCTTCGCGGGCGGCCTTTACGTGCTCGAAATGACCGTTTGATGCTCCAGGGGCGCGATGTCCTCGCGCTCCCTGCAGCTCGCCCCGGTTCCGCTAATACAGATAAACCGCGCCGGCGTCGGCGGCGCCGTTGCCGTCCTGTGTGGCGCCGATGCCGGTGCTGCCGCCGTCTTCCAGGGGTGCCCCGACCGCGAGAGTATTGCCGTCCCCGCTCAGCGCAACGGACGTGCCGAACTGGTCCGAATTTCCGGTGTTGGTGGCCTTGACATAAGCTCGCTCCGACCAGGTGCCGGCGCTGAGCGCGTAAAAGTACACTGCGCCGGTCTCGCTTGCCATGCCGTCATCGGGCGTGCTGCCGATGCCGGTGGTGCTGCTGTCTTCGAACGGCGCTCCGACCGCGAGCGCGGTGCCGTCGGCGGAGAGAGCGACCGAGATGCCGAACATGTCGTCGGCCCCGGTATTCGAGGCCTTGACATAAGCCTGTTGCGCCCATGCGCCGGCGGTGCGGCTGTAGACGTATACCGCGCCGGAATCGAGGAAAGTGTTGCCCGCAGTCGCATCGTCCACCGCGCCGGCAATCACGCCGGTGAGATCGCTGTCTTCGAACGGCGCTCCGACCGCAAGTGTATTGCCGTCGCTGGAGACGGAGAGCGAGCTCCCGAAGTTGTCACGGCGCCCGGGGTTCGAGGCCTTCAGATACGCCTGCTGCGACCAGGCAACGCCGCTGCGGGTGTAGACGTATGCCGCCCCGGAATCTAAGAAGACATCGTCTTCGAGCGGCGCTCCTACGGCGAGCGTGTTCCCATCGCCGGAGAGGGCGACCGAGCTGCCGAAGAAGTCGATGGACCCGGTGTTCGAGGCTTTCACATAAGCCTGCTGCGACCAGGCGGCGCCGCTGCGGGTGTAGACGTATACCGCACCGGACTGCGGAGCATCGTTTCCGGCAGTCGGCTCGTCAATGAGGCCTGCCCTGATTCCGGTAAGGGCGCTGGATTCGAGAGGCGCACTGACCGCAAGCGTGTTGCCGTCTCCGGAGAGAGCGACCACCGAGCCGAATTGGTCGTCCGCCTCGGCGTTCGAGGCCTTCAGCAAGGCCTGCTGCGACCAGGCGCCGGCGCTGCGTGCGAAGACGTAGGCTGCGCCGCTGGCCGCTTCATGGCCGAACGCACCGACGGCGAGCGTATTGCCATCGCTGCTCAGGGCAACTGAGACGCCGAACTCGTCGGCGGCCGCCGAGTCCGAGGCCTTCACATAGGCCTGTTGCGACCAGACTCCGGCGATGCGGGCGAAGACGTACACCGCGCCAGCGTCGGTTGCGGCATTGCCAGCCGCGGGCACGCTGCCTGCGGTTACCCCGGTCATGGCGCTGTCTTCCGTGTATGCGCCGACTGCAAGCGTATTGCCGTCGCCGCTCACCGCAACCGAGAAGCCGAACTGGTCAAGGGCCCCGGTATTCGAGGCCTTCGCGAACCCGATCGTCTTGACGAGATCGCTACCCAGATCCAGGGCGAGCGAAGCGGTGCAGCCGCCCGCATTGCACGCCTCGACTTTGTACGAAGCGTTCAGTCGCCGGTGCACCGGGATGGTGTAGTTGAAATTCGTGGCGGTGATGTTGGTCGCGACCTGGCCAAAGCCCGAGATGCCGTCGGGATTCTCGAGCAACCGGTAGAAAGTAGCCCCGCTCACCGCGGTCCAGCTGAACCGCAGCTCCTTCACGCCGAAAGTCAGGGGACTCACGGTCGGAGCGCCGGGCTTCGCAACGCACGTCACCGCGACGTTGTTGACATTGGCTCCCGCGATGCTGCCGCTGCCGTTCGCAACCTGGCAGCCCTGGCCCGTGGGCTGGGTGAGCACCGTCACGCTGTACGTCGCGGCGTTGGGGAGCGCCGTGGCAAACGCGAACCCGCCGTCGGCGGAAATCGGGCGGTTGTCGCCGCCGTTGTTCTGCAGCACGAGCCCGGTCCCGGCAAGACCCGAGACCGTGCCGCCGACCGTATACGTAGTGGGTGCATTGGCAACGCAGGCGACCGCGACGTCCGTCACGTTCGACGTGGCCGTCCCTGTGCCGTTGGTGACCGTGCAGGTCTGGCCCGCGGGCTGCGCGAACACCGTGACGTTGTAGCTCGTGTCCTTCTTCACCTGCTTGGAGAAGGCAAAGGCACCGCTCGCCGAGATCGCGAGATTGTCACCGCCGTTGTTCTGCAGCACGAGCCCGGCGCCGGTCAGGCTCGAAACCGTGCCGCCGATCTTGTACGTCGGGGTCGATTTGATGCACGACGCAAGCAGCAGCGCGACCGCGACCACGGCGAGACCGGAAGTCCCTCTGAAATACACGGAATTTTCACGCATGACGGTTCTCCCCTTTTCTTGTGGGAGCATTCTGAAGGCGACCGGGTGAAAGCTCGCGGCAGTATTTCTCGCGGTCAGCCAGAACGAACTGCTACCCGGTCAGGGCGAGGGAATATGACACGCGAATGGAAGGTGAAAATGACGCGCGTAGCAGCCAAAAGATGCCACACCGACGAACGGCAGCAGATGGCGGACGAACGGTAGGCAAAGCGCCAGCACTAGTTTCCCATCGGAATCTCTAGCAGCGCGTCGAGTCCGATTTTCGACCCGCGTCGCCGCGGATTGTGCTCGCGTTCGCCGATCGAAGGTGGATGCCCCGATGTCCGTTCAGGCGTTACCATTACGTCTTCGCTTTCGCCTTGGATCAGGATCTAAGATGGCCCAGAGCCCGACGCGCGATGTCCTGGCGGGCAAGCTCCCGGTCAGCCTGATCACCGGATTCCTGGGCAGCGGAAAAACCACGCTGCTGAAGCGTCTGCTGCGCGATCCGGGAATGAACCGGGCGGCGGTCATCATCAACGAGTTCGGCGAGGTCGGTATCGACCATGAGCTGGTCGCGAACTCATCCGAGTCGATGACGCTCTTGTCGAACGGGTGCCTGTGCTGCGCCGTGCGCACCGACCTGCAGGAGACGATGCGCGAGCTTTTCATCAAGCGGCGCGCGGGCGAAGTGATCGACTTCGACCGCGTGTTCATCGAAACCACCGGCCTCGCCGACCCCGTGCCGGTGCTGCACACGCTGCAGACCGACGGAATGCTGGGCGCGCAGTACCGGCTCGACTGCGTGGTAACGCTCGTCGACGCGGTGAACGGCCTGCGCAACCTCGACGACGCCCCCGAGGCCGCGAAGCAGGCCGCGGTCGCCGACCGTATCGTTATCACCAAGAGCGACATCGCGCCGCCGGCTGCGGTCGCCGAGCTCGAGACGCGACTCCAGCAGATGAACCCATACGCGGCCCGAATGATCGCCGTGAACGGCGAGGTGGACGTAGCGTTCCTGCGCGACGTCGGGCCGAGGAGCACGCGTTCCGCGAAAGACATCGATCGCTGGCTTTCGCCGTCCGGAGACCCGCGCGCAGAAGGCGCCTATCTCGGCGAGCGCGTGCGCGGAGGCGCGCACGACGCCTCGATCCGCTCCTTCTGCCTGTGGTTCGACAGGCCCTTCACCTGGGACAGCTTCGCGGCCGCCGTGCAGGTGCTCACCTCGCTGCGCGGCTCGGACCTGCTGCGCGTCAAGGGCCTCGTCAACGTCGAAGGCGAGCGCGGGCCGGTGCTCGTACAGGGCGCACAGCACATTTTTCATCCGCCAATCACGCTCGAGGCCTGGGCGAGCGAGGACCGCCGGTCGCGCATCGTGTTCATCGGGAGGAACCTCTCCCGCGAGTCGGTCGAATCGCTGTTCGCCGCCGTGGGTACGCTCGCTGCGCCGAACAGTTGAGGTATGATCGCCACGTCGCAATCCCGCATCGATAAGAACTCCATGAACGCCAAGGAAAACCTACCGCAGGGCGTGCTTGCCGAAGCGCCCGTCGCAAGCCCCGAGCAGAAGGAAATCTGGGGCAGCGACGCCATCGCCGCCGTGCTGCGCACCGTCGACATTCCCTACCTCGCGCTCAACCCCGGCGCGAGCTACCGCGGGCTGCACGACTCGATCGTCAACTACCTCGGCAACACGCGCCCGCAAATGCTCTTGTGCCTGCACGAGGAGTCCGCGGTGGCGATAGCGCAGGGCTATGCCAAGGTCTCCGAGCGCATGATGGGCGCGGTGGTGCACTCGAACGTGGGCCTGATGCACGCGAGCATGGCGATCTTCAACGCCTGGTGCGACCGCGTGCCGATGCTCGTGCTCGGCGCGACCGGACCGTGGGACGCGGCCAAGCGCCGCCCCTGGATCGACTGGATCCACACCGCGTCCGACCAGGGCGCGCTCGTTCGCGACTACACCAAATGGGACAACCAGCCTGCTTCGGTCCCGGCGGCCTACGAAGCCATCCTGCGCGCGGCGCAGATCGCCAATACCGCGCCGCGCGGGCCGACCTATATCAATCTCGACGCCGGATTGCAGGAAGCGAAGGTCGGCGCGCTGCCTCCGCTTCCGGATGCGACGCGTTATCGCCCGGCCGAGCCGGTGCGCCCCGCCGCAAGCGCGCTCGAAACCGCGGCCAAGCTCCTCTCGGCCGCGAAGCACCCGGTGATCCTCGCCGGCCGCGTCTCGAGAAGCGAGGCCGCCTGGAAGGAACGCGTGGCGCTCGCGGAGAAGCTTCAGGCGCGCGTGTTCACCGACATCAAGCTCGGCGCGGCGTTTCCCACCGATCATCCGCTGCACGCGGCGCCGCCGGCGACTTTCCTTCCGCCCGACGCGGCGAAGCTGCTGCGCGAAGCCGATGTCGTGCTTGCGCTCGACTGGGTCGATCTCGCCGGCGTGCTCAAGCAAGTCTGGGGCGCCGAGCCCGTCGGCGCGAAAGTCATACAGGTGTCGCCCGATGCCCACGTGCATCGCGGCTGGAGCATGGACTACCAGGGCCTGCCGCCGGTGGACGTCTACATGATGTGCGAGCCCGACGCGGTCGTGCCGCTTCTTCTCCATGCAGTGAAGGCGCGGCCCGCGGCGGCCGCGTCCAAACCGCCGGCGCTGCCGGGCGGGTCATCGGATAAGGTGACGATCCGCACGCTCGCCGACGCCCTGAACGCCGCGACCCAGGGCCTGGACGTGTGCATGACGCGCCTCCCGCTCGGCTGGAACGGCGCGTATCGACACTTCGCTCACCCGCTCGACTACATCGGCTCCGAAGGCGGAGGCGGCGTCGGCGCGGGACCCGGTATCACCGTCGGCGCGGCGCTCGCGCTGAAAGGCAGCGGCAGGATTCCCGTGGCGATCATGGGCGACGGCGATTTCCTGATGGGGAACACGGCGCTGTGGACCGCGACGCACTACGGCATTCCCGCGCTCATCCTCGTCGCCAACAACCGCTCGTTCTTCAACGACGAGCTGCATCAGGAGCGCGTCGCCAAGGAGCGCAGCCGGCCGGTCGAGAACCGCTGGATCGGCCAGCGCATCAGCGGGCCGGACATCGATCTCGCGATGATGGCGCGCGCGCAGGGCGCGCAAGGCATCGGCCCGGTGACCGAGGTCGCAGAGCTCGCGCCCGCGATCGAGAAGGGGCTGGGCCTGGTGAGAGACGGCGCGGTGTGCGTCGTCGACGTGCGCGTCGCACCGGGCTACGACACCAACATGGCGGGCTCGAGCGCGAGCCAGAAGCGCTGACGGGACAAGCGCACATGTTTCTGCGCATCCTTGTCGCTTCGTCGCTCGGTGCATCGCTCGCGCTCTCGGCGGGCGAGGCCGCGGCGCAGCAATGGCCGAGCCGCTCGATCCGCTTCGTCGTTCCCCTGCCGCCGGGCGGCTCGCCCGACTATCTTTCGCGGCTCCTCGCCGAGCGCCTGCAACCCGTGCTCGGCCAGCCACTCGTGGTCGAGAACAAGCCGGGCGCGGCGGGCAACATCGCGCGCGATTTCGTGGCGAAGTCCCCGGCCGACGGCTACACCATCCTGATGTCGGAGTCGGCGCACGTGATGAGCGCCGCGGTGGGCGCGAAGCTGCCCTACGACCCGATCAAGGATTTCGAGCCGATCTCCCTCGCGGCGACGATCCCGTTCGGGCTGACGGTGAATTCCAGCATGCCGGTGCACACGCTGAACGAGTTCATCGAGTACGCGAAGAAGTCGCCCAAGCCCTTGACCTACGGCACGGCCGGCATCGGCGCGCCGCACCACTTCGCGGTCGAGCTGCTGCGCTCGATGACGGGAATCAACGTCGTCCACGTACCGTACAAGGGCTCGGCGGGGATCATTCCCGCGCTCCTGTCGGGCGAGATCGATTTCACCATCGCCGCCGAGAACTCGCTGCTGCCGCACTACAAGTCCGGAAAGCTGCGTCCGATCGCGATCGCGGCCTCAACGCGCACGGCGATCCTGCCCGACGTCCCGACGATCGCCGAAGCGGGCCCGCTACCGGGCTACGCGGTCAACGTGTGGCTGGGGGTGATGGCGCCCGCCGGCACGCCGCGGCCGATCGTCGATCGCCTGAACGCCGAGGTCAACAGAGTCGTGAAGGATCCGCAGGTGGTCAAAGAAAGGCTGAATACCGTCGGCCTGGAAGCGGTGGGCAGCACGCCCGAGCAACTGCTCGAGGTGATGAAGACCGAGCTTGCGAAGTACACGAAGATCGCGCGCGACGCGCACATTCAGCCGGAGTAGTCTCCTACGTATTGCTATGAGATCATATGAGCCCATATGAGGAACCTCTGATGCCGAAGGACTTGGAGGCATGACCATGGATACCGTCTCGGCCAGTGAACGGTTGATCGTGGCACTGGATGTCGACACCAAGGAAGAAGCCGCGGAAATCGTAAAAGCCCTGGGCAACACCGTGAGCTTCTACAAGGTGGGCTTTCAACTGTATATCGCAAGCGGGTTGGAGGTCGTAGGAGAGCTCACCAGGCAAGGAAAAAAGGTGTTCCTTGATCTCAAGTTGGACGACACGCCTCGCACGGTGGAAAAAACCATAAGGAACATGCAGAAGGACGGCATAGAATTCTTCACGCTTCAGGGAGATGGGGATACCGTGAAGGCAGCGCGAGAGGGAAGGGGCAAGCGAAAGAATCCGAAATTTCTTCAGGTTCCGCTTCTGTCCAGCCGGGATGCCCAGGACTTGGGAGAGCAACTCGACACAGGCGATGCGGCTCATCCGGTCGATCTCGATGGCGTAGTCGTGCGTCGCGCCCGCCGCATTCTCGAGGCCGGATGTGACGGAGTAATTGCTTCCGGAACGTCGGTTGGAAAACTCAGGCAGGAAATTCCGGACATTCTCATTGTCTCTCCCGGGATTCGTCTTGAGGGATCAGACCCCAACGATCACAAGAGGATGCTGACACCCTATGACGCGATAAAAGCGGGAGCGGACTATTTGGTGGTCGGCAGACCGATCCGCAATTCGAGCGATCGCTCTGGAACGGCGCATCACGTACAGGATGAGATCAAGCGAGCCTTGGCAGACAAGAAGCCAGGCTCGGCGCTACTCCATAAGGTCTCGATGACTCCGGCATAGGCAAGGGAACTGCCTTGCCCGGCGCCCTTTGAAGCTCTACGCCGCGGCCTTGCTGCGGTTGGTCTCGAAGCCGGGCTCGCTTCCGAGCAGCGCCGCGGGCTTTTTCAGGTTCTCCTGCCACAGCAGCGATTCCATGGTGATGTGGAGCGGCTGGTCCTGCACCGTCAGCTCGTACACGTGCTCGTCGTTCGAGGCGTGGTTGTGCACCGCCCAGCCCGGCGCGGAGAGCATCAGGTCGCCCGGCCCCCATTCGTAGCGGTTGCCCGCCACCGTGGAGTAGCCGGTGCCCTGGAAGTAGTAGTTGATCGCCGCGGAGACGTGCCGGTGCGGACGGTCGACGATCTTCGGCGGACGGATCGTCATGGTGGCGAAGAAATTCGGCGTGATGCCGTTGGTGCGCCCGGTGATCGGGTTGTACATCATGTACAGCCGCCGGCCGACATAGTCTTTCCCCAGCGCTTCGAGCTTGTCGAGCTCGCGCTTCACTTCCTTCCACGGGAAGTGCAGCGGCCTGGATACCACGGCTTCCGGATTGATGAGGATCTCGTAAGGCATGAGCATGCCGCCGTCGGCGCCGATGCGGATCATGCCGTAGGGGCTGTTGCGGCGCGGATCGCCCGCGTGCGATCCCTTTTCTTCCTCGACCGGATGCGGCTCGGCTTCAGTTTCGTTTTTAGGCTCATCTTCCGGAAGATAGACCTGCATGTGCTGGAGCAGCGGCACGTTCGAGTAGGTCAGCCGGACCTGGAGATCCTTGCCGTCGTTGACGTGGCGGTAGACCGCGTAGGAGGGATGGTTCCAGACGTCGTACCGGGCGAAGGCGATGCGCTTGCCCGCGACGAGCGTCGAGCCCGAGCCGCGGATGCAGAAATTGACCTCGGTCGCGTTGTGGCGGAACGCCGCGGATTTCTCCCCTGGCTTGAGCACCGAGAGCTTCACCTGGATCCCCGGCGCGAACCCCGGCGCGGCGGCCTTTGCGAGCGGGTGAACGATCAGCGATTCGCGCCGGCCGTTCGCGGGCAGCGGCAGGCTCGCAAGCCGCTCGATTTCGGCGTCGATCTCGCCCCTGGTGACGACGATCGGAGCCCAATAGACGTTCTCGTCTCCTGCCTCGTGTCCCGTGCGGTCGGCGAAGCCGGCCCGCATCTCCTGAAAGTCTTTCCTGAAATCGTTCATGCCGCTCTCCTCGCCCGAGGACCGGATCGTACTCCCTAGACGGGGTTCTTGGCTCGGGGCTCCGTGAGACGCGGTTTCACCTTCTTCGGCTGGGGGAGGGTGCGCCCCACGCCCCGCTCCCGGGCTCGGCGGACGACCTCGGCGCCGAGGGCAAGGTCCGAAATACCCATGCCCATCGCCTTGAAGATCGAGACGTCGTCCGCGTCCGAGCGCTTGCGACCCGAGGCGATGAGCTTGGAGAGCGGCGCGACCTCGCTCCAACCCCGGGACGCGTACCGGGTCATGAATTCGCGCGACAGCTGCTGCACGCCTGGGAGATTGTCCACCGCCACCCGCGTCGCGCGGTCGAACACGTCCTGGGCGAATTCCTCGCGGTCGGGCGCGATCGCCCCCACGGCGTTCAAATGCGCGCCTCTCTCGAGCATGGTTGCGCTCACGAAGGGCTGCGACGCGCGGGTCACCAGCGTGACGATCTGCGCGCCTTTGAGCGCTTCGGCGGCCGACGCGCAGGCCGCGGCGGGGACGCCGAGCTCCTCGCGCGCCTTCTTGGCGAACTCCTCGCGCGCTTCGGCGCGCGGGCTGTAAACCTGCAGGCGCTCTATCGGGCGCACCGCGAGCATCGTGCCGACTTGGGCGAGCGCCTGCTTGCCCGTGCCGGCGATCGCCATGACCCTGGCGTCTTTTCTCGCCATCCAGTCCGCGGCGACACCCGAGATGCCGCCGGTGCGCAGGTTGCCGAGCGCGAAGGCCTCGATCACGGCCACGAGAGAACCGTCCTCTGCGCTCCAGAGCAGGAGCAACGGACAGGTGCCGCCTTGCGTGTGAGTCCAGGTCTTGGTACCCACCCATTGCCTGAGCTTTCCGCCGATCGCATGCAGGTTGTTCTTGCCATACTGCAGCAGCGTCTTCGTCATGTTCTGGGCTTCGCCCTGAGCTTCGTCGCGCAGCGCCGCCTCCAGCGCGGCGATGGCTTCCTTGAGGTCCATCAGCTGGACGACTTCGGCTTCGGTGATCCAGATCGCGTCTGCGCTCATGTCAGACCTTGAACGAGGTCAGCACCTGCTTGGGAAACAGCTCTTCGAGGGTGAGCTTGCGGTGGCACACGCCCTGCTCGAAGGCGAAATCGATGAAAGCCTGCAGCGTCTTGCGGTTCTTCTCCAGGCCATAGGGCCAGAAATCCTCGCCGAACAACGTCTTCATCCGCTCGGCGTAGGGCGCGAGCCAGGCGAAAGGAGCATGCGAAGCGGTGATGTCGGAGAGGCGTTCGATCGAGCGGAGCTTTGCCTCCTCGAAAGCCTTGGTGAGATTCATGGCGAGCCAAGGATGTCGCGCGAGAACGTCTCCTCGAATCACGATCACGTGCATGATGGGGAAGACGCCGGTTTCCTTGAAGTAGGCCTCCTCGGCCGCTTCGTAGTCGGAAAAAAGACGCCGGATGCCCTTGCCCAGGCCACGCGGCGGACGCGCCGAAAGGACGCAATCGAGCTCGCCCGCGAGCAGCATATCGTTGAGCGACCGAGCGGGCTCGGGGCGAAGGCGCACGCCGCCAGGCAGCTTGAGCTTCACTTTCTCGACCCGCCCGGCCTCGTTCACGCCCGCCTGGACCCAGTCCACCGAATCGAGCGGCACGCCGACCTGGTGCGCGAGGTAGCCGCGCGCGTAGATGACCGCGGTCTGCGCCCACTCGGGAACGCCGATTCGCCTGCCCTTGAGCTCCTCCGGCCGTGCGATCTTGCCGCCGTCGCGCACATAGATCATCGAGTGGCGGAACACGCGTGACGGGAACACCGGGATCGCGGCGATGCCCTCGTCGTCCTGGGAGCGCAGCGACACGTACTTGCCCATCGACATCTCGGACACTTCCCACTCGCGGAAGTGGGTGAAGCGAAAGAAGGCTTCTTCCGGAGGCAGGGTGAGGACGTTGAGGGTTGCGCCCTGGACGGCGACGCGACCCGTGGCGAGGTCGCGCGTGTGCTCGTAGTCGCCGATCGCGAGCGTCAGTGCGACTTTGTCCATCGCTAGGCCTTCAGCAGCACCGCGCCGTTTTCTATCTTCACCGCGTAGGTGCGGATGTCCTCGGTGCAGGGGACGCCGACCGCCTTGCCCGTCGGAACATGAAACTTGCCCTGGTGTAGAGGACATTCGATGTCTTCGCCCTCGATGAAGCCGTCGGCGAGGCTGGCTTGTCCGTGGGTGCAGGTGTCGTGCGTCGCGAAAATCTTGCCGGCCAAGTTGTACAGGCACACCGGCTCCGCGCCGAGATTGACGAGTAGGGTTCCGTCCTCGGGAACGTCGGAGGCGGCTGCGACTTTGATCCAGTTTTCGCTCATGTCTCTATAAGGGATAGATCAGGGTGTTGGGAACCAGAATGCTGTCGAAGATGCAGAGTTTCTCGCGGAATTTTAGCCTGCCGCCTTCGACGACGAGCTTGTCGCGATATTGACCGGCGTTGAACACCCGGGTGAGTTCATCCTGCAAGGTCTCGAGGGCGAGATAGCTCGCGCGCACCTCGAGCACGGCGTCGCTCCAGCCGAGCACGCGGATGCCGCTCACCATGCGCCGCACGTAGCGCGGTGCATACACCGAGGTCTTGCGGATCGCGGTGACCCGATCGGCGAGATAGCCCTTGCTCTCGCACAGCCAGGTCGCGAGCGGCAGCCCGCGCTCGAAGTTTTCCCGCGGCACGATCTTGTAGAGGCACGGGTCGGTGAAGAACTCGGGCCAATCCTCGAAGCGCTCCTCGTCCAGGCAGGCCGCATAGTCGGCGTAGAGGTCCTCCAGCTCCAGGCGCAGCTCACCGGAGCTCAGGGCGAGGTAGCGGTCGGTCGCGTTCATACAGGGTTCCTGTAAAAGAACGAACGTTCGATTTATTAGATATTAGCTTGTTTAAACAAAAAATTAGATATCCATCACTTGCCGATAGTAGTCGTAGAAAGCTCTGATCACCGACTCCGTAACCATGTGTGGCTCGTCCTTCCAGTCGCGTCCGCCCATCTCCATCACCCCGGCCGAGTCGGGGTAGGCGCCGACGCCGCGCTGGGAGAACTTCATCACCTCGCTGTCGTCGATCGACACGAAGCCCGCCGGGCCCATGAGGTTCGCCTGCCGCAGCCTGCGGCGGGTCATCGCCTCGTCGTCGTCGGCGTAGCCGAAGAAGGTCCAGGCAAGCTCGAACTCCTCCGGCCCGCGCGTGACGAGCTGGCGCATCGCCAGGGTATTCGACTGCTGCTGGATGATGAGATTGGGCCAGAGCGTCGTCATCACCACGGTGTATTCGGAAAATTCGCGCACCGGATCGAGCAGCGCCGGATCGCGGAGGCTGAAGTTGTCGATCAGGGATTTCATGTCGGCGTTGTCGTCGGTTCTTTTCTGCTCGCCGCGCCAGGAGATGAGCGCGCCGTGGCGGCCGGTGGAATCCATCTCGACCTTGGAGGGCTGGTCGGCGCGAAACAGGCCGAAGCTCACCAGGAAAACATGAAGCAGGCTCGCGTGGTAGGGATCCTTGATGTTTTCGAACATCAGCTTCCAGTTGGCCGGGATGAGCTGGCGCGAGTAGCCGAGAAGGGTCAGCTCGCGGCCGTCGAAGACGCGGTCGTAGAGCGCGAGCATCGAGGGTCCGAAATACTCTTCGAGCGGTTGCAGCTCCGCGGCAAAGGACGCGAAAATCACGCCGTGGCGTCGCGTTACCTTGAGTTTCCGGAGCCCGTGGTCCTTCGGATCGAAGTCGGCGGGCATGCCGCCCTGCTTCTTCACGCCGCGGCGAAAGGGCACGCCGATCAAATTGCCCTTCAGGTCGTAGGTCCACTGGTGATAGGGGCACATGAACTCGGGTACGTTGCCGAGGTGCCGCTGGCAGAACTGCACGCCGCGGTGGGCGCAGCGATTCTCCACCACATTGACCGAGCCGTCCTGGTCGCGCACCACGACGACGGGCTTCTCACCGATGAAGGTCCGCTTGAAATCGCCGGGCCTGGGAAGCTCGGCTTCGAGAGCGACGTAGCTCCAGCTCGGACCGCAGAACACGCGCTCCTGCTCCAGCGCGTAGATCTCGGGGTCGGAGTAGATCCAGTATGGAATGCGGCTAATGCCTTCTTTGGGCCACACGCGGCGCGCGCCCATGATTTCCTTTCCTCCTTCGAAGCCTGGTCCCTGAACCGTCAGTTGGGAGATCGTCTGCGGCGGAACCTGGACAGGAGATCGTCGAGGTGATCGGGGCTCGCGTAACTTACGACCAGCTTGCCCGTACCCTTTTTCCCCGGCTTGATCTGGATCGTGGTTCCGATCTCTTCGGACAGTTCTTCCTCGAGGCGCGCCACGTCGCGGTCGGAGTTGAGCCTGCGCTTCGCCTTCGCGGCGGGGTGGAGGATCGCGTTGACCAGATTCTCCGTTTGCCTCACTGACAGCCCACCGGCGGCAACGCGCTTTGCGACCGCTTCCTGCTTCCGGCCCTCCAGGGCGAGAAGCGCGCGCGCGTGCCCCATCTCGAGCTTGCCGTCGAACACCATCGCCTGAACCGGTTTCTGCAGGTTGAGCAGCCTGAGCAGGTTGGTGGTCCCGGTGCGGGATCGGCCGATGGCTTCGGCGGCTTCCTGGTGGGTGAGCTTGAACTCGCCGATCAGGCGCTGCACGCCGTTTGCTTCCTCGAGCGGGTTGAGATCCTCCCTCTGGATGTTCTCGACCAAGGCCATGGCGAGCGCCGCCGAGTCCGGCACTTCCCGCACCAGCACCGGAACCTCCGCAAGTCCCGCGATCTTCGCGGCGCGCCAGCGTCTTTCACCCGCAATGATCTCGTAGCGCTCCCGCTCGAGCGGCCGGACCAGGATCGGCTGCATCAGTCCCTGCTGCCTGATCGACGCGGCGAGCTCCTGGAGCGAGGCCTCGTCCATCTTCGTGCGCGGCTGGTAGCGTCCGCGCTGCAGCTGATCAACGCGCAGCGTGGCCTGGCGCTCCGCGATGGGCGCGCCCTCGGTGTCCCTGTCGAGCAGCGCATCCAGACCTCTGCCCAGTCCCTTGAGCTTCATGGCACCACCGCCGCGAGCCCGTTACGCGACAGGATCTCGCCGACGAGCTCGACATACGCCTGCGAGCCTTTGCATTCGCGATCGAACGTGACTGCGGGAGCGCCGTAGCTTGGCGCCTCCGCGAGCCGCACGTTGCGCGGAATCACCGTGGTGTACACCTTGTCTCCGAAATGCTCCTGCAACTGCGCCGACACCTGCTGCGCCAGCGTATTGCGCGGGTCGTACATGGTGCGCAGCAGTCCTTCGATCTCGAGCTTCGGATTCAGGCCCTGGCGCACTTTCTTGATCGTGTTGACGAGATCCGAAAGCCCCTCGAGCGCGTAGTACTCGCATTGCATCGGGATCATCACCGCGTTGGCTGCCACGAGCGCGTTCACAGTAAGCATGTTGAGCGCGGGCGGGCAATCGACCAGGACGAAATCGTATTGACCCGTGATCGACTTCAGCGCCGCTTTCAACCGGGATTCGCGATGCTCCAGATTGACCAACTCGACTTCCGCGCCGGCGAGATCGCGGTTGGCGGGAATCAAATCGTAGCCTCCGGGCTCGGATTTCCGGCGCACCGACTCTGCGGTCGCAAGCCCCAGCAGCACCTGGTACACCGAAGCCTCCAGCGCGCGCTTGTCGACACCGCTTCCCATGGTCGCGTTTCCCTGGGGATCGAGATCCACGAGCAGCACGCGCATCCCGGACTGGGCGAGACCGGCGGCAAGGTTGACGCTGGTCGTGGTCTTGCCGACCCCGCCCTTTTGATTGGTGACTGCGAGAATCCGCGTCATGCGCGCTCGATCAGGACGAGATGCCGTTCGGCGCCGAGCCCGGGAACGGCAAGGGCATGCACCTGCCGCACGCGAAACTCCGGCGGAACCCGCTCGATTTCCTCGAACGGATGCACGCCTTTCATTGCGGCGATGACTCCCCCGGGCGCGAGCAGATGCTTGACCAGCGCGATGACTTCGGAGATTTCCGCGAGAGCGCGGGAAAGGATGCAATCGAACTGGCCCGCAGGCCGCCACGACTCGACGCGTTCGCACACCACCCGCGCATTCTTGAGTCCAAGCTCGGCAATCGTTTGCCTGAGAAAAGCGCACTTCTTGTGGTTGCTGTCGAGCAAGTCCATCTGAACCTCGGGCCTCGCCACGGCGATGGGTATGCCCGGAAACCCCGCCCCACTCCCAGCATCGAGGAATCTGCTCCCGGGCAAGTGAGGAACGACCGCGAGGCTGTCAAGTAAGTGCACGCTTACCGCTTTCTCCTTGTCCCGCACGGCGGTCAGGTTGTAGACTCGATTCCACTTCTGCAGCAACTCAAGGTGCTGGAGCAGCCGCAGCTGCGCCTCGAAACCTAGCTCCAAGCCGAGGGTCCTGATCCCTCGCCCAAGGTCCTGCGCGAGCTCGTCGCCCCGGGGTTCCGCCGCCAGCGCCGTCATGCCGCAGATCTTTCCTGCGGCCTTGCGCGACGTTTGAGGTGAACCAGCAGGAGCGAAATCGCCGCTGGAGTGATTCCGGAAATGCGCGAGGCCTGCCCCAGGGTTTCAGGGCGATGCTGGTTCAACTTCTGCTGCACTTCCACGGACAAGCCGCGCACTCCACCGTAATCGAGATCGCGGGGCAGCGCCATCGTTTCATTGCGCTCGTGGCGCTCGATTTCTTCGCGCTGGCGCGCGACGTATCCCTGGTATTTGGCCTGGATCTCCACCTGCGCTGCGACCGCCGCATCGATCGCGGGATTGGTTTCCGTCGAGAGATCCCCGAGCATCGCGTAGGTCACTTCAGGACGCTTCAGCAGGTCCATGAGCGAGTACTCGCGCTCGATCGCGCCACCAAGGACACGCTCGGCGACCTCGGCCGTCACCGACTTCGGGCTCACCCAGACGGACCTGAGCCGTTCCTGCTCGCGGCCGATCGCATCGCGCTTGCGGCTGAACGCGTTCCAGCGCGCGTCGTCGACCACGCCGAGACGGCGACCGCTTTCCGTGAGCCGCAGGTCGGCGTTGTCCTCACGTAGCATCAGACGGTACTCGGCGCGGCTGGTGAACATCCGATAGGGCTCGGTCACACCCCGGGTAACCAGGTCATCGACGAGCACTCCGAGATAGGCCTGATCGCGCCTCGGGCACCACGCGGGCTCGTCTTTCACGAGCAGCGAAGCGTTGATGCCGGCGAGTATCCCTTGCGCCGCAGCCTCCTCGTAGCCGGTGGTGCCGTTGATCTGACCCGCAAAGAACAGACCCGAGATCGACTTCGTCTCCAGCGAGGACTTCAGGTTGCGTGGATCGTAGTAGTCGTATTCGATCGCGTAGCCGGGCCGCAGCAGGTGCGCGTTTTCAAGGCCACGAATGCTCCGCACCAGCTCGACCTGAACGTCGAAGGGAAGACTAGTCGAGATTCCGTTGGGGTAGAACTCATTGGTGGTGAGCCCTTCGGGCTCCATAAAAATCTGATGGCTTTGCTTGGCGGCAAAGCGATGGATCTTGTCTTCGATCGAAGGACAGTAGCGCGGCCCGATTCCTTCGATCACGCCCGTGTACATCGGCGAGCGATCGAGACCGCCGCGAATGATTTCATGCGTGCGCGGATTGGTGTGCGTGATCCAGCACGGCAGCTGCCTGGGATGCATCTCGGGGCTGCCGAGAAACGAGAACACCGGTACCGGCGCATCGCCCGGCTGCGGCTTCATCGCCGAAAAATCGATGCTGCGCCCGTCGAGGCGAGGCGGGGTCCCCGTCTTGAGGCGTCCCACCGGGAGCTTCAACTCGCGCAGCCGGGCGGCGAGGCTCAACGAAGGCGGGTCCCCAGCCCGGCCCGCATGGTAGTGGGACAAACCGATGTGCACGAGACCGGACAAGAAAGTGCCGGTGGTCAGCACCACGGCGCGAGCGCCAAAGCGAACCCCCAGCTCGGTGACCAGACCGACGACCCGGTTGTCCTCCAGGACGAGATCGTCCACGGCCTGCTGGAACAGCGTCAGGTTGGGCTGATTCTCCAGGCGCGAGCGGATCGCGCGCTTGTAGAGCAGCCGGTCGGCCTGAGCGCGCGTTGCACGGACCGCCGGACCCTTGGACGAATTGAGAATGCGGAACTGGATGCCAGCCTCGTCGGCCGCGAGGGCCATAGCGCCGCCCAGAGCATCTATCTCCTTGACTAGATGTCCTTTTCCTATACCGCCGATGGACGGGTTGCACGACATCTGCCCCAGCGTTTCGAGGTTGTGCGTCACCAGCAGGGTGTGGCATCCCGCCCGCGCAGCAGCGAGTGCCGCCTCGGTGCCGGCGTGACCGCCGCCGACCACGATTACATCGAATTGAGCGGGGGATTGCATCGATTCCAGTGAAACACCAAGCCGCAGAAGTGCCGAATTCTAAGCCATATGGGTGCGGAAAACAGGTTTTTCAGGTGTTTCACGTGGAACATCCACAGCGAGTCCACCGGTCGTGAACCGGTTGCGCACCGACAATTCAGAGCTTGTCTACAGCAGAGATACCGTCTGCGCGACGGCCGTGGTTGAACGCTCTTTCAGCCGAGCGACCGCTCCAGCTGGGCTCGACGCGACACGAGCTCCTCGGGCAGGCGGCCGCCCAGCATCTGCAGCAGCTCATCGTGGAGTTTCAGTTCACGCTTCCACTCGGAGCCATCGACCGAGCTGACGCGCTGGTACTTCTCGCCGCCGAAACTCTCGAGCCCCTTCCACTCCAGGTCGGTGAAAGCGGGAACGTGACCAATGGGCGTTTGCACGCCGCGCGCTTTGCCCTGGCAACGCTCGACGATCCATTTGAGCACGCGCATGTTCTCGCCGAAGCCCGGCCAGATGAACTTGCCCGAGGAATCGGTGCGAAACCAGTTGACGCAGAAAATGCGCGGGCGCTTGGGGACGGTGCGACCGAGCTTGAGCCAGTGACTGAAGTAGTCACCCATGTTGTAGCCGACGAAGGGAATCATCGCCATGGGATCGCGGCGCACGACGCCCACTTTGCCGGTCGCTGCCGCCGTGGTCTCCGAGCCCATGGTCGCCGCAGCATAAACCCCCGAATCCCAATCGAATGTCTCAGTCACCAAGGGAACGGTGTCCGAACGGCGCCCGCCGAATACGAAAGCTGAGATCGGAACGCCCTGCGGATCCTCCCACGCGGAATCGATGGAGGGGCATTGCGAAGCGGGAACGGTGAAGCGCGCGTTCGGATGCGCGGCCTTCCTGCCGCAGTCAGGCGTCCACTCCTTGCCTTGCCAATCGATCAGCCGCGGCGGCGGCGAATCGGTCATGCCTTCCCACCAGACGTCCCCATCCGGCGTCATGGCGACATTGGTGAAGATGGTGTTCTTCTCGATCATCTTCATGCAATTGGGGTTGGTCTTTACCGAGGTCCCGGGAGCGACCCCGAAGAAGCCCGATTCGGGATTGATCGCGTAGAAACGACCGTCCTTGCCCGGCTTGAGCCAGGCGATGTCCTCGCCCACGGTCGAGACCTTCCAGCCGCTGAAAGCCGCGGGCGGAATGAGCATCGCGAAATTGGTCTTGCCGCACGCCGAGGGAAACGCCGCGCTCACATAGATCTTCTCGCCCGATGGCGGCGTCACGCCCAGGATCAGCATGTGCTCGGCGAGCCAGCCCTGCTCGCGTCCCATGATCGACGCGATGCGCAGCGAAAAGCACTTCTTTCCCAGGAGCGCGTTGCCGCCGTACCCGGAACCGAATGACCAGATCTCCTTGGTCTCGGGATAGTGAACGATGTAGCGGTGCTCTTTGCTGCACGGCCACCTCACATCCTTCTGGCCCGCCGCGAGGGGGGCGCCAACCGAGTGAACGCAGGGAACGAAATATCCGGTCTTCCCTAGAATATCCCATACTTTCCGTGACATACGAGTCATGACGTGCATGCTGACAACGACATAGGGCGAGTCGGTCAGCTCGATACCGATGTGAGCGATGTGCGAGCCCAGCGGACCCATGGAGAACGGAACCACATAGAGCGTCCGCCCGCGCATGCACCCGTCGAACAGTTTCTCCAGGGTTCCGCGCATTTCGCGTGGATTGACCCAATTGTTGGTGGGACCCGCGTCCTCCTTGCGCTCCGAGCAGATGAATGTGCGGTCCTCGGTCCGAGCCACGTCGTTCGGATCCGAAAGTGCGAGGTAGGAACCCGGCCGGAGCTTGGAGTTGAGGGTCTTCAACATCCCGGACCGGACCATCTCGCCGCACAGGCTGTCGTACTCCTGCTTCGAGCCGTCGCACCAGTGAATCCGATCGGGCTTGGTGAGCGCGGCGACGCGCGCGACCCATTCCTTGGCGCCTGTGTGCTGGACATAGGTCGGAGCGCCGATATCGAAAGCGGCAGGGTAGGGCTGGCTCATTCCCGGGGCCTCACGAGGGCGGCTCGATAGCGCAGCAAATCGCACGCCGCCGGCCGAGCAAAGGGTAAGGGAACGAACTTTATCATGATCTGGGGAGACAGTAAAAAACTTCTTTTAATCATATGATTACACAGAAAGACCCGGCGCGGCTCAACCGTCCCGGGCTTCCCGCAGACGCTTGGCCAGCCTGAATGTGGGTGCCGTGGTCGTGACCAGGATGATGACCCGAGTGACATGCGCCGCGGTGACGAGAGGCACACCCAGCTGAAGGACCTTGGCCGTCACGCACATTTCGGCCATCCCTCCCGGCGCGGTTGCGAGCACCATGGTCGTGACCGGCACCGAACCGAGGAAAGCGAGACACCAAGCGGACAGCGCTGAAGCGAGCATCGCCAGCGCCACCGACAGGCAGACCATCCCGATGAAGCGCGGCGAGCTCCTCAGCGACTCGCGATCGAACCCCGAGCCGAGCGCACAACCGATCAGGAGCTGCGCTGCGTTCGACAGCCACGTCGGTATGGCGGAAAGGCTCATCCCGCCGAGCGTCAACGCCACGGTGACGCCGAGCGGCCCCAGCATCCAGGCGTTCGGCATGCGCAGCTTCGCAAGTGCGCCGCCGCCCGCCGCCGCGATGCAAAGCAGCGCGATCAACCCCGCACCATCTACGGCGTACTGCGCGGGCCGGTAGGGATCGGCACCGTGGAGGCCGAGCGCGGTGAAAGCAAACGGCACGACCAGCACGACGATGAACACGCGCAGCGCCTGCGCGAGCACCACTCGATCCGAGCGAGCGCCAAAGCGCTCTCCCAGAATTGTCATTTCCGCGGCGCCGCCGGGAACGCTCGCAAACAGCGCCGTAGTGGCATCAAGCCCCGCGGTGCGCATGAGAAACCAGCCGCTCGCGTAGGCGAGCAGGATCGCGAGCGCCGCTGCCGCGATCAGCAGATACCAGTGGGCCGCGACCTCGCCGGCTACCGCCGGAGTGAAGTACAGGCCCAGTGCGCAGGCGATAGTCATCTGGCCGGCCGCCCTGCCACCCTTTGGCGAGACGATATTCGCGCCGAGGAATTTGCCGAGCGCCATCGCGAGCAGGGGCCCGATCATCCAGGGCAAAGGCGCGTGCAACGCGCTGAACAGCGCGCCGCTCGCTCCGCAGATCGCCAGAGCGCCGAATACTGGAAGGGGCTTCACGTTCTCGCCTTACTTTCCAACGCAAAAACGCCCGAAGATCTCCCCGAGCAGCTCATCGGCCGAGACTTCGCCGGTGATCGAGCCGAGCTCTCGCTGCGCTAGGCGAAGCTCCTCGGCAAGGAGCTCGGCGCGCAGCGCGCTTTGACTCGCCCGCCCTAGAGCGGTTGCAACGTGCTCCAGCGCGACCAGATGCCGCTCGCGCGCCATGAAAATATCCCCGCCGTCCGGCTGCCAGCCGGCGAGCTTGAGCAGCGTCTTGCGCAAGTCGTCGATGCCCGCCCCGGTCTTGGCTGAAACGCGCACACGCCAGCCCTGCTGTTCCTCCTCGACCCGGGGCGCGTCACCCGAAAGATCGATCTTGTTGAATACCGTCACCGGCGTGAGTCTGGCCGGAAGCCGGTCCCTGATCGCGAGGTCGGCCGCTGTGACCCCTTCGCGCGCGTCGACGACCAGCAGCATCGCATCCGCCTGTCCGATCGCCTCCCAGGCACGCGCGACACCGATTGCCTCGATAGCGTCGTCAGTGTCGCGCAGGCCCGCCGTGTCGATGATGTTGATGGGCACGCCCTCGATCTGAATCGTCTGGCGCACCAGATCGCGCGTCGTTCCGGGAATCTCGGTGACGATCGCGAGCTCTTCCCCGGCCAGCCGGTTGAGCAGCGAGGACTTGCCCACGTTGGGTTGACCCGCGAGCACCACCTGAAGGCCGCTCCGCAGCACGCTTCCCTGGCGCCCGAGTGCAAGCGAGCGCCCCACCTCCTCCTGCAGGCGCGAGAGGCGCCGGCGCGCGTCCTCGCTGTCGAGCGGATCGATGTCCTCCTCGGGAAAATCCAGGGTCGCCTCGACCAGAGCACGCAGCTCGACGAGTTGCTGCACCAGGCTGCGGATGCGCGCCGAAAACTCTCCGCGCAGCGAGCGCAGAGCGCTCCGCGCCGCCGCCTCCGTCGCCGCGTCGATGAGATCGGCCACGCCCTCGGCCTGCGCGAGATCGAGCTTGTCGTTGAGGAATGCGCGCCGGCTGAACTCCCCCGGCTCGGCCACGCGCGCCCCGAGCTCGAGGCAACGCCGCAGAACCAGCTGGAGCACGACCGGGCCGCCATGACCCTGGAGCTCGAGCACGTCCTCGCCCGTATAGGATGCCGGTGCCGGAAAGAAAAGCGCGATGCCGTCATCGATCGGTTCGCCGGCGGCACTCACGAAGGTCGCGCGGGTCGCCGTTCGCGCCGCCGGCTTCGCGCCCAGCAGCTGCGACGCGAAACGCTCCAGATCCCTTCCCGAAACGCGCACGATTCCGATCCCGGCCCTGCCCTGCGCGGTCGCGATCGCCGCGATGACATCAGAATCAGCCGGTGCTGCCATGGCATCGCCTGCCCGTGCCGGGCCGCGCCTTCAGCGCTTGGCGCCCGCCGCGGCTTTGTCTCCGATCATTCGGGTGATCTGCCACTGCTGCAGGATCGACAGGATATTGTTGACGAACCAGTAGAGCACCAGGCCCGAGGGGAAGAAGTAGAACATCACGCCGAACACCAGGGGCATGATCATCATGACCTTGGCCTGAACCGGATCGGGCGGCGTGGGGTTCATCTTGGTCTGCACGATCATGGAGGCCATCATCAGCGTCGGCAGTACGTACCAGGGATCGGGAGCGGCAAGATCCTTGATCCACAGATAGAACGGCGCGTGGCGCAGTTCCACGCTCTCGAAGAGCACCCAGTAGAGAGCGATGAACACGGGTATCTGGACGAGGATCGGGAGGCACCCGCCGAGCGGATTGATCTTCTCCGTCTTGTACAGGTCCATCATCGCCTGGTTCATCTTGACCTTGTCGTCACCGTATTGCTCGCGCAGCTTCATCAGGCGCGGGGTGACGAGCTTCATCTTTGCCATCGAACGGTAGCTCGCGGCGGATAAGGGGAAGAAGATCAGCTTGATGAGCACCGTGAGCAGAATGATCGCCAGGCCCCAGTTCCCCGCCCACCCATGGAACACCTTGAGCACCCAGAACAACGGCGCTGCAATCACCGTAAGCCAGCCGTAGTCGACCACGAGTTGCAGGCCCGGCGCCACCGATTGAAGATGATCCTGATCCTGGGGCCCGGCGTAGAGCGGTACCTCCACCCTCGCGGTCGCCCCCGGCGCGATCGGTCCGACCGGCACGATCACGCCGACCGAAAAGAGATCACCGTCGAGTTTGCGGCCGTAGAACTCGCGCGGCGTTTTTTCCGGGGGCAACAGCGCGGCGACGAAATAATGCTGGATCATCGCGATCCAGCCGTTGTCCGTGGTCTTGGGGTATGCGATCTTGCCCTTGGCGATGTCGTCGAAGGTGAGCTTCTGAAACTTGTCGCGCTCGGTGTAGACGGCAGCGCCCGTATAGGTCTGCGTCATGTAGGGGTCGCCCCCCGGGGACTTGGCGTCGCGGGTGAGCTGGAAGTAGGCATCGGTGGCGAGCGGAGCGGCGGTGCCGTTTGTGATCTCCTCGGCAACGTCGATGCGATAGCTCCCACGGTGGAACGTCAGGACCTTGGTCACCTTGATTCTTTGCGGAGTGCTCGCTTCCAGCCTGACTTCGAGCTTGTCCTCGCCTTGGGCCAAAGTGAACTCCCTGGCCTGTGCGCGAAACGGCGTCCTGTGGTTGGGCAAACCCGCCCCGATCAAGCCGCTTTGAGCCGAGTAGCGATGCTCGGGCCCGAACAGCACGATGTTCTTGGTCTCGTCGCGGGCGTCCTTCTGCTGCAGCAGCTCCAGATACGTGATCTCCCCGCCCCGGGTATCGATATCCGCACGCACGACGTCGGTGCTGACGCGGAGTTGCTCTCTCGGTCCGCCGTCGACGGCAACCGCAGAGGGCACATCTCCACGCGCTGCGGAGGGCGCGTCGGCTCGTGCGCTCGGGGTCGGCACTGCTCCTTGGCCCGTCGGCGCCGCCGGCACAGGCGGCTTCGTCTCCTTCTGCCAGGCTTCCCAAAGAAGCAGCAACGAGAAAGAGAACACGATCAAGAGAATCAGGCGTTGGGTATCCATGCTCTCGCGCCTACGGAACCGGGTCGTGCCCGCCGGGATGCCAGGGATGGCAGCGCACGAGCCGCATGAGGGCAAGCCACCCGCCGCGCGCCGCGCCGTGACGCTCGAGCGCTTCCAACGCGTAGGCGGAACAGGAAGGATGGAAGCGGCAGTGCATGCCCAGCAGGGGGCTGACCGAATAGCGGTAACCGAGAACCAGGAAGGACAGCAGCCTGCTCACTGGGATCCTGCAAGGCATTGTTCAACGTCTGACAGGGCGACTTTGCTTGCGGTCACGCGAATCAGGATGTCGCGGCTTCCCAGGCGTTCCTGTTGCGCACGGAACAATTCCCGCAGCACGCGCTTCATCCGGTTGCGATCGACCGCGCGCGGAAACACCCGCTTGGGAACGATGAGGCCGAGTCTGGGAACGCCGAACGTGTTGGCCCGGAGAAGCACACTGAATCCCGGACACTTCAACGCCCGGCCACCTGAAAGCAGCGCGGCGATGTCGGTGGTCCCGAGGCGCAGCTTTCGACCGTAACGCCTGCGGACGCTCAAACGCTCAGCCGAGCCCGACCTTTGGCGCGGCGCGCCCGGATTACGGCCCGGCCCCCGCGGGTGCGCATCCGGACGAGAAATCCGTGGGTCCGCTTCCTGCGAACGACAGAAGGGTGAAAAGTACGTTTCATCGAGAGAGTTTTCTATGGCGAACGAAACCCTCGATTAGACTGGATGTGGAGTGGGATTGTCAACGAGCGAAGCGCCCTCCGGTACCGCGACCGAGCCTCGAAAAAGGCGCCTTCGGCTGTGGATAACTCGCCGTGAAGGGAGTAAAATTGGGCTCGCAGTTTTTCTAGAATCCAGCCTAATAAAGTCCATGCAGGGTTTCTGGGCTTCGTGCCTGAGTCGATTAGAAAAAGAGCTTCCCGCTCAGCAGTTTAATACCTGGATCCGGCCGCTCAAACTGGACGCCTCCGCGGCGCCCTCCGG
>Ga0137409_10001141_pt1 | contig 28742 bp, 29 predicted proteins | sample CZODoug1_16funga_FD_122059 | JGI IMG/M metagenome (GOLD analysis project Ga0137409, IMG submission 122059) | Vadose zone soil fungal communities from Angelo Coast Range Reserve, California, USA - CZODoug1_16fungal (Hybrid Assembly) | ecosystem: Environmental > Terrestrial > Soil > Vadose zone...
TTCCGCACCGGTCATTTGAGCAAGGAAGACTGGCGGCGGATGACGGAATCGCTGGGAACCATTTCATCCGCGCCGCTGTGGATCGACGACGCGGGCTCGATCAGCGTGCTGGAAATCGGGGCCAAGGCACGGCGGCTGAAGCGCGACAAAGGATTGTCGATGCTGGTTGTGGATTACCTCCAGCTGATCACCGCGCGGGGGAGATTCGGGAACCGGCAGGAAGAAGTGTCCAGCATCTCGCGCGGGTTGAAGGGACTGGCGAAAGAGCTGCAGATTCCCGTGTTGGTGCTCAGCCAGCTCACGCGCGCGCCGGAGCGCGACGAACGCGGGCCGCAGCTTTCCGACTTGCGGGAATCGGGCGCCATCGAACAAGACGCCGACATGGTGATGTTCATCTACCGGCCGCATTTTTTCAAAGCAGGAGCAACGCCCGAGGAGAGGGAAGAAACGGAGCTGCGAATCGCCAAGCAGCGAAATGGTCCGACCGACTTGGTGAAATTCGTCTTCCGCAGCCGGTTCACACGCTTTGAGGAAGCCGCGCCGGACGCCTTCTCGCAATACGCACCTGATGACATTTGAAAACATTAGAACAGGCCTTAGAGAAAGGAGCTGACGCGGTAGCCACGACTGAGGCCATCACCGAGCAAGAATTCAGAAGAATGGCGACATGGCCCGGTGTCGTGGTTAGAAACCCTGGGTATGTTTTTAACATAGGAGATTCTCAGCACGTTGCCAGCAAGATTGATGACAAAGAGATGTTTCAGAGAACCATCACACACAAAGACAAGGAATCAGACTTCCTGCGCTGGTACAACCACGGCGGCCACATAAAGATGATGTTCACCGCTTTGAGTTGTTCAAATGCTTATAACACGCAACTACGAAGGACTACCGATGAGGTTGCACAATTCACACTTCAGGGAAAAGAACAACAGGTCTGGATTACGTACGGATCGGCCATGCAGATAGACGGCGACTCGACCGAGAAATCATTGTTTGAATGCACCGCCAAGATCGCCGATTTAGCTAAGCCGCGAAATCCATGAATCAATACAGGTAATTGCTGCCACAGTGCGGCAGTTCCCCCACACCTTATGCAAGAGAGCTCGGAATTCTGCCAGTGACGCAGTGCGTTGGCGAAAGGGCGCCGCTACCCCCCCCCATTTTGTATAAGTATAAAAACAAAGGGCTTAAAAAATTTGCATTTCATAAGTGATTGATTCTAAAAGGACGCATTATTGGTTGTTTTGGGCTAGGAAGAGCGGGAATGGCTGTCTAAGAAAGAAAAGCGGGAGCAAGCTCCCGCACTCCATACGTAGTTTTCTACAACGTTAAGTATATCATATTTTAAGGAAAGGTCAATAGAAAAAATATTTCCCATAGAAAACGTCTGAGCCTGGCCCGTGAGATGCGAGTGCAAAAGGCCACCAGTTTGCTGAGCAAGGGGTGTTGTCATTCACGCGGCAGCGCAACTGGCGGCGGGCGGAGGCCGCGCGAATGGCGTAAACTATTTTATTCGGAAGGCCCATGGCAGGCACACAGAAGAGTCCCCGCAAAGAGGTGCGACGTCCGGTGTGGGCGGAAGTTTCGCTCGGCGCGCTGGCATACAATCTCGAAGCGATCCGCAAGTACGTAAATCCGCCACAAGAAAAGCGCAAATCGCCACGCAAGATTCTCTCCATCGTAAAAGGCAATGGCTACGGCCACGGCGGCCCGGAAGTGTCAAAGGCGCTGGAGAAGGCCGGCTCGGACTGGTTTGGCGTGACCTGCACGGACGAGGGGATTGCCGTTCGCAAGGCTGGCGTCCAAAAGCCGATCCTGGTGCTCACGAGTTTCGTGCCGGGAGAAGAATCCCGGCTGGTAGAGCATGACCTCACGGCGGTGATCCATCGCTGCGAACAATTGGCGTTACTCAATCGCGCGGGGGCGCGCCGCGGCAGCAAGAAGCCCGTGCCCTTCCATTTGAAGATCGATACGGGGATGAACCGGCTGGGCATCGCTTCCGGCGACGTGGAGTGCTTTGCGCGGCAATTGGGGAAGTGCAAGCACCTGGAGCTTACCGGCATCTTTTCGCACTTCGCCTCATCGGAAGTTTTCACGGACACCGCCGTTGGCCAGCAGACACGTGAACAAGAAGAGCGTTTTTACGCCGCGCTAGAGCGGCTGCGCGCCCTGGGGATCGATCCAGGTCTGGTACACCTTGCGAACAGCGCGGCGATCGTATCGCGGCCGGAAACCTGGGCGGACATGGTGCGGCCTGGCGTGATTCTTTATGGCTACCATCCGGGCTACGATCCCATGGAAAAGCGCGAGGAAGCCGAAGCGCGGTTGCCGTTGAAGCCGGTGATGAGCCTTCGCTCGAGGATCATCAGCCTTCGCAGCGTCCCTGCGGGCGCGGGAGTCGGATACGACGCGACGTTTTTGACCAAGCGGCCGTCGCGTATCGGCGTGCTGGCGGCGGGATACGGAGACGGAATCCACCGATCGCTGGGAAATCGCGGCAGCGTGCTGCTACGCGGGAAGCTCGTACCCATCGTGGGCATCGTCTCCATGGACGTGACCATGATCGATGTCACGGACGTGGAGGACGCAGAGGTCGGCGATGTGGCCACCATTTATGGCCCGGAGGGCAAGGAAATACTGCCGGCGAATCGCGTGGCGCGCGGCGTCGGGACGGTCACCTCGGATCTGCTGTGCGCCGTGAGCCAGCGCGTGCCGCGGCTCTACGTCAGATAATAGGAAGTTTCTATGCGCTGCATTCAGTAATTCCTCTCTGCTGATTTGATACCTGCTTGACGCCATACTGTTAAGAGAGTATATAGACCCCGGCAACGCATACCGGCGTTCCACATCCCGCATCGGCCCTTTCTCCTCCGCTCCTGCGGGCTGGCTGTACTGATTTTGCAGTGAAAGCTAGAAACTGTGAGGTCGTATGAGCCGGATCAGTCCTGAAGCGCAGTGGCGTGGGCATTCCCAGGAATCCAGAGTTTCACGCGAGCGTGAAGATCCTGCGATTGGTGCGCGTCCTGCCTGGTTGTGGCGTGGAGGCTGGGATTTCTGGGTGGTGCGCGCGTTTCTAGTCGCGTGCACGGGGGCCGTGAGTTATACGTTGGGGCCGCTCGGCCTCCGTGGATTGCCGGCCGCCGGTATGGGGTTTCTGATTGCGCTGGTAGTCTTGTTGGCGGAGTTGCGGCTGCGCCGGGCGGCGTTGAGCGGGCTGCTAGGCGGGGCGTTTGGCGCCGTCCTCGGTGTATTTGCCGCCTTGCTCGTGACCCTGGTAGTCTCCCGCACGGATGAGCCCGAACCCACCAAGTCCTTCCTCGAATTTGCCGCACTGTTCGCATTTGGCTATCTGGGACTCGTCCTTGGCTCGGGCCGGGGCGGGGAATTGCGTGTTGACGCCATGGAGGAGTTCTTCGGGAAGAAATCTGCTCCCCCGGGATCCGTGAAGCTGCTGGACACCAGCGTATTGATCGACGGCCGAATTGCCGATATATGCGAGGCGCAGTTCCTGGAAGGCGTTCTCGGAGTGCCGCAATTCGTGCTGCGCGAGCTGCAGATGGTGGCCGATTCCTCGGACTCGTTGAAGCGGCAGCGCGGGCGACGCGGGCTTGAGGTGCTGCAAAGGATTCAGAAGATGCCACAGGTGGAAGTGCGGATTCTGGAGGAGGATTTTCCGCAGGCCGGGGACGTGGACCACAAACTGGTCGAGTTGGCGCGGAGCATGGGCGCGAAAATTGTCACCAACGATTTTAATTTGAACAAAGTGGCCACGGTGCAAGGGTTCTCGGTGCTGAACGTCAACCAGCTGGCGCAGGCGCTGAAGCCTGCCGTGCTTCCTGGCGAGCCCATGCGGGTCTTGATTCTTCGTGAAGGCAAGGAACCGAACCAGGGCGTGGCCTATCTGGATGACGGCACGATGGTGGTGGTGGATGGTGCGCGCCGGATGATCAATAAGAGTGTGGACGTCATCGTGACCTCCGTGCATCAGACCACGGCAGGCAAGATGATCTTTGGTCGCCTGGAGGAACGGGCGGAACAACCGGCTCCAGCGTTGCGACAAGCTGCCGCGGCAGGCCGTGGTGATGGCAATGGCGGCGTGCGTTCTGATGTAACGAGCCGGATAGAAACATCCGCGCGGCTTCCGGAGCTGGGCACGCCGGACCGCCAAGCTCGTCCCATCTTTCCTGAGCCCGATGCGGGTTAGTTTGAGAGTGCGCATCGGAGCACCCCTGCTCATTTCATAAAATTAACTGTTGAAGTGGAAGCAGGCCGCCTGGGTTGGCGCGCCACGGCTATCGATTTCACGCCGCGCCCCGCTTGAGGTACACTCTGAAGTTTGCGAGTCCGCACCTTGAAGCGTCTGGGCGGAATCGCTCCAAACATGAGCCGAATCGCTGCCATTCTTCCCGCGGCCGGTATGGGAACGCGCATGGGCGCGGAAACGCCCAAGCAGTTTCTGGAGCTGGATGGAACGCCGATCGTAATCCTGAGCCTGCGGCGCATCGCGGCCTGCCCGCAGGTTACGGACATTATTGTGGCGACGCGGGCGGATGAAGTGGCGCGCCTCAAAGAGCGGATCGCGCGGGAAAAATTCAAGCAGCAGGTGCGCGTCGTGAAGGGCGGCGATTCGCGTCAGGATTCGGTGGCAGCGGCGCTGCGCGAGGTGGCGAACGACACGGAAATCGTGCTGGTGCACGACGCCGTGCGGCCCTTCGTGACGCCGGAGCAGATCGCGCGGGTGATCGAAGAGGCGCGGCGGTGCGAGGCGGCGATTCTGGGTATCCCGGCGATGGACACGGTCAAGGAAGTAAAGCGCGCCAGCTTGCCGGAGGACGTGGCGTTGATTACGGGGACGATGCCGCGCGAGCGCGTGGTGCTGGCGCAGACGCCGCAGGCGTTTTCAACAAGACTTCTGAAAGAGGCTTTTGCGCGCGCCGAGGCGGACGGGGTAAATGCCTCGGATGAGGCGGGGCTCGTCGAGCGCATGGGGCACGATGTGCACGTGGTGCTGGGCTCGGAGCGGAATATGAAAATCACCAAGCCGGCGGACATGGAATTGGCGCGCTTCTACCTGGAACGCGAGCGGCAGAAAGCCTGAACATGCCGTCTCGTTCCCTCACGAAGACCTTTTTCTTTTGGATCGGCATCGGATTTATCAGTTTCATTTTTTTGAAGCTAGTCTTAACGAATAAGAATCCTGCCGCTGGTCTCGCATATTCCGAGTTCCAAAAGCTGGTCGACAATAACGACATCCTTTCCGTGAACATCTACCTGGAACCAACTTCTGCGAAGGTTTATGCCCTCTTGCGAGGTACGCAAAAGTATGTGGAGACAACCATTCCTTCCGCCGAACTGCCAGATCTCACGAGGCGGCTGAGAGACGGTGGAACGAGCATAAATGTCAGCGAAGTGAGGAGTGGCGATTGGACACTGATTGTTCTCATGGCAGCGCCACTAATTCTTCTCATCGGGTTCTGTCTTTTCCTTGCAAGGAGGGTCCAGAGCAGCGCCAGGAGAGTCCAGGCTGCTGGGAGAGCGACATCCAAGACGGGAATCGGTTACGACCTGCACCGGCTTGAAGGGGGCCGGAAACTTATTGTTGGCGGGGTCGAGCTGCCGTTCGACAAGGGGCCTGTGGGACATTCGGATGGAGATGTGCTGGCGCATGCTCTTTGCGATGCGCTGCTGGGGGCGGCGGGGCTTGGTGACATCGGAACGCATTTTCCGGACACGGATCCAAAATGGAAGGGCGCGAACAGTCTGATTTTTTTAGAACATGCAAAAAAGCTGCTGGATGAGAAACATTTCGCGATCGAGCATGTCGATGCCGTGGTCATTGCGGAAAAGCCCAAGCTCGGCCCGCATTTCCCGAAGATGCGTGAGGCGCTGGCAAAAGCGCTGGGCGTCGGCGCCGATAAGATTCATTTGAAAGCAAAGACAAACGAAGGCGTCGACGCGATCGGCCGTGGGGAAGCCATCGCGGCGCATGTGATTGCTACGCTCACTTCCCGCTGAATTGCCGAAGTGTGCTGGCAGGGGCGCAACATGCTGCGCCCTACGCTACAATCTCCTTGATGCTTCCGCCCGAGCATTCTGACGCGCTCGTTGCTGCCGCGAATCCATTCATTGCCGCCGACGTTCTCGCCATCCTGCGCGAGCGCGGCTGGCTGGCTGCGGAGCCTTCGCCGGAGCAACATGCCTGGTGCGAACGCGCGGCTTCGATGCTCGGGGGCCACGCCTCTGATCGCGCTGCCCTGGCCGATCTGCTGGACCTGGTTTTTCAATACGATGCGCGCGAAATCATCTCCAGGGTAGAAAGCCACGTGGTGCTTTCGCGGTATGCGGCGCGGGACGTGCTCCGGCAAGTGGCACTGTTGCTCCTGGATGAAGCTCCGCTGACGTCTGAAAGATTCAAGGAGATTGTCACGACATTGAAGGACGGCATGGAATTGCGCGGACGCGAGCTTTTTCACCCCATCCGGCTGGCGCTGGCTGGGCGCGCCGGGGAGGGCGAACTTGACCGGGTGATTCTGCTGCTCGACGAGGCTGCTGCGCGTTCCTTCGCAATGCCTGTGAAATCCGCTCGCGAGAGAGTTCTTGAGTTTTGCTCGGCGCTGGACTAATTGTGCCATCGGAAAGGGGGCAGCATGCTGCGCCCGTACGACGACGGCCTAATGCAGAGAGCGGCAGCCAACGGAGGATGATTGCCTGGCTTTCAACTGTGGACTGGCAACTGTAAACTCTCTACTTCATGGACAAGCTGACTGGCATTCATGCCGTTAAGGAAGCGCTGGAGGCACGGCGCCCCATCGATCGCATCGCCATCGCGAAGGGGAGGCAGGACACGCGGGTCGAAGAAATCGTGCAACTGGCGCGCAAGCAGGGAGTTCCGGTGCGGTTCGAGGATCGCGGGCAGATCGACCGGCTGGCCAATTCGAAAGACCACCAGGGAGTGGTGGCGTTGGCGGCGGCGCGCGCGGCAGCGACTTTGGAAGACATTCTGGCGATTGCCAACGCAAGCCCCGGGCAAAAGGGATTGATCGTATTACTCGACGGAGTGGAAGATCCGCACAATCTGGGCGCGATCGTTCGAACGGCGCTGGCTGCGGGCGCGCACGGCGTGGTGATTCCCGAACGGCGCGCGGCAGGACTCACCGATACGGTCGCGCGGGCTTCCGCCGGAGCGCTGGCGCATCTGCCGGTCGCGAAGGTGACCAACCTGGTGCGCACCATGGAGGAATTGAAGGAAGCGGGCTATTGGCTCGTGGGCCTCGATGAGCAAGGGGACAAGAATTACACCGAAGTGGACTACACTTCTCTGACGGGCATCGTGCTCGGCAGCGAGGGCCAAGGCCTGCATGAGCTGACGCGCAAGAGGTGCGATTTCGTTGTGTCGCTGCCGACGACCGGCCCGGTCAAATCCCTCAACGTTTCCGTGGCCGCCGGCGTTGTGCTGTTCGAAGCCCTTCGCCAGCGGAGCGCGCGCGCACGAGGGAAGTGAGTTCTTTCCGTTGGGGCCACAAATCGCGGATACTGATTCCTATTTGTCGTACTGGATCAGTGAGAAGACGTCGAGGCCCTTCAGTTTGCTGCGGCCGTTGAGGAAAGTGAGCTCGACGGCGAAGGCCGCGCCTTCGACTGTGCCGCCCAATTGCTGGATGAGCTTGGCGGTCGCGGCGGCGGTGCCACCGGTGGCGAGCAGGTCATCGCAAATGATCACGCTCTGGCCGGGTTTCACGGCGTCTTCGTGGATTTCGAGCGAGTCCGTGCCGTATTCCAGGGCATAAGAGACGCTGACGGTCTTGGCGGGGAGTTTCTTCGGTTTTCGAACGGGAACGAAACCTGCGTTGAGTCGGTACGCCAGAGCGGGGGCAAAAATGAAGCCGCGCGCTTCGATACCAGCCACTACGTCAATGGTGCGGCCGACGTAATGCTCGCAGAGCCGGTCAATCAACATGTGAAAGCCAAGCTTGTCCTTCAGCAGCGTGGTCAGATCGTAAAAAAGAATCCCCGGCTTCGGGTAGTCCGGCACTTCGCGGATCAGCTTCTTTAAATCGTTCATTCGAACGTCTCCCCTTCTTGCCATTCCCTCATATTCGTATCGTTCAAAAGCTGGGATTGATAACGAATCCGCCTTCGTACTGCGGATCCGGATTGGCGAACTCTTCCTGCACCGCACTGACGCTGGAGAAGCGTGGTCCGCGCTCCAGCATGGTCCGCAATTCGGCATGCTGCTGCGGCGTGGCCATGGCGAACACTTCAACGCGGCCGTCCCGCAGATTTCTCACGAAGCCACTCACTTGCAACTTTTCCGCGGTGTCTTGCGTGAAGTAGCGGAAGCCCACACCTTGGACCATTCCCGAGACGAGGTAACGCTTGGCTTGTTTGGTTTCGCTCACGAATCGCCAGAATTGTAGCAGAGAGCCCCCGATTCTACCTCGGAGGGCGGATGCGGGCCGTCTTGCTAGGGCAGCATGCCTGGGGTGCGTTAAACTCTTGCTTCGGGAGCGCCTGCGAGGCTGCCCAAAGAGGAATTGGGCGCATCCAATTTCTTATGAGCCAGGCCAGACAATTGCAGTCCTACAAACACATCTCATTCGTTTTGCCCGCCTGTGTCCTATGTATGCTGGCCGCTATTCAGGGATCGCCGCTGCGCGCGCAAGATGCCCAGCAGGGGCCGATCGCTCCGCCCCCGGAGCATCACGTCACGCGTATCGGAAATGAATCAGAGCCGGAGGCTCCGCCATCGCTCCCCGAGGCCGAAATCGTCAAACGCTTTTCCCAAAAAGAAGACGAGTACATCCTTTCGCGCATACACTACACCTACCAGAAGACGATTCGAATCCAGGAATTCGGTGCGGACGGGCAGCTTTCCGGGGAATTCGTGCTGGTGACTCAACCGGGCCGCGATGTGGATGGGAAGCTATTCGAAAAGGTCGTCGAAAAGCCTCGTTCCACCCTCCAGCATTTCTATCTGCGGTCGGAAGATCTCGAAGGGCTTCAGCGCATCCCCGCGTTTCCGCTCACTTCCAGCCAGCTTGCGAAATACGACCTGAAATACTTGGGTAAGGAGCAGGTGGATGAAATCGATTGCTATATCTTTCAGGCCAAGCCAAAAGTGGTCGAACGCGTCAAGGCTTATTTCGACGGCGTTGTGTGGGTGGACGCGAAATATCTGGAGGTCGTGAAAACATACGGAAAATGGGTTACCGATCAGGGCGACGTGCACACGCTCACGGATCTACCGTTCAGCCTTTTCGAAACCTATCGCGAAAATGTCGACGGAAAATACTGGTTCCCGAGCTACTCGCGCTCGGATGAGACGCTGAATCTGAAGGGTTTGGAGATTCCCGTTCGCATCGTCATCAAGTGGACGGACTTCAAACCCGTTCCCAGCGCACTGCAAGCGCCATCGCCGTCAACTCCTGCAACTTCTCCGAAACCATAAGCGCGATCGCTAAGAAACCTGCTCTATCAGCGGAGCAATCTCTTCAGTACGTCCGGCAATTCCTCGATCGAGCGAATAAGAAAATCCGGCCGGGCCGCGCGCAGACGCTTTTCCGTGGGGAAGGGGCCGAGCACGCCAATCGCACGCACCCCGGCACGCTGGGCCATCTCTACGTCCTGTGGCGCGTCGCCTACATACACGCACGCAGAGGGAGCCAACCTCATCTGCCGCATGGCCAGGCGCAGAGGTTCCGGATGCGGTTTCTTGCGCGGGGTATCTCCGCTGCAAACGCGCGCCGCGAATAGCGTTGTCAAACGAAACTCACGTAATTGACGGGAGACACGGTCGCGATCGCCGCTGGTGACAAGGCCAAGAGGATGAGCGCGGCCCAATCTCGCCAGCACCCGGCGCGCACCCGCGATCAGCTTCGGCCGATGCTTTGCATACTGCGCGCGCCAGGCGCGGTCCGCATCTGGCCAACGCCTCCGCGGCAGCCCCGCAGAGCGATAAACCTGATACCAGTCCGGCGAATAATTTTTCTCAAGCTCTTCGATCCCCCAAGAGATGCCCATCTCCTTGAACATCGCCAAGTACGCGGACGCATCGGCGTAGTAGGAATCGATCAGCGTGCCATCCCAGTCGAAGAGAACTCCTTCAATGCTGCGTTTTCGTTTCGCGGCCATCGTTCCTCAGAGTAGCAGAAACTTTATGGACGCCGACCCTGTACGTCCGAGACGGTTCGCGGGAGCAGCTCGGGAGTTGTCCGGAATCGAATGGATGCGCGGGACTTACGGTTTGAGAAAACGGGAAGGTATGCGATCGTCGCGGTCAAACTGGACATCATCGAAGGCCGCGGCGATGCCAAACCAGCCGGGCACGGCAGCGGTCTCTGCACGGCGCACATGCGCCATCGTAGCAACGACCACGTTGCCCAGGCCCAGGGGCTTGCTTACCAGCACGATCTCAAGCTCGATCGAGGCGCCCGCCACGAGTTGCCTGGGGCAAAGAAAATAGACGCCGGTTGAGCTGATGTCGCGAGTGACGAGGGTTATCGGAGATTCCTCGGGCACTCCGCCAGCAGCGCGAAGACGCAGCGGGAGGTTCAGAGTGGCGCGGGGGTATTCCCGATGTTCTGGATGGACGCCCACGGCGTGAGTTGGCACGCGAGCGAAACGCCGAGGCTGCGAAGGGACTAGAAAAGGCGCCAGGCGAAGAACAGGGACGCGCGGGGCCTCCGCGAGCGGTTGTGGTCTCATCGCAGCTTCGCGAGCTTCGGCGGTTGGTTTGGCAGGCCACGATTCAAATGGGGTTATACGCTTCGCCGCGCTCATCTAGCCCTCAGAGACGCTACTTCACTGTCGCTGGCTACGGCCCAACAAAATGAACTGCCAAACTGACTCTCTGGAATTTGCCCGTCCGCACCAGTGCTGTGCGGAGCGCTAAGATGGCACTAGTAATGTCCCGCGTCAACCTGTTGAAAACGCCGGAAGTGTCCTAACCTCAAACACTTAGTAATGGTACCGGAACCCACCCACTACATTCTGTGGATTACTTTAGACAATGCTCTACCAATATGGTGCTCGACACTCCTGCCTTTCGCCGCTATTTATAGAATCGAAGGCCGCGTGAGGAAACATGTCTACGACAGCACTAGGGACGAAGCACGCCGTGGGAACTCCCGCGCCCCTGCCACACACCCCCAGTGGCACGACAACACTCGTTCTGATGGCTTTCGCGGCTGTGTACGTCGTCTGGGGCTCTACCTATTTGGCGATCCGGATTGGGATCGAATCGTTTCCACCGCTGATCCTGGCGGGACTCCGCCACATAACCGTGGGCCTGCTCCTGTACCCTATTCTTCGAAGGAAGACGGGGATCAGGCCCACCGCCGCCAACTGGCGTACCGCCGCCGTCGCCGGGGCCCTGCTGCTATTCGTTGGTAATGGCGGCGTGAGTTGGGCGGAGCAGACAGTGCCCTCCGGTATCGCGGCGCTGCTGGTGGCCACGGTGTCGCTCTGGTTGGTGATCGTGGACTGGCTCCGCCCGGGCGGCGTAAGGCCCGCTCCCAGGGTGGCTATGGGGCTTCTGATGGGATTTGCGGGCCTCGCGCTGCTGGTCGGGCCTGCCCGTTTGGGAGGCTCGCAGCGCGTTGACCCACGGGGCGCCGCCGTACTGGTGGTCGCCTCCCTGGCCTGGGCGTGTGGTTCGCTCTATTCGAAACACGGTGGTATGCCCAGTTCGCCGATGCTGGGAGTGGCGATGCAAAGCTTCGCCGGTGGAGCAATTCTATTGGTCGCCGGGCTGTTCGTCGGCGAATTCCACGCTCTACATCTTGGCGCGATTTCGCTGCGATCCTGGCTAGCGCTGGCCTACCTCATCGTATTCGGCTCGGGCATCGGTTTTAGCGCGTACATCTACATTCTTCACAAGAGCACAGCAGCGCGCGTGGCAACGTATGCGTTTGTGAACCCCGTCGTGGCGCTGTTTCTGGGTTGGCTGATCGTCGGCGAGGCGATCACGCTGCGCACCGTCATTGCCGCCGCGGTCATCCTCACGGCGGTCATTCTGGTGATCACCGCGCCGCACCCGGCGCCAGTCACAGATCCGGTTCCTGCCCCTGGCGAAGTTTAAGCGCTTCGCCTTTTCGCCGGACTTTACCTTCTTCACTTTGCCGCACGATTGCGGATAGATTTGCTTTTCAGGCTGCGTTACTTTTAGCGTGTTGAACATGAGCCATACACAAACCAAGTTCGTACAGAACATCTCGGCGCACGCAGCCGCGCAGTACTGGCAGGCCACGCTGGCACGTGACTCCCGGGCCGATGGGAGCTTCGTGCTTGCGGTGCGCTCGACGCATATCTATTGCCGGCCTTCGTGTCCGGCGCGCCGGCCTCTGCGGCGCAACGTCACTTTCTTTCGCACGCGAGAAGAAGCGGAAAAGCACGGCTACCGACCTTGCCTGCGTTGCCGCCCGAATGAAATTTCCGGCCCGGTGGCGCTGGTGCAACGGGCCGCCGGTTATCTCGCCGAGTCGGGCGAAGAGAGCATTCGTCTGGGAGCCCTGGCCAGGACGCTGGGGACCACGCAAGCCACGCTGCGGCGCGCTTTCCTGCGGGTGACGGGACTGAAGCCGCGCGACCTTGCGGAAGCGCTGCGGATCAAGCGGTTCAAAGCAATGCTGCGCGCGGGCAAGAGCATTGCCGACGCACTCTACGAAACCGGGTATGGATCATCCAGCCGCGTCTACGAGCGCAGCAATGCACAGCTCGGCATGACGCCGGCCACTTATCGAAAGGGAGGACAGGGTATGAAGATCGGATACACAATTGCGAAATCGCCAGTCGGAAAAGTTCTAGTTGCTGCCACGGAGCGAGGCGTCTCGGCGGTTTATCTCGGCGATGCGGAGAACACGATGATTGCCGAACTGCGCGAGGAATATCCGCGCGCTGAAATTGCGCCCGCCACGGATTCGTTCCAGCGCTGGGTGCGGGAGATCGTGCAGCGCATCGAAGGCAAACAACCTCGATTGGAACTCCCGCTCGACCTGCAGGCGACGGCGTTTCAGCGGCGTGTGTGGCAGGAGCTGCAGCGGATTCCGCGCGGCAGGACGCGCACGTACTCGGAAGTCGCGCGATCACTCGGCAAGCCCAAGGCCATCCGGGCCGTTGCGAGAGCTTGCGCCACGAACCCCGTTTCCATCGTGGTGCCGTGCCATCGCGTCATTCGCGAAGACGGGGCACTCGCCGGCTATCGCTGGGGGATCTCGCGAAAGGAACAGTTGCTCGCGCAGGAGCGCGCCGCCGGCGAGTAGCTTATCGTCTTTCAGCGCGTGCAAACGATGCGCGTGTGAGGATCAGAAGATTGCAACAGTTTAAAGATTAGCCTCGGGGCTTTTCGACCTTTGCGCTCTTTGGCCAGTCGGGTTTGAATTTGGCATCGGCGATCTTCAGATTCTTCATCAAGTGGGTGTAATGGGATAGGAAGTAGTCGTCGGAGCTGGTTTCGAAAAATTTCTGCTGCACCGGCAGCCAAGATGCTTCGTCGATCCACATTCGAATTCTGGCGATCTGGCTGCGCGCCTGTTCGGACTTCGGCGTCAACTCCAGCACTACGGTCTTGCGGCTGTCGAAATCTTCCTCTCCGATAAGTGTCAAGACGTAATTCTTCTTGAGCGTATCGCCTTTCGTTCCGAATCCCAGCGCCAGATACTGGTCGGCAAACGCACGGTGCTTTCCGATGTTATATTCCTCGACGCGATTAATCTTAGGCGTGAAAATGTAAAGCGAATCGCCGTTTCGGAGGATCGTTCGCGGATCGGGCTTCTGGAAATCGATGCGCATCTTGTCGTCGCGACGCACGAAAATCTGGCCGGTCTCGGTCGAGGTATCCTTCACTACCGCGGTGTATTTGATGTGTTCGATATCGGCTGTGAGGGTGTGAAAGTCCTGGGCGGACTTGTCCAGCATGCTCAGGACGCCTTCGAGGGTCCAATTTGCGGTAGTCTGCGCGGCGCGCGTTTGAAGTCCGCCTGCGGCGCAAGACAAACCAAGCAGCGCGAGGAGGAGAAAAGATAGACGTCTCAAACGTGGCCCCTATCCAGTAAAGATGCGGCGGCTCGTACAAGCCCTCGGAATCGTAACATATACAAAGAGATGCGCGAACGAACCGCAAGGGTACCCGGAACCAAGGTCTCCCCCCGGTCAGAACGGCGGCGAATGGTGAATTTCCACCTGATAGGCAATTACCGTGCCCTGGTCATCGCGCAGGGGTTCGATGTTGGCGATCGAGAAATTCCCGTTGTGCAGTTCGGGCAGCGCTTCCTGCAAGGCGGTGTGCAGGTCGTTCTGAAGGGCGAGCTTGGTCGGCGGGGCCAGGATGCGCGCATCCACGCGATACTTCAGCCGGTTTCCCTCTTTCGAAATAAATTGGACCTGTCCCGGTGTGACCGGAGCCCCGCTTTGCGGTTTATCGCGGAACCAATTCCGCGGCGTGAGAAGCACGAAGACTAGAATCAGGATGACCGCGAGATCATATTGCCACGTGCCGCGCTCGTAGGACCAGAAAAACGTCCGGGAAAGAATTTGGCCGAGGCTTGCCATATCAATCCGCAGGTAACCCGTCGACGATAACTCCATCGCGCATATGCACCACGCGGTCGAAATAAGTGGTGGCTTCCGGATTGTGCGTGATCATGACGATGGTCTGGCCAAGATCTTTGTTCAGTTGCCGCAGCATCTGCAGCACGATTTCCGAGTTTTTCGAATCCAGGTTTCCCGTTGGCTCGTCGGCGAGGAGAATCTTCGGCTCATTGATGATCGCCCGCGCGATGGCCACGCGCTGCTGTTCGCCGCCGGAGAGTTCCGAGGGCTTGTGATGAAGACGGCCCGCCAGACCGAGCATCTGGGTTACGACATCGAAGCGGTGCGGGTCGAAACCGTCGCCATGAATGAATTGCGCGATGGCGATATTCCCCTTGGCCGTCAGCGTGGGGAGCAGATTGAAACGCTGGAAGACGAAGCCGATTTTGTGGCGGCGCAATTTGGTGCGCGCGGAGTCGCTCAGTTCAGTGAGGTCATTCCCGTCGACCAAGACCTTGCCCCGGGAGGCCTGCGCCAGGCCGCCGATTACGTACAGCAGCGAGGACTTGCCGCAGCCCGAAGGCCCCATCACGGCGACCGATTCGCCAGGCTGTACCGCGAAATTCACACCACACAAAGCCGGGACTTCGACCTTGCCCGCGCGGTAGAGCTTCCACAAGTTTTCTGTTCTGAGTATCGGCTCCACGCTATTTTTTCCCTGGAAAATCAGCCCTTCGGCAGGTTCTCGTATTGTAGCTGCGAATCCCATTCGTGCCTAGCCATCCCGCCTGCTTCGCGGCCCTTTCCACTCTTCTGCGTGTCCTCTGCGTTCTCGGCGCACTTCGCGCTGGATTCTTTATGTCCTAGTCGTACGACAATGCTTCAACCGCATCCTTCCGGCTGGCCATCCATGCTGGATAGCTCGCGCCGAACAGCGCGCCCAGGAGTGCGATGCCGGCCGCGCGAAGAATCCATCCGGAAGTGATTAGAATGGTCAAGGTCGGAAACTTCCAGACAAATCCGGCCCGCACCAAATAGCTCAGTCCGACGCCTGCCGCAATCCCGAGCACGCAAAGCGCCGCGGATTCCGAGAGCAGCGCCCGGACGACGAACCAGTGATTTGCCCCGAGCGATTTCAGAACGCCGATGTCCCTGGTGCGTTCGATCACCGTAGTGTACATGGTGAGAAAAATGACCAGCAGCCCGATGGTGATGGCCAGCAGGATCATGGCGTTGATGAAGGACTCCAGACCCGGAATATTTGTCGAGGTCATCAGGGAGAGGTAGTCCTTGAGGGGCCGGACAGTGTAGCCGGGAAGAAGGTGGCGCATCTCTTCCATTACATCTTCAGTGTGTTCGGGCCGCGTGCACTTCACAAAGAAGATGGTGGCCTTCTCCCGCGCGCCCACCAATTCCTGGAGCGTAGCGAGTGGCACAAAAAGGCGCGAGCCCTTCCCGTGCTCTACGATTCCTGTGACATGCCAATCGTGATCGAAGATGCGGTACGTCTGTCCCGGCTGTATCTTCTTTGTTTTCGCCGCAATGTCATCCACAAGAATGTCGTCGGGACCTTCCATGTCGTGTCCCTGAAGGAACACAAATCCGCCCGAGACGGCTCGAAAGCTCTCCTGATCAATTCCGTAAACGATTTCTATGCCCGTTGTATTGAACTGAAAAAGTACAGGGGCTACGGATTGGACGTATTTCAGTTCTGCAAGCTTGTCCCCGATTTTGATGGGCATGGGGGCGCTACCAAAGGCGAAAAAGATAGACGAGGATGGCGGTTGCAGCATGATGTCAGCCCCGATGCCTTCAATGCGCCTGGCCGTCTCGGTCAACAAGCCGCTGGTCAGGCCAACGATCAGGACGACGAGCGCAACTTCCACTGCAATTCCCATGGCGCCAATCAGCGTGCGCAGCGGGCGGTGCAGCAGATTGCGCAAGATAAGCTCACCCATCATGGCTGCTTGTTCTCCGCGGCATCGCCGACGCGCACCAATTCCGCTCCCGCTGGTGGCTCGAGCTTGAAACGCTCGGCAGGAATCTCTTCGTTCAAGATGACCTTGGTGACCTGCAAATCGAGCTTGTAGTCATCGTGCGGCCTTTCAATGCGAATCGCACGCGGAAACGAGGCAATGCTGTTGGAAGGCGTGGCCGGAGCGCTCTGCCCTGTGGCAGCATCCGGAGGCTGCCAGGCCGCCAGGCGAATATCCGACAGTAGAAGTCCTTTCGGACCGAAAATTTGCATGCGAGTAACCTGCAGGTCCGAGCGGTCAAACCAGATCTTCCTCAGAATCTCCGTCTGGTAACCGCCACGGAGAACGGTCAACACATAGTAGCGGCCGTTTTCATCGTTGAACTCTTCGAAGAGCACTGCTTCTTCTTTCCGGACTTCTGGCCAGAGCAGCGCATCCAGCAGGTGCTGTGGCCGCAAATTCTCGATGGGCTTGCTGCTGGCGCGCTCGACGGCCACCGATCCAACGAGGAATTTGTTCTTCGGCGGGATCGAAACCCGGAACGTGTCGCTATCGCTGGCCATGTCGAACACCGTGGTCCCGATCACCGGCGCCTGCCCGATCACGCGAATCACCGCCGGCCGAGCCGCCAGAAGGAATGCCTTGACCTCATGATACTCATCGATGACACCGCTATACTTTGATCCCGCCGTGGGCTTTAGCTCCATGGTGGCGTTCAGCGTTCTTGTGCCGAGCGCGATCCGATTGTATGCCTCGAGGAGTTCTTCTCGCGTGGCATCCCTCGCGACCGGCCTCTGCGTCGGCGGTAGTTCGGTGTGGGCTTTTACACCGTTTCTGGCAGCACAGCCGCAGGAAATAGCCGCCAGTGTCGCCAGGACCAGGCATATTTTCACACGTCGCATCAATCAGTTCCGTTCCCATTCGCACAGATGAAGCAATCTAGCTACCACTTGGATGCCCGTCAATCCATGTGGTCGCGGCTCGGGAGGCATTCAATTGGGCCGCGCAATGTGGATGTCAAATGGCTGAACCGCAGGCCGCACCCGGCGGATGACTTCGCTGGGCCAGAGCGACTCGCTCAGCAGCGTCACCCAGCCGTCTTCCGGCTCGCAAATGGCGCAAAACGTGTAGCGGGCGTAAGCCGGCTGGTACGCGTCCAGCCCGCGCTTTGACAGGTTGCCTTCGAGCGCGGCATCGGCGAATTGCGTCGCCGTGCCTGCTCGAATGCCAAATGTTTCGCCTTCGAATCGTTCAAAAACTTGCTGCAATTGTTCTGAATTCGGTTGCGGAAGCACGACGCAGCGCTCCGCCGCATCGCGTATCGCAATATCCCGCGTCTTGCAAAACTCTCTTACGCGCTCGATGTGGCTGAAAAAATCCACGGCGTACGATTCGTTCCCCGCAAGAGCAGGGAAGACCGCCGACCAGATTTCTGCAGCATCCTTGCCTCGTACCGGCTCGCGGTTTTCGGTTCCGACCAACTCGAGTCCCACCGCCTTCACGTCGCCGCCGAGGTCCAGCGCCTGCACGTCCAGAGAAAAAGGCGGCAATTCCAGCGCACCGCTTCCTGGCGCCGCGGTACCTGGTGTGCTCATTCCTCGGACTCCAACTGCGGAAACTTGGCGCGAAATTCGGGCGACCGCTTCCGAACGTCCAGCCAGTCGAAGAAGGCATCCGGCGTTTCCAGCCAGATGCGGAACCAGCCCGCGATCTCTACTTTTTCGGCGCGCTTGTGAGCTTCCACCTTATTGTTTCGCGAGATCATCTCTGCGCGGCGCTTGCCGAGCCGTGCCACATTCAAAACCCGCTCCACGGCCGCGTGTTCGCCCTGCGAGCTAAACTTGCGCATCAATTCATCCAGCCGCATGATGCTGACCTCGGCATCTTCCAGCGTCTTGAAGTGCAGCAAATCCTCGAATTCTTCTTCGTACTGTTCCTCGGCTTCTTCCTGCTGGTTAATTATTACTTTTTGCCCCGCGTCTTTCAGTACGTCCGCAATGTATTCCATTCCGGTTTTGCCGGCCTCGCCATGCTCCGCCAGCAGGCGCCGGCGTAACTGGTCGATCTCTGCCGGCGTCCATTGCTGTACCTTGATCTCCCGGGCGGTCTCCAGGATTAGCGCCTTCTTCGTTTTCAAATCTTCGGTCATCGTGCTTTGCCTCGGTGTTGTTTGCCGTGTTTTTTCTTCGGACTGGGCGGCGGTGGTGGCGGCGCTGGTGGATCCGCCGGCAAACCGGCCAGCAACCGACGGTACTTCACCACATTCTTGTTGTGTTCCGCCAGGGTTGCACCAAAAAAATGCCCGCCCTGCGTGTTAGCCACAAAATAAAGGTAGTCCGTCCGCGCCGGCTGCAGCGCGGCGCGCAGCGACGCTTCACCGGGGTTTCCAATCGGTCCTGGAGGAAGCCCGCCGTGCTCATACGTGTTGTACAGAGAATCGAAGCTCAGGTCCTTCCCCATTAGCGTCCCGTTGTATTTTCCGAGCCGCTCCATTCCATAGATTACCGTAGGGTCGCACTGCAGGCGCATCCCTTTCCGGAGGCGGTTTTCAAATGCGCCCGCCACTAGCGGCCGTTCTTCCGGCTTTGGCGTCTCCCTCTCAACCAGCGACGCTAGAGTCACGATCCTGTTCACGGCCCGGTGGTCACCCTCGTCTGTTGATCCTCCCCCCGGCGGCGAGGCAATCTGCTTCCACTCCTCCTTGAACTTGTGCACCATTTCCGCGGTCAGTTCGCTGGCAGCAGGGTGCCTGGGAAGTTCATAGGTGGCAGGGAAGAGGAAGCCTTCGAGTGTCTGCGCGCCCGGAGCAAAATCGCGAATCAGCACCGGATCGCCCGCGGCAAAGAGAAAATCGCCCGCGCGCATGAACTTTGCGGCTTCCAGTTCTCGGGCGATGTCGAACATCGTCTCGCCTTCGCGCACCGTGAATGGCTGCTGGTACACCTGGCCGTTCGCAAGCTTCCAGAAGACCTCGCGGCCCGTCATAGCATGATCGAAAAAGTATTCGCCAGCCTGCAGCGTACGCTTCGGATGCCGCCTCACATAAATCTCAAAGGCCAGTGCGCTGCGCACCACGCCGTTTGTTTTCAGCACAGACGCCACGTGCCTGCTGGAAGCTCCGCGCGGCACATCGATGAAGACGCCCTCCGCCGCAAAGCCCTGGTATGGTTTCGTGATGCCGTACCACATCCACGCCGCGGCGCCCCCGGCAAACAGCACGATCAGAAGCAATAGGACGAGCAAAAACTTCAATTCAGCCTCACGGATTCATCTTCTTATTGCGTTCAAGCCTTCCCGGCCGTGTGTTCCTGCCGATCCAGGTATTCTTTCAAAATCACGGCAGCCGCCACGGCGTCCACGGTCATCTTGGCCTGCACATTCTTCGGTTTTTTACTGCCGGTCAGTTTTTCGTCGTGGATGAATCTTCCCTGAATTTCTTCCAGCAAGCGCTCGGCCTCCCAACTCGTGAGCCTTTCGTCCACCATTTCCACCGGAACGCCAATCTGTTTCCGCACGCGTTGCGCAAAGCGCTCCGCCTCTTCGGCCATGGAGCCGCGGGTGCCATCCAGCCGCAACGGCAGTCCCACGACGATCTGCTTCACGCCTTGCTCGCGCACCAATTCACGCAGTCGGCGCATGTCCTCGTTGCGGTTGATGCGCTCCAGCGTGCTCAGCGGCTGCGCCATCCGCGTCGCCTCGTCCGCAAGAGCAAGCCCCATCCTCGCACGGCCATAATCCACGGCCAGAATGGTATTGCGCTCATTCTTAGTCAATTCGGTTTTAGTGTTTGCCACGCTTCCAGTATACCGGGAAGGTCCTCGCCATATATGCGATGCGTCCCAATAAGTGCCTGTCACACGGGCCGCTGTGGAATGCAGATCGAGGAGGCTAGCGTTTGCGGCCGCGCGCGCCGCTTTGCCACGCATCCCAGTAACCAAGCAATTTGAGCTGCTGATCGAGGCCGGTTTCTCGGACGAGCACGTCCAGTTCGGCGCGCGAGAGGCGCTTGCCGAGCGGTTCGGCGCGGTCGGCGATGCCCCAAGCCGTTAGGGCAGCGAGCGCGGTATGCAGCTTCAATTCGCGCATATCGACTTTATCCAGCGTGTCTGATGCCGCGTGATAGTTCGCCAGGTAGTTGGCCTCTTCCTGATTGGCGACGAGCGTGGGCACGCCTTCGAGCATGAAGTCAAAATTGTCCGTGCCAAACGAGGCATCATAGGTGTGATTGTTCGCGCCCCAGGATTCCAGCGTCTTGAGGACTTCTCGCACGCCTGCTTCGATGTCGCGGCGGCCACCCAGCGAATACCCGGTGACGCGGCCGATCCCTGAATCATAAGTGATCATCGCGCGGATTCTGTCTAGCTCCTCGCGGTGCGCCTTCACGTATTCGAACGAGCCAACCGTACCTTGTTCTTCGCCGCTGAAGAGCACGAAGCGGATCGTCCGCCGCGGCAAAAGTCCCGTGGCCTTGATCGCCCGCGCCGCTTCAATCACCAGCGCCGCGTTGCAGCCGTTGTCGAGCGCGCCCGTGCCCAGCTCCCACGAATCCAGATGCGCGCCGAGGATGACGACTTCATCCGGCTTCTCATAACCACGAATTTCGCCCACAACGTTTTCTTGCTCGATGGGCCCGCCAATTTTGTTGGGCATGTCGAAGCGCACGCGCACTTTCCCGGGATACGCCGCGACGGTGCGCGCCAACCGCATGGCATCTTCGCGCGCTAGGACCGCCTGCGGAATCCTGTCGATCTCACCTGCAAGCGAATTCGTGTGGCGATAGAGCAACAGTCTTTCCCGCGCGCCCATCCACAGAATGGCCCTCGCGCCTTCCTTCACGGCATGCTCGATAGTCATAGGGGGTTTAAGGTATTCGTTGAAGAGATCGGCCCACGTTGATCCGATATCACTATGAACCAGCAGAATCGCGCCCTTGACCGACCCGCCTGCCCTTGCAAAATCGTCCTCGTTGCCGTTATTCATATCGACAACGTTCGCCTCTATCCCGCCCGCCGGCGTCGCCGGTGACCACCCCTCCGCTTTCAGCCGCACGGGAAATTTCACCGGGCCAAGCAATTCCAGCCGCGTGTCACCTTCGCTCCACGTAACCGGCAGCATGTACTTCTCCGTGTGAAGGTCCACTCCCGCGGCGCGAAAAGCACCCACGCCCCACTCCACAGCTTTGGCCATCTGCGGCGATCCGGTCACACGTCCGCCGACTTCATCCGTCAGACGCCGCAGATTCTCCTCCATCGGTGACGAACCCATCACGATCGGCAGAATCTTCGCCGCAGCCTCCGCGCACGACGATGCCTCCGTCGCGGAGCAACCCGCCTTTCCTTGCGCGCTTTGCGCAGGGCTCAATGGGTCTTTCTTCGCCGGCGGCAACTGTGCCCACCCAGACGGGATTGAAGTGAAAAAGCAAAGAAACATGGAAATTAGAAAAACTGTGCGGCGCGGCATGGGCTTGCTCTCTTTTCCTGGAATTTCTACGTGAAGCATTCGCATTCCGATTACGGGCGGATTATACCGAAGGAAACCTACCACCGGCATCTTGACCGTAGATTTCTCTGTATTTAGTCGTTTGGCCTTTGTTTCGGATCGAGGAGGCAATCGGCGACGCGCGCGACTTGCACCATTTCTTTGACGTCGTGAACGCGGACGATGTGCGCACCGTTCATGATGCTCGCCGTAACCGTTGCGGCGGTGCCCCAGATGCGCTCTTCCGGTGGTGCAGGCTTGCCGTCCCGATCCAATGTCGCGCCAAGGAAGCCCTTGCGCGAAGTGCCCACCAAAAGCGGATAACCGAGCTTCGCGAGTTGCGGAAGTTTTTGCAGTAGTTCGTAATTCTGCGCGAAGCTCTTGCCAAAGCCGATGCCGGGATCGAGGATGATTTGCGATTTCCGGACGCCGGCGTTGCGCGCGGCTGCCACAGAGTTGCGCAGTCCCTGCATTACGTCTTTCATGACGTCCCGCGCAAACCCTCCCACCTGCATCGTCCGCGGCTCTCCGCGCATATGCATCAGGATGAGCGGCACGCGGCGCCGCGCGGCGGCTTCCGCAATCCGCGGATCGCTTTTCAATCCGGATATGTCATTGATGATCTGCGCGCCGGCATCGAGCGCGGCTTCCGCGACTTCCCGCTTTTGCGTGTCGATGGAGACCGGGATTTTCATCCGCCCGCGCAGCGCCTGCAACACCGGCAACACGCGGGCCAGTTCTTCTTTGGCAGAGGTGGCGGCAGAACCCGGCCGCGTGGATTCGCCGCCGATGTCCAGCAAATCCGCTCCGGCACACTCCATTGCCAGCGCCTGCTCGATGGCGCGCTCTGCGTCAAGAAACTTTCCGCCATCGGAGAAGCTGTCGGGGGTGACGTTCAGCACCCCCATCACGAGCGTGCGCTCGCCGAGCACGAGCTTCCCTGAACGCAGTCGGAGGTTAAATCTTTTCCTGGAGCTCATTCGGAGGAATCGAAAGAACACAACATGAGTCGCTCTTCCTTGCGGGGAGGAAGGCTCTTCCACGAGTCACTAGTCACTCTTAATCCAAATCAAAATCGCGGATGGGTTTGCCGGCGGGTGCGTCTTTGGCCTTCTTCATGGCCTCTTCAAATTTCTTCGCCAGGATGTCTTCCTTGTTCGTTTCCTGGAACCAGGAATCCGCAAACTTGTCTTCACGCTGGCGGTTTTGTTCGGCAAGGATTTTCTGAGCGTCTGAGAGGTCGACGTTAGGTCCAGCCTTGACCGGCGCTTCGTGTGAAAGCACCGCGCCGAAAACTGGATCAACGATCAGCTTCCCCTGGCAGCATGGGCAAGTGATGTGGAGGTTTTCGCCCGAACGATTTCCCATGAAATCATTCTACACCCCTTCGCCCCGGGCGCGTAAAACCGCATGAGCCTCGATGTCCCTTGCGGTTGGAGATGCCGTGCTCACCGGGCACACTCGAGCGAAACATCTTTTGACAAGCCCGCTTCGCGCAGAGATGCTATGAGCAACATTTTTCTGAGGTGTATCTATGTTCCTGTCGCCCGCTCGAAACACGTTTCGATACACACTTTCATGGTGCATCGCGGTGGCCCTGCTGTTTGTTCCCTTGGTGCTCTGGGCGGCTTACGATTTCTACCGGAGCCGCCACGTGGATTCGGTATTAGCGTTCTTCACCGTCGCGTTCGGACTATTGTTTGCGTACGCCTGGCTGTGGACGAAAACAAGAGTTACCCTTCATGAGGAAGGGATCTCCTACAAGTCTCCCTTCAGAGAAAAGGATCTTCGGTGGGACGAAATCAAGGAGACCCGCTACGGCCAGCAGCCAGTTAACGCGGGTGCACATTTCGGGCTCCTCGGATGGCTTATAGCAGCAATGGCCCGCGGCAACAACAAGATGATCCGGTCCTTAGAATTGATCGGCCCGCAAAAAATCGTACTCAATTCCAACATTCGTGATGTAGAGGAGGTGGTACGGCTGGTCTTGGCAGCCATTAATCCCCGGCTGCGCCAGGATGCCGAGCGGGTACTCAACTCCGGCGGAACGGTTTCTTTTGGGAAGATTTCGCTGTCGCCGGCCGGCGTAGTATGGAAATCGAAGGAGCCAATTCCTTACGCGGCGCTTGTGAAATGCAAAATTGATGGCTCGATATTGCGCGTCAAAGCCGAAGGGAAATGGCTTGACAACATAGCCGTCACGGCCAAGAAGGTCCCCAATGTATTCATTCTCTTGGATCTGATCGAGGAAAAACGCTCAACGGCGCCCGGAAAAACGACGGTTGCAATGGCCGGTTCCTCGGCCAATCAATATCTATAATCACCCAATGAGCCGGCACTGCGCTGGAGACGTCAAGCCTTCGCCGGGTTTTCACCACGGGTGAATCCCGGCGCGGGACGCAGCTCCGGACGCACCACCTTGGGGTCGGTGCTCGGCGCAGCCTGTGGCGGCGGCGTGGGGGGGGTGCGCGGCTTTTCTGGCAGCGGCTTGCCTTCCATAAGCAGTCTCACTTCATTGGCGTCAATGACTTCCCGGTCGAGGAGCGCTTGCGCGATGCGCTCGAGCGTTTCCCGGTTGTTCGCAAGGAGATTCTTGGCTTTTTCGTAGCCGCCGTTGACGATGCGCTTCACTTCCTTGTCGATCTGGATGGCGGTGTCTTCCGAATAGTCGCGGTGTTGCGTGATTTCGCGGCCGAGGAAGATAGCCTCGTCCTTCTTTCCGTAGGCCAGTGGTCCCAGCTCGCTCATGCCCCATTCGCAAACCATGTTTCGCGCGATGTCTGTGGCGCGTTCGATGTCATTGCCCGCGCCGGTGGTGATGTGGCCGAGGAATATTTCTTCCGCCGAACGTCCGCCCATCAGCACGGCCAGCATCGCTTCCAGGTATCCGCGCGTGTAGGTGTGCTTGTCGTCTTCTGGAAGCTGCATGGTGAGGCCAAGAGCCATGCCTCGGGGAATGATCGTCACTTTGTGAACCGGATCGGCGCCCGGCGTCATCGCCGCAACCAGCGCATGGCCGGCCTCGTGATACGCCGTGTTCCGCTTCTCTTCGTCCGATAGGATCATCGATCTGCGCTCGACGCCCATCATCACTTTGTCTTTGGACATCTCGAAGTCGACCATCATGACGAATTTGCGGTTCTGGCGCGCGGCCCACAGCGCCGCTTCGTTCACCAGGTTCGCGAGATCCGCGCCGGAAAAGCCCGGCGTGCCGCGCGCGATGATGGACAAGTCCACGTCATCGGCGATCGGCACCTTGCGTGTGTGCACGCGCAGAATCTCTTCGCGGCCCTTCACGTCGGGACGTGCCACCACCACGCGTCGGTCGAAACGGCCCGGTCGCAACAGCGCCGGATCCAGGACGTCAGGCCGGTTCGTGGCCGCAATCAAGATCACGCCTTCGTTCGATTCGAAGCCGTCCATCTCCACGAGCAGCGCGTTCAGCGTTTGCTCACGTTCGTCATGTCCGCCGCCGAGACCTGCACCGCGATGCCGTCCGACCGCGTCAATCTCGTCGATGAAGATGATGCAGGGCGCGTTCTTCTTGCCCTGCTCAAAGAGATCGCGCACCCGGCTCGCGCCCACGCCGACGAACATTTCCACGAAGTCCGAACCGGAAATCGAGAAGAACGGAACGTTGGCCTCACCGGCTATCGCGCGCGCCAGCAGCGTCTTGCCCGTGCCCGGAGGTCCGACAAGCAAAACGCCCTTCGGGATTCGCCCGCCCAGCTTCTGGAACTTCTGCGGATCTTTCAGGAACTCAATAATTTCTTGCAGCTCTTCCTTGGCCTCGTCCGTACCGGCGACGTCCTTGAACGTGGCTTTCTTCTGCTGCGCGGAGAGCAACCGCGCGCGGGACTTGCCAAAACTCAGGGCCTTGTTTCCGCCCGATTGCATCTGCCGCATCAGGAACAAACAGAAGCCCACCAGGAGAATCAGAGGCGCGGCGTTCAGCAGGATCAACACCCAATCTCCGCTGCGCACCTCCTTCACCTTTAGCTGTACGGCCTTGTCCCTCAAGGCTTTCGTGACCGTCGGCGCTTCCTCCTTCGGAATGGTGACCTGGAATTTCATGTTGGCGGGCTTGATGTACTCACCCTGCAGATCGTAGCTGTTCGGCGAGAGATACATCGTCACTTCCTTTACCTCGCCCGCATCGACCTTGGCCATCCATACGCTGTACGTGGGAGTATCCTCGCGTGCCTGGGCCCCGTTGGCGGACACCAGCTTCCAGAGCATCACGCCCAGAAAGACAATCGAGATCCAAAAGAGAATTGTTTTTGCCGTGGAACTAGAATTCACGTTGTCCTCACTAATCCTGCAAACCGCCGGAAAAAATCACATCTAGCCTATATCTTCCGTCCCCTGCCACTTTTCCTGGGCGTCCCATTCGCTCCGGAAGAAAGCTGCCGGAGATTGCGCCCCATCCCGTTTGGTGCCGCAAGGCCATAGCCAACCCATACTTGATTAGATGCGGTTCGGAAGCCAAAGTAATCAGGCTCCAGGGCTACCCGCCGCTTCGCCGGCTTATCCAGAAGCACTGCCAAGCGAATCGAGCGCGGCTTGCTTTCGCCCAGCCGCCGCAGCAAAAATTCCTGCGTCACACCGCTCTCCAGCACCGCATCAACTACCAGCACGTCCCGGCCTTTCAATTCCGGCTCCGAACCAAAGTAAACTTCGCGCCGCGCGCGACCGCTGTCCTCGACGTCCCGCACTTCTTCGCGAACGAAGTGGCAAACAACCGGCGCGTCGATCTGCCGCATCAGGTCCGCCGCGAAAATAAAACCGCGATCCAGCGTGACGACCACATCCAGCCGCCGCCCCTGGCACTCTCGCGAAACCTCTTTCCCCAGAGCCGCCACGCGTGCGGCGATGCGCGCCGCGGAATACGCCGCTCCCTTTCGGCTGCTCAAATTTGTTTGTCCTCGGCGACCACGATTCCCGCTCGGGTCCTTTCATTGGCGGCAAATTCGGCGGCGACAGGAAAGCCGCGAGCCCAGGCAAGAACGCCGCCACTCGTCAGCACCGGCCAGCCATCACGCTCCCACTGGCTGACGCGCTTCTCGTTCAACAGGCGCTTCAGCTTGTGGGTGCTTCGGTGACCCTGGGGACGCAATCGGTCTCCGGGGCGCCAATTGCGCAGTACCATCGGAAGGCGCAATCGGTCCCGGTCGAGGACCGCCCCATATCTACTAGTTTCCCCTCTCTTGAGGGGCCAGTCAATCACCCTGAGGCGGAATACGCAACCCAGTTCTGTAACGCTCACTTCCGTCTCGCCTCGCGCCAAATCGATCTTGTACTCATATTCCCGAGGGGCAGCATGAGAACTTGTTTTTTCCGTCCTGTCCACAGCGAGAAAGAGAAGTTCATCTCGTTCTCTTCGTACTTCTACTCCCCCCGGAAGAGACAACGAACTGCCGTTTTGCCCGCCGCGCGCAAGTTCGAGCACCATTTCAACGTGGTTAGCGCCCAATTGGCCCGCGCGCGGTTTGATATTCGCGATCATGTGGCGCACCATCCGCTTGCGGACGCCCGCGGACGAGGTGGCGATACCGTAGTCCTCGCTATTTTCCTTTAGAAGATTTCGAGGTATGGAACGAGGCCCCGCAATGTCTCTAGCGGGAATACGCAGCCCCCCTTTCGTTTCTTTTGCAAGAGCCAGCACACGCAGCTCAGCCTGACCTTGCAGATCGGCCTCGTCCTCGCGGGCCAGCTCCGCGAGAGTGGATAAGTGTTCAACGATTGCCGGCTGAAATTGTTTCTCGAGAAGGGACAGGAGCTTCTTCCGAATGCGCGCTCGCATCCTCTTCATGTCGCGGTTGGTGGCATCTTCACGCCAGGTTTGTTTTCGAGCGCGCAGATAACGCCGAAGCTCACTTCGTCGAACGTTCAGCAGAGGACGGACAACCGGGCCTGCTACGGGATGAATTCCGCCAAGCCCCGCGAGGCCTGTTCCGCGAAGGAGATGCGCGAGCACGGTTTCCGCCTGGTCGTCGGCAGTGTGCGCCACCACGATTCGCCCGCAAGCTCCCGATTCCGCCAGCGAACGAAAATAGTCGTACCGCGCCCGCCGCGCCGCGTCCTCTAGGTTGGCCCGCTCCATTTTCGCTTTCTTTGCAACGTCAACGGAAGCCGAGTGAAACTCCAGCCCATGCTTAGCGGCCAGTTTCGCGACAAATGCTTCGTCCGCATCGGAAGCTTTGCCCCGCAATTTGTGATTGAAGTGCACCACACTGGGCACGATGCCCAGTTTCCCGCGCAACTCCAGCAGCAACAGCAGCAGCGCCACGGAATCCGCCCCGCCGGACACCGCCACTCCGACGCGGTCGCCCGGCCGCGTCATCTCCTGTTTCTTCAAACTGGTGAGGAGGCGCTGCCCGAGCGGGGATCGTACGGCGTTTCTGTCTGCGTTCTTGTCTCTCCCGCCTGTCACAAACCACCAGCCACTTCTTGGGTCTTCGCGCGCATCCTACCACGGCGCAAGCGGTTAGCGCCCCGCTGAGGACCGCTGTGGAAATCGTTAATCTCGTGTTGACTTTTCTTCGCGCCCTTGGCATACTCCTTGGGCTGTAGGTTTGCCTTTCTGCTGGACAGGGGGGCCTTGCTCTTTGACAACCGATACGATGTGCCAGAATCTGTTCGAAACCATTGGAGTTTTCGAGCGCCAATGGTCTGAGTAAATTCGAGCGATCAACAATTCGCTTGGCAGGCTGCCTGGGATGCAAATCCCGGGATTTTTTTTCGCCAAGCAACCAGATT
>Ga0137409_10001143_pt1 | contig 28733 bp, 28 predicted proteins | sample CZODoug1_16funga_FD_122059 | JGI IMG/M metagenome (GOLD analysis project Ga0137409, IMG submission 122059) | Vadose zone soil fungal communities from Angelo Coast Range Reserve, California, USA - CZODoug1_16fungal (Hybrid Assembly) | ecosystem: Environmental > Terrestrial > Soil > Vadose zone...
AGCAGACCCGGACAATGAGTGACATATCCCAGGCACTCACGCGATGCCATTGAAATTCAGACCACGCTGGATCACCTGTGGATTCGGCTTTGTTCTGCTGGTTGTCTATTTGTCGCTGACGCCAGATCCGCCGGATCTTGGCGCACCCGAGGGTTTGAAGGTTGGCCATTTGGTCGCGTACGCCTGGCTGATGATCTGGTTCGGACAGATTTACCGAACGACGGGCCGCCGGCTTCTGTTTGCTGCCGGTTTCTGCGCACTCGGCATTGCGCTGGAGTACCTCCAGGGGATGACTGACTACCGTGGATTCGAGTATTCGGACATGCTGATCAACTCAGCGGGCGTGGCTCTCGGTCTGGCTTTGGCGTACACCCCTTTGCAAAACTGCCTTCGGGCGCTCGAAACCGTGCTACAGCCGCGGTGATCGCGGGTGCAGCCAATTGAAATAGCCATCGAGGGAATGCAAGGTATCGTGGTGAGATTTTCAGTTGTACAGCATCCTTATCGAAGTGGCGCATTGCCCTTGCCCAGGCGTAATGCCGTTTGCCGCAGCCGCCATAGAGCATAGATGAGGATGATGCATGCGATGAAGCGGGCCATGGAATAGACAAGCGGGCCAGCGGAGCCGGCCGTCCCTGACGAAACCACGCGATATAACCATAAGCCGGCCAACAGCGTATACGGAATCAGGGCGATCAGAAGAACCAAAGAACCGAGCTGAAGTACCGAACCGAAAGATCTCATGGTCAATCGTAGAAAACATGCCCGCCGATGCGTGCGACGGGTTGCCGGCCGCGCGCCCAGCTGGGTCTGATGTAAGTCGCGTGATAATGCAAAGCGCCGTTCAGTTGCGGCGGCTGCCTTCCGGAGTAGACGGCTTCGGCAACTTCCCTGGCCTGATGCCATTGCTCGCCTTCCGGGTGCGGAACAATGTCGAACTCCGTCCATGAGAATGCGCCCACGTAACGTTTGCGCAACCAGTCCCATCTTTTCTCGTAGACGACTTCGCAGACCGTTCCCGGGTAACGGCGCGAAGATACGCGGTTCATTGTGACTTCCGCCACGGCGTATTTCCCCGCAAGTGGCTCTCCCCGGGCTTCGTAGTACACGTTCAGCGCAAGACACGTCAGTTCGCGCTTCTCCGAACTGTTCGATTCGAGCCAATACGTGATTGCACTGAACGTCGTGATGGCTGCCGCGACAATCAGGGTGGCGATCCATGGAGCCTTGTTTCTGGTGTGCCAGAAAAAGCGCGCATCGTTCCGCCAGCTAGACAGCAGCGGAACACGGCGCGCGGTACGTCGCATGTAGAAGAGTTGTCGCAATATTTTCCGGGGTCGATGGCTGGCGCGCTGCGTCACATCTTCGCACCATGTAGTGCCATTGCAGTTTTATGACGCAAGATTCGGGCCTTTCCTGACAGCCTTTTGCCGGACAGCGGGTGCCGATATTCAGTGCAAAACGGCAGGTCCTTGCAGAATTCGAACGACAATTACGCGCAGGATCGGAGAAACTTATGCAGATTCTTCTGCCTTCACCGGCAGGGACATCGAGTGCCGCGCAATGACCTATACAGCAAGGAACAGGCCAACGTTGTCTTCCATTTGCTCCTGATGCCGCACTGCGGGCAACCGCCGCCGCCGAAAATGGAGGAAACTGTTTTGCAAGTGCGCCAACCTGCGGCACCGGCCCTGGACATGGCCGCGGGCAGCTTCGCAGTAGACGTCGCAGCTTCATCGTAAGGAGGGGCGAATCATGGACAAGCCTATCAATGCATTTGCTCACTCTCCGGGTTTGCCGCTGGTGGCCCGCGTCGGCGCGCTGCAACCCCTGCACTGGCTGGCGCGCGGATGGGAGGATTTCACCGCCAACCCCGGGCCCAGCGTCGTCCACGGATTGATTCTGGTCGCGCTGGGCTGGTTGATCTTGTTGATGTGCAGCACGCAGATTGATCTGCTCGCCGCGGCGGTGTCCGGCTTCCTGCTGGTGGGGCCGGTATTCGGTGCCGGATTTTACGAGCTGTCGCGGCTGCGCGCCTCCGGCCAGCGCGCCACCTTCGACGCGTCGCTCGACGGTGCGCTGAGAAACGGTAGGTCGCTTGCGCGCCTGGGGTTGCTCCTCGCGATCCTGGCGATCGCATGGGTATTGATATCGAGGTTGCTGTTCGTGCAGACCTTGGGCGGCACCCTGCCGTCGGTTCGCGAAACCTTCTACCAGACCATCATCGACTGGGACTATTACGAGTTCTTCGTCACCTACATGAGTACCGGTGTGGTATTCGCGGTGGTTGCATTTATCGTCTCCGCGGTCTCGGCGCCGATGATCTTCGACCGTGCGGCCGACACAAGGACTGCGATCCAGACCAGCATCAAGGCCGTCTGCGTCAATCCGTGGGCGATGATCGTGTGGGCTGCACTGATCGCCGGGCTTACCGCGATTGGCTTCGCCACCTTCCTCTTCGGCCTGGCTATCGTGCTGCCGCTACTCGGCCACGCGACCTGGCACGCCTACCGCGACCTGGTCCGCTGACCGCTGGAGGAAAATCAAGAGGAACCACGGAGGACGCGGAGGACACTGAGGAAAAGCAAAACAAAGGAAACAATCGAGAATTAGAAGCTCATTACGATGGTAACTTCCGCACGGCGTCCAGTTTTTAACCCCTGCATGTGCTTTCCCGTTCTTGGGTTTCCTCCGTGTCCTCCGTGGTTCAGATTTCCGCCGTGGCTAGGCGGTCAGGTGCCGATCCGCATGGGCGATGTAAGCTTGCGCAGCAGCGCGATCACGCTGTACGCGGTGATGCGACCGGTCCTGGGATTCTCCGACGGAATGTTCTCGATGGTCATGCTGAAGCTCGCCGAGTCCGACTCCACCTCGATGCGGTGAGTATTGCGGGTAACGGTCGGGTCGGCCCACACCTCCACCAGGGTCTTGTCCGGCCCGATTCCCGCCAGCGATAACGCCGCGGCAACGTTGAGATTCGCAGGGAAACCGCTCGCCGCCTCCCGCGCGGTTCCCGAGAAAATCTTCAGCGGCTCGCGAAGATCGTCCAGGCCGATGCCGCGCTCGACCAGAAAGGGTGCGCCCGCCAGGCCTTTCACCGGCTTGCGGGTGACCATGCGAACGGATTGGATCTTGCCCTCGGCCGCCGCCAGCACCGCGTCCAGCCCGATCAGCGCGCCCGTAGGCACCAGAATCTGCGCGTTGTAACGCTCGGCGATCTGGCCGAGTTGCGGATTGAAAAGCAGCGCACCGACCGACAGCACGACCAGCTTCTTCCCTTCCCTCAGGACGGACTCGGCGATCGTGACCAGCAATTGCGCCGGCGCACACTCGACCACGATGTCTGCGTGACCGGCGAGCGCACCCAGGGAGACCACCGCGGGACGGCGCGACAGGGTCGCGAGAAACGCGCCGGCAGCGGCGGGATCGCGTACCGCGACCGCGCTCAGCGACAGGCCTGTGACGCCTTCATCGAGCTTTCGGGCGACCGCCTTGCCGATCGCACCGAGCCCGACAATCGCTACACGCTGCACGACTCCATTGGCACGCATGCTCTGCTCCGGATGCTGGTGGAAGATCAACCCGGACTCGCCGGATGGACCTGATGACAGACAATACCCGAGGAAGTGGCCGATGGGAAAGCTTGGTCCGCGTCGCCGCGACACGCGGTAAAGTTGCGCGACCTGGACCACGCGGAGGCGCAATGAGTGAGCTGATACATTTTCCCGACGGCGGGTACGCGTTCCTGAAAGGCGGTTTCCCCTACTCTCAGGGCGTAAAAGCATTACAGGGCTACACAATCGAGCGGGTGCGTTTCGCGCAACCGGTGGCCGTCGCGCAGGGCTTCGCAGCGATCGAGGCGCATCTCTCCGAGCGCGGTCGCCCACGCACAGCTCTGTGCGCTGCCGAATTGCGTTCTCCCGCTCCCCTCTCCATATCCGGCTTCAAGACCTTCAACGAAGGCTATGTCGAAGTGCTGAAGCGCTGGAACCTGTTTCGCGCCCGGCTTAATCCGGTGGCCCGCTCCAACGTTGCGCCGCAATTCAGTCCACCTTCCGGGCCCTGCTTCTACGCTTTCTGTTACACCGTTCCGGCGTACAACGCCGGCACGAATTTCGTCGTAGCCGGCAGCGGCGAGTGGCCGGAAGGCGGAAAGTTTCCCGAAGACATCGTCGCACGCGGCGACAGTTCGCCTGCGGGGCTTGAAGAGAAAGCGCGCTTCGTGCTGGGAAAGATGGAAGACCGCCTCGCCGGCCTGGGCGCTGCCTGGCGTGAAGCGACCGCTGTACAGCTGTACACGGTGCACGATATCCATTCGATCCTCTCCGGGGAAATTCTCCCCCGCGCCGGCAACGGTGCGGGACTTACCTGGCACTACTGCCGGCCGCCGATCGAGGAACTCGAATATGAAATGGACGTCCGCGGCGTCGCCGCCGAACGTCTCCTCCAAACTTATTAGCACTCACCGCGGAGGACGCAGAGGACGCAAAGGAACGGCAGGAGCAAAAAAAAGCAAACGAGCGTAAGAAGCTCCAGTTGCTGATGCTCCAGAAAAGTCGAAATTTGCGGCAGAGGATTGCGAAAAGTGACCTCGTTTCTATCCCCGGTTCGTTTTCCCTCGCTTTTGTTTTTCCTCCGCGTCCTCCGCGTCCTCCGTGGTGAGAGCTGAGTCTTTGGGGGTCAGGCCGCGGCGGTGGCGGGCTTCGCGCGCTGGCTGTTCCAGCCTTCGGTAGCCGCGCCGAGGATGCCCTTCGGCATGAAGATGATGAACAGCACCAGCATCAGGCCGTAGAGCGTGGTGTCCAGGCCGTGGATATCGTGACCGAGAGCGAGCCGCAAGACTTCGGCGAGCAGCAGCGTGAACACCGCGCCGACCGTCGGTCCGAGGCGCACGAACATTCCGCCGGCGATCGCTCCGAATACCATCTGCAGGCTTACCCCGATTCCCGAAACCGTCTCGGGATTCACATAGAGCTGGTACTGCGCGTACAGCGCGCCGCCCAGGCAGGTCATCAGCGCCGAGATCACCGTCACGCCGAGCTTGAGCCGGGTGACGTTGATGCCGATCGATGCGGCGGCGTCTTCCTCCTGGCTGATCGCCTCCAGCGCGAGCCGCGCCATCGAGCGATCCACCCGCGTCCACACCCACAGTCCGAACAACCAGAAGCCGAGGATCAAATAGAACCACACCAGCTTGGAGGAAAACTGCAGCGCGGTGAGCGACCAGGACGCGTCCGCGAGCGCGGTGTTGGGCGTGGCACCGAGCGAGCCGCCGGTCTGGTCGCGCAGCGCGACGATAACCATGCGCGCGATTTCCCCGAGGGCAAGGGTCACCAACGCAAAATAGTGGCCGACGATCTTCAGGCGGAAACACGGGTAGCCGATCAGGAACGCGGTCAGCGCGGCGAACAACAGCAAAACCGGCAGGGACAGCCAGGGCGAGAGCCCGAAAAGATTCCATGCCATCACCACTCCGTATGCACCGACGGCGAGAAAGGCGCCGTGGCCGAGGCTGGTCATTCCGAGCCGTCCCATCAGCGCCCAACTCGTGTACACGAACGCCCACAACAGACACATGATCATCAGGTGCAGCGGGTAGTTGCCCATACCCGTGAGCGGTGCCGCCGCCAGTAGTGCGACACCGATCCAGGGCAAGGCGCGCCTCATGACTTGCCTCCCAGCAGGCCCTGCGGCCGCCAGAACATGAAGGCGATGAAGAACAGGAAAGCCAGCACGTAGCCCCATTCGAGGTGGAAAAAGTACCCGCCCACCGAGATGAATTGCGCGAAGATGAACGCCGCGAGAAAGCCGCCGATCATGTTGCCCAGCCCGCCGAGCACGCAAACCAGGAAGGCGATCGGCCCGAAAGACAACCCGATTGCCGGGTGAATGTCGTATTGCAGCACCAGCAGGCAGGCGGCGACTCCGGCAAGCGCGCCGCCCAGCGCGGACGTGATCAGGAAGATGCGGCTCGGGTTCACGCCCATAAGCGGCATGATGGTGCGGTCCTGCGAGATGGCGCGGATCGCAGTTCCGAGGTAAGTGCGCTTGAGGAACAGATAGACGCCGATCATGCTTGCCAGCGCTATCAGGAACGCGGTCAACCGCGCCAGGCTCAGGAACATCCCGCCCAGCTCGAAGGTCGGCAGCTTTACGCCGATGTTCCTGAACTCGACACCGAAGGCCAGCGTGGCCGCACCCTGCAGGAAAAACAGCACGCCGCCGGTGACCAGCAGTTGGTTGATCGGCTCGGCGGTAAGCACCGGGCGGATGACGAAGTGGTGCAACGCCACGCCCAGCGCCGAGACCACTACGACGCACCCCGGAAAGGCGAGCCACAGCGGCCAGCCGTAGTCCACGTGCAGATAGAAGGCTGTGTACATGCCGATCATGATCAGCTCGGCGTAACAGATCCACACCACGTCGATCACGCCGAAGATCAAGTTCAGACCCAGCGCCAGCAACGCCAGGATGCCACCCAGGAGCACGCCGTTGACGATGGCTTCCAGCAGAAAGATGTCGAAAATATCCATTGTCTATTGGGTCGTGTGCGGGTTTCCGGGCGACGGAAAATCGATAGCTCTCAACGCAGAGGTCGCAGAGGACGCAGAGATGAGTGAAGGAAATTCTTGACCACGCGGCCAGGGGAATAATGGAAACCTCTCCCCATCCGGGACATTGGCAATCTTCTGGATTCGATCACTTTTCATGCTTTCCTCCGCGTCCTTCGCGTCCTCTGCGTTTGGCGCTTTTTCTTCTAAAGTCCGAGGTAAGCCTTCCTGATGTCATCAGTGTCGAGTAGCTCCGCGGCTGTTCCTGCGGCGCGGATGCGCCCCGTCTCCAGCACATAACCGCGACTCGCAACTTTGAGCACTTGGCGGATGTTCTGCTCGACAATCAGAACGGTGTAGCCCTCCGCGCTCATTCGCCGCACCGTTTCAAAGATCGACTGCACCACCACGGGCGCCAGTCCCGCGGAGGGTTCGTCGAGCAGAAGCAGCTTCGGCCCGGACATGAGCGCGCGGCCGATCGCGCACATCTGCTGCTCGCCGCCGGAAAGTGTGCCGGCCCGCTGGCGGCGGCGCTCTTCCATTCGCGGAAACAACTGGTACACGCGCGCCAGCCGCTCTTCGAAATGCGCGCGCGCCTGCGGCACGAATGCGCCCATTCGCAGGTTCTCCTCGACAGTGAGCTTCGGGAACAGTCGCCGGTTCTCCGGCACGTGCGCGATGCCGTGGCTGACCACTTCGTATGAGGCCACATCGTTCAGCCGCCGGCCTTCCATGGTCATCTCGCCCGCGGTCGCATCGATCAGCCGCGAGACCACTCTGAGCAGCGTCGTCTTGCCGGCACCGTTCGGCCCGATCACCGCGACGGTTTCCCCTGCCTTGATCTCGAGGCTTAAGTCGAACAGCGCCTGGAATCCGGCGTAGCCCGCGGATATGTTGCGCAGCGTGAGCATCAGTTGCTCCGCGCGGCCACGGTTGCCTGCACGTCTTTGGCGTCGGTGCCCAGATACACTTCGATCACCCTGGGGTCGTGTGCCACCACCTCGGGTTTTCCTTGCGCGATCACTTCGCCATGGTCCAGCACCACGCAGCGATCCACCACCCGCATCAGCGCGCCCATGATGTGCTCGACCCAGACGATAGTAATGCCGCATTGCTTTCGGATCTCCGCGAGCAGGTCCGCGGCCTGATTCATCTCCTGTTCGTCGAGGCCGCCGAGCGACTCGTCCGCAAGAAGCAACTTTGGTTTGGTGGCGAGTGCGCGCGCCAGTTCCAGTTTCTTCAGCCCCGCGGCGCCCAGACCTTCGATGCGCGAGCCGGGTTCGGCGCTCAGGCGCACCAGATCGAGGATCTCTTTTGCCTGGGAGAACGCTTGTTGGCGCGTCGGGCGATCGGCCTGGCCGTAGCAGGCGGCAAGCGCGACGTTCTCGATGATCGACAGCCGGCGGAAAGGGCGCGGGATTTGGAACGTCCGCCCGATCCCGGCGTGGGCGACGCGGTAAGCCGGCCAACCGCAGGTCTCGCGGCCGAGAAAGCGGATCGAGCCCGCGGTCGGTGCAAGGGCGCCGGCGATGAGATTGAAAGTGGTGCTCTTGCCCGAGCCGTTCGGGCCGATCAAGCCCAGGATCTCGCCTTCCTTCACCTCGAAGGAAACGCTGTTGACGGCCGTGAAGCCGCCAAAGACCTTGGTCAATCCGCTGACCGCTAACATCTCCCCCATTTGAAGTTCCGTGAATATCGCAAATGCCGGGAATGTCGTGAATATCGCAACAACGTCACACAATGTGACCACTAATTTGTCACGGCATTCACGATATTCACGACATTCACGGCACTACTGGTTCGAATAGCTGTGCGTCTTCGGCCAGGGCAGCACCGGATCTGCGGTGCGCAGCCGGGCGGGCCAAACGACTTCGGTCTTGCCGCCGATATACTGCATCACCGCCGGCGAGGAGCGTTCGTTCTGGCCGGACATCTCGTGGCCCGGCGGATGGAACTTCACGCCATAGCCCTGGATCGTGCCGCCGTCTGGAATGTCGGTATCGAGCGCGGCCTTGCGCAGGGCCTCCGGATCGATCCCGCCGTACTTCTTGATCGCGCGCGGCAGCACGTCGGTGAGGAAGATCCAGGTCTGGTTGAAGCCCATGGAGACGTGCGGCGGCACCTGGTCGGCATGGGTCTCCGCCTTGTAGCGCTTGATCATCTCCTGGATCAGCTTGCCCAGACCCGGAGCCAGTGTCTTCGGGTCGAGCAGTTGCGCCGGCACCGGGTCAACGGACGCGATGTACTCGGAGTCCTCGCCCAGCGATTCGCGCAGCTTGTCCTGCTGACTGTAGCCTGCGCCGTGGCCGATCAGCGCCGCCCACTTCAATCCTTGTTCGCGTGCCTGGCGCCAGAACAGCGTGATGTCAGGGTTGTAGCCCGTGTGCAGGATGACGTCTGCGCGGGCTCGGCGCAGTTTCGTGACCAGGCTCGAAAGATCCGGTGCGGTCGCCGAATAACCTTCCTTGAGCACGATTTGCATGCCGAATTTCTTGCACACCTCCTCGTTGGCAGCGGCAACGCCGGAGCCGTAGGGCCCGTCTTCGTAGACGATCGCGACCTTGACGTCCTTCGGGTCCTTGTTCAGCCTGGTCTTGGCCCTCTCGTTGAGCAACGTGCAGGACGCGGCGCCGAACTGGTCGGTGTGCACCTGCGGACGAAAGACGTAGCGCAGGTTCTTGCCCTTGAACACGCTCGAGGCGGTGCACACGTTGGCCCACATGAACTGCTTCGCGGCATCCACCTTCTGCGCCATCGGCACGCATTGCGCGCTGGAGTACACGCCCATGATCAGGGCTACCTTCTCCTGATCGAGCAGGCGCGTGGCCTCGTTGATCGCAACCTCGGCCTTGGACTGCGCATCGGCGTAGATGGCGTTGATCCTGTATCCCTCGACCCCGCCGCGCTCGTTGATCATGTCGATCGCGATCTTGGTGCCGATCGCGGCGGCCTGCGAACCGCCTGCCGCGAATGGTCCGGTGTAGTCGTAGATGACGCCGATCTTGACTTCTTTTGCCCGCACCGGAGCCGGGGTGAACGCGCCGATGCCCGCGACTGCGAGCGTCGCCATCAGCACGCAACTGCGGATATTTCGCCCGCGCATGGTTGTCTCCTCCATCCCGATCGACTCGCTTAACTCTTATCGGCGTGCCCAGAGGATGCGGCCGCCATCTTGTATAAAGCCGTGCGGCCAACGATCTGCCGCACACTGCCGATAATGCCCGTCATCGGGGCTCGACTCAAGCAGGAGCCCGGCAAGAAATCATTGCACTGCAAAAGATCGTCCGCCGGATCGGGTCGGGATTCAGGAAAGTCCCGGATTCCGTTGCCGTCTCAGCAGCCAGAAGGCGATCGCGATGGTCAGCAGGTTCCACAGGCTGCCGTTGACGAACGCGGCGTTGTAGGAGCCGGTCCAGTCGAAGATCGCGCCGGACAACCAGCCGCCCAGCGCCATGCCGAACAGCGAAGCCATCATCACGGTGCCGACGCGCGCGCCGGCCTCGTTCGGCGGGAAATGCTCGCGCACGATGATTGCATACGACGGCACGATGCCGCCCTGGAACAGGCCGAACAGAGCCGAGATCAGGTAAAGCGAAACCAGGCCGTCGAACGGCAGGAATAGCAACAGTGCAAGCGCCTGCAGGCTCGAGCCCAGAAGCAGCGTGCGCAGCCCGCCGATGCGATCGCAGATCCAGCCGAAGGCGAGCCGGCTCACGATTCCGCAGGCCAGCATCAGCGACAGCATCTGCGTGCCGCGCGCAGCGCCGTAGCCGAGGTCGCCGCAATAGGCGACGAGGTGAACCTGCGGCATCGACATCGCGACGCAACAACTAAGCGGCGCGATGACCAGCAATGCCTGCAGCGTGCCGGGCGAGAGCCCCAGCGGGCGTGGCGACCACGAGGTCACCGGCGCGCCCTCTGCCGCCTGGCCTGCCGCAGGCAATCTTTTTCTCAGCAGCAGCGCCAGCGGCAGCATGGTCGCCACGCAGAACACACCGATGCCAAAGTAGGTATGGCGCCAGCCGGCGGATTCAATGAAATGCTGCACGATCGGCGGCCACACGGTGCCCGCGAGGTAATTGCCGCTGGCGAAGATCGCTACGGCAATACCGCGGCGGCGGATGAACCACAGCGAGGTGTCGGCGAGCAACGGCGCAAATGTCGCCGAACTGCCCACACCGATCAACAGGCCCTGCACCAGCGTGAACTGCCAGATGTTGCTGGCAGAGGCCGCCATGACGTAGCCGAGCGCCAGCGCGACCGTTCCGCCCATGACCGGGACCATGATCCCGAAACGGTCTGAAAGCCGGCCCATAAGAATGCCGCTCAGGCCGTAGCCGATCATGGTGAGCGTGTATGGCAGCGACGCATCGGCACGCGCTACGCCGAATTCCGCCTGCACCGGCGGCAGTGCCACAACCACCGACCACATGCCCACGCCGCCGATGGTCGAAAGAACCAGCGCCAGCACCAGCCGTGTCCACGCGTAAGTGGAATCCACGGTGCCCTGCGTCACGCAGTTATTATTGTGGTGTTCGTTCCTCACCGGGCGGGATTGTGCCTGAAATACTGCAGAAGTGAGGTGAATGGCAAGGCATCTTCTTTCTGACACTACGTTACAAAACTCCTTCAACCGGCGGCGCTCCAACGCGTTAGAGCGCACAGCACCATTCAGGTGTGAACTTAAGCCAGGAGGGATAGCTCATGAAAAATATATCGATCGCCTTTGCGTCCGTGCTGGCGGTTACTCAAGTAAACGCTTACGCATTTGAAGCGTTGGCCAACGTGGTCGGGGTATCGCCGATTACCGAACAGGTAAACCAGCCGACGCAGCAGTGCTGGACTGAAACGCAGCAGGTGACTCAGGCCGCACCGCAGCAACGCAATTATCTCGGCGCCCTCATCGGCGGCGTCGCAGGGGGTTTGTTGGGCGCTCAGGTTGGGCGTGGCAATGGCCAGATAGCGGGCGCGGCGGTAGGGGCCGGCGTAGGGGCCGTCACCGGCGACGCAATAGCCAACCAGAACGGCTCTAATGGCACGATCACGACCACGACGCCAGTGCAGCGCTGCCGCCAGGTGGACAATTTCCAGGCCGTTACCACCGGCTACATGGTGACCTACGAATACGGCGGCCAGCGCTTCTCGACCCGGCTGCCCTATAACCCGGGTAACCAGTTGCGGGTGAACGTTGCCGTGACCCCGCACTAGCCCATGCCAAGGGGAACAGCCATGTCGTCCGATCGAACCGTGTCATCCACTCGAGCGTTGAGCGTACAGGCTGCAATCGCAGCCTTGCTTGCCCTGTCGTGCGTGGCGGGAATCCCTCGTCCCGTCCACGCCGACGAGGGCGGCCGTCGCGGACATGAATTCCGCGAGCACGAGTTTCACCGCGAGGAATTCCGCGATTCACGCTTCCATCACGATCGCTACTATCCGCCGCGCGGCTACCAGTTCAGCGTGCTGCCGCCGCATCCGCGCTTGATAGTGCACGGTGGGCAACAGTTCTATTTTTCCGGTGGGGTCTGGTATCGGCCTGCGCACAATTTTTACGTGGTAGTACGTCCGCCCATCGGCATCATTGTTCCGTTTCTGCCGCCGTTCTATACGCGGGTATGGGTCGGGCCTTATCCCTACTATTACGCCAATGATGTGTATTACGTGAGCAGTCCGCAGGGTTACACCGTGGTCGAGCAACCGCAAGGCACGATCGCGATGGCGCCACCGCCGGGAATGCTTGTTCCGCCCGACAATGCAGTTACCGAACTGGGTCCAGTCGATAACGGCGTTCAGCAGATGGCCCCGGTGCCGACGGTCGGCGCCGCATCTCCCACGACAACCTTGCCTCCCGCACCCGTGGTTCCTCCTTCGACAACGGCGCAGGCCGGCAGCAACCAGTTGTTCATCTATCCCCGCCAGGGTCAGAACCTCGATCAGCAGAACAGCGATCGCAGAGAGTGCAACAGTTGGGCGGTGAGCCAGAGCGGCCGCGATCCTGCGAACTCCGGCGGACAAATGGATCCGGATTATCAGCGGGCGCTTGGCGCCTGCCTGGATGGACGCGGATATACGGTGAAGTAACGCCGTCAGGACGAAGTTATTGCAGAAGCAAAAGCGCCCGCAGCGCGGACCTTTGTTTATTGCCGGCCCCGGAGTGTGGGACCGGCACGGGTACCGCCTGTGTCATCCGGCTCGCAAGAACGTCGCGGCTACGCTACATTGACGATGTCATTTCGATAGCCAGTCCCGAACCCTCAATTTTGCCGTATCTTCATCCTTCATCCCTCATCCTTCATCCTTGCTCTTTCAGTTCACCTCGGCTTTGTTCAAGCGGCCGACGACCGCGTCCATCTCCACGGTCGCCTTGTGGCCGCTGGGCAGGATCATCTGGTACGTGTATTGGGATCTGCCGGTGAAACCGACCGACAAATCCATTCCCAGGATCCTGGCCGGGCCAACGAAGATCACCGGCGCAGCCTCGCGCACCCTCGGCTCGGGTAGTGTCGCGCGTTCATACATGGCGTAGCGGTAAAGCCCGGTCTTGTATTTGAATTCGAAATTCATCGGCTTGGCCGGGTCGCAGGTGGTCTCGCCCATCTTGCCCTCCTTATCCAGTACCGTGATCGCGTAGGGCGGTTGGGGTCCGCCGCCGGCCTGGCGCCAGGCGGTCACGATGCCCGGATGCTCGCTCAGCACCGCCGCGATGCAGGTGTCCAGAGGCCCGCCGGGCTCCGTGGTATCAGCAGCTTTTGCCTGCGATTGTGCGGCTACGCAAAGAAAAAAAACGATGACAGGCTTGAAGACGCGCATGTATTTCTCCAAAAGTTGGCCGGGTATTTGTTTCGTCGTTCACATTATCCACCGACAAGAGATTCCGGGCCCGGAATTTCAGGCCGCCAGGTCTTGTTGGCTCCTGGGTACGGCTGACGCGTCGGCTGTATCATCGGAACTAATAAAGGTACGCGGCCGCGGCATACGTCGCATGTTACGGCGCGCGCGTGGTCACAACACTCGGCACGCAGCACTATTTCCTGGGGGGTCTTTCATGCGCTATCGTCTTCTCGGCCGTTCCGGCCTGCTGGTCTCGGAGATTTGCCTCGGCACCATGACCTACGGCGGCAAGGGACGATGGCAACCCATCGGCCAGCTTGGTCCCGCCGAAGTGGAAGCGCAGGTCAAAGCGGCGTTCGACGCCGGCGTCAATTTCATCGACACCGCCGACGTGTACTCGGAGGGCGACGCGGAGGTGCTGCTCGGCCAGGCGCTGAAGAAGCTCAAGCTGCCGCGGGAAGAGCTGGTCATCGCCACCAAGGTGCGGATCCGCATGGGCCCGGGGCCGAACCAGGTGGGTCTGTCGCGCGGTCACATCATGGACGCGGTGGAAGCGAGCCTGCGCCGGTTGCAACTGGATCACATCGACCTCTACCAGATCCACGGCCAGGACCTGGCGACGCCGCTGGAAGAAACGCTACGCGCGCTGGAAGACCTGGTGCGTTCAGGCAAGGTGCGTTATCTGGGGCTGAGCAACCACGCGGCGTGGCAGGTCATGAAAGGGGTCGCCATCTCCGAAAGGCGCGGCTGGAACCGTTTGGAAAGCGTTCAGGTCTACTACTCGCTCGCCGGCCGTGACGTAGAGCGTGAAATCGTTCCGGTGGCGCTGGACCAGGGGCTGGGCATCCTGGTGTGGAGTCCGCTGGCGGGCGGGCTGCTATCGGGAAAGTTCAGCGAGAAAGAAAAAGGTCCGGAGGGTGCGCGGCGCACCAGCTTCGACTTTCCGCCGGTGGATCGGACCCGCGCGTTCAGGTGCGTGGACGCGATGCGGCCGATCGCCCAGGCGCACGGCGTCTCGATCGCACGCGTTGCGCTGGCCTGGCTGCTGCACCAGCCCGGAGTGGCGAGCGTGATCGTCGGGGCAAAGACCAACGAACAGCTCGCCGACAACATCGGGGCGACCGATTTGCGCCTGTCCGAGTCCGATTTGCAAACCCTGAACAACGTCAGCAAACTGCCGCCCGAGTATCCGGGCTGGATGTTCGAGCGACAGAATCGCGACCGGCTTCCCGGCGGCGCAATTAACTGACAATCCGCAAATGCAGCGCGTGAGATTGCAGTGGCGCCGGCTCACCGCCCGACTGCATAGGCCCGGAATCCGTGCAAGCTGCTATAGTCCGCCGGTTCGTGCACTTTCATAAGAGCGCAGCGCAAAACAACGGGCTGTGCGATAACGACCTAGGGGGAGTACGGTGATGAAGTTCCCGTGCAGAGCCGTTTTGAGGATCATCGGGGCGATTGCTGCCGCACTGTCGGTCTGTGCGGTTCTGACCAGTGCCCACGCGCAGAGCAAGCCGCCGATCCGCATCGGCCTGTCAATTGCGCAGACTGGCCCGCTGAGCAGCGCGGGAAAATCCGGATTGGTTGCGCTGGAAATATGGCGCGACGACGTCAACGCCGGCGGCGGCCTGCTCGGGCGCCCGGTGGAGTTGGTCGTCTACGACGATCAAAGCAATCCGTCGATGACGCCGGGTATCTATACCAAACTCCTGGACGTGGACAAGGTCGACCTCCTGGTCGCTCCCTACGCGACCAACCCGACCGCCCCGATCATGCCGCTGATGAAGCAGCGCGACCGGCTCTTGATCGGCAACTTCGCGCTCGACGTCAATACGCGGATCCGGCACGACAAGTACTTCAACAACCAGCCGTGGGCCTCGGCCCGGGATTCGGCCGACCCGTACCTTGGCTTGTGCCGCAAGCTCGGCGCGAAGACCATCGCCATTCTCGCGGCTGACGCCGAGTTCGCGCAAAACCTTGCCGGAGGCATCCGCGCGGGGCTCAAGGATTACGGCCTGCAGCCGGTCTACGACCAGAATTATCCGCCCAACACCGTTGAATTTTCGTCCATGATCCGCGCCATCCGTGCGAAGAAACCCGATGCGGTGTTCGTCGCTTCGTATCCGTCCGATTCCAGCGCGATCATCCGCTCGGTTAACGAGATCGGCATCGGCGACGACGTCATGCTGTTCGGCGGCGGCATGGTCGGACTGCAATACGCGTCCATCATGGAATCTCTGGGTTCCGGGCTTAACGGCGTGGTGAACTACCACACCTGGGCACCGGAGAAGACGATGGACTTCCCGGGGATCCGGGATTTTCTGACCCGCTACCAGGCCAGGGCCAAGCAGGCGAACGTGGATCCGCTCGGCTTCTACCTGCCGCCGTTCGATTATGCGATCGGGCAGATCCTGGCGCAGGCGGTGACCGAGACCGGGAGCCTGGATCACAAAGTGCTGGCAAAGTACATCCGCGAACATGAGACCAAGTCGATCGTCGGCAGCATTCGCTACGGTCCGACCGGCGAATGGGCGAACCCGCGCATCGTCTACGTGCAGTTTCGGGGGATCGCGGACAAGAACCTCGACCAATTCCGCAGCGCCGGCAAACAGGTGATCGTCGCTCCGGACGCTTTCAAAACGGGAGAAGTGATTCCCTTCAGTCAGGCACGCAATTAAACGGCGCCGGCAAGCGCGGCCGACCGTCACCCAAGACAGGAATCAGCGATGTCGTTCGAGCTTCTGGGCGAAGCCATCATCGCCGGCGTGCTGCTTGGCTGCTTTTATGCGGCCGTGAGCGTGGGCCTTTCGGTGGCCTTCGGGCTTCTGGACGTGCCGCAGATCGCACATCCGGCCTTTCTGGTGCTCGGTGCGTACGGCGCGTACTTTCTCGGCAGCTTCGGTCTGGATCCGTTGCTCGCGGGAGTTCTTCTCACACCGGTGTTTTTTCTGGCCGGCCTCGCCGTTTACCGCTTCTATCACGCGGCCTTCGAAAGCCGCGGCACCGATGCCGGCCTGCGCGGGCTTGCCCTCTTTTTCGGCATTGCATTCATCGTGGAAGTGTTGCTGATCCTGAGCTTCGGCGTGGACCAGCGCATGGTGGAGGCCGTTTACATAGGCAAGAGCGTTGCGCTGGGCGACGTGCGCATACCCATGCGGATGCTGGTCGCGTTCCTCGTGGCGCTGGTGCTGATCACCGGACTCTCGCTGTATCTTTCCGGCACGTTCACCGGCCGCGCGATCAAGGCCGTGGCTCAGGACCAGACCGCGCTGGCGCTGATGGGCGCCGATCCGGTGCGGATCAAGCAATGGGCATTCGGCATCGCCACCGGAACCTGCGCGCTCGCGGGGGCCCTGCTGATCATCGTCACTCCTGTCGAGCCCGGGCTGGGGCGCCTTTACATCGGCCGGACATTCTGCGTTGCCGTGCTCGCCGGCTTGGGGAGCATGCCGGGCACTCTCGTAGCCGGCATCATCCTCGGCATCGCCGAGAGTATCGTGCTCACCTCTCTCGGCGCGTCCTGGGCGCCTGCGGTGGCCTTTGGGCTCCTTCTGCTCGTGCTGGCCGTCCGGCCGGCCGGGCTGTTCGGGCAACGCTGATGGTCGAACGCCCTCCCCGTCTTGCCGTGAAGGGCTGGACCGGTTTCGTTGTCGGCGCGATCGCGATCCTCGTGGTCGCGCTGATCCTGGCGCGGGTCGTCGGCAACGAGTACTTTTTCTTCGCGGGTTACGTGGTGCTGCAGTTCATCGTGCTGGCAACCGCCTGGAACGTCCTCGGCGGCTATGCCGGTTACGTGAACTTCGGCTCGGGGGCATTCTTCGCCGCGGGCGCCTACACCGCCGTGGCGCTGATCAAGGGCTTCGCGGCGCCGCTGCTCGTTCAAATCGTGGCCGCGGCGATGGTGGCGGGCCTGATGGGTTTTGCGATCGGCGCAATGACCTTGCGCCTTCGCGGCATATTTTTCTCGATTGCCACCGTCGCAATCGCCGTGATCTGCGAGACCATCGTACTCAATTGGGGCTTCGTCGGCGGCGCCCGCGGTGCCACGGTACTGCAGCCGCCTACGACCGCCTTTTTCGCGTCCTACAACCGGATGCTGTTCGTAGTGATGACCCTGCTCGCCGTGGTGGCCGTCGCGCTGTCGCGCTATATCGAGATTTCGTGGATAGGCCGCGGATTGCGCGCGATTCGAGATAACGAGGAAGCGGCCGAATCCGTCGGCGTTCCCACCCTGAAACTGAAACTCTTCGCGGCGACCGTTTCCGGTGCGCTGATGGGCATCGCGGGCGCGCCGTTTCCGCTCTATATGAATTTCATCGAGCCGACTTCGGCATTCAGCCTCAATTACGCGGTTTCCGCGCTCGCCATGCCCATTATCGGCGGCACCGCGAGCTGGGCCGGGCCGGTTATCGGCGCAGTGTTGCTGGGTTCCGTACAGCAGATCGTTACCGTGACAATGTCCTCGGAACTCAACGTGCTTGTCCTCGGGCTGCTGCTGGTGGCGTTCGTCGTAGCGGCACCCGAAGGAGTTCTCGGACTCGCGCGCAGGCTGTCCGGGAAGGCAGGCGCCAGGTGACCGGCGCCCTGCTCGAAGTCGACGCAGTCACCAAGCGTTTCGGCGGCTTCGTCGCGCTCTCGGAAGTGAGTCTGACCGTGCAGGCCGGGGAGCGGCTCGGCATCATCGGGCCCAACGGCTCGGGCAAGACTACGCTCGTCAACTGCATCTGCGGATCGCTCTCCAGCGACGGCGGATCGATCGGATTCGACGGCACCGACGTGACCCGGCTTGCCTGCTATCGGCGCACGCGCCTGGGTATCGCGCGCAGCTTCCAGGTTCCGCGCCCGTTTTCGAGCATGACGCTGGCCGAGAACGTGGCAGTGCCGCTGGAATACGTCGTGCACCGGAGATCGCTGCACGGCGCGGACGTTTCCGCCGAAGCGCGGTCCATCCTGGCGCGGATGGGCCTGGCCGACAGGGCCGACGCGCCGACCGGCAGCCTGACTCAGGTGGGCCTGCGCAAGTTGGAGCTGGCGCGCGCGATCGCGGCCCGCCCGCGCCTGTTGATCCTGGACGAAGTGATGGCCGGACTGTCCCCCGTCGAAATCGATGAAATGCTCGACATCATTCTCGGCCTGAGCCGTCAGGGCGTCACCGTCATGATGATCGAGCACATCATGCGGGCGATCATGCGTTTCTCGGAGCGCGTTGTGTGCATGGATGCAGGTCGCGTCATGGCCGAGGGGCCGCCGGACCATATCGTGCGGGACCCCGGCGTGCAGAGGATCTACCTCGGTGCTTAGACTTGCGATCGAGGGCCTCGAGGCCGGATACGGAGCCGTGAGAGCGCTGCACGGTGTGTCGCTCGAAGTGCGGCAGGGCGAGACGGTGGCCTTGCTTGGAACCAACGGCAACGGCAAGAGCACGTTGATGAAGTGCATCATGGGGCTGCTCAGTCCTTCCCGCGGCTCGATCGTTCTGGAAACGGATGGCGAACGCGTCGACCTGACCGGGAAAAGGCCCCATGAGATCGTCGCGTTGGGCGTGGCGATGGTTCCGGAGGGCCGCCGGCTTTTCCCCAAGCTCAGCGTCAGGGAGAATCTTCTGCTCGGTGCGTTCCGGCGCGGGGCGCGCGCCGGGATCGAGCATAATCTTGCGCTCTGCCACGAGGCCTTCCCGGTGCTGCAGGAACGATCCTCCCAGTTGGCGGGAAGCATGAGCGGAGGCCAGCAGCAGATGCTCGCGATCGCGCGCGCGATCATGTCGGCGCCGAGACTTCTCCTGGTCGACGAACCTTCGGTGGGTCTGTCGCCGGTGCTGGTGAAACAGATGATCGACACGATCGCGACGCTCAAGCAGCGCTTCGGCCTGACGGTGCTGATGGCTGAACAGAACTTCCACCAGGCTGGCCGCATTGCGGACCGGGGCTACATCATCGTTAACGGTGAGATCGCCTTCGAAGGCAGAAACCTGTTCGAGCTGCAGAACAGCGAACTGGTGAAAAGCTATTACCTGGGGTCGTGACCGGAAGGTCCGATCGCGGACGAACACAGGAGAGCGACAATGGCGTCACTGCCACGCGTAGGTTGGATCGGCGCCGGCCGCATGGGCGTGCCGATGGGTGGTTTCATCCTGAAGGGCGGTTATCCGTTAAGCGTCTATTCGCGCACCGCGGCGAGCCGGCAGAAGCTTGTCGCCCTCGGGGCCAAAGAGACCCAGAGCGTGGCGGAATGTGCACGCGCCGCGGATGTGATATTCACCGCCGTCCCGGACGATGCCGCGCTGCGTGAAGTCGCACTCGGACCGCAGGGCGTGCTGGCCAACGCCGCACCAGGCGCGATCTTCGCAGACACCAGCACGGTGTCGCCGGAGGTTTCTGCCGATATCGATCACGAAGCGGCGGCACGCGGCGTGGCCTATCTGCGCACGCCCATTTCTGGCAATGCAGCGTCCGCCCGGAGCGGCGACATCACCGTGCTCGTTTCGGGACCGGAGGCCGCATGGCGCACCGTGAAACCCATCGTCGAGTCGTTCAGCAAGGCCCAGGTATACCTGGGCAGCGGGGAGCAGGCGCGCTACATGAAGCTCGTGGTCAATGCGGTGGTCGTCAGTACCGCGCAGGCAATGGCGGAAGCGTTGGCATTGGGCCGCAAAGCCGGGCTCGAATGGAACCTCATGCTCGACACCATCGCGCACAGCACCATTGCCTCACCGTGGCTCAAGGCCAAGATTGCGCTCCTGAAGCCGCGCGACTTCACGCCGACGATGACCCCGCGGCTGATCCTCAAGGATATCGACTTGATGCTCGCCGCCGCCCGCGCCAACGGCGTGGCCATGCCGTTGACGTCGCTGACGCGCGAGCTTTGGCAGGGCCTGCTCAGCGAAGGTTACGGCGAGGAAGATTACATGGCGGCAGTCAAACTGGCCGAAAAACGATCGGGACTGGCCAGCGATGACAAAGAATGAACCGGGAGAAGAAAAAATGGCAACTGACGCCGGGGTGCATCGCGGACGAGTGATCGTCATAGGCGGCTCGCTGGTCGGTCTGATTGCGGGAAATCTGTTTCACCGGCTCGGTTGGGATGTCGAAGTCTTCGAGCGCGTGACCGGCAATGTCGAAGGCCGCGGCGCAGGGATCACCATCCTTCCCGGGCTCGTCGACGGATTTCGCGCAGCCGGCGCGGACGTATCCGAGCAGTCCCTCGGGGTCGAGCTTCCGGCGCGCAGCGCGCTCGACAAGGCGGGCAGGATCGTCGCCGAGCGCCCCTTCCGGCAGGTGATGACTTCGTGGAAACGCCTTTACGATGCTCTGAAGGATGTATTCCCGAAAGAGCGCTATCACGCGGGAATGACGCTCGAACAAGTCGAGCAGGACGGCGCGAAAGTGACCGCGTGCTTCGCCGGCGGCGAGCGCGTCGAGTCCGACCTGCTCGTCGCCGCCGACGGGTTGCGCTCCACGGTGCGCAGCCAGTTCCTGCCCCAGTTGAAGCCGTACTACGCCGGCTATATTGCCTGGCGTTGCCTGGTAGACGAAGGCGAGCTTTCTGCGCCGACCCACGCGGCATTGTTCGGCCGCTATACGGTCTGCGTCGCGCCGGGCCAGCAGGGCGTCGGCTACGCGGTGCCGGGGCCGGGTCACAGCGTCGAACCGGGCCGCAGGCAATTCAACGTAGTCTGGTATTACCCGGTGCCCGAAGATGGCCTGCGTTACCTGATGACTGACGATACCGGCCGTTACCACCCGAACGGAATTCCACCGGCGTTGATCAGCTCCCGGGTGCGGCAGGAGATGGTGGAGAAGGCACAACAGGTGTTGGCGCCACAGTTCGCGGAAGCGGTCCGGCGCGCCAGGCTTCATTTCTTTCAACCGATCGTCGATCTGGAGATGCCACGTCTGGTTTTCGGGCGCGTGGTCATCATCGGCGACGCGGCATTCACTGCCCGGCCGCATGTGGCAATGGGCGTACCCAAAGGTGCCGGTGACGCGCTCGCGCTGGTGGAGGCGATCAAACTTGGCGCACGCGACCCTCTTCCCAGCCTCGAGCGTTTCGAAGCGCGGCGTCTGCACGTCGACCGCGCCATCGTCGCGCGTGGCCGATACCTCGGATCCTACATGGAAGCCCAGTTGAAATCGGAAGAGGAGCGCCGCCGTGCGGAAGCGCAGCGCGTGCCGGAGCGCGTGATGATGGAAACGGCGGCACCGATGGACTTCGATTAATCGCAGGCTGGCCGAAGGCCAGCATCAAGAGCGTTGACGCAAAGGTCGCAAAGGAAAAAAAGAGGGGACGCAAAGAAAAACAAACGCATGGAACGTAAAGAATTACACATCTATCGCCTCTCGCCTCTCGCCTCACGCCAGCCGTCACCCGTTACTGGTCACCCGTCACTCGTCACCGCGATTTCACCCGGCCCTTGAACTTTCGGCCAGCGCCTTGTGGAAGCCGCGGTTCTGGATCAGTTGCTGGACCGCGCCGACCAACGAATCGCTCAGAGTCTCGTAATAATTGTCCGCCCTGTATGAGCGCCCGCGTCGGGCGGATGCACCGCTGGTCAGGCCCGACCACAACACGTTGCCGTCCGGGTCGGTGAGGATGACGCGCAGGATGACTTCCCCCTGGTAGGTAGCGGTCTCGTCGACGAAAAAACGCCTGAGCTCCGTCTTGAGAATGGCGGTTCCGTCGCTGTCCACCACTTTTATCCCGGACACGGAGAATAGCGCCTTCATGCGGTTGGTGACGAAAGCCGGGACGTCTTCGGGCGTGGTCACCTGCCGCGGCGTCGGCTCCTCGCGGTTCTGGCCTATCGCCGTGGTATTTTCGCGATTGTCGATGACCGGATCGATCTGCAGCCTGGCATTCTGCAGTTCGGCCAGTTCAGCCGATCCGATCGAGAACATGCCGGTGGTCGGCTTCCAGAGCAATGGAATGTTTTCCAGCCCGGTACTGGCGCAGCCGGCGAGAATTGCCAGCAGGAAATACAGTCGCTTGTTCATGCTCGTTCCTTCCCGTGGATTGGTCTGCGCCGGGTGCGTAGTCCCATCGGATCAGTGCAGTCTCCTAATCATAACTGGGATGGCGGCCTGTATCTATCGGACGTGCGACTTGACCAACAAGCCATTGCTCGGGAATGTGGTCTCTGCTGGATGAGTGAACGAAGCGTCTGCGGCAGTCGACAGGCAGTCGCGGGCGCTGTCACTTCTTCGTCATGACGACTTCGAGATAATCCGCCGATACCATCAGCGTGTCGTCGCCCGAACGGTTGAAGCGGTTGAGCATGCTGTCGAGTTCTTCCAGGAATTCACCCCGCCGTTTCTCGTCCAGGACCTCCAGCGTGCGGATGATCGGACCGAAGTAGGTGCGGAAGACTTCGATCCAGTGTCCGCTGTCGCGGTATCGGAACAACGCGCTACGCTTGGCAATGCGGATCGAGGAAGTCCCGCCGCGGAACAGTTCCCCGAGGCGTTTCTCCGTTCCCCATTCCGGGGGTGGCCGCAGGCCCTCCGGGGGCGGAAGATATTTCCCCACCAAGCGGAATGTCTGTCCCCAGAATCCGTCGGGCGTCCAGTTGGCCATGCCTATCCTGCCGCCCCTGCGGCACACGCGGAGCAACTCCTGCGCGGCTTTCTCCTGGTTCGGCGCGAACATGGAGCCGTATACCGACAGCACCGCGTCGAATGATTCGTCAGGAAATGGAATCTCCTCGCAGTCTCCGGTCTCGAACCGGGCTGGTAGACGTTCAACCGCAGCGCGCTCCCGCGCCCTGTCGATCAGCGCCGGAACGTAATCTATACCGGTCGCTTCGCAGCCGCGCCGCGCGGCGGACAAGGCTGCATTGCCGCTACCGGTGGCAACATCCAGGACTTTTTGCCCAGCGCGCAGTTCCACCGCTTCGCACAGCAGCTCGCCGGGAAACACCGTGTTCCAGGCGATCATCGCAAAGTCGCCGCTTGCCCAGGTTTTCTGCTGCTGCGCTTTGACTGCATTGAGATCCGTCATGACTGCTCCTCTCGTTCCGGGTTTTGCATAAACCGCGTCGCTACTCGCTCACCTTCCGGACAAGGTCTTCATCGTCATTGCTCGCGACATTAACCCGGGGGCCGACCGGATGATGTTCGATCGCGGTCACGCCATTTCCCAGAGCAGCGGCGATTACCTGCGCGGGATCGGTGATATTCGGATCGAGCCAGGCGCTTTCTGAGTCCCTGGAGAGAACCACCGGCATGCGGTCGTGAACGTCGGCGGCGGGGCCGACCGCGCCGCGAGTCAGTATCGCGCAACTGGCCTGCCATTCGTCATCGTTAGCCGGCTTCCACATCGCCATCAACCCGGCGAAAGCGAAGAGCTGTTGGTCGGACAGGTGGAAAAAGTGCGGCTGCTTCGCCTTGATGATTTCTCCGGTCGCCGGGTCGGTGCGCTCGAACTGCTTCCATTCATACCAGCCGAGGGCGGGAATCAAACAGCGGGACTTGGCCAGCGGGTCTTTCCACATCGGTTTCGTCGCGGCCTCTTCGGAGCGGGCGTTGTGCGTCGTCCGCGGCGGCTTCGGTTCCTTCCACCAGGTCGGGATCAAGCCCCAGCGCGCATTGACGAGTTCGATCTCGCCGGTGGAGCGGTCCAGGCGGAGGATCGGGATGATCGAAGTGGGAGAGACGTTGAAGTGGCGGGCAAAGGGATTGCTGTTATGCCGGCCGATATGCCAAAAGCGCTCGATCTCGGCTTCTTCGGGACTGACGTAACGACCACACATACGCGGGATTATCGCCCGATCGGTGACATGCGTGGCGTGCAAATGCAGGAAGCGTAAAATTTCGCGCAGGACTTCATATGGACGGCACGCTGCCCGCAGCGATCGCGCGCGACCACCGCATTGCGGAGGCGGAAGCCCTGCGGCGGTTGCGCAGCCTCTATCCCCGGGAGGCGTCCGGGCCGCGGGTCACCGAGCGCGCGCGGGCACTCGCCGCACGCATACGCGCCGCGCCGCCGGGAGCGCTCAGCGCCGAGTCGTTTCTGCGCCATTACGGCCTTTCGAGCCGCGAGGGCATCGCGCTGATGTGCGTGGCCGAAGCGCTGCTGCGCATTCCCGATCCCGACACCGCCGATGCCCTGCTGCGGGAGAAACTCGCCGGCGGCCAATGGGGCGATGCCGACGAAGCGTCCTGGTTCGCCAGCGCGGCCGACTGGGGCCTGATGCTCACCGGGACGCTCGCGCGCTGGCACGACGCGGAGGACGACCGCCCGGGGGCGCAATTGAAACGGCTCGTGGCGCGGCTGGGCGAACCGCTGGTGCGCGCCGCAGTGCGCCAGGCGATGCGCATCCTGGCGGAGCAGTTCGTGCTCGCCGAAACCATCGAGGAGGCGGTGACGCGCGCCGCGGCGCGCCCGCTGTATCGCTTTTCCTACGACATGCTGGGCGAAGGCGCCCGCACCGCCGAAGACGCGGCGCGGTATTTCGATTCGTACCTGCATGCGATAAATGCCATAAACGCGCCGGACGCGATCTCCGTCAAGCTTTCGGCGATGCACCCGCGCTTTGAGGAAGCGAAGCGCGCCCGGGTCTTCTCGGAACTGCTGCCGAAACTGAAGGAACTCGCGCGAATCGCCACCGCGCGCGGCATCGGCCTTACCATCGACGCCGAGGAGTCCGAGCGCCTCGAGCTCACGCTCGATCTCCATGCAGCACTTGCAAGGGAATTCACTCCCGGCCTGGCCGTTCAGGCGTATCAGAGACGCGCGCTCGCCGTCTGCGAGTGGCTGATCGCGCTCGGCCGCTCGGAAAAGCGCCGCCTTCCGATTCGCCTGGTGAAGGGTGCTTACTGGGACGGCGAGATCAAGCGCGCGCAACAGCTCGGCATGCTGGATTACCCGATCTTCACGCGCAAGCCCGCGACCGACGTCTCCTACGTCGCCTGCGCTGCCAGACTGCTTTCGGCGCCCGAGGCGATCTACCCTGCGTTTGCCACGCACAACTGCCGGACGGTCGCGACGATCCTCGAACTTGCCGGGCACCGAGAGTTCGAGTTCCAGAAGCTTCTGGGAATGGGCGACGCGCTGTACGACGCCTTGCTCGCCGGGAACGGTGACGGCAATCGGGTCATCTGCCGCATCTACGCGCCGGTGGGCAGCTACAACGAGCTCCTGCCCTACCTGGTGCGGCGCCTCCTCGAGAACGGCGCCAACACCTCGTTCGTGCACCAGATAGCCGACCCCGAAGTGCCGCTCGAAGCGCTCATCGCCGATCCGCTCGCCGCGCTGCCCGAGCCCTACACTCCCGACCCCCGCATTCCTCTGCCGCGCAATCTCTATCCCGACCGCCTCAACTCGCTGGGTCTGGATCTTTCGCGGCAATCCGTTCTCCAAGGCCTTCACACCAAGATCCTGTCCGACCGCAAGCACGGCCTTCCCGCCATTGCACTCACGTCTCCCGACGTCCTCGACTCCGCCATCGCCCGCGCAGCCAAGGCATTCGAATCCTGGTCGCGTGTCCCCGCGGCCGAGCGCGCCGCAACCCTGGAGCGTGCCGCCGACGCGTTCGAAGAACGCATGGTCGATCTGGTCTCGCTGATCGTCCGCGAAGGCAAGCGCACTTACGCGGACGCGGTCTCCGAAGTGCGCGAAGCGGCCGATTTCTGCCGCTATTACGCTTTGCAGGCTCGCAGTAAATTCAAACCTTCACTTCTTCCCGGCCCTGCCGGCGAGCGCAATGAACTCGCCCTGCACGGCCGCGGCGTCTTCGCCTGCATCAGCCCCTGGAACTTCCCGCTCGCCATCTTCACCGGCCAGGTCGCGGCAGCGCTCGCCGCCGGCAACACGGTAATCGCGAAGCCCGCGGAGCAGACACCTCGAATTGCGCTTGAGGCAATCTCGCTCCTGCACGCCGCGGGCATCCCGACGGACGCCGCAATCTGTGCCATCGGTGACGGCGAAACGGTCGGCGCGCCACTCGTTGCCGATCCGCGCATCGCCGGCGTCGCCTTTACCGGCTCGGTCGAGACCGCGAAGCGCATCAACGCCGCTCTCGCCGTACGCGTGGGGCCGATCATTCCGCTCATCGCCGAAACCGGCGGCGTCAACGCCATGATCGTCGACTCCTCCGCGCTGCCCGAGCAGGTCGTCGACGACGTGGTCGTGTCCGCCTTCCAGAGCGCGGGCCAGCGCTGCTCGGCGCAGAGAATCCTGTTCGTCGACGAAGGCTGCGCGCCGCGCGTGCTGCGGCTGATTGCCGGCGCGCTCGCCGAGCTGAAAGTCGGTGACCCCGCCGAGCCCGATACCGACGTCGGGCCGATCATCGATGCTCCGGCTCACGCCATCCTGGCGCACCACATCGAAAGGCTGCGCAGCTCCGCGAAGCTGATCGGTGAAGCGCCCCTTCCCGCGAAGCTCCCCGAAGGCCATTTCATCGCCCCGATCGCCTTCGAGGTCCCGTTCGACACCCTCCCCCGCATCGAAATCTTCGGCCCGATTCTGCACGTCGCCACTTACAAGCGAAGCGACCTCGACGCCGTCCTGGAATGGCTACGCGCGACCAGGTACGGGCTCACCCTCGGCATCCACAGCCGCATCGAGAGCTTCGTCGACCACGTCGTCCGCTCCGCACGCGTGGGCAACATCTACGTCAATCGCAGCATGATCGGCGCGGTGGTCGGCGTGCAGCCCTTCGGCGGTGAAGGCCTATCAGGTACCGGCCCTAAGGCCGGCGGGCCGCATTACCTTCCGAGGTTTGCTACGGAGAGAACAGTTACCGTCAACACCGCGGCGGTCGGCGGTGTTACCGAGTTGCTTACTGATCAAAGCTGACGTTTGATGAGCGGCGCGCCAACCCATCGACGAGGGTCATGCCCGTACGCCGTACTGTTGAACTAGGAAGTTGAAGAACGAGGGAGGTCAGTCCAGCCCCGGAGCTGCGGCCGCGGAGCGCGCGCTGCAATCGGATCGAGACCGGCCCGGGCTTTCCTGGCGACGGGGATATTCCCCAACAGGCAAAAATACTCACGGTGATTTTTGCCTCAAGGCAACAATAGTGGCACACTGCGGTCATGGCCCGCACTACCCGCTATTTGCTGCTGCAGGTCCGGCGCGATCTCCAGAGAAAGATGGATTTTGTCGCCGGGCCACGCCAGGTCGGCAAGACCACGCTTGCGAAGAGCCTTCCCGGTGCCGCTGCCGGCTACCTGAACTGGGACGTCGCCGAACACCGGGAACGGATCCTGCGACGCGAACTGCCGGCAGGCAAACTGTGGATCTTCGACGAAATTCACAAGTACCGGTCCTGGCGCGGATTCCTCAAAGGGGCGTTCGACGGCCGGCCGCGCGGCCAGCGCATTCTGGTAACCGGAAGCGGCGGTATCGTCCTGGCTGGAGCTTGCGGCGTACAGTCCGTTGCTGTTCGGGTGAACCTCCAGCGTGCGAGCTGTGGAGAGTTTTTGGCGCAGGTCGTCCAACTGGCGAGGCAGCCCCTGGGGTGTCAGTGGCGGAAAGAAGCGATCGTTCAGGTTGTCGGCGAGAGGGCTGTCCATAGGTACTCAGCATGATGTCGGGAGTTAGGCCAGGAATCAAACCAAGATATTGCGGAAGCGTCTAGCAGGAGAACCTGGGGAATGGTTAACCCTAACCCGACCCCCTCCCCGCGGTATTTTTCTCCCGGCGGCGGTACCCTTTGCCGGTTCCGGAAATTCAGGCCCGCCGTATACCAACTACTATTATAACACTAGAGTTAATAGACGTTTTCGGTCGGAGCGGCAGAACAGCGCGTTGCACCCGCAGAAAAGAGCTTTTACGGGAAGCGTTTTTTGATTTTGAGGTCGATGCCGAAGGTGCCATGGCGCTCGCCGAGCGTATGCGCTTTTCGAACGCCTGGCGCGACCGGCTTCAGGGCCTCGCACCGCCCTGGCCTCTCGATCCGCTGGGAGATGTCCGGACCCAACGCCGAGCGCTTTACCGGCTCGGCGCCGAGCGTTATCGCGACATCGCCCTGCTGCGGGCGGCCCAGGGCGATATGTCGCGAAGCCGGCTTGCCGAGCTTCTCGATCTCGCCGGCAAGTGGACCTCGCCGCGGTTCCCGCTCGCCGGTCGCGACGTGACCGCCCTCGACATCCCACCCGGCGAGCGGGTCGGCCAGCTCCTGGCTGCGGTGCGCGAATGGTGGGAGGATGGCGACTTCACCCCCGACCGCGCGGCTTGCCTCGCTTACCTGAGAGAGCTGGCGATCGGCGTGCCGCCCGCTTGATCCTCCGGAAGAACGCCCAATTTACCACGCGGAGCTGGGCCCCTCGCGAGGGCTCCCAACAATCTGCGGGTTGGAAGCGTCATCGTCGGTGTCTCGTGCGGCGGTTCCCCGCGAGCGCCGTTTCGCAAGGGCGC
>Ga0137409_10001144_pt1 | contig 28708 bp, 39 predicted proteins | sample CZODoug1_16funga_FD_122059 | JGI IMG/M metagenome (GOLD analysis project Ga0137409, IMG submission 122059) | Vadose zone soil fungal communities from Angelo Coast Range Reserve, California, USA - CZODoug1_16fungal (Hybrid Assembly) | ecosystem: Environmental > Terrestrial > Soil > Vadose zone...
CCGAACGGCTCCCAATCGACTTGACGCAGGACGTCGAGATAACCCCCAGGTTCTTCCCTCATATCCTTCAGCAGCTCCGTCGATGACCATTTCTGAGAGGACGTGAACACCAGCTCCCCGCCGCAAGCCGTCACGGCGAAACTCTCCAGCGCCAACGCTTCATCGTCCTGAGCTTCGGCATAATCGATGCCTTTCACGTAGAAGGCAGGCTTCACATGCTCGATCATCATCACCGCGTCGGCGCTATCGTTGATCTTCACTTCATCGACGCAGGAGAGAGCTGTAAGAGCTTCGGCCCGCTCGGTTTCCGTAAAGCGGGGGCGGCCGGGGCCTTTGGCCACGAAGCGATCGGATGTGACGGAAACGATAAGTCTGTCACCCAGCTTGCGCGCCTGTGTTAAGTGGCGTATGTGACCAAGATGCAACAGGTCGTAGCATCCATGGCAAAGCACAACGCGGAGATCACTCATCTTCGCGAAATCGCCATTTCAGTGGCCATCGGTGTGATTTTTGGCACCATTGTCGTGGCCACAGCAGTCATAACGATGGGCAGTTGCCCGGATCATTTGCCGATTCACTTAGGAAAATCCGTAAAACTTGCGGGATGTTAGGGGGAGAAAATGCATTATATCATTGTTGGTTTTGAACTTTTCGTCGGCGCAGTCTTGGCCTATTTCGTATTCGTTTTTGTTGTTGCTATTGCCGCGAATGTCTTCTGTTGGCTCCAAGAAAATCGTGAAACTGCATTTCGCGTACTTATATTTGGCGCAGTTGTCGCCGTTCTCATCTTCGGAATACTGATAGGTCATCCACGGTCGATGACGTTCTGATCAAGTTTTCACCAAAGCCAGGAAGCTGACGATCGTCGGCGGCATGTTCTGGCTGCTGCCGCTTCCCGTCGTTGTAACCGAAATATTCGCATTTCCAGCCGCCGTCGTTCCCGAAAACGTCGGCGTCGTAAACGCTGACGAGCCGCCGCCGCCAAAATGGCCCGGCTGTAGCGTTTCGTTCGTCGCATAGCCCGTCGGATTGACCGTGAATCCATGAGTATGGCCGGAGTCGGACGCGCTATGGCCGTGCAACGGCATGCGCTCATCCCCGCCGGCCGCTCCCATCGTCGAGCCATTGATGCCGCTGACTGATGTGACACGGTTTGCGAATGATCCCGGCCCGTTCGTATCGACCGCGATCCGCATCCTCGCACGCTCGTCCGGCACCCCGAACGTGGTGACTCCATTGCCGCCGAAGGTCGATCCGAGCGAAGCGGCCAGCGCAGGGAACAGCGAGGCCGAATAGGTCGATCCATCCTTCACGAGCGCATAGGGCATCGTGCACACCGTCATCCAGGGCGGCCGGCTGGTCACGCCATGAAGGTCGATGGCCTGCCCCGGAAACTCGGGATTTTCAAAGTCGACATTCGTTCCATCGAACGCGATGCGCGTCTTCCGTCCCGGAGGCACGCCGATCTGCGTGCCTGTGCCCGCGGCGGGCGCAATGATCAGCGGGAACGTCGTGCCCAGGCATTGATTGTCGATCAGGTAGGAGCCCGGCGACGAGAACTGATAGGTCGCGGTCCCCGATGGCGAGCCCGTAAAGCGCACCATGAAGTTCTGCTGTTGCGCCGGCCCCGCGCCGGGCGTGATCGTGCCCGTTCCCGTAGTCAGCAAAACAGTCGTTGCCGCAGATACTGATATTGTCGTGAAGCCGCCCAACATACCGTCGATAGCGACGAAGTTCGGATTCATCGCCGCGGTGCCCCATGACCCCACCAAATCTCCGGTGAGGGGCACAATAAGCGCCTTGTTAACTGTTGTCGGTTCAACCATTGACTTATCCGTAGCTGCTATTATGACTGCATCGCCCGGCGACAAGCGGGCTTAGAGCGCGGCACCTTTCACGAGCTTCCTCGCGTTCCGGTGCTGCAGAAATGTGGCCCATGAACCGCGTTCCATGGCTTTGTCGGCCGGATACGCGAGGGAGACTTCATGACCGAAGATCAGATCAAGACCGAGATGCGCCTTTTCGCACTCGAGTCGATCGTTTGCCAACGGTTCGCGACGCATTATCTGCAAATGCCGCGCGAGATTTTCGATGCAATACAAAAGCAGGCAATTGAAGGGGCGCAGCGGCAGACTTTCCCCGAGTTCGACCCTGCATTTTCCGATCTTTTATCGGCCGAATTTCAGGCGTCGCTTGAGCGACTCTACGGCATGATTCGTCGAAACCTGGAAATTGTCCGAACATCCCGTTAGCGATAGCATCAATCAACACGGCGAGTTCCGTCATTCGAAGCCCTCAAGCAAAGGATAGGGCTGCTCAAAGAACAGCATCTCTATTCCACCTTTTTCCGTCCACCGCTGCGCCCCCGATATGCGCCACAAATCGCCTTCAGGCTCCCCGTAGAATTCCCATTCATCAGCAGGAATGCCGTTCAGGTAGAGCGTGTCTCCGACTTGGGACCATTGATTATCCACTCCTCAAATCCTCGGCGTCCCTGCCATCGATGGCCCTTTGTCGGACCATCCCTCGGTCGAAAACTTCTTACGCATCTCTTCCGTGTTGGCCGATTTCAAAAGCTCCTGGAGATGGCCTTCCCAAGTCACCCCAGCCTTCGGATCGTCCACCGCCGCGCCGAAGTTCTTCATGTATCCCGCGGCAAACACCATCGAGGCCGCCACGAGAAGATCGGGGAAGTAGACCGACAGTAGCGTGGTCGTATTGCTCGATGAAAGCGCCTGCGGCCTGATCGTCCCCACCACTTCCACCTGATAGGCCTGATCAGGCCATGGCCCGACAATGATCAGATCCTGATTCACCATCGCAAAATACTGCGGCACGCTCGATCCAGTCACCGAAGGCCACATCGCATTGAGCATTTCGTCCGAGGCCGGCACGAGTTGATTGCGCGCTCCGCTCTCTGGATCGCTCTGTCCTGCCGGCGTAATGACATTGACCTCGTCGGTGACGATGAAAGTTCCGAGCGTCGACGGCAGATTGAAGTTGCGAACGCCGGCCGTCATTGCGGCGGAGGAATCCCGCACGCTGGTATTGAGAAGATCAAGCGAGCGGTAGAGCCTCTGCTCCGCGTCATCGATCATGTTGGGCAACATCGTCTGAAAGCCGGCGTCCGATGAAGGAACCGGCATCAGGTTGGCGATGGAGGAGACGTAGGTGGAGTACGTGAGAGACATCTAAGCCGACGCCGTGAAGGTGGCCCATGTCGTTGTGCCGCCTGTGTTGATATAGAGCCGAGAGGTCGCAGTAACGGCGCCCCCGTTCAGATAGAGCGCGCCGATGCTGGCCGTGAACGTCGGCGCCCCAGTACCCAAGTAGATACCGAGCGCTGCCGCTGACGATATCCTGATCCCGACCGTCGAGGCCCCCGCCGCCGGCAAGGCCGTTGTCGGCAGGAAGAACGGCTGGCCCTGAATGCCTCCCGCGCCCGTCGTCGCGACGTTCACCGCACTATAATTCGCCCCCGGCAATACGCCCGTCACAGCCGCGGCAGAGCCGAGATTGAGCGCTCCGAAACCGACACTCGTTCCCGCATCATTGATCCGCAGAACCTGTGCCGCCGTTCCGCTTATGACCGTAAAATTCGTCGCCCCGCTTGAATTGACCGCAAGCACAGAAAGGGCGGCGGCCGTCATCAGTTGGGTGGTGCCGATGGCGGCTGTTGCGATCTGCGCTCCACCGATTGAAGCCGTCAGAATGCTAGTGCCGGGAAGGAAGCCCTGGACACCTCCGGCCCCCGTTGCCGCCAGATTCACCGCACTGTAATTCGCTCCCGGTAGCACGCCGGTCACAGCCGCCGCGGAGCCCAGATTCACCGCCCCGAAGGCAAGTGCCGTACCTGCATCATTGATACGCAGGACTTGCGCCGCAATACCCACGACAGGCAGCGGCTTGGCCACGGCCGTTCCCGCGACGCCAAGAACCGAAAGGCCCGAGCCTGCCGCCAGCGACAGCGCAACCGTCGTAGAGCCCGCAGCAGATAGCCCACTCGATGCCGTCACCAGCGACGATATCGTCACCCACGAGGCAGCAAAGCCCGTCCCAAGGCTTTGCAACACTTGGCCCGTTCCACCGCTGGCAGGCAGGCCGCCGAGAGCACCTATCGCCTGGCTCAGCGAGAGCGAGACCGAATTCGCGACGCCTCCCGTTGTCTGCACGGCTTCGATCAGTTCGGCGCCCGTAATCGTGGTCCCGGCAGGCAGGCCCAGAATGGTGACGACGGCAGGAACTTGAGTCATGACGGAGTAGCACTCGCAAAGTCACCCGAGATGATGCGCATGGAGAACAGGACACCTATCGGAATGGTAATCCGGATCGAGCCGTTCAGCGTGTAGCGGGTCGAGACTGGAACCTCGTCCATGCCATAAGGCTCTACTCTTGCGTTGAGAAGCGGAGGCGGATCAGGCGGGATGAAGATGGTGCCGAGCTGGCGTTGGGGCAGATCCTCACAATATTCACACACTAGAATTCTGGTATTCATCAATGATATGCCGCGCCATTCAGCTTGAAACCGCAACTTATATAAGTTGGCGATGAATCCACAACGAGAACATGTTGCCCATCCTCTTGGCGAGGTTGCATCGGTTTCAGCTAATCTCGGATGTGGCCTCATTTTATCCTCGCAAATTCGCCAAATACTTCTTCGGCCGCCTTGGCATATGCCGCACTTGCTTCTTGCGCCGTATCAAAAAGTCCTAAATGACAAAACTTATTATCTTTGAATATCCTTGCTTGATATTTTCCACAGACATGAAGTCCGACACCTTTTATATTAAGCTTATTGTCCGGCCTGGCACGTGTGTTTGCCCTATTTTTAGAATCATCAGCCTCCCTCAGATTGCTCCATTTGTTATTTTTACGGTCGAGATCGCGATGATCGATTCTCGCTTTCGGCCACCCTCCAGTCATATAAAGCCACGCCAGACGATGGGCTTGGTATCGCCGACCTCGGACTGTGATCCGAATGTATTTCGTATTTTCTATCGAACCAGCTTCACTTCCAAGAGTGCATTGATTATTGGACACTAACCAAAAGAACTTACCAGTTTCAGGGCAATAGCGCACCAAGGTGCGAAGGATGTCAGTTGTAAGGTCGCTTGTTATGTCAGCGGGTCTCATCGAAAATATCCGCTCAGCTGAGGCGAAAACGTGGTTGGAACGTTCTCCGTATCGGTCGCAGCCGCATAGCCCCACGCTTCGGCGTAATCGGTCTTGCGATCGGCCAACAGAGGCGGCGCATAGACCCGCGCCAATCGAAGAGCCAAGCCCGTCACCAGCACGCCAAGCCAGCGGTACGGCAGATCCGGCGTCTCCCCGCCCGGAATATTCGCATCCTGCATCTGAGATACGGCGTAGTAATTGAAGACATATGGACCGCCGCTATCCGGAACTGGCCACATCGTCACCATGGGATTATTCAATCTGTCGAACCAAAATTGCGTTGGGGTTCCCTGAGTGAACTTGTTCGCAATCGATGCGTAGACCGTGCGCGATACCGGGGTCAGATAGGTGTCGATCTGGCTCGCCGTCGCGTTGTTGATCGAGCGGTACGCATCCAAAATCATGACGACGCGCGACGGGATACTGTAAGTCGCGGTTCCTTGGACGAGAGAAACGGAAAGCGCTTCGACTTTGAATAGGTTCACCTGTCTGTTACTAAGTTCAACAAAAAGGTCATTTATTTCTCTGCGCGCGGTTAACATATGCTCTTGCCGAATCTCAGGTGCTCTTACCCCAGCGCGTTCAAACGCGGCTAAGATAGCTTCCGAATTCAACAAATTCCAGTTATAGGTACCGCTGCTTGTCATTTCAGGTAGTTGAACTCCAAGCCTTTTTTGGACTTAAAACGTCCACGGCAATAATACCCTATCATTGAATTCGTTAGGCCGAATGCTTTAGCCGCTTCAGTTACGCTAACATATTCAACCCCAGTTGTAACACACAACACTCTGCGGCGGCGTGCATCGTTGGCCGTGGCAGCGTTTTTCTGCATTGCGATCAATTGCTTTTGCGTAAGCTTCCGACCAGCTTCCGCACGCCGGAGCGTTGCGAGCCGCTCACGCAAATCCGATGGCATTTGCCCATTAGACCATTGATTCGGCTTGCCCTTCTTTGCTGCCGACATTTTCGCCCGCGCCTCAGAAGAAAATCTCAGCCCTTTGACGCCGCCACCGCCATCCGTCATGTTGTATGCTGGATTTTTTATCCGAATAAACATTCTCTCCCACTCAAGAGCGTCAAAAAAATCGCGGCAAGCGAAAATAATTGACCACTCGAATGCATCCGATCCGTGCTTTCTTATGGCCGAAGAAAAGATACTCTGTCTTCCTTTTTTTGCTCTCGAAATATGAGTGCGCGCCCGCGCTCTCAACGTCTTTTCCGTGGCACCAATATAGCATTTGCCGTTTATTTTATTTCGCGCGACGTAAACTATCGCTGAAGCAACATGAATGAAATCTCGCATTCGGTTTTATATCTGCTTTGTTCTCATTTAACAAGCGCTAAGCCGTCCTCTTCGTTATCGGCGCATCCGTGTAAACGACATCGTAGAAGAACTCGGGCAGATAGGTCGAAACGCCCGGTCCTGAAACCGTGAACACGCCTTGCGGCGCTGGAGGCGGCGGAATCTGCACGATGAATTGCGGGTTCCAACCGAGGTGAGAGTCAAGCTGAGGCGGCGGCGGCGCAAGATGGACGTCGATCGGCTGCCACCATGAGATGCCTGCGATTCCGACCGGAGGCGGAGGCGGCTTTGGCGTGAACGCTGGAAGCCGGTCCTCATACCTGACCGGAATGAAGTGCTCTCCTTCGGCTGGCCGCCACCATGCCATGCCGGCAATGGTCGAAGGTATGGCTGCGGGCGGCTGTGGGCGCCAGGAAACGGCATACTGCTCTTTCGGACTGGGGGGCCGCATTCCTTCTTGGGGAAGGAACCATGCGATTCCCGAAATCGTAACCGCTGCCGCCGGCATCTGTGCGGTCCAGGTGAGGCCGTATTGGTCTTTTGGACCGGGCGGCCGCATGCCCTCCTGCGGCAGAAACCACGCCATGCCTGAAACTGGCGTTGCGGCGGCCGCCGGAGGCACGAAGAACGTCAATGGCTCTTCGGGCCTCAGAACCGGCTTTGGCCTCTCAGCGAACTCGCTCCGCGGCAGCCAGAGCGCTGGAGCCGCGGGCCGGAAGAACGCAGGCTGATCGGGACCGGGATCAGCCCTCTTGATCCGCTCCCCGCCGTCGAGCCGCGGCAGCCAGATTGGAGGCGCCGCCGGCCTGAAAAATGGAACAGCAAGGTCGTTGCGCGGGAGAATGATCGGACGTTCGCCGCCATCTCCTGTCTTCCACCACACGGGGCTTGCCGAGGCTTGCGCCATCGGTAGCGGAACGAACGCTTGGGCCGCATCAGGTACCCGCTGAAGCGCAAGCCGGCGATCGTCATAGGTCCGAGTATACCAGCCGATCGAAGGGGCGGCGGCAGCGGCCGCTCCTTTGAACGACGCAATCATACCGACAGTACCCCTGCCAGTAGGGGGAGCACCACCACCGCTACGCGTCAGCGTGGGGTTGATAGCTGCCGCGGTAGTTTGTGGCGCTAAATACGCCATGATGCTGCCGAATGTCGCGCCAACCACTGTATAGAAATGATCTGAGATAGTCATACTGCTATCTACAGTATCACTAGTATCGGCCGGGTCATCCAATGCCCAGAAAGCTGCTATTAATTGTCCGTCAGTTGTAGGAGTAATAGAACCAGTTTGCGCGGTTGTTAATGATCCATTACCGTTTGTAACTAATGTAGTATGCTGATCCAGCACTGTTCCGATACCAGAGCCGGACCAGACTTGTACTTCGAACGAGGCTGCAAACTGTCCCGTTGTAAATGTACAAGACGCATTAGTGGTAGGATTGTGGACATAGTAGGTTATACCTACCTGACGTCCAGAAACACTATTCGTGTCGATTTGAATATATGTATTGCCTCGGTTATCGGACATTCCGGAGCTGCCTCCGGACGTACCGATAACGATAAGATCAGCACCAGTCGTATTCAGTGTTACCGTGCTGGTGCCAACTCCATGAGCGATAAGCGTCCATGTCATCGCGAGTGCGCATTACTATGACGGATTGGCCGCGTTCCAGCGATCACGGACACCCTGCATCATGGCCTGCCGCGCCGCCGCGGCCATTTCCGCCGTAAAGCCTCGTCCCGGATCAGCAGCAGGCGCGTTCGTCCATCCGATCGCGTTCTTGCAGCTCATACATCCCACCCGGAAATCGTCCTCTGTCCCTGGAATGACCTCGACGAGATGCGTCGCCGGCATCTTCTCTACGTTCTCGGGGACATCAGCCCGCATGTCCTTGTAGTATTCGCCGCGGGTATGTTCGGCTGCGGGTGAGCTGCAAAGGCGGCAGTTGTTGAGGGACATCAGACGTTATCCGCTTCTCGCCACAGCATGACGCGCTGGCGCGCCGCTGCTTCCATGGCTTCGATCTTCCTCATGAACGGCGTGCAGTTGCGGCATTGAGAACGGCCGCAGGTCTGACGGTCGCAACAGGAGCACCAGGGCGACGGGTCTTTCGGCTTGATGAAGACCGTGACATTGCAGTGGGCGCATTGGAACGTGTCGCGCTCGATCGGCCGGCATTCAGGCTGCGTGAGGATGTTGTAGCCGTAGCCCTTGAACATCATTCCTCGACGGAAGCTTGCGTGCCTACTGTGCCGGCGTAATTGGATGATTTCAGCCGGACGCCCCATCCGTTAACCGTCACGGCCGGCGAGATCGGACAGGTCGCCTTATCCCGCCACCACTGTTTGTCAGAAGCGCGCTGATTGATGGATTTGAAGAACACTGAAGAGTTCGCGTTGTAGGTCGGCTCCGCCGTCGCATTGCCTTGATAAGTTCCAAGAGCCGCCGCATCAGGGCCGCCCAAACCGCCGTCGGTCTTGACCGGCGTCAAAGCGCTCATTGTGCCAGCCGTCGTATAGACCGACATGTCGAGATTGATGGCGCAATCGGTAGCATTCGGAACGTCGTTCGCGCCCCATTCCAATTCAGTAACCCAGATGCGTCGCAATGTCGTCGCGCCGGTCGTCGCACCAGCCGTGAGGAACGTCTTGAATGAGGTCGTCAGAACCGACGTAGCGGTCGCCGCGTTCTGATTGTTGATCGTATAGGAGGGCATCAGCCATTCCTCGCCTTGTCGATTGCCGTTTGAAAGTCGGCAAGCTTCTGTTCATACGCCACACACGCCTCGTCAGCCGCGACCCTTGCTGCATTGGCCTCAGTGAGTGCCACCTGATGCGCAGCGAGTACGTCCTGCGCCTGTGATTCTCTGGCCTGGGCAGCCGCAATCGCATCGGCAGCATTCTTCATCGCCGCATCAGCTTCGGTCTTGCTCTTCGAGACGTAAGCATCGGCATCCGACCTCATCTGCAAGGTCGAGGCCGCTATGGAATTGGCATTCGTCTGCGCCTGCGTGACGATGGCATCAGCCTCATTGCTGGCCCGCGCGACGATGCTTGCAGCTGTGTGCCTGGCGTCATCAAGCGCCTTGGTCGCGTCTGCGAGCTTCGTGGAGACCTCGGTTTGCTTGGCTTGTGCGTCAGCAAGGGCGGCCTGCGCCGTCGTGGCGAGCTTCAGCTCTGCCAATGAGGCATCAGCTGCGGCCTTCGCATCGGAGAGCTGCTGCAGGCGCGCCATGAAGTTGCCGCCGCCCTCATAAGCGGCTTGCAAATCGGCGCTGACCGCGGGAGCCGGATTGGTGTCGATTGAGACGCCGCTCATGGGGAGTTCGTCGCCTGGAGAAGGTTCATGACTGTGGCGGCTGTTGCGACCGCATTCGTTATATTGAGGCGGATCGCCGCCACGGGAAACGCATAGTTGCCATTGGCAGGCAGTGTTGCCGACCCGCTATTGAGGCCCGTGTTGGGATACCAAGTAACCCCTGTCGTGCCGTTCCATGTCGGCGACATGACCGTCGAGAAATCGAAGCAATGCTCAACAGCCCATGACGTTACCGCACCTGCCGTCGTGTAAACGCCGATGCCGATGTTGAATGGATTCTGCTTGATATCGGGAATGATCGGCGTCGAAAACGTTGAGCCGATGACTGTGACCGTAACCGGCTGCATGGATCATCCTCCGCACCCAATAGCGCCAGAACCTCCAGATCCAGCTTACGGATTGAGCGTCGCCGCCAGGTCCGTGATCGCCAAAGGGTTTGCCAGCGTGGCGACCACTGTTACCGACGCAACATTCGACGCCGCCGACGAATGGCCCGTAGTATCACGCGTGATGACCGTGAAGTTGTGCACGCCGACAGCGAGGACATCCGTCGTGAACGTGCCGGCGGCACCGGTGACGCTGCCGATCGGCGTGGCAGGCGTGGCCGATGCGGTGTCGAAGATATCGGCACCGGCGATCATGTCCGGCGTCAATGCGGTATTGTCAGTGCGCGTAACCGGAGGCGTCCATGTCAGGGTCGCGGTAGCCATTTCGTCGTCTTCCTTCTGCGAGTAGGTCACGATCAGCAGCATGTGCCTGATGAAGGCTGCCGCCGGAGCCGCATTTGATTTCGGGGGATGCTTCAAACTGAGAAGGATCATCCCTTCCGGCCTGCGTCGTACTGCTTGATGCCCGGGAATTTGCGATGCACCGCAGCTCGGACTTTGGCTTTAAGGTCAGCCGTTCCATGCTGCGAAACGCGAGCCAGGGCATTCCGGGCGTGGCTCGCATCTTCGACCGGATAGCTCCGGTCAGGCCCAGCGAACGACTTCGCCGGCAATGCATTGCGCGTTGAAGCTTTGAGTCTGGCCATCAGCTGGGAGTCCCGCCGTAAGTATCACGCGGCTCGGACGACCCGCCATCGCCACCCTTGGCATGATGAGCCGAAGAAAGCGGAGAACGGTCAGCCCCCACACCGCCGCCGCGCTTGCGTCCTCGCGGCTTGTGGTCCCCCCGGTGATGCGACTTCTCGCCATGCATCTCGACGTGGCCGCCATGCTTGCGCTCTTTGACCTTGCCGCCATGCTTCTTCTGATCGCCCTTGGCGTAAGGCTCTTCGCCCTTGGCCTCTTTGAGCACGTCGGGATTGCCGGCGACCACCATGCCGGTGCGTCCGCCCGATGCCTTATGCTTGCCCTTCATTGGACTTCTCCTGTGCCAAGCTTCTGCACATAAAGCATGGTGACGAATGTCGCCCCCACCGTAGCGGCGGTTCCCGTCTGGGCGACCGCCAGCGCGACCGTCGTCGTGTTGCCTACGTTTGCCATCAGCGTGAGGATCGTGGTCGTAAGCGTCGGATTGATCCGCGACGTCTGGGCTTTCACGTCAAACGTCGTGCCGGTGTAAGCCGTGCCGAGCGAATCTGTCCCGATCGACAAGAGCGCGCTCGTCTGCGTATTCCACGCCGTCAACGCATCGACGTTGAACTGCACGATCTGCGAGTTCGGCGGAACGTAGAAATTCGCCGTCGTCAGCGCCGTTCCCAGCGTCGTACCCTGGGAGAGCACCGCAAAGCCAGTATTCTGGTTGCGGGTGCCATCCGAGTAGAACTGCGGGCCGGAGATCATCGGGCCCGAGAAGCGGGTGATGCTCATGTTCCTGCCCCCATAATTCCTCCAATCATGCGCGGTTCGAAACGCACGATATTGTCCGCGGCTTCATGTCGTTGAAGATAAGCGATGGCTTTACGGAGTACCGTCACATCGTCGTAGGCATAACCGATCGCCATATTGCAGTTGCCGCACAGAAGGCCCCGCACCGCGCCGGTGGTGTGGTTGTGATCGACTGACAACATTCGAATGGCGCCATTCTGGAGCTTCGTTTCGGGCTGCTCACAGATGGCGCAAACACCCTTTTGGATGATCAGCATCCGTTGATAAGTGGCGAAGTCGATTCCGTATTTCTTGCGGAAATCCTTATCACGGGTGCGATCCCGATTCGCCTCGCGATGCACCTTGCGACCTTCCGCCGTTCCCGTAGGAAGATCGCTTTCGGAAAACCACCGATAATTGCCGGGGCCAATCGGCTGTGCCGCATCTATTGTTGACATGGCGTAGCGTCGATCAGGAACATCGGTCACATCAGCAGCAAATGCTTCGAAAGAAGGCCATCCAACCAGGATCCCTTGAGAGATCAAATTCGACCAAGCTGCCCGCTGGCGCTTTTCAAGCAACAGTGTGGCCGTGACCGCGGATATCGAGGTCGCCGCCTTCAACCGCGTCTCAGCGTCCACGTATGCAGCCGCCGCGTCTTCCGCCGTCGCGAAGTTGCCGCCGAGACTGATCTGTTTGTAGTTCCAAGTGATCTTGGACTGGAATTTTCCGAACGGAGCAGGGCTCACACCTTTGAAGCCGGTGGAGTTGTTCGCGACAAGACCGCGCTCGCGGGCACTATCGATGCGAGAAACATCGCGCAGATTGGCGATCGCACAATTATCTGTCACGCCATCCTTAAAAGTGATGTCACCTTTCGGCCATTCCTTGTGGATGTAAAACCACGCAAGGCGGCTGGCCTGAAGTTTCTCGCGCTCAACAGTAATGAACCGATAACCGTTCGTGGCAATCACGCCAGCTCGGTCACCAATTTGAATTCGATTCGACGAGCGAACCTTCCAACAAAAAATCCCTGATGCTGGATCGTAATCCAGCATCTCCAGAAGTCTTTGATGGGTGAGATTGATCACTTTCGCCATTCCCGTTCTCCTGATATGAATTGTACAGTCATTTATACAAAACATCAGGAGTTAGTCAACCAAGATATCGTATCAACGCTACTGTTTAAGATTTATCAATGATTTCATCAGCTTGTAGGAAATTCGCCCCAGCAAGCCCTTGGGTCATTAATACCAAATGAGTAACGTTCATATGCCTTGACAAGGAGATTGTCGGTTATATTATCGACCCAAAGATCAGACTCATATGGTATTCTCATCATATGGATCATCCCGTCGATATTCGTCTTCATAAACCAGGCGAAGTTCGACGTCAGGAAGTCCATCACCAGGAAACCTTCCGGCAGACCGCCTGACAATGTCAGGATGGCGTTGACGTCGTTGTCCGCCGTTCCCGGCCGCAGCTCGGTCTTCGTCAATCGGATCGCGACCTGTTCGAGATTCGGCGGGACGATCAACTGGCGCGCCCGGGACAGGATGCGAAGACCGCGCTCGTTGACGAACAGCGTCCGGACGTTGGACATGTCAGCGAGCAGCGTCGACTCGTTCAGCGACTTCGGAACTGTCGACGTATTCGCCCAAGTGCCGCCGTCATAGGGATGCACCGTCGAGAAGAACGGCTGATTGTCGCCGCCCTGGGCCGAGTTGAAGGTCGTGCCCAAATTGAAGACGTTGGCGCCCTGGATTTCCTTGAACTGCGCGAAGGCTTCCTGCAGTTTCAGGTTCGTCGGGTTGAACTGCGCCTTGTACAGATTGTCGTCGATCATCTTGCGAGTGACGGCGTAGCCAAGCGCCACCTCGATGTGGACGAAGTTCCACGTGAAACGCTCGCCGGCCGCATTGTCGAAGGCCGTAGCGGCGCCTTCGTCTTTCAGCTGCGGCAGCGACAGGAACGCCATCTGCGTGGAGCGTTCCACCGCCATGTTGGACTGGTGTGTCTTGAACACCTTGTCCCACTGGCGAGGGATCATGTCGTAGGAGCCTCTTACATCGAAGAGGCCGGGGAGGAGTTCTGAGCGAACTTGGGCGAGGGAGACGGGCATGTTACGCTACCCCGCTCTGGCCAGACTGAAGCTGCTGGTTATTGAAGGTGACGACGACCCAGTTGAAATTGGTGGTGTTGTCCGATCCGTTGCCGACCGCCCTCGCGGACCACATATCGACAATCGTAAAAGGCAGCGTCGAAGTTGTTGCGATCTGGCTTTGATCGACCGTGAATGTCGAAAAGCCCGCGCCAAAAGTCGTGCCGCCCGCGCCGGTTGACCATGCGATGTTGTTGCCAACCGCGGATGACGGGATGGCCGTCAGCAGCGCTGCCACTCGAAAGATTGCATGCGGCGAGTCGATGATCAGCGCGGTCGCATCGGCCTGCGCAGCCGCGCCAGGAAACCACGGCGAGGATACCGGGGCGCTCTGGCCCTTAGGGATATAGGTGCAACCCTGAAAAATGCCGGCGATGATGGTGGTCACCAGTGCCGTGCCGGTGATGGCCTGAATGTACGGCGTTGCCGCGCTTTTGATGACCGGATCACCGAAGAAGATCGAGGTCGCGTAACTCGATTGGATCATGCGCCGCGTAGGCGCGTAATCAGGTGCAGCACCGCCCAGATAGCCGATGTGCTGAAACCCGAATTGTGCCTGAGTATTCGCCATAGCGAAGGCAAGCTCCGAACGGGGCTCATCAACGCTACGGCCTGCGGCGTTTTATAGCGGGATACCGCCACAGCCTGCGGCGGTTCATGGGTGGCGATGCAACGCGGCAGCCTGCCTGCGGATCACCTTGACTCTACTCCCCACAGCCTGCAGGGAGGCACGTAATGCTATCTGGTTACGCTGATTCTCTTGTTGCCGTCAAGCCTCATCGAAACGCCATCCAGAAAAGCACGAAAGACGCACCGAACAGAACAACCAGGATAGTCGCATCGAGCGAGTCGATCACTCGGCCGCCTGCTGCATTTCGATGACCTGCGGCGCCGGCCGCTGCCACGCAGGCATCTGCGCTTGCTGCGCAGCCATATCCGCCATCATCTGCTTCTCGATATCGTCGAGATAGCGACCGGCATAGTCGTAGGGCCCGACGTGGGAGATGCGATGATTGACGTTAGCCCACACCTGGCCGCCGCATTGGCGCCAGCGGAAGCAGAAGGCGAGGTCTTCCGATATCAAGCCGCGGTCCGGAATGTCGAGCTTCTCGAAAGCCCGAATCAGGCGGTTTGCGCCAGCCTGCTTGATCGTATCGAACGCCGGATGGAAGGCGATCCGCGTGTCCACCAGTTGAGGCATCGCCTGCAACATCGTCGTCACCACGTCGCGCCGGATCAGCAGCACACCGCCGCCGACGCCTTCCACTTCGATGAAACCGCCGCGGCGCTGGGTTATTGGACCGCCCAAGCCCGATCCAACCCAGGTCGTAGGTTCTCTGCGATGGCGATATAGCGTTCCGACGATGGGCTCGCTGAACAGCACCATGTCGAGCACGAGATTGGGATCGAATCCCATGTCGGCGTCGAAGAACAGTAGATAGTCCGAATGCGGGCAGGTGTCGTACCAGATCGTCAGAATCATACTGCGCAATTCGGCGATGTCGGGGAAGGAAATCGAGGAAATCGCAGAGCCGATTCCTTTGCCGATGAGGGTATCGCGCAAAGCATGAGACGTGAGAAAGCTTGTCGCCGAAATCATCTGGCCGAAAGCGGGAATATGGATATAGACGTTATGGCTCATTCGTGATGATCCCGTAGAATTTATCAATTGATGTTTTGGATTGTGCTTTCGCAGCGAGGAGTGTCGCGCCGTAATCTTCCGGCATCCGGAAATCGTGCGGGCATTGAAGATGCCTCACCTTGATATCGCACTCCCACAAATACGACGTGTTCCAATAACGGGCACTGAGGCGAAGGCGCTGCTCGTCCAAGGTTTCATCGGCGAAGGACCGGTATTCGACGATCGGATATTTCGCGATGAATGTCAGCTCGCCGGCATTGTCCCAGACGATCCATCTGTGATGGTTGTAGCCTCTGTAGATAGGCGAATTTCCATCGACGCCCCGGGCGAGTTCACAGACCGGGGAAGGGGTTTCGATGTAGCCGGCGGCGCCGCGGAGATGCATTTCCTTAATCAGATGGAAGGGATTTGCCATGTCTTCGAGGACGTGACGGCAGTAGATGAAATCCCATCCTACGCGGTAGCCTTCATAATCCGCGTCCGGGAGCCGCTGGTGTCCGACGTCAATCTTCGTCACCTGTTCCGGCGGCAGGCCCGGCACATCCTGCCAATCAACGAAGTGAGTAGCGGCGGGAAAGCGCGCTTGGCCAGGCCCGATTTCGAGGACTCGCTTGCCTTTGTATTTTGCGGCAAGCCATTCGACGATTTCAGGGACGGGGGACCAATGGTGAGGGTCGGCGTTGGTTAGAGGCATATTATGCCGCTTCTTCCAGCCAAGCCTTTATATCCGGAGCGCGCCGTTCGAGTTGACGCATCCCTTCATCTGTCAGCGCCCATGTCCACGCGCGGCGGTCGTTGATTTCGTCGATGGTCATGGCGAACCAGTCCGTATAATTCGGCTTCACAGCAGGAACGCTAATAAGATCACCTTCGTAATACCGATTATCGATACCTTCGATCGCTTTCAGCCATTGCAGAGTTTTCGTTAGTTTGTCACGAGAGAATTGTCTTGTCGGCTTGTCCATAAGATCGGCTAACCGGCGTGCAGCCGCGCCTTGCCGTTTCACCAAATGGCGTGGGGCTTTTCGAATGCCGAAGATGGTCCCCTCGAATAGCTTCTGGTCAAGCTGACGAACGTTGTCCAATGCGGAGATCGGCCCGACTGTCGAATGGCGGATTTCCATCATCATGCCCGCCATCGTCTTGTTGTTCTCGGCCATGAACTGAATCATCTCGCGCTGGCGCTGGTCAGCCGCACGGTCAGACCGCTCCTGCCGTTGCTCGGCAGCCCGATCAAGACGCTCCAGGTATGCAAGGACGGCGGTATTATCGGATGGCTGAAGAGGATGCAACTTTCCATCCTGATACGCCAAAAACACATCAATAACGTGACATGTCGCCTCGTTGGCGAAATCGGTCTTCAGCAAGGTCAGCACGCGGATGGCTTGGCCGCGATTGAGCCAGTATTCATGGACAGTGCTTCCGTTGGCCGAATGCGCATTCCGGGAATGCAGCGCCCCATACCGTTGCAAGTCCTTGTAATTGTTATCGATTACCGTTCGAATGTTGCGCGGCTGGCTCATTTTTGCCGTCTCAGCGAGGCGAATATCCTGGACCCGCATCTCGTCGTCAAAGGGCTGGAGATCAGTAACAGACAGAGCCGACACAACGGCGTGGCTATCTGCGATTGGCGCGCTTGATGCCTGCTCAGCCTCAAAAAGGGGCTCGCATTGCTCCGGCGTTTCGCAGCCGGCCGCCAGCACATACTTCCCCGGCTTAACGCGCACAATAGCCCCGCTATCTACCAAACGGCAGCAGGCACTGCTGATAGCGCGCAAAGTGCGACCGCTTTCTACTGCAAGCTGAATGTTAGTCCTGGCGCGCTTATGCCTCAGGAGCAGTTCAATCACCCAATGTTCTGCGATCTTTCTCATAATGTCCTCTGGCTGATTTGCGCGCATGGCAAAGCGGACCGGCCCAACCAGCCAGATCAAAGCCGGTCCGCCCACCTGCGCAGATGTTTGAAGGATTCAGTCTTTGGCTGGTTTTAGAAAGAAGCGCAGCTATTCCGCCGCTTCTGCCTTCTCCCGGTAAGGCCACATGTCATCGATCGGAGTCGGAACGAACTTGCCGCTCTCCATGCGGGACTGGACGCGGGGGGCGATGATCTGATTGGGGGCCATGTCCATGTGAATCAGCGCCGGCAGTTCGCGCGTGAAAGCGTGTTCGAACATGCCGTCTGTCTCATGCCGCCAGTTTCCCGTGGTGGGGAAACCCATCATGTCCGCGATGCCCTCAAAGTGAGGACAACTAACCCCCGTTTTCTCGTTCGAAACCGCCAGCCTCCCGAAGTGATTCTCCTGCGTCAACCGCATCGTCGCGTAGCCGTCATTGGCATAGACGAAGATGGAGATGGGAAGCTTGTGATGGGCGATCGTCGCTAACTCTTGCAGGTTCATCATCGCGCCGCCGTCGCCGGTGAGGCAAACGATTTGGCGCTTACAGTCCGTCGCGAAAGCTGCACCGACGGCCGCCGGGATGGCATAGCCCATCGAAGACACGCCGGCTGAATGGATGAGCCGTTGGCCCGGTTTCAGCTTCAGGGACTGGAATGTAGGGATGAAGGAGAAGCCGACGTCGGTTATGACGATGGCATCGTTGGCGAGATACTGACCAAGTTGTTCGATGAAGTGATAGGCGTTGATGCCGCCTTTGCCCTCGCGATATTCCGGGAGCATGACGGGATTGGCCAGCGCGTAGGCGTGGCAGGCGTTGAGCCAACTCTCCCAGTGGATGCGATCAGCCGGAAGCCGCTCCACAGCCCGGTCGAAGAACTCCTTGCAGTCCGCCACGATCGGCAGCGCGCACGGCAGCTTGCTTGCCTCCAGGTCATCGATATCTACCACGATCTTGATGGCATCCGGGGCGAACAGTTCGCGGTTGTGGCCGGTCTGCGGGTAGGAAAGGCGCGTCCCAACGGCGAGGATCAGATCTGCGTTCTGGATGGTCCAATTGCTCGCGCGGTCGCCGAAGATGCCGCCGGAGCCAATGACGCAGGGATGGCCGGGGATAATGTCGCGCGCACCCCAGGACGTCACTACGGGCATGCGGAAGCGATCGAGGAAACGGCGGAGATGGTCTTCGGCTCCGGAAAGACGAATGCCGTTGCCGATGATCATGACGGGGCGGGACGCCTTGGGAAGCGCATCGATATGCTCGATCTGCGGAGATGGGAGCCAAGTCCGCCATTCGGCATATTCCAGCGTCTCGGGATCAATTTCCGCCGCTTGTATGTCCAACGGGATTTCAATCCAAACCGGACCGCGGCGCTCTTGCATGGCTGCATCGTAAGCGGCTTGCAAATAATGGCGGATCAACCCCGGATCATTGACCGTGATTGCGAGTTTCGTAACCGGCCCAACGATATCGACCATCGGAAGTTCGTTCATACCCTGCGCACGAACATGTCCGTCGGGCAGCGTCATCATCGTCGAGCTTGTCGCCTGTCCCGCGATGACCAGCAGCGGAATGGAATCAACCCACGCCCCGGCCAATCCCGTCAGAGTATTCGTTCCGCCAGGTCCTGCCGTTACGCAGACAACGCCGATTCCATTCGTCACTCTTGCATCGGCTTCAGCCGCCATCGTTGCCGCTTGCTCATGATGCATGGCAATGGCTTTGATGCCGGGATGATGGCAGATGGAGTCGTTGAGATGCATCGCGCCAGCGCCGCAGACGGTGTAGACGCGGGGGGAGAGCTTCGAAACGAATTCCGCAACATAATCACTTAATTTCATTTACAGAAACCCCAAATGAGGCGGAGCTGACGTGGTCGGGAACGTCGCGTTTCCCTTCACGTAGGCATCGAGCCAAGTATTGCTGAGAGTTTGTAAACAATTTTCCCCGCAATCCTTGGTTGCGTCGAATTGATCGCTTGCCAGATACCTCATGACCTCCCAATAGCGGTCACTCTTGATAATATCGCGGAAACGCTCACGAGTCAGATTGCCGCAGTGGAATTTTGAATACTTAGCATTAAATTTCTGACCACAAGTCGAAACAAGACCTGACCCTGAGAACTGAATCAGAAAAGGAGGGCCATAACAGCGCTGATAAGAGCGCTTGCCCTCGTCCTGAATCCGCGACCACTTTACGGCAACGCGGAAATTCCCTTCCGTCAGCGCTTCCGCTTCTTCGAATAGCGGAAACAGCGCGCTATATTTGCGGTAATCGACGTTGAGGTCTTTCGTCGCCGAGTCAGCGCAGTGCTTCAGGATCGCGTATCCTTCGGTCTCGCCGAACATTTCCTTGGCGACGCGCGCAAATGGCACGATCTGATCGCCATCGTCAGGATGCACGACGAATTGAAGGTTGATGTTGACCGGCAGTTTGTCGCGCCGCTTGATCGCCATCGCTGCCTTGATATTCTCGACGACGCGGTCGTAAAGCCCCTGCTTCATGCCCATGATCTGCGCCCAGCGATAGCGATCGCCGCCGCTGAAGTTGAAGCGCAGGTAGGTAAGATGCGGCAGGATCCGTTCGAGAAGCTCCGGCGTCGTCTTCAAGCCATTCGTGCTGATGCCGATCTGAATGCCGAGCTTCGAGCCGTATTCGATAGAGTCCGCATAGAAGGGAACTTCCGTACTCTCGCCATCAGAGATCAAACTGAAGCCTTTAACGCCCACCTCGGCGGCATCTTCAAGGAACTCAAAGGCGTTCTGCTTCGTGATGACAGTATCTTCGCTGGCCTGGAGCTGAGCATAACAGAATCTACAAGAACTTGCGCACTTACGCGTCCACGCGCCGTCGACCGTAATTGGCGCGATCTTCTCGCCTCGCTGCCAAGCCATGACGCGCTCGCGATAGAACCCGATTTTCGTCCCATCCAATTGCAGATCATGCACAGACGCCGGGCTTTCGAGCGCTACCTGTGCGTGGAATTCCGGAAGGAAGGCCGTCATTTCAGTTATCGCGCTGCTGTTTATTAATTCTACGATTCTGCTCGATTATCGCCACCATCTGTTCGCCAGATGCGGCGTTGCGTGCGGCTAACTCTGACGACTTCTCCGCATCTATCACCATACGTTCATACGCCAGCGCAATCCGCTCCAGCGCCTCAGCAATGCGTGAAAGTTCGCTCACAGCTTCGCCCTTTGCTCTGCGCTCATCTGACTGCGCAGCTTGGAATCATCCCCCTTGGCCTCTTTGAAAACCTCGATCCATTTCCCGGGACAGCGAGCGCGCAAATCGCACTCCAAAGCGAGAAGCGCCGGGCCTTGAATAGTGATTGGAATTTCAGAGCCGAAATGGACGATGACGTGGAGAGGATCAATGTTCATCATAGCGGCGACCCCCCTTCGTTTCGGCCATGTTCACGTTTGCCGCCACCCCACCCCATTTGATAGGTGATGAACGACAGCACGGCGCACAGAAGGATAAGTCCGATCGTGAATTTCATACCGCTTTCTTCCATGGTTTGAGCGCGGCAACTCTTTCAGTATATGGCCTATCCAGTATCCAAGCGGATCGCTGACATTTGCGTCTGAACCAACCCGCGAGAACACATGCAGGCGGCGCTAGAAGCAGAAAGAGGAGGAATTCACCCGCGCTCACTTCAATACCTCTTCCAGCTTCCAACTCACGACTCACGACTCCAATTCGCGCACGATCATGACCGCCGCCCATCCTGCAATAGCGGGAAACACGATATAAAATACGATGTCGCCGATTGAGTGCATCATACTGAACGTCATATTGAACCCCATCTTTATCCAAATGGCGGCGGAACTCCTTCGCTCTTACAAACATCTTTCCACTCTTCCGAAGTGGCCGCGAAAGCAAAACAAAGAACTAGCGCTACGTAAACAATAAGCAAGAGGATCAGGCCAGAACCTCTTCCAGCTTGCCCATGATCTCATCCCGTCCGACATGTCTTCGGTGGCCGACAATGCCGATCTTGAGAGCGCCAACGACATTGCCGACAAGGGCGACGGATGCCATGTCGAGGCCGGCAGCGACGAGGGGAGCGGTGACGGCCATGACAGCATCGCCGGCACCGATAGTGTCGATTGCGGTTCCAGGAAGCGCGGGACCTCCGCCGTCCACACTGCCTTCTCGCCAATATGATCCATGTTTGCCATGCGTAATGAGGAACTTATTGCATGTCAGTTTTCGCGACAGGCTGGTCACAACCAATTCAATATGATCGTCCCGCATCCCCGCCGCCAGCCGCGCCTCCGGATCGTCGATACTGATGAAATCCGCCCGTGCCCAGTTCGTCACGGGGTTGAACCCCATATTCCCGGCATTGCTTTGCGCATTGATGGCGAGGAACGCACCTGATGTCTCGATCACACTGCGTGGCGTCGGGCCAAACAAGCCATGCCCGAAGTCCGTGACGATCACAATATCAGCGCAGACCAGCTCGCGCTCCAAGGCCGCCTCGAACGAGGCCCGCAAGACCGGATGCAACTCGATCTGGCGCTTGTCGTAAACTTCGAAGAGCTTGCGGTTGAAGTCCACATCGACGAAACGCGTCTTGCGGATGGGGGAAGCAGGCGAAAGACATTCCGCCATCGCCCAATCGCCATGCTTGGATGCAGCGACGACACCGCCTTCGAATTCCTCCCTGCCTGTTTCGACAGTCGCCAAGATGAATTCCTTGGACGAACGTCCAAGAGCAGAGACGTAGCGATATTCGTCGATGATGGTCTCACCGACGAAGAGAATGCGGAGCTTGTCGGCCTTGGCGAAGGCTTCGCGGATGCGGATAAGCCGAGCCGCATCCGATGCAACTTCCACCGCCTTTATTAGAGCAGTCGAAAAATTCACCCGTATGCCCTCACAATAGATGGAATTGTCGTCGGAGGAGTCAGCGTATAGGCGAACCGCGCTGCTTCTGCCGGTTCCATCCCCTCCAGCAAAGACGGAACCATATCAACCGCCTTCTGCCGGATGCGGCGATAGCGTTCGTCAGCTGGCGAAATCGTCTCAAGCTGGCGCGATTGCCCACGCACGCAATCGTTGATCCAACGCGAGCGGTATTCGATCAGCGGATGGTGAGCGAAGAGCATCACTTTTCGCAAATCAGTTTCCTGAAAATCATCGGGCAAAATGATTTCACGCGCCTGGCGCCGCCTCATCAGATAGGCCGCATCGAACCACGTTGCCCACCAGGCCGGCTCCCGCATCTCCTGTGTCGGCCCGGCTTTACTCTGGTCTGTTCGCACATCGGCGAAGGAGACGCGATCGATCAGCCGCGCGACGTCATCCACCCAATGGTCTACGAACCAGTACGGGAAGTAGGGCGGGAAGAGATAGCCCAGCTTTTCGACAAACGCTCGAGTCGGCGCCATGACGGACGGAAACGAGGCGTTGGCGAGGTGCCCGTAGACGACGCCGATGCCGTCAGGAAAGCGAGCGGCGGCATCAAGGATCTTGGTGTCGTAACCGGGCGTGATGTCGGGGGCATCGTCGGCAGCAATGAGATAGGCGTCGGCATCGGGGCAAAGCTCCGTGACTGCGTTCCATTTCTCAGCGATGGTATCGGGCCGAGGCTTGATCACGAGATAGAGCGGAGGCGTCTCGCGCGTGCCGCCGGGAAGCTCAATCGGATTCTTCTGGATAGCCTCGATCGCCGGATAATCGTCGTCATCGGCCAGCACGTAGAGGCAAGTGTTCGGCTCGGTCCAGTTCTTGACCGATTGCTTGATGGTTTCGACGAGTTGGGCGGCTCGGCCGCGGGTGGCCAGAGTGATCGCGAGCTTACCCATCAGTCCTCCGGCGGCAAATATTGCGGACGCGGGCCATATGTCGCCTGATCGATGTCGACCCGCCCTCGTGGACGCGTGCCGCGATGAGCGCGCATGTCCTTGGTCGTATTGCCGTTGAAATTGGCTTTGCCGCCGGTCAACGCGGAATCACGGTCATTCATCTGCTGAGCCGCCTTGGCGTATTCCTCTGCCCTGGCATCGTCGCACATGATTTTCGGGCGCTCGTCGAGACGCTGGCCGCCACGGATGATCGAGCCTTTCTGGCCGATGGACGTAAATCGTCCCGCGAAGCCCGGACGATCCGCCGGCACGGCGCGCCAGCCGTTCTCCGCCATCATCATATTCTGATCGAGCAGAATCTCCTGATTGCCTGAAACCGACACGGCATTCCATTGATATTCGAAATCGGGATCCATCAAATCGGAAGGGATGGCGAAGATATCGCCGGTATCCTTGCGCTTGCGGGTGAGGATTTCGCCGTCGCGGCCGTAATAGACGCCATCCCGGGGGGCATCTCGCATCGGCTCACGCGTGGAGGCCGAGCGCGGGCCGTTGCGCCCTTGCTTTTTCGGAGCCGGAGCGGCGATGATTTCAGGGGGAAGATCGGGAGCGGGATCAATGGGGAGTTCGGTCATGACTGCTCTTTCGTGATGGCGTTGTAGAGCCAACGAAGCCAGCGATGTTTGAGGACGCGGATTGGTGTCTGACGGCCCGCTTGGACATTCGAAATTGCCGCTGCGGTGACGGCCGCTGGATCGATAGTCACGGCTTCATCGGCAGCTTTCGCCTTGAGCCGATCGCGCTCCTTGAACATCTCGGAAATCTGCTCAAGGCTAGTGCCCCGCGGCACGAACGTCATGCCGTCCGGTGGAGACTGTTCTCCGATCGCCACCGTGTGGATGCGCGACACCTCGTTGCGGCCGGGACCAATGATCTGTCCCTGCATCTTGACATGGCCGGTAAACGATCCGCCGGCCTGTTGGCCCCAGCGCTCCAGATTTCGCAAAGCGCCGCCGATGCGCGCCTCTTCTTCCTCTTCTTTGCTTGCGTAAGGCTCTGCGCCGCTCATTTCACGCCTCGATGTTGTTCTTGTCGTACAAGCCACGCTTCTGCATTTCGAGCTTGCGGCGCGCCATTTCCTGGATTCCGATCGGGTCGCCCTTCTTGAATTTTCCTTTGCCGCTTGGATCGTTGTAGTTCCACACGAGCGTTCCATCGGTTGCCGAGGACTTTTCCCCTTTCGTCAGGTAGACTTGGTTGCTCCGGTTGTCGCTCGCGCCCGACGAATGGCTTCCAGCGCCGCCGTTCACGGGAGCCACCGGAGGCGCTGGAAGGCGCGTTGCCGTGCGTGTTTGTCCATTGCCGCTTCCGTTTCTCGCTTCAGGCGCATCGCGCAAGCCCAATGTCTTCTCGACATGCTCGAAATATTCGGTGCTGTCCGGCTCAAGCCCTTGAGCCACCGCGACATGATGGGCGCTCGTCAGCCGCGCATTCTTCCTGGGATCGATGAGCCAGTCGCGATGCTCGCGCAGCCAACTCGCCGTCGGCGCCGTGAACTTGGAGATGTGCTCTTCGAGAGGATCCCCAGCACGGCGAGCTTGCGGCTGATCTTCCACCCCTGAAGAAGACTTCCGGCTTTCGAGGTCGGACTTTGCTTCATCCAGGCGGACAATCTTGGCCTCCGCACTCGCAATCCGCCGTTGAGCTTTAGCGGCAGCGGCAAAGTCGCCTTTTTCCATACACGCCGCATAGTCGGCTTCGGCTTGCGAGGCTTCGGCGTTGGCAGCAGAGATACCAGCGTCGATCGCGCCTGTCTGACTAACCGAAGTCTCCGCCCGCGCAGCAGCAGCATCTTGACGGGCGCGATCCGCAGCGGCTCTCTCGTCAGCGGCACGGCGGTTGGCCGCTTCTTCAGAATCCTTGCGCCTCTTATTGTCCGCGAGGAGATCGTCATACTGCTTCTTGAGTACAGCACTTGCGTCCTCTTCGCCGACGATGACATCGCCGGATTCGCCTTCGACGCTTACGACAAACTCTTCTTCGTCAGCCATGATGTTTCAATGCCATCTGTTTCGCCCATTCGACCACACATTCGCCTTCGGGCGTGCCGAGTACTTTGCGAACTTCGTCAAGAACGTCCTGGGCCGAGTCATAGCGCTTCTGGCGTGGAGGTTTGCGAAGCCTCTTAAGTTCGCGCTCGAAAGCAGCGCCGACTTCTTCCGGAGTTCCGAACCTTGCCTTCACCACAGCAATGCCGGGTCAGAAACCCGCCCCTTGATCATCGTATCTTCGAATATGCGGCACGGAACGCCGCCGGTCTTGTCGACCGAAAACAGCTCCATGCCATCGGAGGCGCGGTAATAGACCCAATCGCCTTCCTCCAATTTGACGCCGCCAAACTTCGCAATGGCATCGTCCTTGAAAGCCAGCGGGCCGAGCTTTACCACCAAGCCGACTTTGCCTTGGAAGCGGTCTTCTGCAAGCGTCTTGTCGGGCAAGAAGATGCCGCCGGAAGTTCTCTCCGGCCGGATATAGGTCGCGACCATCACTTGATTGTGGAACAATTCGAGGCCGGACAGATCGCCCAACTCATTCAGAATCGCCTGTTTCGGATCGTCGGCGGATGCAAGTTCACGCAGTTTCGCGCGGGCCATCAATTCCTCTCGTTCTTTTCAATTTCTTCGATCAATTCGAGCACTTCGTCCAAGCCTTGCAGCACGCCGATGCGATGGCGGTAATCCTCGTGATTGGAAGCGATGCCGCCAGCGATCTGCTTCACATACTCGCTCTTGCGAATGGCGATGCTGTCGCGCAGCTTGCCGAACGAGGAGTTGGATTCAACTGGATACGGATAGGGAACGGTCATACGGCTTTCTTGTAGTTCTTCTCGGCCCGATGCTCCTTTGCCAGCCGGGCTTTACCGCCGCCACCGCCGCCCGGCAGCTTCGGTCCCATGCCGCCATGTTTGGGATGCTCGACCGGACCACCGGTGGCATAGGTGATCGGCTTACCGCGCCCGATGTCCTTGCCGTCCATCTTGCCATCGGTGTGCTGGACCTGCGTTCCATTGCGCAGGCCCTCGTGCCACGCCGGACCGGACTTGATGCCGCCGCCGCGGGCCCGCATCGGCATCGGGGGTCCGCCGCCTCCCGGCATTGGAGGACGAGGCGGCAAGCCCGGAGGCGGACCGCCCGCGCCCGGAGGCGGCATACCAGGAGGACCAGGAGGCGGACCAGCCGGAGCCGGGACAGGAACAGGCATTGGATGGGCGCCGTCTCCTGACGGGGCTACGTTGATGTTGACGACGGTCCCCTTGCTCTTCACCCGGCCGCCTGACGCCCGATGCGGACGGTCCGCGCGATGATGGGCTTTGCCGCCCTCATGCTTCAGAGCCGCCGGCTTCACCTCCTTGCGGATCAGCGCCTCGTCTTCCTTTTCATCTGAGTGGTGGACGCCGCCGCCGGAGGCATAGCCTTTCACGATGTGGGAGACGCGGGCTTTCTCGTGCTTGTGGGCCCGGTGCTCGTGGTAGGGGTGACTCATTTCTTGCCTCCGCCTTTCGGCTTCGCCGGGGGATTCATCGCCTGATATTCAGCGACGCTTTGCGCGTGCTGCTGCTGATCTTCGGCCAAGCCTTGCTCGTGCTGTTGAGCTTGTTCGGCGAGGCCCATCTCATGTTGCTGGCCTTGCACAGCCAATCCATGCTTGGCGTGTTCGAGCTGCAATCCCTGCTGATGCTGTTCGCGCTGCATCTGCATTTCGGCGCCCTGCTTGACCATGTCGACCTGATGCGAGTGATCCTCGCGGACCATGTCGGCGCGATGGATGACCTCTTCGCGCTGGAGACGGATGCCTTCCACTTCCTTCTCGCTCTCCATTTTCTGCTGTTCGAGGGAACCCTTGCCCTGGACTTCCGCGGCTTTGATCTGCACGGTTTGCTGCTTCGCCTGCGCTTCCACCATCTTCGCCATGCCGGCGAGGTCCTGGCCTTGAGGCTGCGGCGGGGGATCGATGACCATATCGGCGGGATCATCTTTCAATGCACGGCAGATTTTCTCAGCCACTTTCTTCGCCGAGAAATACGGCGCAAGCGGCGTCGTCATGATCTGCGTGTAGGCCACCGCCTTCATGACGCGATGCAGATGGCTTGGCGTGTTCGGATCAGAGCGCGGCACTAACTGGTGATCATCGAGCGCTTGGAGGAACTTCTGTTCATTCCAATAGCCCTTTTCGGCGATCTTGTTGGTGCGCCAGAAATCCTCCGGATTGTCGCGGAACAGTTCGATGAACAGCTCTATCTCTTCGGCTTGGGCCGCATGCATGTCCTTATGGGCGGCAGACATGATCTTGGTCGCCTGCTCGATCTGAGCCAGCATCGTACCGACCGGGATATTCGCCAGGCCTTCGCTCGCAGGGATTTCGGCTGCACCGGCGAGTTTATCGGCTTGAGCCTGAATCTTGTCCATCATGGTCATGAGACCAGGCGTGGGGTCACGATAGGGCAGCGCCATGACCATGTCGCTGATCTTCCCATTGCCGGTCTTGACGGAGACGAATTCACCTATCCCCGGGCGGAAGTTGCTGGTGTTCTGCCGCCCCGCGATCTCGGCAATTAATCCACCAGGGAATGATGCAAACATGCCGGCATCGAGCGCCTCACGCCAACAGCCTGTCATCGCCGCGGAAGCATTGCCGAGAATATTCAGCATTCCCGTTCCGTAGAATCCAGGGCCTGGCACATACGGATATTTGATGTACATCCGTTTGCGTTCGCATTCCTCGTCTTCCTCTTTCCAGTCGCGGCGCAGCGAGAGGATTTCGCGCGAGTCCTTGTCGATCGTGACGAGATAGGGCAGCGGAATGTGCTCATCCTTGAACTTGCCCGGCGCGTATTGCTCCAAGTCCAATTCGCATTGCGTCTCATAGAGATTGTAGGGCTGATCTTCGGGACGGTCGTTATGCGTCGTGGTGCCCTGGATGCCGGCGATCTTCTGGCCGACGACATTTGTTGACGAGGTGGGCTGCGTCAAATCCACCTTGCGATAGGCCTTGAGCAGCTGCATCCGTTTCATGACAGACGGACGCATTTCAATCTGGAGCGTGATACGGCCGCAGGATTTCAGGTCCTTGGTCGTGTCGCTGACGATGAAGTCTTTTGCATCGACCGATTCAGAGACCGGCCGGCGCCGCATCGGGCAACGGTAGACCTTCTTGAAGCCCGACCCTTTGAAATACGTGCCCCACAGCAGCATATGCGAGGTATCGGGGACATATTCAGATGCCGTGACCGTCATATAATAGTTCATATGCCGTTCGAGCGCTTCGGCCAGCTCGTCCTGGGGACCGCTTTCATCGCCGGGCGCCACTTGAATCTTGACGGGGCCTTCCGCCGGCAGCAGCTCGGCACGGCTGTTGGCCCAACCCTTGAGTACGGCTTCCAGCAGCAGCGGATTTGTGACCGACGATATTCCGCCATCACCCGTCGCAGCCGAATTGCCCGCAGTGCCTTTCGGCTCTTCGAGCTTCAGTCCGAGCAAGCCAATGCCGCGAGCGACGATCTGGAGATGGCCCTGGCGCGAGCGGTC
>Ga0137409_10001146_pt1 | contig 28706 bp, 26 predicted proteins | sample CZODoug1_16funga_FD_122059 | JGI IMG/M metagenome (GOLD analysis project Ga0137409, IMG submission 122059) | Vadose zone soil fungal communities from Angelo Coast Range Reserve, California, USA - CZODoug1_16fungal (Hybrid Assembly) | ecosystem: Environmental > Terrestrial > Soil > Vadose zone...
AGTAACCGTTAAGCGGATCGTAGAGCGCTGCCTTCATCCAATCATGAAACGTGAGTGGCCCGTCGCACCTAATGCGTTGGCGCAGTTGTTCAGTTGGCGCCGAAGAGTTTGGAATGGTTTCGATCATCTATCGCAGCGAAGAATCGGGCTTCTTACAGAACCGGGAGCGGTAGCGACTGGATCAAGCACTCGAGCGTGCTCTACGGGGCTTTCTGCCCACGAAATTGGTTTGCAGGGTTGAATCCAGGATCGGGGTCGCTACCGCTCCCCGTTCTGTATTGACTCGTCCGCGCGCTGCATACTAGCTGCACTAACACTGGACTACCCAAACTAACGGGTCTTGGGGTCTTCCTTGTCCAGGAGGCGCGTCGTGTTTTCCGTGACGCTTGGCGGCGGCTGATAAATCTCAGCAGTGTTTGGACGTGGCCGCCAACTCGGCGACTGGTTAGCCGCGGCCGGTGGCAGCGCAACGTTGTGCAGCGATCGATCGAGTTGAGGGGTTAACGGCGGCGCGTAAGCGTTGATCTGTTCAGAATCCATTTGCGGAGTTGATTCTTCCATCATCAACGCGTAGATCATCCGCAGCAAACCGCCCACGAAAAGAGTTATCGCGACGACAGGAACAATCACTTCCGGGTGTCCCAAAATGAATACGCTGATGATCGAAATCAGCGGCACGATAAGCAGCGTGCTCAGCATCAACATCGCGCCCTGCCGAATTCCCTTGTTGCGTGGCGAAAGTTTTTTATTACCCGGCTGCAGGTAACGCGTTGGCAGCGCTCCGCCCGACGCCAATACCATCGCCACGCCATCGAGCAAAAAACCACACCTCGAGCAGTATCGCGTTACATCAGAGACCTGCTGCTGTCCGCATTGTGGGCAATACATTTCGAGAAACCTCGTTTACTGTTGCTCCAACCGTTGTGGTCCACGCTGGAGCGTAGCTAAGACGATTACCTTAGATAATAAACCCGGGCGGACTAATACCGGAAAGACTCTTGAGCGTGACCAGGGCCTGCGCCTGTTGATCGCCGGCGCGTAACAACGTTTCCGCAAGCAGATCGATCAGCGGTCGCGTCTCCCCTGACGGCACGGCGACGCGCTTGAGCAGACACGCATCGTCGGCAAAACTACTGAACGCACGCTCGCGAATCGCTTCTACTTCAGCGAGGTGGTCATTGATTTTTGCAGGCGTCGAGAGGTATTCAGGCAAGGTCCACTCAAACGGATCGTCCCAGAGGTTTGCAGTTATGCCACCGAAGGTCTGCTCGACCGCGGCGGCGCATCGCAGTACGCTTTCGCCCACCGAGGCCTGCGAAGTGAAGCCCGACGGGAGACTCCACCGTGAACCAGTGGAAGCTATTTCCGTTTGCGCCGACGCCGCGTACAAAATATCCGCGGGCGTGCTGTCAACGAGCGCACATGAATTGAAATGCAAACGCGCAAACTCTCGGTCAAGGCCTTCTACGATCTCACGCCTGCCGAGAGTCTGCGCGTTTGCTTTACCGTCCATACACTAGCCGAAGCTGACCAGAGTTTACGAAACTAAAATCTACTACCTCCCCTTCGCACTCCGGCCAGTCTCTTCCAAAACCGTGCCGTAGTTTCGCCCACCCCAATTGAAGCCGGTGTAAATTCGGCCCTTGACGCCCACGCGCGCCCCACGCGAAGGCACCCCACGCCGCGTCACGACCCAGAGCCTTCCGGTGCCGTCGTCGATCTCGTAAGCGCCATTGCCGAGGGCGCCGTAGCTGTCGCGGACCGTGCCCACGATGCCGACCTCCTTATTTCGATAACGGGCCGGGTCGGCGTTTATTTGGGAAATTGTTGTTTGACTGGGACAGGCTGTAAGCAGAAGCACCGCCGCAAGTATCAACGATCCGGATGCGAGTCTCTTCACTAAATGCATACGCGTCTCCTTTTTGTTTTGATTTTACCTGGGAGAGCGCCGCATCAAGTTTCGCTGAACTGGGAGACTGCGGCAGTTAACTGATGCCGAGAATACTAAAACGGTTTTCCGCATTAGTCCAATTAGGCGGCGATGTTATACTCGGGACCATCATGAAAATGCAGTTGAGCGGTGAGATATTGACTGTCTTGAAAACAAGAATTAGTGTTGTTCCGTGAAGGTGCGAGACATCGTAAAGCTGATTGAAGAAGATGGATGGTATTGGGTAAGAACCAAGGGTAGCCACCGTCAATACAAGCATGGGACGAAACCGGGTTTGGTGACCGTTCCCGGCAGACCGGGCGACGACATTGCGCCAGGTACTCTGAATAACATCTTGAAGCAGGCAGGTCTGAAACCATGAAGAAATACCTAATCATCGTCGAAGAAACAGAAACTGGCTACTCGGCATTTTCGCCTGATGTACCGGGTTGCGGCTCGACTGGAAAAACCAAAGAAGAAGTCGAGCGAAACATTCAGGAGGCGATTCAGTTCCACCTGGAAGGCTTACGGGAAGAAGGCTACGAGATCCCCGAGCCAAGGAGCTATTCCTCGTCCGTTGATATTGCTGCGTAGCCAACCTTGATGATTCCCAGCGGGACAGAGATTCCAAAAATGCACGTCTAGACATCGATCTGGACTTTTTTCTGAATGAGCGAGTCGACGGCAGGAGCGACGACATTTCTAATCGACCAGACGGTTCGGGTCTAACTCCGTGGGGACGTGATGAAACCATATACTTTTTGGAGGGCTGTCTTAACGTGCATGGGAAATCCGAGGAGCCGTTGTTCGCAGTCACGATGAGGTCTTCGAAAAATGGAAGCTTTTGATAAAGACATCAGAACTAAGAACACCATTCAAGGTTATTCATGTCGACGCTCATTCAGATCTTGGAATGGGATTTCCGAGCTGGACATACCTGCATGATGAGATCTTATCCCGAGACGTGGCCGAAAGGCCGGAGGCGAACGAGGGACCTTACGGAGTTAACTTCGGCAGTTGGTTGGCGTTCGCTATTGGGTGTCAGTGGATTTCGCAACTTGACTTCGTAATCAACAGAAACTGGCACGATGACATACCAAGATTCCTTCTCTCCGATGCTTCATATGAGGCAATATCCGTCAAGGCACCTCTTGGAGTTTTACCGTACGGCAACTATAAACTTGCAATCGAGCTAATGCACATTCCGTCACTTATCGACAGCAGTGAGAACGCTGTTATGCGAGCAAGAACAAAGCGAGGGGAGCCGACGATCCCGTTCAACATCCTAACCATTGAAAACCTTGGGGTTCGATACTCAAACACTAAGTGGGACTATATCTTTCTTAGCCATTCACCCGGCTATGTCCCGATCTCAGCAGATCCTCTACTCGAACTCATTGGAGGCTACGTAAAGAACAAATAGACGGACTCCGATGGTCGGATGTGACTCTCACTTCCCAAACCAGCCGATCGGCTTACCTGACAAATCAACCCAAACGCTCTTCACGTTGGTGTACATCTCGAGCGCGTGCTTGCCCATTTCCCGGCCGTAGCCCGACTGCTTGTAGCCGCCAAAGGGCGACGCGGCATTGAACATGTTGAAGGTATTGATCCAGATCACGCCGGCCTTTATCTCCTTCGCGAAACGATGCGCGCGCGTGATGTCGCGCGTCCAGATTCCGGCAGAAAGGCCATAGATGGTTTCGTTGGCCTGCTTGATAAGGTCGTCTTCATTCTCAAACGTAATCAGGGAAACGACGGGGCCGAAGATTTCTTCCTGCGCCACGCGCATCTGGTTCTTCACATCCGAGAAAATTGTTGGTTGGTAGAAGTAACCGTTCTGAAATGCTCCTTCGAGCGTCGGGCATTCACCACCCGCGACCACTGTGGCGCCTTCAGCACGCGCAATGTCCGCGTAGCTCTTGACGCGGTTGAGTTGCTCCTGCGACACCTGTGGGCCCATGTGCGTGGCTTTGTCCATCGGATCGCCCACCACGATCTTCGCCGACTTCTCTTTTAGTTTTCCGAGAAACTCTTCCTTCACAGCTTCCTGAACAAAAAGTCGCGAGCCGGCGCAACACACCTGACCCTGATTGAAGAAGATGCCCATCATCGCACCATTGACTGCCTGCTCGATGTCGGCGTCGGCAAACACGATGTTTGGCGCTTTGCCGCCCAACTCGAGCGACACCTTCGACAGGTTTTCTGCAGCGGCTTTCGCGATCAACTTCCCGACTTCGGTCGAGCCGGTAAACGCGACTTTGTCGATGCCGGGATGTGCGGCCAACGCGGCGCCGGCAGTCTCGCCGTAACCCGGAACGATATTCACAACACCTTCAGGGAAGCCGGCTTCCTGGATCAACTTTCCTAATTCCATCGCGGTAACAGGCGTTTGCTCAGCCGGTTTCAAGACTATCGTGTTGCCGGCGGCGAGCGCGGGCGCGAGTTTCCACGCGGCCATCAGGAGTGGAAAGTTCCAGGGAATGATTTGTCCGCAAACGCCAACCGGCTCGCGCAGGGTGTAGTTGAACATCTGCCCGGGGACAGGAATAGTTTCACCTTCGATTTTCGTGGTCCAACCCGCGAAGTATTCAAAGTTTTCGGCGACCTGCGGCAGATCGACGTAGGATGATTCCCTCAATGGCTTGCCGTTGTCGGCAGTTTCCAGCGCCGCCAACTCTTTGCTGTGCTCTTCGATCAACTGTGCCAGCTTGTAGAGCATGCGTCCGCGATCGCGCGCGCTGATCTTCGACCACTTACCCTCAAAGGCGCGGCGGGCGGCGGCAACAGCCTTGTCGATGTCAGCCTTGTCGGCTTCCGCAACTTCCGCAAGCGTCTCGCCTGTCGCCGGATTGGGCGTGGTAAATGTTTTGCCGGATTCAGCATCGACCCATCGTCCATCGATTAGGAGCTGGTACTTGCGCGGCGTGTTTGTTTCGGCTGGTTGAACTGTTGACATTATGACTCCTCAAAATCATTTGTATGCCTCTGTGCGACCTCTGTGTTCTCTGTGCCTCTGTGGTGAACTTGGCGTCGGAACCGTTAACCACAGAGACACAGAGAACACTGAGAACTCACAGAGAAAATCAAAAATCGGTCGTGCCTGCGAGCAGTTGTCGCAAGACGTAGGGAAGAATCCCGCCGTGGCGGTAGTAGTCGATCTCAATCGGCGTATCGATGCGCAGTGTGACCGGAACTTCTTCCGTTTTGCCTGAGGTTCGATGAATAACGAGTCTCAGATCCTTTCGTGGCCTGACTCCCTCTTCCAGTCCGATCACATCAAACGTCTCCGTGCCATCAAGCCCCAACGACGCCGCATTCGTTCCTTCTTTAAATTGACAAGGCAACACGCCCATCCCAACCAGGTTGCTGCGATGGATGCGCTCGAAACTTTGCGCGATGACCGCTTTCACACCAAGAAGCTTCGTACCCTTAGCCGCCCAATCGCGGGAGCTTCCGGTCCCATACTCCTGGCCGGCAATCACCACCAGCGGCACGCCTTCGGCCTGATACTTCATCGCGGCATCGTAAATACTCATGCGCTCCCCGTCGGGCTGATTGCCGTCTGATCGATAAACAGTTACTCCGCCTTCCACGCCGGGCACCATCAAGTTTTTGATGCGCACATTCGCAAACGTGCCGCGCACCATCACCTCGTGATTGCCTCGGCGCGAACCGTAGCTGTTGAAGTCTTCGACACTGACACCCTTTGCCTGGAGATACAGGCCGGCGGGAGAATTTGGCTTGATGGCTCCAGCCGGACTGATGTGATCTGTCGTGACTGAGTCGCCAAAGATCGCGAGCGGGCGCGCATTGTAAACGTCCCGCCAGTCTTCAACCGCATTGCTGAAGTTTTCAAAGTATGGCGGCTCCTGGATGTACGTCGACTGCGGGTCCCATTGATAAACGCTTCCGGTGCTGGTCGGAATTTCGTTCCACAAAGGATTCTGCGCTTCGAAGTCGCGATAAAGTCTGCGATAAGTTTCGGGATCCATCGCGGCGCTCAGCAGAGCGTTGATCTCCTGAAGCTCCGGCCAAATCTCGCTCAGGTAAACGTCATTTCCGTCGCTGCCTTTACCCAGCGGCTCGCGCGACAAATCGACGTCCACTCGTCCGGCGATGGCAAACGCAACCACGAGCGGCGGACTCATCAGAAAATTTGCTTTGATACTTTGATGCACGCGCGCTTCAAAGTTTCGATTGCCGGAAAGAACGCTGGCCGCAATCAGATCGTGATCACTGAGGACCTGTTCGATATTCGGATCGAGTGGACCGGAATTGCCGATGCAGGTGGTGCAGCCGTAGCCCACCAGGTTAAAGCCAAGCTTGTCCAGATAGGTTTGCAGCCCGGTCTTCTCAAGATACTCGGTCACCACGCGCGAGCCCGGCGCCAGAGAGTTCTTCACCGCCGAGCGCACATCCAGCCCGCGCTCGACTGCTTTTTTTGCAAGCAAACCGGCGGCAAGCATTACGCTTGGATTTGAAGTGTTGGTGCATGATGTGATGGCAGCGATCAAGACGTCGCCATGTCCCAGATCAACTTCCGCGTGCGGAAACTCTTCCGGATCGAGCTCCACCAGGCGGTCGGGAGTGGGACGATTGTTCACCATCTCCGTTTCGGTCCAAACGCTCGTGCCCTGCGGTGTGTCGACGCCGCCCGCAGCCACTGGAACTGATTCGGGCCGCTGCTCACCACCACCCCCCAATGCGGTAGCAACGTCGATTGTGCCGATGCGCGTGAAATATCGCGCGGCGATCTCGTCGCTCGATTTCCCGTAGCCTCCCTCGCCAATCGGCTTCCGCAACAGATCGAGAAACTGGTTCTTCAAGTTTGACAGCTCGATACGATCCTGCGGTCGCTTTGGTCCGGCCACGCTCGGAGTGATCGTGGCCAGATCCAAATCAAGAACGGTGCTGTATTCACACTCTCCTTTTTTGGGAATGCCAAACATGCCCTGCGCCTGGTAGTAACTTCGCACCGCCGCTACGTGCTCGTCCGTGCGACCGGTGGCCATTAGATAGACACAAGTTTCCTCATCTACCGGGAAGAAGCCCATCGTTGCGCCGTACTCAGGGGCCATGTTGGCGATTGTGGCGCGATCAGTTACCGAAAGACTCGCAGCGCCGGCACCATGAAACTCAATAAATTTTCCCACCACCTTCGCTTTGCGCAACATCTCGGTGACGCGCAGCACCAGATCGGTGGCAGTAACGCCCTCGCGCAAGCTGCCCGTCATGCACACGCCCACAACGTCAGGCGTTAGAAAATAAACCGGCTGGCCCAGCATCGCGGCCTCGGCTTCAATACCGCCAACGCCCCAGCCCACGATTCCCAAACCATTAATCATGGTGGTATGTGAATCCGTGCCCACCAGCGTGTCGGGATAGTAAGCGCCATTGCGTTCCCAGGCGCTCTTGGCGAGATACTCGAGATTAACCTGGTGACAAATGCCGATGCCGGGTGGAATCACGCCAAAGCCGTCGAACGCCTGCGTGCCCCACTTCAGAAACTGATAGCGTGAGCTGTTGCGCTTAAACTCCATCTCCATGTTTTTGCGAAGCGCGTCTTTGGTGCTGGCGAAGTCAACCTGGATGGAATGGTCTATAACCAGATCAACCGCAACGAGCGGCTCGATGATCTCGGGGTTCTTGCGCAAACGCGCAACCGCGGAACGCATGGCCGCCAAGTCGACCAGCAACGGCACGCCGGTGAAATCCTGAAGCAGCACGCGCGCAACGACGAAAGGAACTTCTTCAGTTCGTTCTCCGTTTGGCTGCCAGTTGGCCAGCGCGCGGATGTCGTCTTCGGTGATCTTTTTCCCATCGCAGTTTCGCAGCACGGATTCCAGGACGACGCGAATGCTAACCGGGAGTTTCGAGATCGGACCGACGCCTTCTTTTTCAAGCTGTGGCAGCGAATAAAACTTGCCGGATTGACCCGGCGCGACTTCGAATGTTTGCAGGGAATTGAATGGACTTTGTGGCATAGAAACCGAGGAGATGCTTATCGTGAATCCTGCCTGTCAGAGCCACCTGCGTTAGCGGGTGGATCTTCCGCAGACAGCAACTGCCGCAGCAGGACACGCGCAGAATAGTTTGAATTTTTAGTTAACAAACTTAAGTGTAAAGTCCGCGCTGCTAATCGTCAAGGAAGGCTCTCTGCGCAGACACGATCAGACTTCGGCACGATTAGGCGGAGATGGGCCAGGGTTACTTCCTGTTGAAAGGATTGAAGAGAAAACTGCTCCACACAGTAACTTGTTTACCCGCGATTGCGACGCCGCAAACCGGAAATAACAAACAAGATTATGACGCCGCCCGTAATCAGCCACGGCCACCAGGAGCCGGTTGCCGATTCGGGAGGGGCAGGCGTTGGTGAAGATGAAGGGATGAAAGTCGAGCTCGAGGTCGGCAACGGTGTAGGCGTGTGGGCTGGAGTCGGTTTGTCACCAGGAGTTGATGTACTTTCTTGACTAGGAATCGGCGCCGAACCGGGTGACTTCAATCTCGGTGTAAGAGCATCCGGCGGAAGTGTTGCCACTGGAAATGCAGTGGCCTGAGGAACGGGCGGGTACTCTGTCGTAGATTCATCCAATGAACATGTCATGCCGAGGGCTTGATCTGTATTGAAGAGCGCCATCCCACCCAAGAGCGCAAAGGTGAATAGATATAAGGATATTTTTCGTTGCATAAGGTCCCCGACTTTCAAGGTGATTGAGATACTTTCATATATTAGCGAGAGCTTTTGTTTGTTCCACTGTCCAGAGAAAGCGAAGTTGTTACTCCTGAGGATTGGTGAAGCAGGCTCCTTGTATTCCAACCTTGTAAAGAAGTCAATGTAATAACCGCCAAGGCAGTGTAGTGAACATGCCTCAACACTGGTCGGGCAGAAACTCCGACAAGTCGCAAGCTTGTTGCTGAGGTTTCGTCTGTTTGTTATAGTGCTCTCATCCCCCGCAGTTTGCCGCCAAAGTTTCGAGGTTGAAAACTTCGCTGCCGTTGTTAACGTTGAGTCGAGATTCTTGAGCGCTCGCCACATTTGGATTGAGGAGAGTTGACATGCCAAAAAAACAGGCCGATGACTTCGAGTACTTGAGCAACAATCCCGACTACATTCCGAATCCCGAGATAGAAGAGTTTATGGAGGAAGAGATTGCGCGGTCGCCCAAAGATCCGGAGCAGCTTGCCCATCGACTGCGTAACAACACGGCGGCCTCTCCCAAAGATGCGGGCGGAGACCTCGATGCGAGCTGGGAAGACGTGAATGAGAGCGGCTCGGAAGCGGTTGGCGGCGACAATCCCACTCCCGATCAATCAATGGTCGAGGAGAACGCAAACGCCGTGGGCGTGAGTTTTGAAGACAACGAAGAGCTCGACTTCCTCGACAAGATCGAACGCCGGGATCGCGATCGGTTTGAGTTGGACGAACACTCAAAAGCCTCCGACGATATGATTTAAGGGGAAGCTCCAACGGGATACTAAATAGTTCAGGCGCTCACCTCGGATTTGCGTTATGGAAGTTTTGAGCACCAGGACCGGTTTCGATTTGCTGCAAACGCTTGGGGCATTCCGGCGTCTGACTATTATCCTCGTAGCGCTGACCAGTTTCACTCCTGTCGCCCTCGCCCAGGGAACTCCCCCTCCAGTGTCAGTCAGTTTCGATTTTCGTAACGGTGCCCTTGGCTGGCAGGCTGGTTTCGCCCGTTACCCACCCGCTACTGACAAAGATGGCTTCTACCAACTCCTGGCGGAAATTCGAAGTTTGCCGGCTGACCTTGGTGTCAACGGAACCGGCTTTTACATCCAGGGAAATAATCATTCAGACGCTTTGGTCATGTTCATGAAACGTCGTCTCAGCGCTGAAGATGGCGTAGTGGGTGGACAAACGTATCAGGTTAATTTCACCATTGTTTTCGCCTCGCAAGTTCCTACCGGATGTTTCGGAGCTGGAGGTAGCCCGGGTGACAGTGTGAACCTCAGAGCTGGAGCTTCTTCTGCCGAACCCCTTGCATTGCTGGGAATCTTTCGGCCTGCTCGTGATCTGGGAATGAATGTCGATATCGGAGGAGGAAGCGGGCCAAGTAAAAATGGACTCGCGGCTTCGTTTGCCGGAACCATAGCCAACGGGCAGCCCTGCGACTCGAGCCCACATCCGTGGGTTTCCATTCAGCGAAGTCATCAACACGCAACCCTGGTCAATGCCAACTCAAAAGGAGAGATCTGGCTCCTGGCTGGTACTGATTCCGGTTATGAAGGATTAACGCAACTCTACTACCAACGGATAGATGTAACTCTAACACCCGTTAGCCAGCCACCGCCGCCGGTCCTGCTAACGGATCAAGATACCGGAAGAGCGGCGGCCGCCGATTCCGTAACCCTGATGCGTGAACCTTTTTCCGTGACGTCGTCGCAGAATTTTTTCAGTTTCGATCAGCACACACGGCTCACTCTTTTTGCTTACAATCTGGAATTGAAGAATGGCGAAGACCTCTCAGTCATCACGGCTCAAGCTGAAGATTCGCAGCATAGACTCTACCCACTGCCCGTGGAAGCTATTCGAGAAGTTCCGGATTTTGGCTGGATAACGGGAGTGACGGTCAAACTTCCCGACGAGCTTCAGGGTATTGGGGACGTGTCAGTGAAGATTGGCTTGCGGGGCGTAGTTAGTAACCCGGCGTTGGTCTCGATTAAGTAATCGGAAGCGGCCGACTGAACTCTGAAAGACTCAAACGCCAGCGGCCCGCTTCTACTGGGACCGCGGGCGTCTCGCCCGCATCAAGCCACAAGTTCACTCACGTTATGGGAATTTAGCAACTCGACAAAGTGGCGTTCAACGAAAGCGGGCGAGACGCCCGCGGTCCCAGTAAGAACGGAGCCAGCGGCTAAGATCCGACAAAGAATTATCCAGCTCCGCTTATTGTTGACGTATGACGTATTTGGATCGAGGCTCCAGCGTCACACTCTTCACCACGATATTTTCCGCCGGCCGCTCAGTTTCCTCTTCAACCGGAGCACGCATGATAATCTCGGCGTTCGTTAGCCCCGCGATCACTCGCCCAAAGACCGTGTAGTCTTCATCAAATTGCGGCTCGCGTTGTAGCGTGATGAAGAATTGGCAATTCGCTGTATCGCGCGCCTGCGCCTCACTCACCGCAGCGTTGCCGGCAAATTCCGGCGACGCTCCTCTCCTGGCGGCACCGACCGTCCCGCGCTCAAAGGGAAGGTCGCTGAACTCGCCCGGCACGTTTCCGTACGGCGAATCTCCGCTACCGTCGTTTGCGGGATCGTTGTCCTTCGAGAGTGGATCGCCGCCTTGTATCAAACCGGATTCGGCATTGATCCGATGAAAGGCTGTGCCGTTGTAAAATCCTTCGCCGATCAGTTTCTTAAAACGCTCAACCATCTTTGGCGCAACGTTCGGATAGAGTTCGATGACGATCTTGCCGTAATCCGCTGTTTCGATAACTGCGACCTGTTCGTCGGGCTGCGGCGTCATCCCTCGCTTCACATCGCTTCTGACATCTTCGCCGCCATCGAAATCTTTTACAGCGGTGGTCGTTTTTTTACATCCCGATAGCACGAAGGCAGACAGTAGTCCCAAACATAACAACAGAACCGGACAGCTGCGTTTTCCTAAGCGGTTAACCGTAGCGATCGACAAACTTAGTCCTCCAGATCAAAACTGTTTGCGACTATCGAGCAGGATCGTAACCGGCCCGTCGTTAACCAACTCCACCTGCATCAAGCTGCGAAAGCTGCCGCTGGCAACTTCGACTGACAGCTTACGCATCGTCGCGATGAACGATTCATAGAGCGGCTTGGCTACTTCCGGCGCCGCTGCGTCGATCCAGGATGGTCGCAGTCCGCGTCGCACGTCGCCGTAAAGAGTGAACTGCGAAATCACCAGCACACCACCGCCGATCTCTTGCACCGAACGATTCATCTTGCCGGCTTCGTCATCAAAGATGCGCAGGGCCACAGTTTTCGCCGCCAGGTAGCTCACATCAGATTCTGAGTCGTCGCGCGCAACGCCCAGCAAAACGACGAGACCTTTTTCGATCTCGCCGGCAGTCTCACCTTCCACGGTGACTTTTGCGCGCGTTACGCGCTGCACCACAGCTCGCATTCACTAACTCATTGACTATTGTTTGGGATCAGATCAGCCGTGAATATCTCACCGCGCGACGTGCGCCCTTGGCTTTGTGTTTCACTGCAAGCCGCGCCTCAGCTTTGCGATCTCCTCTGGCAAAGAAGGACGAATTCTCCTGCGTGCGAGGATCGTAAAAGCCTATATAGCCGCCAGGGTTTACGCCGAACGACTGAAGCGTTTTGCCTTTATAGCTGCGGCCGAGGAAATCGTTTCGGCCTCCCTTCTCGTCGCTGGAAGTGAAGTAGAGCGGCAACAGAAAGTTTGAAACCATGACGCCATCTACTTCGTAGCTTTCGGCCTGCACTGCGTCACACATCTCATACCAGTGAAAAACATTTCGGCGCCGGTTACCAGGATCTGGGCCAACTACCAGCAGGTTTGCCTCCGGATCGCCATTCAGTTCGAGCGCTTCATGAGAGAGCGTTACGCTCCAGGGTTCTTTGAGCTCCTGTGACAAATCCATAAAGACGAAGCCGAACGGGATACCACGGTCGTTTTTGTCGTGATAGCCAAGCGCGTCATCAACGTCGACCTGGTCCCAGACGTAAAGCACCGCGTCTCCGCGCATGTCCGCGAGGCTATGCTTAGTGGGCTTCGTTTCGCTGCGTCCCTCGAGCCTTAGTGCCGCGCCCAGGCTCCAGTAGGGCTCGAAGTCGTGCGCAATTTGACGATTGATTGCCCTGATTGCAACCTGCAATTCTTCGTCGGTTAGTTTGCCGTTTGTGTGATTAATAACTGAGATAGTCATTGTGAGGTCACTCCTTCACGTTCAGTTGGGGTCGAGCACACTCAGAATAGTCACTTAATCTTAGTCTGACAAGAAAAACGGCGCATTGGTCCGCTACTTTTTCGGCGGCTTACTCGGTCTGATTTCGACACGGCTCGGCAGCGCGCGGTCGTCATGATGAAGCAGATCGATTACTACTCTGGCGATATTGGAAGGTTGTAGTTGCCAGGAGTTCTTGTCGCTTGGCGCGTCGCCGCCAAATTCCGTGTTTACCGAGCCGGGCATGATGTAACTCACTTTGATCCCGTCATGCCTGACTTCCTGCATCAGCGCCTCGCTAAAGCCGTTGAGGCCAAACTTTGAGGCGTTATAAGCAGCCATGCGCGGATGCGGGTTGGCGCCGGCGAGTGAAGAAATGTTGATGATGTAACCGCCGCCGCGCTGCTTCATTAGTGGGACAGCTTCGTGGCAACAATAGAAGACGCCGAAGACGTTGGTCTCCAGCACCGCGCGAAAATCGTCGGGCGACATTTCCTCGACGGTGGCAAAGATCCCGATGCCGGCATTGTTTACCAGAATGTCGACGCCGCCGAGTTCCACCACCGTCAGTTCGAATAGGGCTTTTACCTGGGCCTGGTTACGAACGTCGCAGACTATGCCGGTGGCGCCGCCCTTCCCCAGAGCTCTTAACTCTTCAACCGTTTCATCGATTTCGCTGCGACTGCGGGCGCTGACGCAAACGTTGATGCCCTCTCGCACCAAAGCTTCAGCGATGCCGCGGCCGATACCTTTCGTACCGCCGGTGACGATCGCCACTTTGCCGTTAAGATCCATGATCAAATTCATTTGCAGGGGCAGGGCTCGTCCCTGCCCTTGTTTTCGGTTCATTGAAGACGGGCAGCGACAAGCCCTGCCCCTACAAGCCCAGCTTCGCCTTCAACCGTTCATTCACAACTTTCGGATTCGCTTTGCCTTTCGACGCTTTCATTACCTGCCCAACAAAGAAGCCGAATAAGCCCTCTTTGCCTTCGCGGTAACTCCGGACCTGCTGCTGATTAGCTGACAACACTTCATCGATCAGCGCATCGATCTCGGCCGTGTCGCTGAGTTGGACCAAACCCTGCTCCGCCACGATCGCCGCGGCGCTATTGCCTGACTTGAACATCTCAACCAGCACATCCTTACCTTGTTTTCCGCTTATCTTCCCCTCGTTAATTAAGCGCACCAGGGCTCCCAGTTCCTCCGCCGGCACGGGAGACTCCGCGGCAGGCACGCCCGCGGCTTCCAGCTCGCGCAAAAGTTCCGACCGGATCCAATTTGCCGCCGCGCGCGGATCGCCCGCAGCTCCGGCTGCCTTCTCGTAGTAGTCGGCCAGCGAAAGTTCCGACGTCAGTTGCGAAGCATCGCTAAACGAAAGTCCATACTGCTCCATGAACCGTCGACGCCTGGCCTCAGGCAGTTCCGGCAATTCGGCGCGTACTCGTTCGACAAACTCATCTGCAACTAACAAGGGAGGGAGATCAGGTTCGGGAAAATAGCGATAGTCGTGCGCTTCTTCTTTGGACCGCATCACGCGTGTTTCGCCCGCGCGCTCATCCCAGAGCCGCGTCTCCTGTTGCAGTCGGCCGCCAGACTCAAGCACGTCGATCTGCCGTTTGATTTCAAACTCGATCGCGCGCTGCATGAAGCGCACGGAGTTAAGATTTTTCAATTCTACTTTGGTGCCAAACTTTTCATCCCCAACTCGCCGCACTGAGACATTCGCTTCACAACGAAGGTTTCCCTTCTCCATGTCGGCCTCGGAAGCTCCCACCCATTGCAGCGCCCGCCGAACGTGGTTGACGTAGTCATAAGCCTCCCACGACGAACGAAAGTCGGGTTCGGTAACAATCTCGGCGAGCGGCGTGCCGGCGCGATTGAGATCGATGTAGGAATAACGATCAACGTCCGGCAGTCCTTCGTGCACGTTTTTCCCGGCGTCTTCCTCGAGATGCAATCGCGTGATCGCTATCTTCATGGCCCGCCACTCGACGGGATGCCCAGCGTCGTCGCGCTCGGCGGTCATGATCTCCAGCTCGCCGTTTGCGGAAAACGGTTTATCGTATTGGGAGATTTGGTAGCCCTTGGGCAGATCGGGATAGAAATAATTCTTGCGCGAAAAAATCGAGCGATTGTTTATGCGCAGGCCGAGAGCGAGCGCAGCGCGGGCGCCGAGTTCGATGACGCGGCGATTGAGCACAGGCAACGCCCCCGGCAAACCTAAACAAACTGGGCAGGTGTTGGCATTGGGCTCGTCGCCAAAGCGCGTCGAGCAGCCGCAGAAGATTTTTGATTCAGTGCTCAGTTGAGCGTGAATCTCGAGTCCGATAATTGTTTCCCAGGCGTTCATAGTTATTTCTGAGATCTCAAATTTCAGATCTCAGATCTCAAAGTCGCTCACGGCCGGAGCCATCCCGGCGGCGCCCCGGCGCGGCGCGCTTCTTCTTCGAGTTCTCGCCAGCGAGCATTAAGTCCCGCGCGGGCCGCTGCCAAGTCGTTGAAACGGGTAACTAGCGCGCTACGCTCGTAGGAAAAATCGTAGTTTGGAATTGTCGATCCAAACACCGCGACATTCGGAAAAACCGGAAAGGGACTGCCGATTCCGAACGGGCGCGCGTGGGGAAAAGTTCCCGGATTGATGAGCACTTGTCCTCGCGCAGCGCCGCCTCCGAAGGGAACACGACCACTAATCTGCGGACGCGCGTCCGGCGCAACAAATACGTTTGGCCGGCGCGCTGGGAAAGAATGCCCCGCGCCAAAATTCCCGAATGACCTTCCGGAGGTTCCAAACGAGATAAACGGAACGACACTGCTGACAATGGTAAACGATCCACTCGCCCATCCGCGTGATAACGGATACGGTCCCTCATCAAGCCGCGCGCGAACGTAAGCGATTTCAGCATCCAGCGCCGCCATTTCGGTTCTCAAAGTCTCGGCTCGTCCGCGCCAGTAGTCTTCAGTCTCTTTTTCAGCAACACGCTGCTGTTCCAACTCCGCGCTTATTGCTTCAGCTTCAGCAGCGGCTTGCCGGCGTGTCTCTGCAACCGACGGCAGCCCAAGTTGCTTTCGTCTGCTCTCATAAGCCGATTCACTTTCAAGTCGTCGCCACATCGACGACTCCAGATCACGATTCGTGATCGTGCGCGTTGCGGGCGCGGCCTGGTGGTCCCTGCCGCGATTCTGATCTGGGCGAGATGATTCCAGCGGCGCCAGTTGCGCGCGCCGGAGCAAGCTTCCAGGCTTTTCATTATTCGCCTTCTCGGTTGCTGGAATATCGATCGCCGACACCTGAAGAGTAACCTGAACTCCCGGACCGACCTGGTAAGTTAAAGTGGATGCTGTTACGACGAACTTGGAGGGAATCTCGATACGCCGTCCACCTCGCATGACGACGGTGTACGCGTTTGCAGCGACGGCTAAGATAAACATGAATACGAAAACAGAAACAATCCGCTTGATGGCGCGCGTTGACCTAAAGACTCCGTTCATAGCATTCACTTCCTAAGTTTTTTCAACCATTGTCTTGTCTGCGGGGATTGCGCCGCAAGTATAACATCCGCGGAAAAGTTAATCCGAAATCATGTCAGGTCTTAAAATTGAACTCTCTAATCTAGAGTCTTCAGCGCCAAAGGCGCGAAATGGAAAAGCCTGGGGCATCGCCCCAGGAAGGCACGAGCCTTGGTAACAGCGCTGAAAGCGCGGAATATTACCAGTAGGAAAGGTCCTTTGGTGAGTCAATAAGGTTGACGATTACATCTCATCTCGCGCTTTCAGCGCTTTGAAGTTTGACCCGATCTGTCCCTGGGGCGCTGCCCCAGGCTTTTCCATTTCGCGCCGTTGGCGCTTAGTTGAACATCTAGCTTCAAACCAGTACCTATGACCTTTGTCGCAAAAAACCTTTGCAAACGGCTGACAGTTTGATATACATCGCCTTCATTCAGACGTTAACTTCGCTTATTAATGCGGGCGCGTATTTGCTGGCCGCGGCCGCGTGGTTGTCAACGCTTCATAGAGGAGATTAAGCACAAATCATGGCAAAGACTGTTTGCAAGATCCTGGGCGTCGTTTTTCTTCTTGTGGGAATTTGTGGGTTCCTTTCGCCGCATTTGCTGGGTGCTCATTTGACACCACCGCACAATATTGTTCACCTCGTCTCCGGCGCGCTCGCTCTCTATTTTGGCTTTGGCGGATCGTTGTCAGGAGCAAAAGGTTTCTGTCTCATTTTCGGCATTGTCTATCTGGCGCTGGGGTTCCTGGGGCTGTTTGTCCTCGGCGATCCGGCCATGGACAGAATGTGGCACGTAGGTCCGCTCGAACTTGGCAAGGTGGACCACCTTATCCACATTTTGCTCGGCGTTATTTTCCTGGGCGGCGGTCTGTTGACGAAGAACCCGTAACTTGTACGCGAAAATTGACTGCGCCTAAAAGTTTCAGGTTGCAGGGATGAGCTCGATAAGTAGCGCAATTGCGCCCAAGAGCTTTGAAACCTTGCAACCTGAATTTATTTTCGGAAGTCCTAACGACACGATCAGAACTTCAACCTAACACCGCCCCGTCCCACGATCCTCGGCGCCAGAAACCCATTCTCGTAATAGCGTTGATTGAAAATATTATCTGCGCCCACAAACAGCACCATGGTCGTTCGTTCGGACATTTGTTTCTCATAGCTGCCAAACAAATCAGCTTTCGTGTAACCGCTAAAAGTCAGCTCCGCGGTCCGAAAGGGGAAATCATTTTCAAAGATCGGAGCAATGTACGAACCGGTCCGGTTGAGATCGAAGTTAACGGCAAACGATCGATAACGCTGATTCAAGTTGAACCCAAACGCGTGCCTTGGAGTTACATACTCCGGGAGTAAACCTCCGAACGGAGCGGAGCGGTCGCTGTTGGTAAACGTGTAGGAGGCCCTAATCTCGGTGCCTCTTGCCGGAGTCGCTTCTAAAAAAGTCTCCAGCCCTCGCGCCAGCCCGCCCCGCTGATTGGCGTAACCGCTGAAACGGCCCAATCCCAGCGGATCCGGTGACAATCCGGTAAATACAATTGACCTTTGCAGGTGAGTGTAAAAGTAGGTCGCACCGAAACGCACCCGCTCTCCAGCCAGCCGCTGGTCCAAACCACCGTCAACACTGATCGACTGCTCGGCCTTCAATGTTGGATCTCCAAACCGTCTGATGAACATGCCAAAGATGCCAAAGCCAAACCTTTCAAACAGCGAGGGCGCGCGAAATCCGTTTCCAACGTGCGCACGAATTTTTGTTTTCGTCGAACGAAACAAATAGGAGATCGAACCATCGCCCGTGATCGCGGACCTCGTATTTACTGCCTGCAAAAATCCCGGACGGTCGGCGGCGCGGAGACGGAAGAATTGTCCGCGCACTCCGAAAGAGAGCTGTAGCCGGTCGTCCAGGAACGAAAGCTGATCCTGGCCAAACACCGCAAATGTTCGTTGCTTGTCAGCCGGATCAAGCGGTAGCCCAAACCCCTGCACGGCCGACTCGCGTTCAATCTCAAATCCGGCAGTAACCAGGTTTGCGCTGCCGATGAGGGCGTTGAGGCGCACATCCAGCGTGTCTGTCGTTCCCTTGTTGAGACTCAGGAATTCAAAATCGCCGAAGGGGTAAAACGAAGCAAACTTTGGATCGATCCGTGGTCCGTTGTAATTCCGACGATTGCTGGCCGTCCTTTGATAAGCAACGGAATAGGAGAGGCTCTCGTTGAGTTGCTGCGTTAGGCGCACCGACCCGACGAGCAGACGATTGCGACGTCCCTGATCGGGATTGTTGAAGTCCGGCTTGAAATTGACGCCTGCGATCGCGCGCGGAAATTGGCTACCGGCGCCAAACGCCCCTGGTAGAGCAAAGGGCGAATCGTTTAAGCGCGCATTTGAAAAAGTGCCGTACACGGTTCCGGCTATGGTCACCGAAGAATTGGGATTGAATTGAAACCTGCCGGCGCCTACTGTGTTTCCATACTCGTCCTCGCCGTCAACGCCGTGACGAACGTCGAGTCGACTTAAGCCAAGACTAAAACCAGCGCGCCGGCCGCCGGCGGAAACTTTGACGCCCTCGCGAAACGTCGCTAACCCACCAGCCTCGCCGCCAAGCTCAAAATGCCAGCCGGCAGTGGACGTTTCCGGAACCAAATTCAACACTCCACCGATCGCACTGGTGCCGTAGATCGACGAACCTGCGCCACGCAAAATCTCAACGCGATCCATCGCCACTGGCGCGAGGTCGGTAATCAACGAGGCAGCCGAACCATTAATATCGGCGGCGTCGCGAACGCGCAGTCCATCAAGCAATACCGCTGTGTCGAACGTGCGCTGGCCACGGAGGCGTATGGTCGTCAGCGCTCCCGGTGAACCTTGTTGTTGCACACGGACACCCGGCGTCCCACGTAAAGCTTCCGGCAGGTTCAACTCCTGCTTCGATTCGATCTGAGGCGCATCGAGAATTGAAATTACTTTGGAAACTTCATCCTCGCGTTGGAACGTGCCTGTAGCTGTTACCACGACGCTCTCGTTGATGGCAGCGATCTTCAGATGTAAATCGACGCTCTCGATCTTGCCTTTCTCCAAACGAATCTCGGGCGAAGTGATGTCCGCAAAGCCGCGAGCCTTGACTTCGATCAAATAATCTCCCGTCTTCAGATCATTGAATTCAAACTTTCCTTCCCGATCTGTCCTGGTGGAAGCCTGGCTGCCCGCGCGAGAGCGTAGACGCACCTCCGCGCCCGGGACTTTTGCTCCCAGCTCATCGCTTATTGTCCCCTGAAGCGAAGCCCCATCCTGCGCAAATGCGCTCGCGGCGAAAAAGAAGAGTACCAAAACCTGTCTCCCAACAGCCGCGACCCCTTTTGTCCACCGTGCCCTTTCATTAATAAATATTTCTCTTTTCATCTTAGCTTCTCCTGCCCGACGCAGTGCGAGCTGAAACTGACGCGGCTGAGAGGTTTCCTGACTCGCGGCTATGATTCTCTAATGAGAATCGCCTTTGCTCTTCGCCTTCCCAGATAGCTTTGCTCCATCCAGTGGCTTACGAAAAGCATTGTGACCGCTTACAGTTGCGCGGGCAGCGGCGGCATTTCACCGCCTTCCCTCAACAGCCGTTCATGGTTAACAGATTACCGGAGCGCTTCGTGCACCGGCGTGATTCGAGGCACACCCGTTACCGGATGCGCGTCAACTAAAACTCTTACGGCAAACACTTCCTTGAGCAGTTGCGGCGTCAGGACCTCCTCCGGCCGGCCAAACGCCACGCTCTTTCCGTCCTTCATTAGTAAGACCTGATGCGCAAACTCCGCGGCGAGATTAATATCGTGGGTAACGACGAGAGCCGCAGTGCCGCGACTGTCGCAGCGATTTCTTACCAACGCCAAAATCGTGGCTTGATGTGCCAGGTCGAGGTTCGCCGTCGGCTCGTCGAGCAATAACACGCCGGCCTCAGTCGCCAGCGCGCGCGCCAGCACCGCTCGTTGGCGTTCGCCGCCGGATAATTCATTCATCAGACGACCGCTGAGTTCTTCTAATTGCGTTTCGCGTAAGACTTCGCGCGCAACTTCTACGTCGTGTGAAGTTTCCCAACCCCACCCTGCCGTACTGGCCCAGGCGTAACGTCCGCCCAGGACAAATTCAAACACCGTCACCGGAAAGCGCAGGTCGGCTTCCTGAGCGACCACGGCGATGCGCTTGGCGACCGCGCGGCGCGAATAAGCATCGAGCGCGCGGCCATCAAGAAGGATGTCTCCGGAAGCAGGTCGGAGCGCGCCGTTTAGAGTGCGCAGCATCGTTGACTTGCCCGCGCCGTTTGGTCCAATGATCGCGGTCACTCGCTCGGGCGCAAGCGTAAGCGAAACATTCGACACGGCTAGCCGCGAACCGTATTTGACTGTGATGTTGTGTGCTTCGAGCATTTGTATCGATGTCCGATAAGCTTTAGCTTGTCGCGGCCTGGAACGAACCTTAACCGTTTAGACAGCGGACTTGTCCGCCGTCGTCGTGGGACAAGTCCCAACTCTAAACGGAACTACAAACTGACTGCCTTAGCGTCGGCGCAGCAAATAAACAAACAGCGGCGCGCCGATAAGCGCGGTGATCGCGCCAACCGGCAGCTCGCGCGGCGCGATGACAGTACGCGCGATTGTGTCTGCGACGACTACGAACATCGCGCCACAGATCGCCGCTGCCGGCAACGTAATTCGATTGTCACTTCCGAGCGAGAGACGAACCAGATGCGGCACCACGAGACCGACGTAACCCACCGAACCACTCGACGCTACCGAACTGCCGACGAGCAAGCTGGCCACAATGAAAACTACCAATCTCACGCGCGCAACCTCGACGCCGAGATCGAATGCGTCACGTTCGCCGAGCATCAGCAGGTTCAACGAACGCGCGTGGGCCGCCAGCACAATTGTGCCCGCGACCGCAATGAAGAGGGCGAGCCAAAGTAATTTCGTTGTCGATCCGGACAAGTCGCCGAGTAGCCAGAAGGTAAACGATCTGATGCGCGTCGCATCCATCAGCGTCGTTACAAAAACGATCGCGGACGAAAGGAAAGTTGTAACGATCACGCCGGACAGGATCAGGCGTTCAGGAGTTGCGCCGGTACGTCCCTGGGCCAACCGGTAAACCACCAAGGTTGCAATCAACGCTCCCGAGAAAGCCATCAGCGGGCGGCTCCATTCGTGCGCACCCAGGAAAACCAGGGCGATCATCGTTCCCACCGCGGCGCCGTTTGAAATTCCCAATAGATATGGCTCAGCCAGCGGATTTCGCAGCAGCGACTGATAACTGGCGCCGGCGACCGCAAGTGATCCGCCAACCGCCGCGCCAAGCAGTATTCGCGGCAGGCGAATGTCAAAAAGAATCGCATGCTGATCGGCGGTGAGGCCGCAGGAAGACTTGCCAAAAGTAAGTAGCGCACAGAGAGACGCTGGCGCGGGAAGTTTTTCGCTGCCTAGCAGTGACATCAGAACAATGACCAGCAAGAGCGTGAGGAGAAGCAAAACGCAAACAATAAACGTCCTGCTCAAAGTTACGCGCGATTCGTCAATGCCATGGAATGCGCGTTCGTTTCCGGTCGCTTCGTTTAGATCCATTATCATTTCGTAAAAACTTCCGGATGCAGCGCGCGAGCCAGCTCCTCGAGTCCGTCGACTGATCTCGGGCCTGGCCGCGAAAGATGATCGTCGTTGATTTTGTAGACGCGGCCATTGGCGACTGCGGGCGATCCCCGGAGCGCACTTGCCACATTCGAGTTTGCGTTTCCCATCGAGCCGCCGGTCGGCAGCACTATCGCTTCAGGCTTGGCTGCCAGGGCCGACTCAGCGCTGTACTTGGGCCAGGCGCCAGGCACGTCGGCGGTCACCGAAATCCCGCCGGCGCGTCTGATCAAATCGGTGATGAAGGCATCGCGTCCAATTGTATAAAGCGGTTCGTCCGAGACCTGGTAGAAGACCCTGACCGGCGGGCGCAACTTAACTTTTTCCTCAACCGCGGCCACCCTGGCCCGCAGTTGGCGCAAGAGTTCAGCCGCTTGTGAGCGTCGCTTGAGCAGGTCGGCTATTCGTTCGATTGAACGAAACACGCCTTCCAGGTCGTGCGAGTCAGTAACGTAAACGGCAATTTGATGCGCTGCTAATTCATTGGTGAACGCTTCCAATTGTGAAGCTGTGGAAACGAAAACAACCTGCGGCCGCAACGCGATTATTCTCTCGATACTGGGCTTGAGCGTGTCTCCAACTGCTTCGACCCGCTGCGCTTCAGGAGGATAGTTGCAATACGTAGTTCTGCCAACGAGGCCATCTCCAGCCCCGATTGCGTAGACGATCTCGGTCAGACTTGGCGCTAGGGAAACGAATCTGGTTACGGTCTCGGGAACAGTGATGGTTCTGCCGGCCTCGTCAGTGAGTTGACGAAGGTTGACTGCGTTGTCGATCTTGTCGTTGGGCCTGGAACAGGCGGCGAGTAGTAAACCAAGACACAGAGCCGTGGCGAAAGCTCGCCGGCATGTCTTGAAGATCCCGATTTGTGGTATGTGTAGTTTTAGCAAAAAATCCCGCCGAACTCTGAGCCTGCGGCGAAAGGAACAGGCGGTCGGCGGGACTAAAACGATTGGGAAACCCGTGCGGCCTGAACGCCTTTCCGCGAGCGTTCAAAAGCTGCAAAGCTTCGTGGGCAGGTCTCCTGGCTTCAAGAACTGCTGCGTTTATTCTTCAGAGGCAGCAATCTCATCACAGTGGCGCGACCGCGCGGGAATCTCACCCGCTTCCCTATTCTCCCCATCCCTGGGGCACCCCGATGCTTTCAGTTACAAAGAACAATTGTTAATCGAGGCGGACGTTATCACGCGTCGCGGGCAGTGTCAAATTCGACCTCCGCAGTCCGGCAGTTTAGAGTACAAACTTTAGTTTGCGTCCCGAATCAGCAGCCTAAAGGCTGTACTCTGAACTCGCTTTGCTTCGCCAACCAGCCTCCAGTAAGATTCATTGGATTTCAACTCGGACCGAACCAGCTACAACCAATGATCAAAACCATCGAATGGACAGACGAAGGCATCCGCATGCTGGACCAACGCCTGCTGCCGTCGGAAGAAAAATACCTCATGCTGCGGTCGTACGAAGAAGTCGCCGAAGCCATCAAGAAAATGGTCGTGCGCGGTGCGCCGGCCATCGGCGTCTCTGCCGCCATGGGACTCGCGCTCGGAGCCAGCCAGTCAGTGGGCACTTCGGTTGCCGACCTTGAGGACGACTTCGACTATATGTGCCGGGTGATGTCTGAGACGCGACCGACGGCGGTTAATTTGTTCTGGGCCATCGAGCGAATGCGCGAGGCGCTGCGACGCGAGAAGAGCGCTACTGAAGATCTGGACGAGATCAAAGCGGGCCTGGTTGAAGAGGCGCTAAACATTTTTCGTGAAGACATCGAGGCTAACCGCGCGTTGGGTCGCTTTGGAGCGGAACTGCTTGCGGATGGAGACACAGTGCTCACACACTGCAACGCGGGCGCGCTCGCAACGGCTGGCGACTACGGAACAGCGCTGGGCGTGATTCGCGGGGCGATTGACGCCGGAAAACGTATTGCGGTGATTGCCGACGAGACGAGGCCGTTTCTGCAAGGACTCAGGCTAACAGCCTGGGAACTAGCAAAAGACAATATTCCCGTCACGGTGATCACCGATAACATGGCGGGACACGTTATGAAAAGCGGCAAGGTAAACGCGGTCGTGGTGGGCGCCGATCGAATCGCGGCAAACGGCGACACCGCAAATAAGATCGGCACTTACATGGTTGCCGTGCTCGCTAAAAAGCACAATATTCCATTTTACGTTGCGGCTCCGATTTCGACGCTCGATCTCTCCTTGCAGTCCGGCGATGAGATTCCAATCGAAGAGCGTGACTGGAAAGAAGTGACGCACATAAAAGAGCATCAACTCGCGCCGGATGGAGTGGGCGTGCAGAATCCGGCGTTTGATGTAACGCCCAACGATCTAATCGCCGCGATCATTACTGATAAAGGTGTTGCGCGAGCGCCTTATGTCACGAGTTTGCGCGGATTGGTGGGGACTAATGCCGTTGGATCGAATGGTTGAGTGCTTAGGGTTCTTCAGTCTGTGACGGATTTACTTTCCGGCGAAGCGGCTTTGCTTCCACCAGTCAATCGTAAGCTCGAGTCCTGTTCTCAAATCTACTCGCGGTTCGAATCCCAACAAGTCGCGGGCGCGCGCGATGTCGGCCAGGCTGTGTTTCACATCGCCTGCTCGAGCGGCTTCGTAATCCGCAACCACGCCAGCCTTGCCCGTTAAGCTTTTCAACTCAGTCAAAAGTTGATTCAAGGAAATTCGTTCACCGTTGGCGATGTTTATGACCTGACCGACGGCCCGCGGGCTTTCCGCCGCTTTAAGGTTAGCGTCGACAACGTTATCGATGTAAGTGAAGTCGCGCGACTGTTCACCGTCGCCGTAGATTACCGGCCGCTCTCCGCCGAGCAGGGCGCTAATAAAACGTGAGATCACGCCAGAGTACTGGGAGCTGGGATCCTGTCGCGGACCGAAGACGTTGAAGTACCTTAGGGAGACCGTTTCCAAGCCATAGACGCGCGTGAAGACCTGACAGTAGTGTTCGCCCACAAGCTTTGCCACCGCGTATGGGGAGAGCGGTTCCGGCAGCATGGTTTCCACTTTTGGCAGCGTCGGCTGATCGCCGTAGGCTGAGCTGGAAGCTGCATAGACTACCCGCCGCACTTTGTTGTCGCGCGCCGCCAGGAGCAGAGAGAAAGTTGAGTCAACGCTGGCGATGTGAGTCTGTCGAGGCTCCTCAATTGAACGCGGCACAGACGGAATTGCCGCTTCATGGAAAACCAATTCGACATCTTCGATAGCCTTGCGCAGCGACTTTTCATCGGCGAGGCTGCCGTGAATGAAGTCCACATCGCCCTTAATCTCTTCGAGATTTTCGCGATAGCCGGTTGACAGGTCGTCGATGATCCGCAACCTGGCGCCGGCGGAGGCAAGCGCCGAGGCAATGTGGGAACCAATAAAACCGGCTCCTCCGGTGACAAGAGCGATTCCTGTTAAAGGCATAAGATAAGGGACGGTGTCAGTTGGTCAGCAGAGATAAGCGTTGCATGCCAGCCGGGAACCGATTCGTTATCGGCCCACGCCAACGTATTCAAAACCCAGTTCTCGCATATCCTCGGGCTCGTAAATGTTTCGCAAGTCGGCAATTCTCGGCGCTCTCATCAGGTCGTGGATTCGACGCATATCAAGCGCGCGAAACTGATTCCATTCCGTAACGAAGACGAGCGCATCGGCATCCGTGACCGCTTCGTATTCGTCAGCCGCATATTTGACATCGGGAAGGACCAAGGCCGCTTCTTTCATCGCGACCGGATCATAAGCCCGCACCGTTGCGCCGCGTTGTAGTAGCTCGGTAATGATATCAATCGCCGGAGCTTCGCGCATGTCGTTTGTTTCCGGCTTGAACGCGAGCCCCAGAATCGCGATGGTCTTGTCTTCAAGATCGCCAACCAGCTTTGCGATCTTCGGGACCATCGCCTGCCGCTGGCGGCGGTTCACTTCAATCACAGCGTCAACGATCATTGACTCACGACCAAACTCGCGCGCGACTGAAGAAAGCGCCTGCGTGTCTTTCGGAAAGCACGACCCGCCGAACCCGGGCCCGGGATGGAGGAACTTACTGCCGATGCGACGATCCATGCCGATGGCCCTGGCCACGTCGTGTACATCACAACCGATACTCTCGCAGAGGTTTGCGATCTCGTTAATGAAAGATATCTTCGTGGCGAGAAATGCATTGGCCGCATACTTCGTCAACTCCGCTGCTTCCAGGGAAGTCAGTACGAAGGGTGCCTCGATCAAGTAGAGCGGCCGATACAGGTCGCGCATGATGGCGATTGCTTCTTCATCACGACTGCCGAGCACCACTCGATCAGGGCGCATGAAATCATTAATCGCCGCGCCTTCTCGTAAGAATTCGGGATTAGACACAATGCCGAAATTCAACCGAGACTTCTGCTGTTCGCGTATTAATTTGCGGATATGCTCACCCGTGCCGATAGGCACCGTGGATTTGGTTACGATGACCTTGTAACCGTTCATGTGTTCCGCAACGGAGCGGGCGGCAGCTTCCACGAAACTGAGATCCGGTGAACCATCGCTTTTTGGCGGCGTGCCTACGGCTAGAAAAATTACCAGCGCCTGCTCAACCGCCTGCTTGAGATCCGTCGTGAATCGCAGGCGCCCCGATTGCATGTTTTTCGTAACCAATTGCTCGAGCCCCGGTTCATAAATCGCCATCTCTCCGGCGGAGAGGCGGGCGATTTTGTCCGAATCTATGTCAACGCACGTAACGTCAACGCCAAACTCGGCAAAGCACGCGCCCGTAACCAGACCGACGTAACCAGTGCCAATTACCGCGATATGCATTAAGGGTTACCTTCAGGGAATCAAGGTAGGAATAACTCGGCAACGCAAAACCTTGCGGGTCAAACACGACATGCCGTCGCGTGACCCGCAAGGTTTTGCATATCTGACCGCGGCGCTCAAAGCGGCGCTGCAGTATTTGTTTGAACGCAGCAATCGATGACTTACTTCGACGGGCTGATTACGATTGCAGTGCCACCGAAGTTAAGGTCGTTGTTGTGCATCGCTGCATACAAGATTCCAGCGACAGCGCCAGCGCCCAGCAGCAATAGCGCAGCCAACTCACCACCGCTCATCTTGTCGTCGTCGTCCCCTGGATCATTCTTGGGGTTCGGCGTTCCGGCAGTGGCACTTTCGCCTGCGGCAACCTGCTTCACAGTACTTCCAAGGCGCAACTGCGCCACGCCGGAATGAGTTGTTAAGGAGGTGACTCCCTTGAGCACATTCACCGTAAACGAAGTTGCCTGGCTTCCATCTACCACAACCACGCCATCTTTGGTGGTGAAGCTGACGGAAGTTCCGGCGACAGTCGAGACGTGAGCGGTACCACTATCAAGCAATCCCATGATGCTCTTTTCTGTGAAGCTCAATTTCAAGTTAGAGCTCGGTGCGAGTTCAACTCGGCCCAACTTGCTAAGGCTCACGGTGGCATTGCTCTTCTCAGCGGTTGTGATTAGGCTATCGGAAAAAACCGTACCGCCCGAAACCACACTCTCGCCATTTACTGTAACCTGGCCGGCGATTGACAACTCGCCCGATGGGGCCTTTGCTGCAGGCGACGCTAAAACTGCCATTGAGTAAACACTCAAAATGGCAACTGCCACCAAGGCCGCTATAGGTTTGCGGCTCCAAGTTTTGCTAATCATTAACTTTCCTCCCGTATTGTGAACAAAAATTCTTGATTGCGTGCCGCGACGGCTAAAATTTCGTGAGAGGCCTAAAGCTTCTCGTTCGTTCGCCTCCTAGTCAAGTGCAATGCCTAAAGGCCGAAGTGCCGTCTGCAAAGCCTTAAAACACGGGGCTGTTATTACATGAATAAAGGTACTCTGTCAACAGCCTTTTCGCCGAACTTTGGCACAAAACTGTGCTTTTTTGTGTTACTCGCGAATTTAGCACATGGCCCTCTCCCAGTCCAGACTTTTCTGGCCATTTTCTTTGACCCGAATTTGAGAATCAGCTGCGCGATGAAGCGTCGAAGCGAACAGGGGTGCCGCAGTTGGAGTGTTTTGAGTTGAAATCAGGGAAACCGCTGTGTGTTTTCAGGTGAAACCATCTACCGCCGTGGTCCAGAGATAGGGCTTTAAGGTGTCGACACGCGGCGAGCGCGGGTCATGACTTTGGCCCCGACGGGACTCGACACCGGAGAACCTGCCGCATTAGTCGCATTGTTGCTGATCTTTTCCATCAACTCGGACTGCTCGTAAGGATCGAGACGAGCAAAGACATAGAAGGGCTCTCCCGAGCGAACGATGCCGAGATACCTGAACCTGGTCTGCACCACTTCCCCAACTCTCAGGGTTTGAAACCGTGGCGGCCGCTCGAAGAGCACTCGCAACTCGTCTACGGCAACGGCCTCAAGCTCGGGTAGATAGTCGTTTTGGCTTTCGCGGGCGATTTGCACCGCCATCTGCCGCAGGGCGCGGATGCGGTTTGAGTTGCGGCGATAGTAAACCGCATTGATTTCATGTCGACTGGCGCGATCGTCGACAACTTCCTGCTCATTCCGGAGGTAGCCCAGATAGGCACGAACCACCGGTCCGAATTGCTGGTCATCCCCTGCCGTCTGTGCCGAAGCGACGAAACTGAGACTCACAATCACTAACGATCCGAGGAAAGCGGAGCGGAGCAGGCGAGAGTTACACATGGACTTTTACCTCAAGCTTGAAGCGAAAGTAATAGGAAATTCACTTTGTAAGA
>Ga0137409_10001147_pt1 | contig 28702 bp, 25 predicted proteins | sample CZODoug1_16funga_FD_122059 | JGI IMG/M metagenome (GOLD analysis project Ga0137409, IMG submission 122059) | Vadose zone soil fungal communities from Angelo Coast Range Reserve, California, USA - CZODoug1_16fungal (Hybrid Assembly) | ecosystem: Environmental > Terrestrial > Soil > Vadose zone...
TGGCGCTCCCTACGGGATTCGAACCCGTGTTACAGCCTTGAGAGGGCTATGTCCTGGGCCTCTAGACGAAGGGAGCGGGATCGGGGGCCTGGAACAAGAGCGCGGTATTATAGAGAGCCGTCCTGATTGCTCAAGCCGAAAGCCAAGGAACTTGAACCCCCCTGACGCGTCCGTCGCGACGCCCGCCGCTACTCCACGGATCATCCCGCGGTCCGAGCACGCGATTTCACGCTCCCGTATCTCGCCCAACGCGCTGCGCGTGCTGTACCGTCTGCGCGACGGCGGTTTCATGGCGTTTCTCGTGGGCGGTTGCGTGCGCGACATGTTGCTGGGACTCGAGCCGAAGGACTTCGATGTCGTGACCGACGCGCTGCCTGAGGAAGTGAAGCGGCTGTTCCGCAACTGCCGGCTGGTGGGCCGCAGGTTCCGTCTCGCGCATGTGTTCTTCGGCCGGGACATCATCGAGGTCGCCACGTTTCGCGCGACCAGTGCGCCCTCGCAGGGGGATGAACCGCTGCCGGAGGCGGATCCGGAGGATGGCGAGGTGCCGGAGCTCGATGAGCCGCTGGAGATCGAGCCCGCCGCGCCGCCCGCCCGCTCGCCACCGCAGCGCGCCCGGGCCGGTACCGAGCACGACCCCGCGGCTTCCGCTGAGCTCATGTTCGATGCCAGCGGGCGCATCCTGCGCGACAACATCTACGGCACCATCGACGAGGATGTCTGGCGGCGCGACTTTACCGCCAACGCGCTCTATTACAACATCGCCGACTTCTCCGTCTGGGACTATGTCGGCGGCGCGCAGGACATCGCAGCGCGCACGCTGAAGCTGATCGGTGATCCGGAGACGCGCTTTCGCGAGGATCCGGTGCGCATGCTGCGCGGCGCGCGCTTCGAGGCGAAGCTCGGCTTTCAGCTCGACCCCGCGACGGCGAAACCCGTCGGCCCGCTGCGCGATCTGCTCGCCGGTGTGCCGCCGGCGCGGCTGTTCGATGAGACCCTGAAGCTGTTCCTGACCGGGCATGGTGCGCGCAGCTTCGAGGTGCTGCGGCGCCGCGGCCTGCTGGCGGCACTGCTGCCGACGGTGGATGCTTACTTCAACAGCCACCCCGGAAGCCTGGTGGAGAAGCTGCTGCTGCAGGGCCTGAAGAGCACCGATGCGCGGGTCCTGGCCGACAAGCCGGTGACGCCGACCTTCCTGTTCGCGCTCCTTTTATATGGGCCGATTGCGGGCATCATCGAGTCAACTCCACCCGAGCGCTGGCATGACCTGGCCACCATCCTCGACGCCTGCGATCGGGCAACACGCGAGGCGCAGTCGCGCCTGGCCATCCCGAAGCGCTTCTCGCTGGGCGTGCGCGAGATGTTCGCGCTGCAACCGCGGCTGGAACACGCGCGCGGCCGGCGCGCGTTGCGCATGCTGGAGCACCCGCGCTTCCGTGCGGGCTACGACCTGTTGCTGTTGCGCGCCGAGTATGGGCTCGCGCCGCGTGACATGGCGCAATGGTGGACGCGCCTGCAGGAGGTCTCGGTCGAGGAGCGCGGCCGGATGGCCGATGCCCTCGCGGGCGAGAGCGGCGCGCCCGGGGTCGCGCGCCGCCGGGGCCGCCGGCGCCGCCGCCGGCCCAGGGCCTCCACCCCGGCGTGACGGATTTCCAGGCATGGAGATCTGGCGCCCTGCCTACATCGGGGTCGGCAGCAATCTGGCGGATCCGCGCGCGCAGGTGCTCACGGCCTGCGCGAGGCTGGCGCAAGTGCCGCTCACCCGCCTGGTGTTGAGCTCGCGCCTGTACCGCTCGCGCCCCTTTGGCCCGATCGCGCAGCCGGACTTCGTCAACGCGGTCGCGGGCGTGCTCACGCAGCTGGAGTCCCCGGCGCTGCTCGCCGCGCTGCGCGCGCTCGAGACCGCGCTCGGCCGGCCGGCACAGCGCGAGCGATGGGGACCGCGAATCATCGATCTCGATCTCCTTTGCTACGCGCGTGAGCAACGCTCGGAGGCGCTGCTGACACTGCCGCATCCCGGGATAGTGGAGCGCAACTTCGTTCTGTATCCTCTCGCGGACATTGCCCCCGATCTCGACCTGCCCGGGCTGGGCCGCGTGGCCGAGCTCGCCGGCCGCGTCACCTCCGAAGGCCTGACTCCGTTGTAAGCGCATGACAAGCGAAGCAGCCCATCAGTTCATCGTCGTCGAGGGTCCGATCGGCGTCGGCAAGACGAGTCTGGCGCGCCGCCTGTGCGTCAGCCTGTCGGCGCAGGGGGTGCTGGAGCAGGCGGCGCAGAACCCGTTCCTGGAGCGCTTCTACCGCAACCCGCGCGCCGGCGCCCTGCCGACGCAGCTGCACTTCCTGTTGCAGCGTGCGCAGCAGCTCGCCGCCCTCAAGCAAGCCGACCTGTTTGCGCCGGTGCGGGTTGCGGATTACCTGCTGGAGAAGGATCGGCTGTTCGCTCGCGTCACACTCGATGATGCCGAGTACGCCCTTTACGAACAGTTGTATGCGAGGCTCGATATCCAGGCCCCCAAGCCCGATCTGGTCGTGTACCTGCAGGCCCCGGTCGACGTGCTGCTCGAGCGCATTGCCAGGCGCGGCGTCGATTTCGAGCAGTACATCGAGCGACAATACATGGAGCGCCTCAACGAGGCCTACGCGCGCTTCTTCCATGAATTCCAGGCCGCACCGCTCCTGATCGTCAATGCCGCTTCCATCGACCCGATCGCCAACCAGCGCGACTACGACGAGCTGCTGGCGACCATCAGACGCATGAGCCGCGGGCGGCTGTACTACAACCCGTTGCGCAGCCGCGCGATCTAGCTACACTCGCAGCGCATGTACACGCACCTGCAACGTGATGCGAGCCGCCCGCCGGTTACGCTCGCAACGCTCGCGCGCATGAAGGCCGATGGCGAGAAGATCGCGAGCCTTACCTGTTATGACGCGAGCTTTGCGGTGCTGCTCGACGGCGCGGACGTGGACGTAGTGCTGGTCGGGGATTCCTTAGGGATGGTGATCCAGGGGCACGACACCACCGTGCCGGTCACCATGGACCACATGGTGTATCACAGTGCCGCGGTGGCGCGCGGGCTGCATCGGCCGTTCCTGATCGCCGACCTGCCGTTCATGAGCTACCCCTCGCAGGCTCTGGCGCTCGAGCACTCGGTGCGGTTGATGCAGCAAGGCGGCGCCAAGATGGTGAAGCTCGAGAGCGGTGGCAAGCAGACCGAAATCGTGGAGTTCCTCGCCAGCCACGACATCGCCGTGTGCGCCCACGTGGGGCTGAAGCCGCAGTCAGTACACAAGACCGGGGGCTTTCGCGTGCAGGGGCGCGAGCGCGAGACGGCGGCGCGCCTGCTGGAGGAGGCCAGGCGCCTGGAATCGGCGGGTGCGGACGTCGTGCTGCTGGAGTGCATCCCGGCGACACTCGGCAAAGCCATCACCGCGGAGCTGCACGTGCCGGTCATCGGCATCGGCGCCGGCCCCGATACCGACGGTCAGATCCTCGTCACCTACGACATGCTGGACATCACCACCGGGCGCAAGCCGCGCTTCGTGCGCAATTTCATGGACGGCGCGCGCAACAATCTCGAGGCGCTGCAGCACTACGTGCGCGCCGTGAAGCAGGGCGAATACCCCGCGCCCGAACACTGCTTTTAGAGCATGGAGACCGTCACCACGATTGCCGCCGTGCGCGAGCGCGTGCGTGGCTGGCGCCGCGAGGGCCGGCGGGTGGCCTTCGTACCCACCATGGGGAATCTGCATCCCGGACATGTGAGCCTCATCGAGGCGGCGCGCCGCCGCGGCGAGCGCTTTGTCGCCAGCATTTTCGTGAACCCCATGCAGTTCGGCCCGAACGAGGACTTCGCGCATTACCCGCGCACGCCGCAGCAAGACGCACACATGCTGGCTGCCGCCGGCTGCAACCTGATGTTCACGCCGGAGGTGAACGAGATCTATCCGCATGGCGCCGAACGCGCCACGCGCGTCGAGGTGCCCGGGTTGTCGCGCATCCTGGACGGCGAGTTCCGCCCGGGCCATTTCGAGGGCGTCAGCACCGTGGTGGCGAAGCTGTTCCACATCGTCGAGCCGGACGTCGCGGTGTTCGGCGAGAAGGATTTTCAGCAGCTGACCATCATCCGGCGCATGGTGGCGGACCTGTGCATGCCGGTCGAGATCGTCGCCGCACCCACGGTGCGCGATTCCGACGGCCTCGCCATGAGCTCGCGCAACCAGTACCTGACGGCCGACGAGCGAGCGCTCGCGCCGAAGATCTACGCCACGCTGCAGGCGGCCGCGAACCGCATGCGTTCCGGGGACGTGGACTTCGCGAGCATCGAACACTCGGGCCTGCAGGCGCTGGAGAGCGCCGGTTTTCGCCTGGACTACTTCTGCGTGCGCCAGGCTGCGGACCTCGGCACGCCGGCGCCCGCGGCACGTGAGCTGGTCGTGCTCACCGCGGTGCGCCTAGGCAGGGCCCGGCTCATCGACAACGTGCAGGTCAGCCGTTAGGCTGCGGACCGATGCTGCTGCAGGGCCCACTCCACGTGCTCGCGCACCATGGGAGATGAGTCCGCGCGCCGTTCCTCGAGCGCACGGACGACATCCGGCGTAGTCGGCGCGTTACCGAGCGCCACCGCGAGATTGCGCGACCAGCGCTGGTAGCCGATGCGGTAGATGGCCGAGCCGCGCATGCGCTCCTCGAACTGCGCTGCGCTCCAGCGAAACAACTCCGGGAGCGCTGCGGCATCGAGGCCATGGCGCACCTTGAAATCCGGGTGCGCCGCCGCATGCGCGAACTTGTTCCACGGACATACGAGCTGGCAGTCGTCACAGCCGTAGATGCGATTGCCAATGGCCTTGCGCAGCTCGACCGGGATGGCGCTGTGGTGCTCGATGGTTAGATAGGAAATGCAGCGCCGCGCATCCAGCCGCCAGGGTGCGACGATCGCCCCGGTGGGGCAGGCCGGGATGCAGGCCTGGCAGCTGCCGCAGTGGGCGCCGGCCCGCTCATCTATGGGCAGTGGCAGATCCGTCAGGATCTCCCCGAGAAAGAACCACGAGCCCCGCTCGCGCGCGATGAGGTTGGTGTGCTTGCCGATCCAGCCGAGCCCGGCGTCGCGGGCGAGCGCTTTCTCGAGCACCGGGGCCGTGTCGACGCACACCCGGTAGCCGAACGGTCCGATGCGCTGTTGCAGCTCCGCGGCCAGCGTCGCGAGCGCGCGGCGCAGAGTCTTGTGGTAGTCGCGCCCCAGAGCGTAACGCGACACGTAGGCGAGCCGCGGGTCTTGGAGCACCGCGCGCGCGTTGCGCGCCGCCGCCGGCCAGTAATCCATGCGCGCGCTCACGACGCGCACGGTGCCGGGGAGCAGCTGTTGCGGGCGGCTGCGCATCACGCCGTGGCGTTGCATGTAGTGCATCTCGCCGTGGAAACCGTCCCCGAGCCACTTGAGCAGATGCCGCTCGTCCTCGGGAATGTCGATGCTGGCCACGCCGAGCGCGTCGAAGCCGAGCGCGCGGGCGCGCTCGCTCAGCTCGTGTCGCAGCGCGCGCAAGTCTACGCCGGCCGGTTCCGTCATGGCGCTACCACCCATGTCAGTATAATGACCTGATGGCGTTGCCGAACGCTTTGTATTCCACTGCGCAGGTGCGTGCCCTCGATGCCCACGCGATCAATGAGCTCGGGATCGCGGGCTATACGCTCATGAAACGCGCCGGCGAAGCGGCGTTGCGCTATCTGCGCACGCGCTGGCCGATGGCGCACCGCATCGTCATCGTCTGCGGCCGCGGCAACAATGCCGGTGACGGTTACGTGCTGGCGCGCTTTGCGCACGCCGCCGGACTGACGGTGACCGTGCTCAGCGCCAGCCCCCCGGAGCAACTGCGCGGCGACGCGCGCCAGGCGTACGAGGACTTCAGGGCCAGCGGCGGCGCCGCGCACGCCTTTGCGGCCGAGCGGCTCGCCGCAGGCGAAGTCATCGTGGATGCCTTGCTGGGTACGGGGCTCAAGGGGGGCGTGCACGCGGAACTCGCGCAGGTGATTCGCGCCATCAACTCAAGCGGCCGGCCGGTGTTTGCGCTCGATGTGCCCTCGGGCCTCGATGGCGATGCCGGTGTGGCGCTCGGGGAGGCGGTTCGCGCCGATGCGACCGTGACGTTCGTGGGTCTGAAGACCGGGCTGCTGGTGGGCGACGGTCCGGAGTTCGCCGGCACGCTGTTTTTCGACGATCTGGAGCTTGCACCCGCACCCTCGGCGCACCTCGCGCCACGCCTGACGCGCATCATCGAGGCGGAAATCCACGAGGCGCTGCCCCGCAGAGCGCGCTCGGCGAACAAGGGCAACTTCGGGCGGGTGCTGATTGTCGGCAGCGGCAGCGGCATGCCGGGAGCTGCCCGTCTCGCGGGCGAGGCGTGTCTGCGAGTGGGAGCGGGGCTGACGACCGTAGCGGTGGCGCCCGAGAACGTCGCGCCGATCGCCGCCGGACGGCCCGAGCTGATCTGTGTGGCCTTGAGCGGTGAGGCGGTGCTCGCCGAGGCACTCGGCCGCGCGGACGTCATCGCGGTGGGACCGGGGCTCGGGCGCTCGCCGTGGGCGCGCGCCGCGTTGAACACGGTGCTCGCCAGCGGCAAGCCGCTGGTGATCGACGCCGATGCGCTCAATCTGCTCGCCGAGAGCGGCGCGCCGGCGCGCGAGGACTGGATCCTGACGCCGCACCCGGGGGAGGCGGGGCGTCTGCTGGGCCTGAGTGCGCAGGAGATTCAGCGCGATCGTCTGGCGGCGCTCGATCGGCTGCTCGATCGCTTCCACGGCACCATCGTGCTGAAGGGCGCCGGCACACTGGTTGGAAGCCTCGGCCGCACGCCCGGGGTGTGCGAGCAGGGCAATCCCGGCATGGCTACCGCCGGCACCGGCGATGTGCTCACCGGTGCGATCGCCGGCATTCTCGCCCAGTGCCACGACCCCTGGATGGCGGCGCGTGTCGGGGTGCTGGTGCACGCCATGGCAGGCGACGCCGCGGCCCGCAGCGGCGAACGCGGGTTGCTGGCGAGCGATCTGGCGCGCGAGCTGCATAACTGCGTCAACCTCTGAGGTGGCCGATGCGCACGCACGCCCGCACCGCCCAGGACACGGAGGACCTCGGCGGGCGGCTGGCCAATGCGCGCCCGGCCGCGGATGCGGCGCTCGCGGTCCTGTATCTGAGCGGTGAGCTCGGTGCGGGCAAGACGACCTTCGCGCGCGGCTTCCTGCGCGCACTGGGTGTGGCGGATGCGGTGCCCAGCCCGACATATACCCTCCTGGAGCTGTACCCGGTGGGTGCTGTCACCGTCGTGCACGTCGATCTTTACCGCGTACGCGACGCCGGGGACCTCGAGTCGCTCGGCCTGCGCGATTGGGCCCGCACCGGTCACGTCTGGCTCGTTGAATGGCCCGAGCGCGGCGGGACACGTCTGCCGCCGGCGGATCTGACCCTGGCGTTTGCGGCCGGCGCGCAGGGCCATACAATCGAGGTGGATGCGCACTCGAGGCTCGGGGAGTCCTGGCTCGCCCGGCTGAGCACGCAGCGGCACGGCGGCGGCTGAAGCACGCGGCAGTTGAAAAGGACACGCCAAGGCCGTAGATTACCCGGCAGCTAGCGCTGCGAACCCAATGATTAGAAAGGCCTTTTGCGAAGGATTCGCTGCCGGTCTGCTCGGCCTGGGCGCTATTTCCCTTGGCTGCGCTGCGGAATTGCGCGGCGTTCACCTGTCCACGAGCGCGGATTCGGCGCAGGTCACCCTCGATCTGACCGAGGGCGCGACGCCCAGACTCTTCACCCTCGAGCACCCCGATCGGGTGGTCATTGATCTCTCGCAGACACACCTGGCGAGCGAGGTGCGCGCGCCGGCGGCGTCCGGAGTGGTCACGGACGTGCGCTTCGGCAGCCAGCCGGACGGGACGCTGCGGGTCGTGGTGCAGCTGAAATCCGCACTCGCCGCGCACAGCGCATGGGCGCCGGGCGAGGAGGGCCGCCGGCTGGTGCTGATCCTGGGCGGGCCGGCGCAGGCGCCGGTGGAGGTCGCTCCGAAGGCGGTGCGCGCGGTGCACGCGCCCGGGGACGGCGACCGCGACGTCATCATCGCGGTGGACGCCGGACACGGCGGCGAGGATCCGGGCGCCATCGGGCATGGCGGCACGCGCGAGAAAGATGTCACCCTGGCCATCGCGCGCGCGCTCGCCGAACGCATCAACGCCGAAGCGGGAATGCACGCCGTCCTGACGCGCGACCGGGACGAGCTCCTCGACCTGCGCGATCGCATCGGGCGCGCGAAGGCCGCGCGGGCCGACCTGTTCATTTCCGTGCATGCCGACTCGATCCGCGATCGCAGCGTCTCGGGTGCTTCGGTGTACGTGCTGTCCGTCCACGGCGCCTCCAGCGAGGCGGCCCGCTGGCTCGCGGAACGCGAGAACGCCGCCGACCTCGTCGCAGGGGCGCGCCGCGACGACCAGGACGTGCTCGAACCGGTGCTCATCGATGCCGCGCAGAACGAGATCATCGGCGTGAGTGCCGGCGCCGCGGAGCGGGTGGTGAGCGCGCTCGAAGGCGTCGGGGAGCTGCGCAAGGCCCAGGTGCAGCGCGCCGGGTTCGTGGTGCTGAAGTCTCGCGATATTCCCTCGATGCTCATCGAGACCGCCTACATTTCCAATCCCGCCGAGGAGCGTCGCCTGCGCAACGCCAGGGAGCAGGCGCGCCTCGCGGACGCGATCGCCGGCGGTGTGCGCAGCTACTTCATGCAGAATCCGCCCGACGGCACGCGTTTCAAGCAGGAGCGCCGCAGCACTCTCGCCAACGCTGCGGGCGCCGCATCCGCCGCCGCCACGCCCTGATCGACCCCGCTCGCCGTGACCTGATCGCCTGTAAACTGCGGTCTGCATGCCCATCCGCATTCTTCCCGGCGAACTCGTCGACCAGATCGCCGCTGGCGAGGTGATTGAACGGCCGGCCTCGGTCGTCAAGGAGCTTGCCGAGAACGCGCTGGACGCCGGAGCCACGCGAATCGAGATCGACATCGAGCGTGGCGGCGTCGCTCTGGTGCGGGTGCGCGACGACGGCTGCGGTATCGCGGCCGGCGAGCTGCCGATGGCACTGGCGCGGCATGCGACCAGCAAGATCGCCAGTCTCGATGATCTGGAGGCGGTCACCACGCTCGGCTTCCGGGGTGAGGCGCTGCCCTCGATCGGCTCGGTGTCACGGCTGCGGATCGTCTCGCGTGCCGCCGGCGCCGAGCACGCGGCACAGGTCGACCTCGACGGGGGTGCGCTGACGCCCGTGCGTCCGGCGGCGCACCCGCCGGGCACCACCATCGAGGTGCGTGACCTGTTCTTCAACGTGCCGGCGCGGCGCAAGTTCGTGCGCAGCGAAGCGACCGAGCTGACGCACATCGCGAAGCTCGTGGAGCGGCTGGTGCTGTCGCGCTTTGACGTGAGCTTTCGCCTGCGCCACGGCACGCGGGTGCTGCTGGATGCCCCGGCGGTGAGCGGCGCGGGCGCCGACCTCACGCGCCTCGAGGAGGTACTCGGCCGGGACTTTCCGGCCGCTGCGGTCGCCGTGAGGCACGCGGCGGGGCCCGTCATGCTGTCCGGTTGGGCGGGCTTGCCGACGCGCTCGCGCGCGCAGCCGGACCAACAGTTCTGGTTCGTCAATGGTCGCAGCGTGCGTGACCGGCTGCTGATGAACGCCGTCAGACTTGCGTACCGGGACGTGCTGTATCACGGCCGCCACGCCGCCTATGTGCTCTACCTGACGCTCGATCCGAAGCTCGTGGACGTGAACGCCCATCCGGCCAAGCTCGAAGTGCGTTTCCGTGACAGCCGCCAGATTCATGACTTTGCCTTTCGCGCCGTGGAGCGCGCGCTGGCGGGCACGAAGCCGGATCTCTCCGCCGCCTCTGCCCCAAGGGGTGCAGAGGAGCTGGGCGCCGGCTACGGCGCTGCGGTGCACGCGCAGCGCGGGATGAGCCTGGCGCTCCATGAGCCCACGCGTGATCCGTGGGCGATCGCGGCCTCGGTGCGCGACGAGGGGGCGCTGCCGGGGGCGGTGGGCGAGGAACATCCCCTCGGCACGGCGCTCGCGCAACTGCACGGCGCCTACATCCTCGCGCAGAATCGCGAGGGACTCGTGCTGGTGGACATGCATGCGGCGCACGAGCGCGTGCTGTACGAGAAATTCAAGGCCGAGCGCGCCAGCGGCACGCCCGCCTCGCAGCACCTGCTGGAACCCGTAGTTCTCGAGCTCAAGGCGCACGAGCTCACCGCGCTCCTGGAGCGGCGCGGGGAGTGGGAGCAGGCGGGGTTCGAGCTCGACGCGCTCGGGCCCACGCGACTGGCGCTGCGCCGCGTGCCGGCGACCCTCAAGCCGGGAGAAATCTCCCGGACCGTCGCGTTGCTGGTGCAGGACCTCACCCTGGAGGCCGACACCCACCACCTCGAGGGCGCCGCCGACAGGTTCCTCGGCACGCTCGCCTGCCGCAGCGCCATCCACGCGCACCGCCGCCTTACGCTGCCGGAAATGGACACGTTGCTGCGGCAGATGGAGGCCACCGAGCGCGCCAACCAGTGCAACCACGGACGACCAACCTGGACGCGCCTGTCCCTGCAGCAGCTGGACCAGTTGTTCCTGCGGGGGCGCTGAATGGCGCACGGCGCCGATACGCCCGCGCCCGCTGCGGCAGCCGGGCCGCGCGAATTGCCGGTATTCATCCTTACCGGGCCCACCGGCGCCGGCAAGACCGACTGGGCCCTTGGGCTCGCCGAGAGCGCCCCGGTGGAGATCGTCAGCGTGGACTCGGCGCTGGTCTACCGGGGTCTGGACATCGGCACGGCCAAGCCGGCGCGCGAGCTGCGCGCGCGCGTTCCCCACCACCTGATCGACCTCTGCGAGCCGACCGAGAGCTATTCCGCCGGGCGCTTCGTCGCCGACGCGCTCGGGAGCATCCGCGACATTCACGCCCGCGGCCGGGTGCCGCTTCTGGTGGGCGGGACCATGCTCTACCTGCGCGCGCTCCTGCGCGGGCTGGCTGCTCTGCCGCAGGCCGACCCGCTGCTGCGCTCGCAGCTGGACGCGCGGGCCGCGAAGCACGGATGGCCGGCGCTGCACGCGGAACTGGCCGGCCTGGACCCGCAAGCGGCCGCGCGCATCGCGCCGGCTGACAGCCAACGGATCCAGCGCGCGCTCGAAGTTTGTTACATGACCGGACGGCCGATCTCACAGCTGCAGCGTGCGACCGCCAGTCCGCTCGCAGGCTGGCCACTGCGCTACTGGGTCCTTGCCCCCAGGGAGCGAGCCGTGCTGCACGAGCGTATCGCCCGGCGCTTTGACGCCATGATGGCGGCGGGCTTTCTCGAGGAGGTGATCGGGTTACGCCGCAGCCAGGATCTGTCCGCCCGTCACCCGTCGATGCGCGCGGTCGGCTACCGACAGCTGTGGGCGCACCTCGACGGGCAATACGCCCTGGAGGAGGGGGTGCAGCGGGCGCTTGCGGCGACGCGCCAACTGGCAAAGCGGCAGCTGACCTGGATGCGGGGCGAGGCCCTCGGGGAATGGATCGATCCGGACAGTCGGCTGTCGTGGAATCGAGACATATGTCATGTGTTGGCGCGGCTTGGGCTTTAGAGCAACCTGCATGTTAAGATGGCAGAACTCGGTTCATTTTGCCGGATCGCGGAACACGGAAGTTCACTTGCGGTCCGTCTGTCCCGCCGAACAACTCGAAGCTGTAAAAATAAGGAGAACCCATGGCCAAAGGCCAGTCCCTGCAAGACCCCTTTTTGAACGCCTTGCGCAAGGAGCGGGTACCGGTTTCCATCTACCTCGTCAACGGCATTAAGTTGCAAGGTCAGATCGATTCCTTTGACCAGTTTGTGGTGCTGCTGAAGAACAGCGTCAGCCAGATGGTCTACAAGCATGCGATTTCCACGGTCGTGCCGGCGCGCAACGTGCGCCTGGCGTCCGAAGAGGGCGCCGTCGCCCCGGAGACGGAGACGCACGCCGAATAATGTCCCCCTTCACGGGAAGCCTGAGTGTTCGAACGCCCACGGACTGGTGAGCGCGCCGTATTGGTGCGTCTGGGACTGGGCGCCCAGGTCGATCCGGAGGACCTGCAGGAATTCACGCAGCTTGCCGTATCCGCCGGAGCGCTGCCGGTCGCCACGCTGACGGGCCGGCGCGCGCGGCCCGATTCACGCTATTTCCTCGGCAGTGGAAAAGCCGAGGAGCTGCGCTGCATCGCCCAGGCCCATGAGGCCGACATCATCCTCGTCGATCACGCGCTCTCCCCCAGCCAGGAACGCAACCTCGAGAAGCTCACCGAGCGCCGGGTGCTCGACCGCAACGGGCTGATCCTCGACATCTTCGCGCAGCGTGCCCGCAGCTTCGAAGGCAAGCTGGAAGTCGAGCTCGCGCAGCTCAAGCACATCGGCAGCCGCCTGGTGCGCGGTTGGACGCACCTCGAGCGCCAGAAGGGCGGTATCGGATTGCGCGGCCCGGGCGAGACACAGCTCGAGACCGATCGCCGCATCATTGCCCAGCGGGTGCGCGTGCTCACCCGGCGACTGGCAAAGATCCAGCAGCAACGCGAGACCGGACGTCAGACGCGCGCCGAGATCCCGGTGCCCTCGCTGGCGCTCGTCGGCTATACCAACGCGGGGAAGTCAACGCTGTTTCGTGCGCTCACCGGCGCGGATGCCTACGTCGCGGACCAGCTGTTCGCCACGCTCGATCCAACAGTCCGGCGCATCACCCTCCCCGGGGGCACGGCGGTGGTCGCAGCCGATACCGTGGGGTTCATTCGCGAGCTGCCCCACGAGCTGGTGGCCGCCTTCCAGTCGACCCTGACCGAGGCGCGCGCCGCCACCCTGCTGCTGCACGTTGTGGATGCCAGCAACCCCAGGCGCGACGAGCAGATTGCGCAGGTGAACGGGGTGCTCGAGGAGATAGGTGCGGGCGAGATTCCCCACATCCTCCTGTACAACAAGATCGACCGGCTGCAGAGCGCGCCGCGCATCGACCGCGATGCGGCTCACCGCGCCACCGCCGTGTGGATATCCGCCGAGAAACGCCTGGGCCTGGAGCTGTTGGCGCGTGCCGTGGCCGAGCGGCTGGCCCGCTTTGCGCGGCGCGCGCGCCTGCGGGTACCCGCGGGCGCCGGTGCGCTGCGCTCGCGGCTGTACGCGGCGCAGGTGGTGCGCGCGGAAGTGAGCGCCGACGATGGCTCGATCGAGCTGTCGGTGGAGCTTCCGGACGTTGAGCTGCTGCAGCTGGCCCGCACCGCGGGCGTGCAGATTCTCGAGGTGCAGGGGGCAGACACGCCTTGTGCCCCCGGGTTGGCCTACCTACAATCGACCGCCGTCTCGAGCGCGACCAAGCAGCGCTGAAATCGCGCGAACTCCTTATGGCCTGGAATCAACCAAGCGGTCCGAACAATCCGTGGGGACGCCGCCCGGGTCAGGGCGGCCCGGACCTGGACGAGCGCCTCAAGAGCTGGCAGCGCCGGCTCGAGTCGCTGCTGCGACCCGCCGGTCGGGGCGGGGACAATGGCTCATTGTTCCTGATGGGGACCCTGGTGGCGCTCGGCCTGTGGCTGTGGAGCGGCTTCTATCAGGTGGCGCAAGCCGAGCGCGGCATCATCCAGCGGTTCGGGCGGCTCGTCGACGTGAAGGCTCCGGGGGTGGGCTGGCGCTGGCCCTGGCCCATCGAGACGGTCACCAAGGTGAATGTCGCGAGCGTGAATTCCAGCGACTTCAAATCACGCGTGCTCACCTCGGATGTCAATCTCGTCGACCTGCATTTCGCGGTGCAGTACCAGTTCTCGGACCCGGTGAAGAAGCTGTTCCGGGTGCGCGAACCGGAAGCCACCTTGAGCGAGGTGAGCGAGAGCGCGATACGCGAGATCGTCGGCCGCAGCACCCTCGATGACCTGTTGGTCGGCACGACGCGCCCCGAGGTGACACGGCGCACCAAGGATCTGATCCAGCACACGCTCGATTACTACACCTCCGGCATCACGGTCACGACGGTCAATCTCGAGGACGTGCAGGTGCCGGACGCGGTGATTCCCTCGCAGCGCGACGCCAACAAGGCGCAGGCCGACAAGGAGCGCTTCATCCTGGAGTCCGAGGCCTACGCCAACGGCATCATTCCCGTGGCACAGGGCGCCGCCCTGCGTATGCAGCAGGATGCCCAGGCCTACAAGTCGCAGGTCACGGCGCTCGCCGAGGGTCAGGCGTCGCGCTTTGCGCAGCTCGAGGTGGCCTACACGCAGTCCCCGGAAGTGACGCGCCGGCGGCTGTACATGGATGCGGTCGAGAACGTGCTGTCGCGTGCGCACAAGGTGCTGATCGACTCCCGTGCCGGCGGCAACATGTTCTACCTGCCCATCGAAAAGCTGCTGGAGAGGAGCGCGGGGCGCGAAGCAGAGCAGGGCACGGAAGCCCCGGCCAACGGCGCCCCGAAGGAGCAGGATTCGGTGACGGTCGAAGCCCGCGGGCGGGGAGAGCGCTGATGAGCTCGCGGCTGTTCCCGCTGTTCATCGGCGCCGGTGTGCTGCTGGTGGTCGTGGCGCTGTCGCTGTTCACGGTGAGCGAAACGGAGTTCGCCATTCGCACCGAATTCGGCAAGATCGTGGGCATCGATTACACGCCCGGGCTGCATGTGAAGTGGCCGTGGGACGTGGTGACCAAGTTCGACAGCCGCCTTCTCTCGCAGTCCTACACCGGCGAGACCTTCCTCACCAACGACGGCCGCGGCCTGATCGTGGACTTCTACGTGAAGTGGCGCGTCAAGGATCCGTCGCTGTACTTCACGGCCACGGGCGGACTCGTTGATCTGGCCGGCGAGCGTCTGGCGGAGATCGTCAAGGACGGGATCAAGAGCGTGGTGGCGCAACGCACGCTGCAGCAGATCGTATCCGCCGAGCGTGCCGCGGTCACCGGTCAGATGTTTGGTCAGGCGAGCCGCAATGCGGCCGGACTGGGCGTGGACCTGGTGGACGTGCGCGTGCAGCGCATCGACCTCCCCGACGAGGTGGCGGCGCGCGTCTACGAGAGCATGAAGCAGAGCTTCGCCAAGACCGCGAACCGCCTGCGCGCGGAGGGCCAGAGCGCCAGCGCCGGCATCCGCGCCTCCGCTGAACGCCAGCGCACCGTGATCCTCGCCGACGCGGAGCGCGATGCGCTGCGCGTGCGTGGCGAAGGCGACGCGATCGCCACCCAGACATACGCGCGTGCCTACTCGAAAAACCCCGAGTTCTACGCCTTCTATCGCAGCCTGCAGGCTTACGAGCGCTCGCTCGGCAAGGATGGCGACCTGCTGGTGGTGACGCCCGACGGGGATTTCTTCAAGTATCTGAAGGATCCGTCGAAAGCGGCTGCCCCGCGGCGTTAGTGCCCGAGCCGCCTGCCGTCCTATGAGTTTAACGGACCTGCTCGCCGCGCTTGGGCTGTTTCTGGTGTTGGAAGGCATGGCCCCGTTTCTCAATCCCCAGGGCGTGAAGCGCGCGTTCGCCAGGCTCCTGGAAGTCCGCGACCGCGAGTTGCGGATTGCGGGCCTCGGCAGCATGCTCGTCGGCATCATCATCCTGTTTCTCGTGCGGTAGGGGTCAAGCGGCGTGGGGAAATTCGTCGTCATCATCGGCACCCAGTGGGGCGATGAAGGCAAGGGCAAGGTCGTCGATCTGCTCACCGAGCGTGCCGCGGCGGTGGCGCGCTTCCAGGGCGGGCACAACGCCGGCCACACCCTGGTCATCGACGGCCGCAAGACCATCCTGTCGCTCATTCCCTCCGGGATCCTGCGCGAGCAGGTGCGCTGCTTCATCGGCAACGGTGTCGTGTTGTCGCTCGAGGCGCTGCTCAGCGAGAGCCACACGCTCAAGGAGCGGGGCGTGCCGGTGTTCGAGCGGCTGCGGATCTCACCGCAGTGTCCGCTCATCCTGCCGTCCCACATCGTTCTCGACCAGGCTCGCGAGCGGGCGCGCGGGCCCGATGCCATCGGCACCACCGGGCGCGGCATCGGCCCCGCCTACGAGGACAAGGCGGCGCGCCGAGCGGTGCGGGTCGCGGACCTGTTCCAGCGCGACCGCTTTGCCGCCAAGCTCGGCGCAGTGCTCGATTTCCATAATTTCGTGCTGCAGCACTACTACCGCGCAGCAGCGGTGGACTTCCAGAAGACCCTCGACGCGCAGCTGGCGATGGGCGAGCAGATCGCACCGCTGGTGACCGATGTAACGCGCGAACTGCAGCAGCTGCGCGCTACGGATGCGAACGTGCTGTTCGAAGGCGCGCAGGGTGCGATGCTGGATGTGGATCTTGGGACCTATCCGTACGTGACCGCATCCAACACTACGGCGGGCTTTGCCAGCACCGGCACGGGCTTGGGTCCCCGGGTGTTCGATGGCGTGCTCGGTATCGTCAAGGCGTATACCACGCGGGTGGGTGCGGGTCCGTTCCCGACCGAGCTGTTCGACGAGTACGGCGAGCACCTGTCGCGCGTCGGTCACGAGTTCGGCTCGGTCACCGGACGGCGGCGGCGCTGCGGCTGGTTCGACTCGGTGGCGCTGCGGCGTGCGATTGTGAACTCGAGCGTGTCGGGCCTGTGCATCACCAAGCTCGACGTGCTCGACGGACTCGACACCATTCGCATCTGCGTCGGTTACCGCGTGAACGGCGAGGTCACCCCGGAGCCGCCCCTGAGCGTCGAGGGTTACGCGGGCATCGAACCGGTGTACGAGGAGCTGCCCGGCTGGCCTGAGTCCACGGTCGGCGTTACCACCTACCAGGGGCTGCCGCTCAATGCGCGCCGCTACCTCGAGCGCCTGCAGAGCCTGGTCAGCGTGCCTATCGACATGATTTCAACGGGACCGGAGCGCGAGCAAACCATCATGCTGCGGCACCCGTTGGGAGCGTAAACCTGACCGAATTCGTGAGCGCGCGCGCAGCGGCTGCGGCGCGGCTGGCATTGGCACTGATCATTCTGCTGGCGTGCGCTCTGGCAGCGGGCAGCTGGCGCGTGTATTCCAACACCTGGGACGAGCCCGAGCACCTGGCGGCCGGTATCGAGCTCCTCGACCGCGGCCAGTACGAATACGACACCGAGCATCCGCCGTTCGGGCGCGTGCTGCTGGCGCTCGGGCCGTACCTCGCCGGGGCGCGCTCTTTCGGCACCCCGCCGCCGAACGGCACGCAGGAAGGCATCGATATCCTGTACTCCGGCGGCCACTACGCGCGCTATCTCACGCTTGCCCGCGCAGGCGTGCTGCCGTTTCTGGCGCTGCTGCTGTTTGCCACCTGGTTGTGGGCGCGGCGGTTGTTCAGGTCGCAGGGCGCGGCGCTCCTCTGCGTGTTGCTGCTCGTCTCGGTGCCGGCGGTTCTCGGACACGCAGCGCTTGCCAGCCTCGATGTGGCGGCGGCTGCCACCTGCCTGCTCGCGCTCTACACCCTGCAACTGTGGGTGGTGAGCGCGCGCCTGCGCGACGCGGCCCTGTTCGGACTCGCCGCCGGCCTGGCGGTCGGCACGAAATTCTCGGCCGTGCCTTTCATCGGATTGGCGCTGCCGGCACTGGCGCTGGTGCATGCCGCGCTCCCGGCGGACCCGCCGCTCGCCGGCGCGCGCTCGCGGCTACTGGGCCTGGCGCTCGCGCTGCTCGCCGCACTCTTGCCGCTTGCCCTGGCATACGGTCCGCGCTCGTCCAACCCGGCAGGTGTTGCAGCGCGTTTCGATTGGGCGGTGTCCTACCTGCTGCAGGAACGGGGACTGGATCACCAGCTCGGTGTGCTGCTCTCGCATCTGTGGTTGCCGCGTGAGCTCAAGGATCTGGTCAACGGCATCGTGGCGGTGAAGGCTCACAACGACAGCGGTCACCTGTCCTATCTGCTGGGACACGTGCGCCTTACCGGGTGGTGGTACTTCTACCTGGTGGCGCTCGCGGTCAAGACGCCCATCCCGCTGCTCGCCGCCGGACCCGTGGGCCTGGCGTGGCTGGCGCGGGACGGCTGGCGCAGCCGCAATGGCTGGGCGCTCGCGCCGGCGGTGCTCGTGGTCATGATGCTCACATTCGCAAGCGCCTTCAGCCGCATCAACATCGGCATACGGCACGTGCTGGTGCTGTATCCATTTTTTGCGTTGGGCGCGGCTTATGTGACCGTGCGTACCTGGCGCTGGCTGGCCGCGTGGCGCAACCGGCGCCTGGCTGCGGGCGCTGTAGCAGTGATGCTCGCGCTGCTGGCGTGGCAGCTGAGCACGTTGTGGACGGCCTACCCGGACTACCTGCCTTACTTCAACGAGGCGGTGCCGCACCCGCAGCGCGTGTTGGTCGACTCGGATCTGGACTGGGGCCAGGATCTGCGCCGCCTGGAGCTGCGTGCTGCGCAGCTGCGGATTCCGCAGCTGCGCCTCGCGTACCGCGGCACGGCGGACCTGACCCGCGAGCCGTTGCCGCCGTTCGCGAGCCTCGCGGCGCGCCGGCCGACGAGCGGCTGGGTGGCGATCTCCGCGCTCGCGCGCACCCGCGATCCTGCCGACTACGCCTGGCTGGATGCTTACCGTCCCGTGGAGCGCATCGGCAAGTCGATCGATCTCTACTACATTCCCTGACGGGTCGGACGCCTCAGGACGCCGGCGCCGCGCCGGAGGCACGCAGGCGCGCGATCCGCGCGAGCGGCGGCGGATGTGAATAGTAGAACGCGGCGTACACCGGATCCGGTGTCAGGGTGCTGGCGTTGTCGCGATGCAGCTTGACGAGCGCCGTGGCGAGCTCGGCCGCGCTGGCATGGCGCGTGGCGAACGCGTCCGCCTCGAACTCATGCCGGCGCGACCACAGCGAGGCAAGCGGGGTGATGAAGAAACTGAAGACCGGGACCACGAGCACGAACAGCAGCAGCGCGGCGTGCGTCGAGGGCACCGGGACACCGAGCGCCGCGTAGAAGCCTGCCTGCCCGGTCAACCAGCCGAGTACCGCCAGGCCCACGAAGGTGAGCGCGATCGACAGCAACAGCCGCTGGCGCACGTGCTTCAGGCGGAAATGGCCGAGCTCGTGCGCCAGCACCGCCTCGACCTCCGGGTGGGCGAGACGCTCGAGCAGCGTGTCGAAGAACACGATGCGCTTGTGCCGGCCGATGCCGGTGAAGTAGGCGTTGCCGTGGCTCGAGCGCCGCGAGTTGTCCACGACGAATACCCCCTTGGAGGCGAAGCCGCAGCGCGTCAGCAGCGCTTCGATGCGTCGCCTGAGCGCCTGGTCTTCAAGCGGCGAGAAGCGGTTGAAGAGCGGCGCGATGAATGCCGGCCAGGCCCAGGCCATGAGGAACATGACGCCGAGCCACAGGCCCCACGCCCATACCCACCACCAGCGGCCGGCGCGTTCCATGAGCACGAGCGTCGCAATCAGCAGCGGACCGCCGAGCAACACGGCGAGCGCGAGACTCTTGCCCAGATCGGCGAGGAACAGGCCGGGCGTGGTGCGGTTGAAGCCGAAGCGTGTCTCGAGCCGGAAGGTGCGCCACACCGAGAGCGGCAGGCTGACGAGCTGGATGAGCAGTGCGACGGTGGCAATCACCAGGACCCCGAGCCAGGGTTGGGTCAAGCGGGTGTGGCGCCACAGGGCGTCCACCGCCGCAATGCCCCCACCGATCGTGAGCAGCAGCGTGAGCGCCGCGTCGACGACGGCGCCGATGCGACCGAGGCGCAGCTTGGCCAGGGTGTAGTCGGCTGCCTTGCCGTGTTCGTTCGCCGACACGCTGCCGGCGAACGGCCCGGGTACCTGATCACGGTGGCGGGCGACGGCCCTGGCCTGGCGCTGCGAGAGCCACAGCTCGATGGTCGTGCCCAGGAGCACTGCCAGGATGAAGAGGGGGGTCAGCCAGCGCATCGCCGCAGTGTACCAGCCGCCCGCCTGCGGCTTAGGCGGCGTTAGCGGGCGACCCAACCGGAGCTGAGCAGGCTTGCGTCGAACTCCCGCGCCACGCGGGGCTCGGGCCGGGCGAGCTTGCGCCTGACATCCGGGGATGGGATCCGTGCCAGGATGTCGCGAATGACGTTGAGCCGTGTCTGGTGTTTGTCGTCGGCGCGAATCAGGATCCACGGCGCATCGGCATGATGGGTACGCAGCAACATGGTGTCGCGCGCACGGCTGTAGTCGTGCCAGTGCCGCTGCGCAGCTTCGTCAACCGGGCTGATCTTCCACTGCTTGAGTGGATCGCGGCGCCGCTCGCGCAAGCGGCGCGCCTGTTCCTTGCGGCTGATGTCCAGATAGTACTTGAGGACCGAGATCCCTGAGTGAACCAGCATGCGCTCGAAGCGCGGCGCGGCTTCCAGGAACGCCTCACGCTCCGCGCGGGTGCAGAACTTCATGACGTACTCCACGCCGGCGCGGTTGTACCAACTGCGATTGAACAGCACGATTTCCTGGGCGGCGGGCAGATGCCTGACGTAGCGCTGGAAGTACCATTCGGTCTGTTCGCGGTCGCTGGGCTTGCCGGGAGCGACGATCCGCACTTCGCGCGGACTGAGATGCGCGGCGATGCGCTTTATCGTGCCGTCCTTGCCGGCGGCGTCCCGGCCTTCGAGGATCACCAGCACCTTGCGGCCGCGGGCGATGACATGCCGGTGCAGTTTCACCAGCTCGATCTGCAGGCGGCGCAATTCGCGCGCATATTCCTTCTTGCCAAGCTTCCGTGTGGACTCGATTCGGCTACTCATGCTTGGTGCTCCGATTCGCCCGGCCGCACTCTTGTCGCATGCGCGGCGATGGTTCAGGCTTGCGGCTCCCGGAAAGGAGGCTCTTGATGACGAAGTCCAAGTCGCAACCTCGGGTAGTCATCTCGAACAACGGCCCCTACCTGGTCAGCGGCGGTGTACCGCTCGCCAAGCAGACCATCGTCACCGACAGCGAGGGCGGATCGCAGCAGTGGCGCCAGGGCGACGCATTGCCCGCGCAGGAGTCGTACCAGCTCTGCCGGTGCGGCAAGTCGAGAGCTAAGCCGTTCTGCGACGGCACCCACAACAAGATTGGCTTCGACGGCACCGAGACCGCCCCCCGTACAACGTATCGCGAACAGGCGAAGGTCCTGGAAGGACCGACCCTGGCGCTCACGGACGCGGAGTCGCTGTGCGCGGGCGCGCGTTTCTGCGATCCGAACGGACAGGTCTGGAACCAGGTCGAGCGTACCGACGAGGCCGGGCTGCGGACGACCTTCCTGCGACAGGTCAACAACTGTCCGTCCGGGCGCCTGGTGGCCTGGGATCGGGCGACCGGCAAGCCGATCGACCATCCGCTGCCGGTTTCGATAGGACTCATCGAGGATCCGCTGGAAGGCGTGAGCGGTCCGCTGTGGTTGCGGGGCGGAATTGCAGTGGTTTCCGCCGACGGCTTCGCGTACGAGATTCGCAACCGCGTGACCTTATGCCGGTGCGGGGCATCCGCTAACAAGCCCTTCTGCGATGGCTCGCATGTCTCGAGCGGATTCCGGGACTGGACCTGAGCAGCACCCTCCCGGGACACGGGCGCCCACAGGTCAATGAGTCCTGCCGGCGGCGGCGCGCCATCCCAACCACAGCATCAGCGCGCCGAACACCAGCAGCACCAGCCCCCACCACAGGTTGACGTCGATACCGAGCGAGCGCTGATAAATCGCCGGATCGCTGAAGAATCCGAATCCCGCGAGCAGGCACCCGAGGATGGTGAACATCATTCCGAGTGGTATGCGGATGTCGAGGCCCATGCGAGGCTCCTTACCAGAAGAGCAGATTGAGGATCAGTGTCGCGGCGAGTACCCCGGCGCCGAGCACCGCCGGGCGCGCATACCAGGCCTGATCCGCCTCGCGCAGCCGGGGTGTGAGGGAGTAGACGAGGCCGACCAGGTCCTTCTCGGGGCGCGGCCGCGTGATCAGGCTCACCGCGATGGTCACGACAAAGCACACGCTGAATGCCCAGATCGCGGTCCAGAAGTTCTGTGCCATCTCGCTCGGATAGCCATGCAGCAACGTGAGCCAGCCGCCCTTGATGCCGGCGAGGCTCCCCGTGGGCAGGGTTAACGCGTGGTGCAACGCGGCCGCCGCCGTGCCCGACAGCAGGCCGGCGAACGCGCCGTGGCCGGTGGCCCGCTTCCAGAACATTCCCAGCAGGAACGTCGCAAACAGCGGCGCATTCACGAAAGCGAACAGCAGCTGCAGCATATCCATGATGTTGTTGAAGTGGTTGGCGACGTAGGCCGCGGCCACGGACAGTGTGATCCCGAACACCGTCGCCACGCGTCCCATGTTGAGGTAGTGATGATCGCTGGCGCCGCGGTGGATGTAGGCCTGGTAGATGTCATAGGTCCACACGGTATTGAAGGCCGTGATGTTGCCGGCCATCCCCGACATGAAGCTCGCCAGCAGCGCCGTGATCCCCAGGCCGAGCATGCCGTGAGGGAAGTAGTGGCTGAGCATCATGGGGATGGAAAGATCGTAGTTGAGCGTGCCGTCGGCCTTGTGTGGCAGGACGAAGCCGGTGGCGCCGGTGTGCACGCTCGAAGCGATGGCGATCATGCCCGGTACGATGACCAGGAACGGGAACAGCATCTTCGGCACGGCGGCAATCAGCGGCGTGCGACGCGCCGCCGACATCGAATGCGCGGCCATGGCGCGCTGCACGACCAGGAAGTCCGTGCACCAGTAGCCGAACGACAGCACGAAGCCGAGTCCCATGACGACCCCGAACCACTCGACGCCCATGGGGTTCGAAGTCGCGTCGCCCATTTGGCTCCAGGTGCTGGACCACGCCTGCGGCGCAAAGCCCTGCGCGGTCGCGACGTGCGTGAGGCGCGCGCTGAGACCCTGCCAGCCGCCCAGATCCTTGAGCCCGAGAAACACCAGCGGCGCGAAGCCAAACACGATGAGAAAGAACTGCAGCACCTCGTTGTAAATGGCCGAGGTGAGACCCCCGAGCAGGATGTAGGCCAGCACGACGGCCGCGGACAGCCACACGCTGGTGTCGAAGTCCCACCCCAGCAGCAGGTTCAGCAGCAGGCCCATGGCGTACATCGAGATGCCCGAGGAGAACACCGTCATGGTCGCGAAGGAGATCGCGTTCAGGCCGCGGGTCTTCTCGTCGAAGCGCAGCTTCAGGTACTCGGGCACCGAGCGCGCCTGTGAGCCGTAGTAGAACGGCATCATGAAGACGCCGAGAAACACCATGGCGGGAATGGCGCCCACCCAGTAGAAGTGGCTGGTCGCCATGCCGTACTTGGCGCCCGAGGCCGCCATGCCGATGACCTCCTGTGCGCCCAGATTGGCGGACAGGAAGGCGAGGCCGGCGACCCACGCCGGGATCGAGCGGCCGGAAAGAAAATAGTCCGTGCTGGTCTTCATGTAGCGCCGCAGCGTGTACCCGATGCCCAGCACGAACACGAAGTACACGCCCATGATGACCCAGTCGATCTCTCTTGGATGCAAGAGGCCCCCTCGGTTGTGTGCGCCGGCCGCACAATGGCCTAGTGTAATGCGGCGCGAAACCCGGGGCGATCTGCGTTGCGGGTCGGGCATGCCAAGGCGAGTGTGCGGGTGTACGCTGCAGGCCGAGCCGCCATGCGAGCGCTCGGAAAGAACGCAGCCGTGAGCATATACGACCAGGATCTGGACAAGAACCCAGCCAACTACGTGGCGCTGTCGCCGGTGAGCTTTGTGGAGCGCAGTGCCGAGGTGTTCGGCGATCTGCCGGCGGTGATTCATGGCAGGCGCTGCTACACCTGGCGCGACACGCGCGAACGGGCGGCGCGACTGGCGGCGGCATTGCGGGCCCTCGGGGTGGCGCGTGGCACCACGGTCAGCGCCATGCTGCCCAATACTCCCGAGATGATCGAGGCGCACTACGCGGTGCCGGCGCTGGATGCCGTGCTCCACCCGCTCAACACGCGACTGGACGCGGTGCTGCTCGCCTGGCAGATGCAGCACTGCGAGGCCGCGGTCCTGATCACCGACCGCGAGTTCGCGCCCGTCATCGAGGTGGCGCTGCGGATCCTGCGCAAACAGCATGGCCGTGCACCCATCGTCATCGACGTGTGCGACAGCGAGTACGCCGGGGGCGGTGAACTCCTCGGTGCGTGCGAGTACGAAGCGCTGCTCGCCCGGCATGAGCCGCTGCGGCGGCTCGAGGGTCCGCGGGACGAATGGGACGCCATCGCCGTGTCCTACACCTCGGGCACTACCGGCAATCCCAAGGGCGTGGTCACGCACCACCGCGGAGCCTATCTCAACGCGGTGTGCAACGCTGCCACCTGGAGCATGCCGCATTTCCCGACGTACCTGTGGACGCTGCCGATGTTCCACTGCAACGGCTGGTGCTTCCCGTGGACGGTGGCGATGCTCGCCGGCACGCACGTGTGTCTGCGCAAGGTGGAGACCCGGGCAATTCTTGAAGCCATGCGCGTGCATGGTGTGGATCACTACTGTGCCGCCCCCATCGTGCACAACCTGTTGATCAACGCGCCAGCCGCGCTGCGCGATGGTCTCACGCAGCGGGTGCGCGGCATGGTGGCGGGGGCCGCGCCGCCGGCAGCGATGATCGAGGGCATGGCGAGGATCGGTTTCGACCTCACCCATGCGTATGGACTCACCGAGGTCTATGGTCCCGCGGCGGTCGCTGCCAAGCGCGAAGCTTGGGCGGCGACCAGCCTGTCGGAACAGGCGCGGCTCAACGGCCGCCAGGGCGTGCGCTACGTACTGCAGGAGGGAATGACGGTGCTCGAGCCCGAGACGATGACCGAGGTGCCCGCCGACGCGCAGACGCTCGGTGAGGTCATGTTCCGCGGCAACATCGTGATGAAGGGCTACCTGAAGAATCCGGCCGCAACCGCCCAGGCCTTCGCCGGCGGCTGGTTCCACACCGGGGATCTCGCGGTGCTGGAGCCGGACCGCTACGTGAAGATCAGGGACCGCAGCAAGGATGTGATCATATCCGGCGGCGAGAACATCAGCTCCCTCGAGGTGGAAGATGCGCTCTACCGCCACCCCGCGGTGATGGCCTGCGCGGTGGTCGCGCGGCCAGATCCGAAATGGGGCGAGACCCCGCTCGCTTACGTCGAGCTCAAGAACGGTGTCACGGCCAGCGCCGCCGAGCTCATCGGGCATTGCCGCACCCTGCTGGCTGCCTACAAGGTGCCGCGCGAGGTGCGCTTCGAGGAGATCCCGAAGACCTCCACCGGCAAGATCCAGAAGTTCGTGTTGCGCGAGCGGGCGCGGTCAACCAGTGCGATCGAATGAGGAGACGACCATGGCGATTGCCGCTGAGACGACCAGGACGACCGCCGCGGATCCGCTGCTGAGGCGCGCGCAGGACGCGCGCGGTGTGCTCACCCTGACGCTCAATCGCCCGCAGGCCTTCAACGCCCTGTCCGAGGCGATGCTGGACGCGCTGCAGCGCGAGCTCGATGCGAGCGCGCGTGATGAATCGGTGCGTGTCGTGGTACTCGCGGCGGAAGGCAAGGCGTTCTGCGCCGGTCATGACCTGAAGGAGATGCGCGCGCAGCCCTCGCTCGAGTACTACCAGGGACTGTTCGCACAGTGCACGCGCGTGATGCTCACGCTGCGGCGCCTGCCGGTGCCGGTGATCGCGCGCGTGCAGGGTATCGCCACCGCGGCGGGCTGCCAGCTGGTGGCGCAGTGCGACCTGGCGGTCGCCTCCAGCACCGCGAGGTTCGCGGTCAGTGGCGTCAACCTGGGGCTCTTCTGCTCGACGCCGAGCGTGCCGCTGTCGCGCAATGTTGCGCGCAAGCAGGCGTTCGAAATGCTGGTGACGGGCGAGTTCATCGACGCCGCGCAGGCGCAGGCGCGCGGGCTAGTGAACCGGGTGGTCGAGCCGGCGCGCCTGGACGCGGAAATCGAGACGCTGGCGGCGAGCATCGTCGCCAAGCCGCGCGCGGTGGTGGCGATGGGCAAGGAGTTGTTCTACCGGCAGGGGGAGCTCGGCATGGAGGCGGCGTACGATGCGGCGGGCGAGACCATGGCCTGCAACATGATGGACGCAGCGGCGCTGGAGGGCGTGCAGGCGTTCATCGAGAAGCGCAAGCCGCGCTGGTGATCCGCCGCGCTCCTCAACGCCATTTTTGCCGCGAGCGGCAAGCGGATCCGCCGTCTTCCGATCGGCGATCAACTCAAGGGGTCGCGAACGGCCGACGCACGTCCATGTGCTCGGTCACCGCCGGCATCGGATACTTGAGGCCGCTGGCGCAATTGAACAGGACCACCCGCTCGGTCGCCCGTAGCTTGCCGCTTGCGGCCGCCCGCAGGTACGCGGCGTAGGTCGCCGCGCCCTCGGGGCTGAGGAGCAGGCCATCCTGCGATCCCACGTGCTGCCGGGCGGACTCGATGGCCGAATCCGGCACCGCCAGCGCGAAGCCGCCGCTGTCGCGCAGCGCGCGCAGCATCAGGAAATCGCCCAGCGCCGCGGGGACGCGGATACCCGCGGCGATCGTGCGGGGATTCTCCCAGGGCGTCGCCGCGTCTGCTCCGGCCTCGAATGCGCGCACGATCGGCGCGCAGCCGGTGGATTGAACCGCGACCAGACGCGGCAGCGGCCCTGAAATCCACCCCAAGGCGAGCAGTTCCTGCCACGCTTTCCACATGCCGATCAGCCCGGTGCCGCCACCGGTTGGGTAGAACACGACATCCGGCAGGCGCCACTCCATCTGCGCTGCCAACTCCAGTCCCATGGTCTTCTTGCCTTCGATCCGATACGGCTCCTTCAGCGTCGACATGTCGAACCAGCCGAACTGCGGTTTGCCCAACTCCACCAGCCGGGCGCAATCGTTGATCAGGCCGTTGACACGCCACACCGCCGCGCCCTGCAGGGCGATCTCGCTGAGGTTGATTTCGGGGGTGTCGTCCGGGCAGAAGCAGTAAGCCTCGATGCCGGCGCGCGCGGCATAGGCGGCGAGCGCCGCGCCGGCGTTGCCATTGGTCGGAATCGCAATGCGCCGCACGCCGTGCGCCTTCGCCATCGATACCGCAACACACAGGCCGCGCGCCTTGAACGAACCGGTGGGCAGGCGACCCTCGTCCTTGACCATGGGAGGCATGAAGCCGGCGGGTCGTCGGCTGTTGGACAGGGACACCAGCGGTGTTTCCACTTCACCCAGACTCACGATGTGAGCAGGGTCCGCCACCGGCAGCAGTTCGCGCCACCTCCACAGGCCCGCCGGCCGCGCCGCGATCTCTTCCCGCGGCACCGTGCGCCTCAGGGCATCCAGGTCATAGCGCGCCAGCAGAGGCTTGTTGGCCGCCGACAGACCGTGGAGCCTCGCGATGTCGTACGTTTGCGCGCTGACACTGCACTCCAGGTGCGTCGCATACGAATAGCGCACGGGGGCTCCTCGAGTCAGGCACGGCGCTCCTGATCGCTTGCTTTGTGATACAAGGGCGCGATGACGCTGGAGCCGCCGCGCACCTCGCAGCCGGAACTGGTCCGCGCAATTGGCCGCTGGAGCATGGTAGCACTCGCGGTCAACAGCATTCTCGGCAGCGGCATCTTCGGATTGCCCTCGGTGATTGCGGGACTGGTCGGGAGCGCGAGTCCCGCGGCCGTGCTGATCGCCGGCGCCGGCATGGCCGTCATTATCGCCTGCTACGCCGAGGTCGCGTCCCAGTTCACCGAGACCGGCGGCACCTATCTATATGTGCGCCACACATTCGGAAGGTTCGCCGGGTTACAGGTGGGTTGGCTGATGCTGCTCAGCCGCCTGACGGCCTGCGCCGCCGGGGTCAATCTGCTCGTCGTGTACCTCGGGGAATTCTGGCCGGCGGCGACCCAGCCGCTGCCGAGACTGGCGGTCATCACCTTGTTTCTCGGGACCCTGGCGGCGGTGAACTATCGCGGCGTGGGGGCGGGCACGCTGGTCAGCAATACGACAGTGGTGGCGAAGCTGCTGGCGCTCGGACTGGTCTGCGTGGCCGGGGTGCTCTACCTGTCGGTCCATCCGCGAGTCGCGGCGACGCCGCTGGCCGCATCTGTGGATGGCTGGCTGCAGGCGATGCTGCTGCTGCTGTTTGCCTACGGCGGCTATGAAGCCGCGCTCAACCCGATGGGCGAGGCGCGCGATCCACGACGGGATGCGGCCTTCGCCTTGTTCGTGGCACTCCTTATTCTTATTGCGCTGTATACGCTCCTGCAGCTCATCGTGGTCGGCGTGCTCGCGGACGCCGCCCACAGCGCCCGTCCGCTGGCCGATGCTGCCCGGGTGCTGATGGGCCCTGCAGGAGCCGCGCTCATTTCCGTCGGAGCACTGATTTCGGTTTACGGCTACATCAGCGCGAACATGCTGACCGGGCCGCGCGGGATCTTCGCGCTCGGCGAACGGGGCGAATTTCCGGCCTGGTTCGCCACCGTACACCAGCGATTCCGCACGCCACATTGCGCGATCGTGGTATTTGCGCTGCTGCTGTGGGCTTTCTCGCAGTTCGCGAGCTTTTCCTGGAACGTCACGCTCTCGGCCGTGGCACGGCTGTTGTTCTACGCCGCAGTGTGCCTCGCGGTTCCGGTTCTGCGCCGCATGCAACCCGCAGCCGCTGCATTGCGCCTCCCGGGCGGCATGCTCCTTCCCGTCCTGGGCGCAGCGATCTGCGCCGTGCTCCTCACGCGGGTGGATTTCAGCAAGTCGCTCATCCTCCTCGCCACGGTCGGCGCCGCGTGTGCGAACTGGTTCGTGGTCAGGGGT
>Ga0137409_10001148_pt1 | contig 28696 bp, 27 predicted proteins | sample CZODoug1_16funga_FD_122059 | JGI IMG/M metagenome (GOLD analysis project Ga0137409, IMG submission 122059) | Vadose zone soil fungal communities from Angelo Coast Range Reserve, California, USA - CZODoug1_16fungal (Hybrid Assembly) | ecosystem: Environmental > Terrestrial > Soil > Vadose zone...
TTTTCGACGATGGTATGCGCCTCACCCTGGCCGTAGGTGTTCGAGACCTGCGCAATCGATTGAAAGCCGAGCACGCATCGGCCGCCGAATTTGCGCAGGCGCGCCAGCGCGTCCTTCAACCCGTCGATCTGTCCCAACGCATCCAATTCGTCGACCACAAACCACAATCGGCCGTTCGAATCGCGTGACTCCGCGTCGCGCGGCTCGTCTTGGTCCATCGCTTCAAAAATCGCCAGGCGCATCCACGCCGAGATGGTCGAGTGCAGGGCCGCGATCTGCCCGGCCTTGTAGGGAATGAACAGGACGCCGGGGGTCTTTTCTCTGACCCATTTCCGGACCGAGAATCCCTGCGCTGTTTGGCGTCCGATATATTGGAGCGCCCCGACCGCCGAACTGGTGACGGAACGAATCGAATCGAACATGCGGCTATTGTCTTCGTCCAAGAACGGTTGCGCCGGGGTACCGCGCACGAGCCCGCGCAACTCGCCCGTATCTGCCACGAGCAACAGCCGGTAGAGCTCATCCACGTCCTTGGTTCCCGCCTCGTGCGCCTGCCGGGTGACCGCCGTGAAGAACGTGCGCGCATAGCCCCGCCAACTACGATCCTGGCCTTCGTGATCGGGAATGAGGGAACGAGCGAGCTGCTCGACGTCGTAGTCGCTCTTGATCTCCGAGAACAAATCCCACTTCACGGAACGCGGGTCGAAGGGATTCAGCACAACGTCGCCGCGATCCGGCCGATAGAATCGCTGCAGATAGCCGGCGTCTGGATCCGCGATCACGGCACGGTCGCCGCGCGACAAGGCGCTGGTCATGATTTCGTGGATCGCCGTGCTCTTGCCGGTGCCGGTCGTGCCGATCAATTTGAAGTGCTTGGTCTCGTCTTGCGCCGGAACTGCCGTACCGGCCAAGGTGATTCCCGCGCCGCGTGCATGTTGGCGGGTCTTCGAGCGTGGAGCGGGCGGACGATCGGCAAGGAGGGCGCCTCTCCGGTAGTGCCGGTCATTCTCATTCTCCGTATCCCGCGCCGCGCTCACGCCGCCCGCATAGCCGAGCGCCGCGCCGAGGCCGGTAGCGGTGATCAATTGCACCATGCCGTGGCTCGCCAGCCCCAAGCGCGCGAGCCCGTAATTCGACACGGCGATGCCAACCGCTGCGACTGCGGTCAACGGCGCCGCGACCAGCGGCGAGAGCAGGTAATGGTGGAATTGCGCTCGCACACGAATCAATCCCGCGATCATCGGCGCCTGCACGGCGGCGTACGTCAAGGCTAGTCCGGACCATCCTTGCATCAGCGCTGCGTCGATCATCGGCGTTTACGCTCGGGGTCGAACCAGATTTCCTTGATGAAGCGCTCATGCCGCTCGACGCCGAATTGAATCACGACGTCAATGAGCAGGTACAAAAGGCTCTTGATGTCGTGCCGCGCCAACTCGCGGCCGCCCGGGTTTTGCTTGACGAGCAGTACCAGCTGCTCGAAGGCAAGTTCGGCACTGGTTGCATGGATGCTGGTGATGGAACCCGGGTGGCCGGAATTGACATTGCGCAAGTAGTCGAACGCTTCCTCGGCCCGAAGCTCCGCGAGCAGTATCCTGTCCGGTTTCATTCGCAGGCATGACTCCAGCAGCTGCTTCGGCGTCACGCGTGCCACGCCTTGATCGTCTTTGGAGTAGAACAACCGCACATGGTTCGGGTGCCGGTCGAGCACCAGCTCCTTTGCGTCTTCGATGGTAACCAGGCGTTCGTCGCTCGGGATCTCCCGAATCAAGGCCTTGGTCCATGTGGTCTTTCCGGACCCCGTCGGCCCCGAAACCAGAATGTTCTTGCGGCTGCGCACGGCGAGGCGCATGAATGCCTCGTAGTCGGACGACGACAGCAATCGCAGCAGCTCCTCCTCAGTGTCATCGAGCCTCTGACCGGCCTGCCGAGTACCGCGGAAGATCCCGCGGCGCCCCAACTCTTCGATGCTCCACACCTGATCCGCCGGGCGGCGAATCGCGATGGCCACGCAGCCGGCAGTCGTGGCCGGCGGCATGACGATCTGAACGCGCTCGCCGGTCGGCAGCGACGCCGACAGCAGCGGCGCCGTCGCATCGATCCGCTGTTGAGTCGAATTGGCGACCAGCTTGGCCAATCGGCTGCACCAGTCAAAATCGGCAAACGGCAGGGCTTCGCGATGCCAGCCGTCCCGAGTTTCAAGAAACGCTTCCATCGGGCGATTGATGCAGAGCTCCATCACATCGGCATTCGCGAGCAGCGGCCGCAGTGCGCGCAGCGTGAGGCCGAGCGCGGACGCTTCCTCGGGTCTAACGGTCGGTGACGGATCGGAGCTCATATACCGACCTGAAATCCAAGTCGCGCGCCACCAAAACTTGAATCCGGTCGCCCTGCCGTTTCACGACCGTGGGCGGAATACTGACGGTTCCCTTGAGCACCTCGGTCAACACACCTTGCGTCGCCGATGGATTGACTATGACCGTTCCGTTGCCACCGCGGGTGGACTGCACCGCGCTCTCCACGGCACCGTCAATCACGGAGACCAGCATGGCCGCGCCGAATCGCTGCAAAAAGTGATTGTTGACTGCACCCGGAAGTCCGGACCGGCCCAACTCATCGGCACCGGGCGAGGCCAGGGGCACGATCACCCCGGTTGGGGTTCGCGCCTCGGTCCATAGAACGAATACGCGCGCCGATCCCTGCTGCACCTGCCCTCGAGTCTCGCCGATCAACTTGGTGCCGCGCTCCAGCAGCACCACTTGACCGTCAACGCCGAAGGTATCCGTCGCCATGACGCACGTCGTCATGCCGGGCAGCGTCGAATCGATCGCAGTTTCCAGCGTGCAGTCGATGAACGCGCCTTTGGGCAGCAACAGGCGTTGCGTCGGCAACACCTGCGCGCGGACCGTCGCGCTGACCGTGGGCCGCAACAAGGCGCCCAATTCACCGGGTTCCTGCGGTGCCGCCGATGACGGCGGAGACATGCTCATCCCCGCCGCGCTCGGGAGCCCACTGTGCGCGGAGTACACGACGCCTGACAATTGACGTTCCAACGCTAACTGCTCGGCGGTCTTGGGCTGTGGTGGACCATACGCACCGGACGGGGGACTCGCGTCCAGCGGAATCTCACGCAACGGCACCGGATTCAGCGGAACCGATGACGACAGCGGATCCGGCGGCGGCAACGGAGCGGTATCGAACGCGGACGGCGGCGGCGGTGGCGGATCGATCCGGCCCAGGCTGGGCAAGGGCGCATCGCCTTGAGCGCGGTTCGTCGACGATGTCTGCGCGCTCTGCCGCGCTCGACTCTGACGGGTGATCGCATGGGCGTAATACCACGTCAGCATCCCCAGTCCGAGAACGCTCATGAGACCGATCGCCAATACACTGCTGATACGAGATTGCATCGAAGACGCGCGATTGACGGGGGTGGCACTGCGCTCGCCGCGCACCGTCGTCTCCGTGGCACTGGGCTCGCTCATGGCACGCCCCCCTGCACCACGCCACCTTGCACCCGACGCTCGACATCGGGTGTCACGGTTCCAGAATCCAGGCGAGTTCCGCCGCCGATGAACCCCTGGTTCACGATGCAGCCCGTGAGCTTGCCGCGCCGCAGAACGAACTGCTTCGCCACGCGATGCACGATGATGTCACCCGCGTCCATACTGAAGTTCAACAGAGATTCGCTGCCGTCTTCGCTGCGAACGAAAATCGCCGGCAAGTCGGCGTTGGCGGCGAACCGCAGCCGCGTGTGGACGCCATCATCGGAAGCGGCGACCGGCCTAAGGACGGGCTTGCCGCAATACCAATAGTCGATGTTCTGCCGCCGCTTGGTCGAGGCGCTCTCCAACTGCGAATCGACACGCTTGGCGGCGACTTCGGTTGCGGTTTGTGCGGGCGATGGCGGGTACGTGAATCGCAATGCGTAAATGACGCCCGGATCGTCCGTTTCGGGACGTTGAGGCAGCGCGATGTAGTCGAATTGATAGTGGCGCCGGCTGGTAAGCACGGTCAGGTTCGTCGCCACCTTCGCTGCCTTTGGCTTGAGAAATAAATGATTGTCTTGGCCGACGAAGGACAACCCTTCCAAATCGCCCGCGCCGAGGCCGGTGAAGGTCTCACCGGCCTCGAACTCGAGATCGATCTGGTAGCCGACGAAACCGCGCAGCTTGTAAACCTCGTCACTGTCATAGGCGGCGATCCGGATACGGCTGTCGACCAAGCCCCTCACCGGCACAGATTCCGCCGCAGCCGCGATGGAGTGGAGCAAGCCGCAGACGGCGAACGCTGCCGCCCCCATCTTGCGCGCACTGCGGCGAATCGAGATTCTACTGTTCATGGTGCAACTCCTTTGCAGCCGGTTGTTCGACCAGAACTTCGGGTTCGGATCGAAAATCGACGATCTTGAAGCCGAGCGGATTCCACCGGCGCGTCTTCGGGTCTTTGGCGGGATCCGTGTACGTGTATTGAATGGTCGCCACCCAATGCGTAACTGATTCCTCGGCTCCGGCGCCCTGGCGCACGGCTTTCAGGTATCGCACCTGCGCAAGATCCGACAACCCGCTGGAGCGCGTAAAGAAGCTCACCGAATTGACCTGCACACGGACCGTGCTGCCATCCTTGTGCACATTGAGGGGAGACTCGGGATTGGTGGCGGTCCACCGCGCGTACCAAGCCTGATTGCGCTGCGTGGAATGAAAAGCGCCGCATTCCTCGTAGTCGCTTTCCGCGGTGGCGAAGTTGAAGCGCTCGCAGACGGTTAGATAATGCGTCAGGAAATACCGAGTCACGGTTTCCTCATGAGTCGCGCGGCCCGTGTACACCGGCACCACATCGACGATGCCCGTGCTGCTGTCCACCCGCACGACGAAGGGGTCGACGCGCTTCAAAGGCATGAGCAGAGCGAGCGCCAGCGCACTCGCCACCGCGCAGACCCACCCGGCCGCAGCCACCCACCACGCAGTACGCGCACTGCGCCGAAACTGCGCCGCACGGTCGGCGTCCCATGACTCGGCTTCGCGGAAATACTCTTGGATTGGGGAAGCCGCGATCAAGGCGCTCTCCGTGCACCGTGAGTCTGTGCAGCCGCGCTGGGAGCTGTCGCCGCTGCGGCGGCTGCGCTGCCCGAGGCCGGCCGATTGATCGGCTGCAGATGCGAATCGCAGCGTATGGTCGGCGTGGAACACCCCCACAGCAGCGGTATCAAACAAACGATCAAACGCATGACACCCTCCTTGGTATTCGATTCAGCGGTCCGTTTGCCGCCGGCCGCGGCCCAACGCCTTGACGTCGGAGGCGGCTTTTCCGTAATCGCCACGGCCCCAACGAGCGGCCACGCTGCGCAGCGTGCTGCCCGTTGCGCGCAGGCGGCCCGCCACATACGGAATCGCGGCCTTGCCGCCGTTCCACACTCCCCAACGGATACCACGACCTGTAGAACCGAAGGAGCGGCTCACGACGCTAAAGGAATTGAGGGATGCGCCGCCCGCCAGTCCCGATGCAATCGGCATGACTTGGCGCAATACCAGAAACACCAGCACGGCGATCAACACCATATTCACCGCGTCGACCGTCAAGAGTGCCGTGCCTCGCGCCGCAGTTTGAGTGGCATAAGATTGCACGACTCGCAGCAATAGTGCCGCCACCATCACGGTCAGCACAGTGATCAAGGCGTAGTTGGCCAGTTGCGCAACCCAGGCGCCGAAGAATCGCTTGGTGGCGTCAAAGAACAGCAAGGCAATGAACAGAGGACCAAGCGCCAACAGAACCGACAGGGCGATGTTTGAGAGCGCGATCAGGAACATCGCGTATACACATAACATGCCAACCAGACACCAGACCAGAACACCGGCGAGACAGAAGCCCACGCTCCACGAAGAAGCGGCTTTGGTCCATAGAATGCCGGCGACGGCGCCTCCACGATCCCAGATGGCATCGATCGTGCCCACCGGGTCTGCGCTCCCCACTATCGCAGCCGCAAGCTGGGCCGGCGCGTTATAGAAGGTGTCGACGATCAATGTGTTGTAGAGCCATAGCCGCAACCCTACCCCCATGACCAACACCATCACCAGGATGCGCTTCAGCCCGGTCAGGACGGGTTCGTCGATTTTGCCCGTGAGATGCAGGTAACCCCACGCCATCACGTAGATCGTCGCCAGCGTGACGACGGCAGGCTCCAGGGCCGATGCCAGGCGAGCCGTGTTGTCGCCTATGTAAGCGGTCAACTGACCGTTGAGCCACGTCCAAAATGTTACGAAGAATCCCATGTCGAGGCCTCGATGCCAGCACCGGTCAGGGAGCCGGTCGGAAACGGGTTTCGAAGCGCCCTTGCCCGTCGATCACGTATTCTCGCGCTTGTTGCCGCATAACCGTTTCCTGCGCCTGCGTCGCCCGATAGAGCACCTGATTCTTGGTCTGTTCGTTTTGCAGCATCCCCAGCTCCGCACTGATTCGCGCCTGCAAGTCCAGGATTGCCTTCTGATCCCCCGCCGTCGAAATGGCTGCGATCAAACGTTGGATCGAGGCAAACCGATCACTCGTATTAGCCAGCGCCTCGCGGGCCAGAGCCTGCTGCATCGCGCTCCATTGGCGCGCGGCTTGAATCTGCCGCTGATCAGACGGCGACAGCGTTGCCAAACGCTGGGGTGACAGCACGGCGTTGGCAGCAATGGCGCCTTGTACTTCGGCGGCGAGTCCGGCGTACCCACCCGACCCCTGGCCCTGCAAAGTACTCGTCACCTGCGTCCAATTGGAAGGCAAGTAGTTGCGCGTGGTACCAGCGAGCAGCCGCGCCATGCCGCGATCGCCCGACATGAGCTGCAGTGCTTGCTGAGCCGATTGCAGCTGCGCGCGAGCGGTCGCCAATTGCTGTTGCATGGTCTGTACCTCTTGCACCAGCTGCGCGATGGCCGGCACATCGATGACCGCCCATTGCGCCCGCGCGGCCGGAGCGATCGCGATCGAAGCCACCAGGCACACGGTGATCAAGCGAGCATTGAGAGTTGGCATGGGCATCTCCTACCGAATGAGTTGATTGGATGAGCACCGGTTAGTGGCCGCTCGCGGCCATGAATTGGGGTAGCCAAGCCGTCGGATCGGGTCCCGTTGCGGACATGATCTGATACATACGCTTGACCTCACCGGCTCGGCCCGAAATCACGGCCAGTTCGGCGTCAAAACCCTTGAGGTCGAGCTGACACACCACACTGTGATGAGCTTGCTTGACCAAGAACATCCGCGAACCGGGCTCGAGCTGTTCCTTGATGAGCTTGAATTCCCGCTCGGTCAGGCCGAACCCCTGCGTGTACTCCCGAAGATCGGCGTCCGCGTTTGGAAAGAACACCTTGGTGGGCGTCTGCTCGACCAAGGTTCGGCTGATGGGACTGTCGAGCACATCACTCGGACTCTGCGTCGCGAGACACATCACGCCGTTGAGTTTGCGCCAGGTCTTCGGGCCGTCTTTCGCGAAACCCTCGAAAGCAGGGTCGGCCAACAGCCGCCAGAACTCATCCATCCAACACACGAGCCGCCGGCCATCGAGAAGCTGGCGCACCAAGTGAAACAGATACAGGGTGATCGGCGACCGCGTCAGCGAGTGGTCGATAAAATCCGTCACGTCGAATCCGATGACCGATCGACCGGCCAATCGAGACACCACGGTATCCCGGGAGTTATCGAATACCCACGCGTAGTCCCCGCGACACACGTCGCACCAGCGTGCAAGTCGCGCGTGCAGGCCTTCCGGGTCCGTCGGATCCAGAAATTCCACGAGGCGGGACAAGCGCCGCGCCTCCGGGTCCAGAGCGAGAGTACCCCGCAGCGCCTGATCCAGATCGGCCGTTTCTCGCGCGGAGCCGGCATGGTGTGATTGCAGCGGAACCGCGCTCAAGTTCCGCAGCCATGTCTTGAGGAATTCGACGTTGGCCGGCGTGATCGGCAATTGCAGTGGATTGAAACCGGTGGCCACACCGTTCTTCAACGGCAGATATTCGCCTCCCAGTGCGCGCACCAGAATCTCGAGACCGCGATCCTTATCGAAGATGATCTGAGTCGCGCTCTGGCGATCCAGCAGGGCGATCAAAAAGCCGATGAACACTGTCTTGCCCGAGCCCGTGGGACCGCAAATGAGTGTGTGGCCGGTATCTTTTCGGCTGCCGCCATCGGGGTCGGTGGGGTCGCTGGCATGCAGCGAAAAATAATAGGGCGAGCGCGCGCTGGTGACGAACAGGCTCACCGCGTCGCCCCAATGATTTCCCGTTGCCCGCCCGGTGGGATAGTTGTGAAAAGGCGCCATCGCCGCGAAGTTTCGCGACGTGATCGGCGCCTTGCGCGGTCGAACGGGGAAATTGCCCGGCAGCTGCGCCCAGAAGGCGGCTTCCAACGCCAGATCCTCCCGTGCGACCAACATGCCGGTATCGGCGAGAAGGCTGCGCGCCAACGCAATATGATCGTTGAGTGTTTTGAGACTGCCTCCTCCGGCGGCATCGACACCCAGGTCGGCGACGCGCGCCAGTACCTGAAGGGAGAAATGATGATCGCCCATGACGAACTCGTTGCTCGTGAGCGCGTCCAGTGCGTCCTTGAGCTCCGAAGCCTGGGAGACGGCGAAGTCGCCGGCATTCGCCATTCGATTGAATTGGCGTTGCAGCAGCGCTTGGCCCGAGCCCTTCGTCAGGAACGAAAAGGACTGTGTCAGTACAAAGGCGAATGGCGCCGACAAGAGCCTGTTGTACATCCCGACTACACTGGGGGTTGGGTATTCCTTGATACCGAGCATTGCACCGACGGTCGTCGCGCTCGGAGAGCGGTATTCGATGGCCTCGGTGCCGAAAAATAGCCGGGTGGTTGCGAGCGCTTGGTTCAGCGGACCGCTCCGCAGCGGCGCGCGTTGCCATTCGCCGTTGATCAGCAATCCGAGGTACTCGAGCAGGGATGAGCACCAGATATTTCCCGATCGATAGGTACCCAGGAGATCGGGCTCGTACCGCGCCAAGGACGCCGTGAGCGTCTGCGCGAGCTTCTCACAGGCATCGAGTGCATCGGTGAAGTCCAGCTGAGATCGGTCGCGCTGCGCTCTGGCCAGCACTTTCGATACCAGACTCGTAGCCACACCCGACGTGGGTCTATACACAACGGCGAGGTAGACCTCGTTGATCATCAGGATTTCATCGGCAAGGCGGCTTCGATATTTGGCATGGAGAGCGCCCGCAAAAAGACGGCGCGACTGGCGTTGTGAGGCGGCCTCGTCCGAGCGGAGAGGAATTCCCACGCGGCGGCGAATCACCTGCGTCCAAAGCGCCGCATTGGGGCTGCCGACGTTACGCCACAGCACATTGAGCCGCTCGTGCCAGTTATTGAGCTCCTCGTCGTCGTTGCTCTCGAAGCTGGCGCCCCCCAGCCGGAACACCTGCAGATAGTCGCCGAAGGTTGTCCTGATCACGGTCGGCGCTACGTGAGCGGTGTACGGAATCTTGTCCGCCGCCGTGAACTCCCGGCGCAGCGCCGTCGTACGATTGTGCTTGAGCATGATCAGCTGCCCTCCCGCGCAGAGGGCATCACTCCCACGCCGAACGCCTCCAGTCGCCGGCGGCCGCGGCGATTAGGCAGATCGAGCGCCAACGGAGAGTAACTGCTGGCCTTCCAGACTCGCAGGTTGGCGAACAGCGCCGGAAGTCGAGTTCGCGCCCAGAGCAGAACCAGATCGAAGAAGCGCGCATCGCGTGCGCAGAGCAGTATGCATACGCCGTGGATGGGTGCGCACAGCAGCAGCGCCAGCAGATTCTTCGTCAGGAGGAAGGCCTCCAGGGTGAAGACCATGTTGAACAAGAGCGCCGAATAGGTCACACCCCACCGCATCGGTGGGCGGGTCGCGCCCACGAACAGGGGATCGGCGATCAGTCCAGGATTGAGATCGCTCACCGTTCTCTCCTAAACGCCGAACATGCCGCGGACCCACGTTACGATCTGCGGCGCCCCGAAACCAATGGCAATGCCCAGAATTGCGCCGATACACCACCCCCACGACACTCGGTTCGCCATGGCCATTCCGCCGAGTACCATCACGAGAATGATGGCGACGGGCGTCAACCACGCGAGAAGGTTGGTCTGCAACGAGGTGGCTCCCGTCATGAAGGGCGAGGCTTGAGCCATCGCCAAGTCGGGCGTACCTATCACGAAGATGACCAGTAACGACGGCAGCAGGATCTGCTGCAGACCAAGGCGATGCGTACGGGAGTGGTGCACGGCGAATTCCTTTTCCAGATGAATGCGGACGCGCTGGTGGGCTGGCGCGGCTCGGTTTCCTTCAAATCTCGGTTTCTAGCGCTCCCTCTCTCTCGTCGCGCCGCGCCGCCAACTCCTCTCGCTTGATCTTGCCCGGTGCCCCAAAGCGAAAGTTTTGTATGACGAATGAATAGTCGTATTGCTTCTCACCCTCCTTGTCCGTCCAGTTATTGGACCGGATCTGCGCTTGAAGAATGAGCTGATCGCCCTTGCGCGCGTTCTTTGCGATCGCCTCCCCGAGACTTTCGAACGCCACAAACCAGAGACTGGTAACCGCTTCGCGCGCATTACCTTGTTCATCTTTGCCGGCATAATCGTTGCCAACCAGGCAAATCCGCGTGTAGGTGGTATCCCCTTTGGCGGCGAACTCGGGATCCTTCGCGAGATTGCCGACGGCGGTAACTGTGAAGCTATTCATGACTACTCCTTGACTGTTGTGTTGCGCGACTCGAGATGATTCATCCGTCGCGTGGCAGGCAGTCTGAGAGGAGTGCCCAGCAATTTGAACTCAATTATGTATCGAGTTTGAAGAGAAAAGCGCGTCCCTTCTTGGGCGGTCCGCTTTTTATGCCCGCCCGAACGCGAGAGCGGCCGGTGTCACTGTCCCTTGGCCGGACTTTCCGCCGTCACATCGAACAATGTCGTCCCCTGCAATGACAGCACCAGCCGTTCGTTTTGGTTCCAGAGCTCTGATTTGGACAATAGAATTCCCGTCCGCCCCGAAGGAGATTTGCTCGACCGCAGCACTTCGAAACGTAGCGCGACGGTGTCGTCGGGCCGAACCGGCTCGAGCCACTTTATTGAATCGATTCCGGGCGAGCCAAAGCTCTCCGATTCCAACAAGACGCTGCGCACCATCAGTTCCATTGCGATCGAACAGGTATGCCATCCGCTCGCGATGAGTCCTTTCCATCTTCCCTGACGTGCGCGTTTTGGGTCGACGTGAATCCACTGCGGGTCAAAGCGCGACGCAAATTCGATGATTTCCTTGGAACTCACGATTCGCGGCGGCGTGCGAATGACCACACCAGGAGTAAGATCGGCGAACCGCATAGTAGTGCCTCCTCAATATTGCCGGACTCATGCAATCTTGGCGCGTTCGCCAAGTGCCGCGACGCTGGAATCGAATGATCACCCCGAGTAGTGCGGACCATCCCACCGACGACATTCGTCGCCGGCGGCGGCTGATCGACATTGTCGCCGTCGCACGTTGCAGGCAGTGTAGCCATTACAACGATAACATTATCATCCCGCCTGTGGTGGCCCCATGCGAATTTCGGCGGCGAGCGCTATGCAGTGTTGCCGGCATGCGTCTTGGGGATTCGCGGTGCTTGGGATTAATTCTGCGCCGGACTGCATAATCTCGTTCATGCCGACCACTGTCTTGCAGACGCCCACGGATCGCCCGGCGCTTCGCGCCTCCGGGTTGCATAAGGTGTACGGCAGCGTCACTGCGCTCGACGGCGTGTCGTTTACCGTGAACCGCGGGGAAATCGTCGGCCTGCTGGGACCCAACGGGGCGGGCAAGACCACCACGATCAACATGGTGTTGGGCGTGCTCGCCGCGACCACCGGCAGCGTCGAAATCGACGGGATCGATATCTCCAAACAACGCGCGCGGGCGCTCGCGAAGACGAATTTTGCCGCCGTCTACGCGGCGTTACCCGGCAATTTGACGGTGATCGAGAATCTGCGATTTTTCGGACTGCTGTACGGCGTTGATTCATTGCGCATTCGCGTTGAGGAATTGCTGCGCCAGTTCGATCTCGCGCATCTGCGCCAAACCAAGTGCGGCCTACTATCCTCCGGCGAACAGACTCGGGCAGCTCTCGCCAAGGCCTTGATCAATCGTCCGCAACTGCTGCTGCTCGATGAACCCACTGCATCCTTGGATCCGTCCGCGGCGCAGCTCATTCGGGCGAAGATCAAGAAGCTTGCCACCGAGAACCGGTGCGGCATTCTGTGGACCTCGCACAACATGAACGAGGTGGAGGAGGTTTGCGATCGCGTGTTGTTCCTGTCGCGCGGCAAGGTGCTGCTGGAGGGCAATCCGCAAACGCTGCCGCAGGAGCATGGCTCGGCGACATTGGAGGATTTATTCATTCGAGTGGCTCGCGAGCCGCTCAAGGCCGTCGCGGATGTGGCCACATGAAGCTGCGCCCCATCGCCGGCATCGTCCTGCGGCAGATCTATTTGATGCGCGGCAGCCCCGTGCGCCTGTTTCCCATGGTGACCTGGGTGGCCATCGATATCGTGCTGTGGGGTTTCATCACACGGTATCTCAATAACGTGAGCGGCAGCGGCATGGATTTCGTGCCCACCCTGCTGGGCGGCGTGCTGTTGTGGGATTTTTGTACCCGCATCATGCAGGGCGTCACCACTGCGTTTCTCGAGGATGTTTGGTCGCGCAATTTCCTGAATCTGTTCGCCTCACCCCTGTCGATCGCCGAATACATCACCGGACTCGTGATCGCCAGCGTGGTCACGAGCACCGTCGGGATCATCGTGATGTTGCTGCTGGCCACCGGCATCTTTCACCTGCAGTTCTTTTCCATGGGCCTGCCGTTGATCGCATTTCTCACGGTGCTGTTCGTGTTCGGCATCTCGCTCGGTATCTTCGGGAGCGCCATCGTGCTGCGACTGGGTCCGGCGTCCGAATGGCTGCTGTGGCCCCTGCCGGCGCTTCTATCGCCCTTCGCCGCGGTGTTCTACCCGCTGGCCGTGCTGCCGCCCTGGATGCAATCGGTGTCGCGTGCGCTGCCGCCTTCGTATGTGTTCGAGGGAATGCGGGCATTGCTGGCCGACCGGCCGTTTCCGGGGATGTTGCTGCTGCAGGGCGCGCTGGTGGCCGGGCTCGAACTATTGCTTGCCGCGTATTTTTACGGACGAGTCTATCGGCACGCCGTGCGCACGGGACTGCTGGCGCGCTACAGCGCGGAAAGCGTGGCCTAGCTGGCTTGACATCGTTGTGCGGATGCGACAAAAGCTGCAATCGGGGTCCAATTCTGTTAGCTTTCTTACTTCTGATTCTCCGACCGTATTTGACCGAATGAGAAACGTGTACAAAGCACTGGGTCTTTTGCTGCTGCTGCTGACGGCGCAGCAGGGTGCTGTGAATCACGAGCTGAGTCACTTCTCCCCTGCCGATCAAGCAGAGCTGAGAATCGATGCGGGCGGCGTGGCAGATGCTCCGTGCGCGCTTTGTGCCGTGTTTGCCCAGGCCGTCACCCCGACTTTCGGTCACTCGTTCAACATCCCTCTATTGGTTCGCACCACATCGCTGGTGGTTCCTGAGCCGCGATTCGTAGCCGTAGACGCCGCCGTTCCTCGGCCGCGCAGCCGCGGCCCTCCCGTCCTAAGCTGAATCTTAGCCTTGCGAAGTGATCCGCCCGAGTGATCGGCAGCGGCTCATCGTCATTCAGCGATTTCGGAGTTACCAGATGTCCAGTTTTTCCCTGCGGGGTGCAGCGTCCAGCGTTGCCGCGCCCATCATTTTCCTAATCATTACGAGTTCCCGGGCGGCGGCGGACGCGGAGACGGCAGACATGTCGCCCCTGCCGGAGATCGTCGTGACCTCCCAGCACTTGGACGAAGGCCGTTCACATATCCAGACCCAGACCGGCGCATCCACCTATACCATCGATTCCGCGGCGATCGCGGCGACTCCCGGCGGCGATAACACGCTGCTCAATCAGGTGATCCTGCAGGCACCCGATGTCATTCAGGATTCATTCGGTCAATTCCACGTTCGCGGTGAGCACAACGGCCTTCAATATCGATTGAACGGCATCATCCTGCCGGAGGGCATCAGCGTCTTTGGCCAATCCTTAGATCCGCGCCTCATTTCCTCGCTGAGCGTGGTCACCGGTGCATTGCCCGCAGAGTACGGGTTGCGCACCGCCGGCATCATCGATATCACGACGAAGAACGGGCTTCAGGCTCCCGGCGGTGCCGTGTCTCTGTACGGGGGCAGCCACGGTACCGTCGAGCCGAGTTTCAACTACGCCGGAGGCGCAGGATCGTTCAGCTACTTGGTCACCGGAAGCTTTCTGCGCAACGACCTCGGCATCGAGTCGCCCGACGGCCGCTCGAACCCGATTCACGACCACACCACGCAATATCATGGGTTCGGCTATTTCGAGGACATCTTGGATGACGAGAACCGGGTGGCGCTCATGATCGGGAGTTCAGTGGGCAAATTTCAGATCCCGAATCAAAGCGGCCTGCAACCCTCACTCGGCCTGACCGTCAACGGCGTATCCGCCTATCCCAGTGAGGCTCTCAACGAAAATCAGCGCGAAGTGACGCAGTTTGCCGCCTTGAGCTGGCAACATTCCGCCGGCGCGCTCGACGTTCAGACTTCGTTCACGGCTCGATATTCCAGCCTGACCTTCAAACCGGATCCCTTGGGCGACCTGCTCTACACCGGCGTCGCGCAGGACGCGTTCAAGCAGAACATGGCCTACGCTCTGCAAAGCGACGCCGCGTACCGGCTCGATGACAGCCACACGGTCCGCGCGGGCGTTTTCGTCCAGTCGGATCACTCGGTCAGCGACACCACGTCCCAAGTCCTGCTGACGGACGCCACCGGCGCACCCTTGAGCGACGTGCCCACCGCCATCATCGACAACAACGCCAAGACCGAATGGATCGAGAGCCTTTATCTGCAGGACGAGTGGAAGCTCATCCCCACATTCACCATCAACTACGGCGCACGGTTCGACCGGTTCAACGCCTTTACGAGCGCGCACCAGGTGAGCCCGCGCGTCAACCTGGTATGGCAGGCGCTTCCCGATACGACGGTGCATGGCGGCTATGCGCGCTACCTCTCGCCGCCACCTTTCGAGCTGGTGGGGGGCAAGGACATCGCCTTGTTTCAGAACACCACCTCCCCGCCGAACTCACCCGTCGCTGATTCACCGTCGGCGGAAAAGGCGAACTACTACGACCTGGGTGTCCAGCAGAAAGTGCTTCGTGCGCTGACCCTGGGCGTCGATACTTACTATAAGCAATCGGTCAACCTGATCGACGAGGGGCAGTTCGGGGCGCCTATCATCCTCACGCCCTTCAACTACCGCTATGGCAAGCAGTACGGCGTCGAATTCTCGGCGAACTACACGTTGGAGAACTTCACCGCGTATTTCAACTTCGCCGCGCAAAGCGCCAAAGGCAAGGATTTCACCTCGGCGCAGTTCAACTTCGCGCCTAGTGAGATCGCGTATGTCGCCTCCAACTACATTCATTTGGACCATGAGCAACAGCGGACCGCTTCCGGCGGAGTGTCATACCAGTGGCACGACACGCGCTTCAGCGCAGACTTCCTCGTCGGCGCGGGGCTCCGCGCGAGTCTCCCGCTGCCCCCCGGAGTCACCACCCCCTACGGCGGCACCAGCATACCGAACGGCGATCATCTGCCTTCCTATACGCAGGTCAATACCGGCATCACGCACCTGTTCACCATTCCGGGCGCGGGCACGCTGACCGCACGATTCGATGTCATCAACCTCTTCGACAAGGAATACCAGATCCGCAACGGCACCGGCGTCGGCGTCGGCGCCCCGCAATTCGGGCCTCGTCGCGGCTTCTTTTTCGGCCTGTCGAAATCACTTCCTGCTCTCTAGTCGAGCGCGGGTAAACCCTTGAGTCGAGAGACTGACCGTTTCAGGTCGGTCACTCGGGTTCCGACACGATCAAATGTTCCGCATTCTGCGATTCCGGGCAGGCCGGGGGCGCCGGCGGATGTAGCAACCGCCACGCGAATCATGAGGCACGGTGTGTTATGTTATAGTATTACAGCGAGAACAACTGGCAACGCGCGTGGCGGCGTGCCAGTCAATCCTTGGACGAGCGTGCAATATCTTCAGTTCATCATCGTAGCGTGCGCTGCGTTCCTGGCTAACTTTGCCGGCGGAGTGTTTGCCCGGCGCGTCGCGGACCGTATGCATCTTGCAGTGGGCTTCAGCGCCGGTACGGTCATTGCCGTCGCTTTTTTCATTTTCATGCCGCAAGCCGTTCTGTGCCGGCCTGCGGCGCACGGCGCCAATGAATTGCTGCCCCTGGTGGGGCTCGGATTCGTGATCGCCCTGCTTCTGGATCGTTTCGGATCTTTCTGGATGGCCGACAGCGAGGAGCGTCTCACGACGCGCAAACACTACGGCCATGCCGTCCTGAACGGGGCGGCGATCGGGTTGTCCTACCACGTATCCCCGGCGGTGAGCGCCGTCGTCACGGCGGCCTTGCTGGCCCATGAGTTTTCGGACAGCGCCGATGCCGCCAGGCAGGGATTGCGCGAGCGTCAGGACAGGCGCGGGCTGCGCGAGTACCTCATCAGCTCGCTGTGCGTGACCGCCGGCCTTGCCCCAACGTACTTTCACGCTATGACGCCGGGCACGCTCGGCGTTGCGTTGGCCCTGTTCGGCGGCTATTTCATTTATCTCAGCGCGAGCGATCTCATCCCGGAAAGCCATCATCTGCATCCTCAATTATTGACCGTTGCGCTGACGTTTGGCGGCGCGGGGGCGATGTATCTCGCGAGTGTCATTGTCAAATGATCCGCGTTGCTTTGCAGGAGACACATACAGCATGGCAATCATGAAGTCAGCGGCAAGCCGCTTTGCAGACTCGCGCGGCAAGCACGATCACCAGCGCTGCGTGTCCAAAGCACTGCGCACGGCCGACGAGGTGTGCACCGAACGCGGCCTGAGATTGACCCCCACCCGCAAGCACGTGCTCGAGCTCATTTGGACGCGCCATGCGCCCATCGGGGCCTACGACATCTTAAGTCGACTGAGCAAGGAGGGCCGTCAAGACGCGCCCCCGACGGTGTACCGCGCTTTGAGCTTCCTGATGGGTGCGGGACTGATCCACCGTATCGACACCCTGAACGCCTACCTGGGCTGCGAGACACCGAAGCACCTGCACGCCGCTCAATTCCTGGTCTGCCGCTCCTGCCGCGCAGTAACTGAACTCGGCGATCCTGCGATCGCCCGATTGCTGGCTCAGCGGGTCAAGGCGGCCGGCTTTACCGCCGATGCGCACGACTTGGAGATCAAGGGATTGTGCGATACCTGCCGTGGCTGATTTCCGGAGTACTCTATGTTGCTCTTAGCGCTGTCCGGCGCGGCGTTTTGCACCACCTGCACCGGCGGCCTGCTGGCGCTGCGCCTTGCCTCGCGGATGCAGTGGGTGCTGGGCTTCAGTGCGGGGGCCGTGGTGGCCGTGGCGTTCTTCGATCTATTGCCGGAAGCGCTGGAACTGGGTGCGCCTACCTTTGGCGTACCCAAGGTGTTTGCATGCGCCGCTGCGGGATTTCTCATCTACCTCTTGCTCGATCGTGTGCTCCTTTTCCAGAGCCAGCGCTTTCGAGATCAACTCGCCGCGCAGCCCCGCGGCGTGCGCGCAGAGGCCAACACCCGGCACCGGGCCACGCTGTTCGCGAGCAGCCTGTCGCTGCACAGTCTTCTCGACGGCATCGCCATCGGCTTGGCATTCCAAGCATCCGCCGCCGTAGGCGCGGTCGTCGCCATCGCCGTTCTAACCCACGACTTCTCGGACGGCGTCAATACGATGAACGTCGTGCTGCGAAATGACAGCAACCGCCGCCGGGCGCTCCAGTGGTTGCTGGCCGACGCGGTTGCGCCCGGCTTGGGGATCTTTTCCACCCTTTTCTTTCGAGTCCAGCCTGATGTCTTGGGAATCATTCTTGCGCTTTTTTCGGGATTCTTTCTGTACATCGGTGCCAGCGATTTGATTCCTGCAAGTCACCGCGCCTTTCCAAAGGCCCTGACCACGCTCATGACGCTGCTCGGCATCGCGGTGTTGTATGCAGCCGTGACGCTCGCGCAATAGACGGATGAGCTCATCCAGTCACGGCCCCGCAAGGATCTTGCCCGTGCAGGCGCACCACGATGTTCATCTTGTCCGGCCGCGGTCCGCCGACGGATACGTCGCCCTCCGGAAATCCGGCCGCCTTGAATCTCGCCGCCAGCGCCTCGGCTGCCTCCGCCGAGCCTTTGGCGTGGGTCGTATTCATTCCGACGAGTTCCGCAAACACGGCGCGTGCCAATTGATCGTATTGCGCGGGCGAGCGGGGCGTCGCGGGGAGATCGGCGGCGCCGGCTAAGGCCGGAACGGCGCAAACGATGGCCAAGATAAGGCTTAGTTTAATAGTCCGGGTCAAGGTCATCGTCCGCTCTCCAAGGGTTGAGGCATCACGGTCGCACGAAGCTGGATTATCTTGTTATTGCCGTTGCGGGAGGTGCGTGGGGACGCCACCGATGCTTGCGCAGGCGCTTGTGGATAACCAGCCTAGGGTTTTCAGAGTGTCAAAATATACGCTATTGTAGATGAAGATCATGAACGCAAATTCGAACGCCGTGAAAATTGCCGTGCTCGACGACTACCAAGGAGTTGCCCTGAAGCTCGCCGATTGGTCGCCCGTTACGGCACGGGCGCAGGTGCTCGCATTCCACGACCATCTCGCGGACGCCGACGCCCTGGTGGAGCGCTTGCTGCCCTTCGATGTGGTGTGTGTCATGCGGGAGCGCACTCCCTTGCGTCGCGCCGTCATCGAACGGCTGCCGAACCTCAAGCTGATTGCGTCCACGGCGAAGCGCAACGCCTCGATCGACACCGACGCCGCGGCGGCACGAGGCATCAAGGTGGTTCACACATCGTATACGTCCGCTCCCACGGTTGAACTCACCTGGGCGCTCATTCTTGCAAGCGCGCGGCACATCGTTTCTGAGAACGCGTCACTGCGCGCCGGCGGCTGGCAACGATCCGTCGGCGACGACCTGGCGGACAGGACCCTCGGCATCATCGGATTGGGCAACGTGGGCTCGCAAGTCGCCAAGGTGGGCTTTGCGTTCGGCATGAATGTGATCGCATGGAGCCAGAACCTGACGCCGCAGGCGGCCGCCGCCGCAGGCGCCCGGCTCGTTTCCAAAGCGGAGCTGTTGCGGGATGCCGACGTGGTTTCCATTCACCTGGTGCTGAGCGCCCGCACCAATGGCTTGATCGGCGCACCCGAATTTGAACTGATGAAGCCATCGGCTCGCCTGGTCAATACCTCGCGCGGACCGATCGTCGTGGAGGCGGCGCTGGTCGAAGCTCTGGCCAGCGGCCAGATTGCCGGAGCGGCTGTCGATGTCTTCGACATGGAACCCCTCCCGCCGGACCATCCCTATCGGCGTATCGATCGGCTTCTCGCCACCCCGCACATAGGCTACGTGTCGCGGGGCCTGTACGAACGGTTCTATCGCGATACCGTGGCCAACATCGTCGGGTGGCTGGACGCATACGCGCCCGCGCATTAGCGAAGGGCCCGGCAGGACAAAGTTTCGCGGACTATTCCAGGCAGACCACGAGCTTGGCTGAGTGGGTCCGCCAATTGATGGGAATCACGTAGGAGCGGCTATGCGGCGCCGTGACCTTGTCCACTTCGTGCGCGATGATCACCGGCACCGAGATGACGAAATTCTTGCCGAAATCGCGGCGTGCATTGCCTGAAATCGTGTTCGCCACTTCGCCGACGAGATCCTTGATGTTCTCATCGCTGGTGTCGGTTTCCTGCATGCGCATCAGCAGTACCGTGAGCATGCCGCGCGGAGCGGTAAAGTAGACGATGCCCTTGCGGGCCCCCGAAATTCCGATGACGCCCGTGTATTCGTAGGCGCCGGGGTTTCCGTCCGTCACGAGATAGGGCGATCCGACGGTGGCCGACTGCTGCGCCGAAACCTCGAAGTAGTTCGTCGCGCCCTCGATGAATGTGCGGATTTCGGCTTCTTTGATCATCATGCCTCCGACAGCAACTCTTCCAGCGCGTCATTGAGCTGGCGATCCGTGAACGGTTTGCAGAGAAAGCCGTTCGCTCCCTTCTCGATGGCATCCACTGCCGTTGCTTTGTCCGCGAGCGCGGAGACGACCAGGATCAGCACCTTGGAATTGATCGCCACCAGCTCTTGCACGCACTGGACCCCGTCCATCTCGGGCATGGTCAGGTCCATGGTCACGACGTCGGGTTGCGTGCGGCGAAACAGTTCCACGGCTTCGCGCCCGTTGCTCGCGGCGCCCACCACCTCGAGGCGGGCGATTTGCTGCGAGCGCTCGATGCGGCGGCGAATGATGTTCGAATCATCGACAATCATGAGCTTCAACGAAGGTTTGGCCTCTTCATCCATGGCGTCACGCCGCCTCCGTATCATCCACTTGCTTGGCGGCGCGCGGCAGCGTCATGGTCAGCCGGGTGAACTTGCCGGCGCTGGTCGCGACCGAAACCCGTCCGCCCATCTGATTGGTGAGGTCCGCTATCAGATTCATGCCCACCCCCCGTCCGGCATCCTTGGTCGCCGTCTCGATGGTGGAGAAGCCGGGCTGGAACAGCAGCGAGAAGACCTGCTTCGTGTCCATGGTCTGCGCCTTCTCGGGAGTAATGAATCCTTTTTTCAGTGCGGCTTCCTTGATGCGCTCGGTCGATAGACCTTGGCCGTCATCTTCGACGATGAGCTTGTAGCCGGTGTCCGCCTCCTGGAATGACAGGCGCAACGAGCCCTGCCGGGCTTTCCCGGCGGTCACGCGCGCGGACGGCGGCTCTATGCCGTGCACGATGGAATTGCGCACCGCCTGAACGCCGATGTCCTTGACCGCGCGGCGGTAGTCTTCGGGGACTGTATCGAGGCCGGTGCACTGCAGAGTTGCTTCTTTGTTGTTTTCGCGGGCGACGCGCGCGGTGAGCTGCTGCAGCGTCGCCTCGACGCCGGAATCGCCGTGGGCGCCTTGCAGCTTCGGCTTCTCCCCCTGCAGCACCGCGGTGATGGTATGAGCCACGTCGTGCTGCGGGTTGTGCAGGCGCGACAGCCGCGTCACCAGCTCACTGACGGACTGCAGATGCGTCAGCAAATCGTCGAGTTTGATGACGAGCGGCAGGAAGTCGTTCCCCGACAGGGCCGGTTTCTCCCGCAGCGCCTTCAAGTCGTCCTCGAAGGCGTGTGCGCGGCTTTCGATCGAGGACATGCCCAAGGCCGCGGCCTCCCCCTTGACCGAGTGTACCTGCCGGAACAGCGTGTCGAGCTTCTTGCGAAATACACCTTCTTCCCGGGTGGGCTCGCGCAGCACCGCGTTGATCATTTTCATGGCGGCGTTGGAGTCGTTCAGGAACGATGTCAGCTGCGCCGGATCGATGTGCAGAATACCCAACAGGGTATCGACCTGACCCTGAGCTTGGTTCTGAGAGGCTTGCAGTTCGTTCGCGAGTTCCACCCGGGTGGTCACGTCCGAAACGGACACCAGCACATTGGTCATCTCTCCGTCGACGCGCACCCGGTGAAAATCGAACTGCAGATAGCGGGTGTCGAATTTGCCGCTGCCGGCGTCCAGATGCACCTCCACTTCGCCCAGTGGATTGATGGTCTTGACCAGCTTCTCGTTGGTGCGCTCGGCCCAAAGGATTTTGACGAATTTGAGGGCGGTCGCCAGAGTCCGCTCCGACACGATGTGCCTGAGCAGATCTTCAAAGGGAAGACCGGCGAAATCCTTGCGCTGGAACAGGGTTTCCAATGCGCTGGAATAAGCCGATCCGATCTCTAGATTCGAATCGAGCAGGAACAATCCGTCCTTGACCGTGCGCAGAATATCCATGGTCTGCTGCCGTGCTTGGCGCAGGCTGCTTTCCTGCCGCTGCCGCGCGCTGAGCAATACCGTCACCAGCACCACCAGGGCGACCGCGATGACCAGGCCCGATATCATCACCAGCCGCAGCTGAGTCGCCGAACGAACGTTGCTGGACTGCAGCTCGGCGGCGATGGCCGCGAATTCGCTGTCCAGCACCGGCAAGACGTGGCGGCTGGTGCGCAGCGCCGCGTTGACTCTAAGCTCCAATTCGCGGCCGCTTTCGTTGAGAGCGGTGCCGGTGGACTCGTTGTCCAGATAGGGTACCCCGTGGTACGCAATCACCGGATTCAACACCACCAGTTCTTTTGCCCAGCTGTCGAGCAGCAGCGCTGCGTGCTTGCCGGCAAGCGACGCGCCCGTCGTGACCGTCGTGTCCTTGTCGGTGTTGGCGGAGAAACTGTCGCCGGTGAGGGAAAACCAGCTGGGCGGCGGCGGCGCGGTCATCTCGTGCAGCGCCGCTTCGAGTTTGGTGGTCGAGGCCCGCAGGTCATCCAGGGATTCCTGGACGTAGCCGCGCGTACCCAAGCGGTCATGCACGGCTTCGAGAGAGGCGCGGATGACGGTTGGATGACGCTGTTGTTCACCCAACAACTTGAGCGCCGTCGAACTCTCTGCGACTTCGCCCGCAAGTTCGAGTCCCGGTATGAGCACGATGGCGACGAAGCTCACGCCAAGAACGACGACCAGGATGAGCAGGCCGGCCGGTGTCAGGAGCGGACGCACGACCTTGGCTAGACGAGAATTCATGAATTAAGCACTCCCATTTGACTGACTCCGCTGACTGATGTGCGGATCGGCGCGCTCACCGCGCTCAAATCCTCGAGAAACAAGGCTGCCGAGGGGTAGCGATCGTCGGGCTCTTTCGCCAACAGGCGATCGATGATCGGCTGGTATCGCAGGACGCGCTGCGGCAACCGCGGCACCGGGGCCGCGCGATGCGCCGTGAAGATCTCGATTAAATTGTTGCCGACATACGGCAAGGCGCCCACGAGCATTTCATACAGCACGACGCCGAGACTGTAGAGATCGCCTCGCCCGTCCGGATCACGGTTGTCGATTTGCTCGGGACAGACATAGTAAGGCGTTCCCGTGCAGAGGTCGGATCTCGATAGATCACTGGCTGCGAGCCGCATGGATGCCGACCCGAAATCGATCAGGATCAGCCGGTTGTCGTCGGTCAACATCAAGTTCGACGGCTTCAGGTCGCGGTGCACTACGTTGGCGGAATGCAGCACCTGCAGCGCATCGCCGATTTGCCGCGCGTAATTGACCGCGTCGGCCTCGCTCACCGGATTCTTGAGACGGTCGCGCAGGCTCCCGCACGGAAAGTATTCCAGCGCGAGATACGAGTACTCGTCGGTAATGCCGTAGTCGAGCACGTCGGCAATCGAACGATGATTCAGCGCCGAGAGAATTTGGCATTCGCGGACGAAGCGCTGGCGATCGGCCTCGGTCACTTCACCCCGCCCTTTGAGAGCCTGGACCTTGAGCGCGACGGGCTGCGTCAAATCGTCGTTGCGGGCCAGATAAACGGCCGCCGTGGCCGATTCCGCGATGGTCTTTATCAGGCGGTAGCCGGCGATTTGCGGCTGACGCCGGGAATCTGCCGCCGGGGTGGCGGCGGCGGCGGAACTGCGCGCCGGCTCCATCAGCCGCTTCAGAACCTCGCCCAATTCGCCGATTTTCACCGAGTGGATCGGCCAATAGTCGTTGGCTCCCAGTTTGATGGTGCGCGCCGCGTTGCGCTCGTCGCCGCCGCGCGCAAATACGAATATGGGCAGTCGCGGCGATTGTTCGCGCGAGCGCAAGAGCCGTGCGAGCGGATCAACCGCGCTGTCGCTCGGGTTGAACTCGACGATGAGGAACAGTGCGATGTAGGAGGCGATCCGCTCCGGGGTGAGCGCATCGAAGCTTGCGCTGCTGATGCAGTCTGCATCGAGAGTCGGAATTGCGCGGCGCACCAGCGTGCCCAGCCGCAGACGGAGTTCCAGGTCATCGTGAACGACCAGGCAGCGGCCGTCGCTGCGCTTGGGCGAGACGATGGTCGCTTCGCGTCGTTCGGGGCTTGCAGAGAGGTTGCTCATCGGGCCGCGTTCGCTATTTCGACAGCCGAAACGAGATGCGCAATTTCGTGCTCACCGCGATTGATTTCCCGCCCTGAGTTGCCGGCTTGTAGCGCATGCGGGCGAGCGCTCTGGTCGCTGCCGCATCGAAAACACTCTTCGGGCTCGAATCCAGCACCTTGATCGTGGTGACCTTGCCCTCCCCGGTGACTATGTAACCGATATCGACCCAACCCTCGACGCCTCTGCGCAGTGCATCGGTCGGATAGTCGAGCTCAATCGCCTTGGCGCGGGCCAGCGAAGCTTCCAACACTTCCGGCGGGCCGGTCGCGGTCAGTTTCAACTGCGCCAGGCGCTGGTTGAGCGGAGCTAGATCGGCAGAGGCGCCCAACCCGGCCGCCATCTGCAGCAGCGTTTCGGCGCGCGCCGGCTGCGCGCCGTCGAGAGCCGCGCGGGCTTGCTCGAGGATTTGCGCTTGAACCGCGCTGGATATCCGCGCGAGGCCGGTATTCTTGGGATCCGTCGCGCGCAGCTGGTTGACATAAAATAGCGCGCTGTCATTGTCGGGCTCGGTCAGTTTTCCCTGGGCGAGCCGGGATTGCGCGAGATCGAGGTATTGCGGCTGTTCGGGTACCGCCGCGGCTTGCTGGCTGCGCGCGCTGCTGAGGTCGTGCTGCAGGCTCGCGATGGTCGCGGCCGGAGCGCCGTAGGTGCGGAGGTCGGCAAGCACCCGATCCGCGTCGGCGAAACGCCGCTGGTCGATGGCGGCGTGCTCGGCCTGCGTGAGCCTTTTGTAGATTTCCTGGGATTGCGACTGCAGGGCCGCGGCGCGCGCGCCCGCAGCCCGGGCCTGGGTGAGGTAGTAGGCGGCGCTATCGTTGCGCGGTTCGACCAATTTGTCCTGCTGCAAGCGCGTGTCGATCAGCTTCACGAAATTCGCCACGTCGGAATCTTGGTGCCGCCGCCGCAGTTCGTCGCGCAACTGCGCCAGTTTCGCGGCGCTGAGAGATTTGGTACGGGCTGCCTCGTCGATCAGCTGCCCCGCGCGATCGAAATTCCCTGCGTTGATGGTCGCCATGATCTGCGCAGGACCGAGTTCGGCTCGCAGGCTGGCGATGCGCTCGTCGAGCGCGGATAAGCGGCGGTCGCCGGGATTGATGCTGCGCGCACTCTCGAGCGCCTGCAGCGCAACATCGAATTTTCGTTCATCCAAGGCGGACTGCGCCCGCGTAAACAGAATCTCAGCCAGGCGCTGCAAGCCCTGGTGTGCTTCGCCGTTGTTCGGATCGAGAACCAGCGCATTTCTATAAAGCGTGAGCGCGCTGCCTTCGGCCGGATCGATGAAGTGCCGATCGGCCATCGCTTGCCCTGCTTTCTCGATGAGTAGATCGACCTTCTCGACGGCTCCCGCAGCCGCCTTGGCGGGCTGCTGCTGCGCCTGTTCCGCGCTCGCCGCCGGCGCCGGTTTGACCGGGGTATCGCTTGGCCGGAGCACCAAGTACGCGCCGATACCGGCGACGAGCACCCCGGCGATCACAGATACCGGTATCCACGGAATATTTCGTGGACCGGACGGTGCAGCGGGCGATCCTGCCTCGGGTGAGCCCGCGTCGGACGACCCCGGCGCGGACGCCGCGGCGCTGCCGTCGCCGAGCAATGTAATTCGCACGTTGACTTCCTCGCGTGCGCTCTCGAGGGCGGCCGTCAAATTGGCGGCCGGTATCGGCACCGCCACATGTGCCACGACCTGTCGAAGTGCGATGGGGTTCGTCCACGCATTGGCGCCGCCCACCTCGTCAAGGGCGACCACTGCAAAGCGAGGGGAATGCAATTGCAGGCGGGTCAGGACCCCGGCCGCGTCGGTTTGATTGCGCGCATCCCACAACACGATGGCGGGCTGTCCCGATGCCGTCGCCGTCAACAATTCATCGATGGAGTCGACCTGTTTGAGGACTAGGTCGCCGCCGACATGTGCGCCGATCTGCGGCCAGAGCGTGTCGTCGCCGCTGATGAGGAGTACCGGGAGCTTGGCTTTCTTGGCCACGGCAACGGGCTTCTGCGGAGTGGGCTCCGACGCAGCGGACTCACTTTTCCTTGTTGCGTTCTGCACCGACACCCTCCGTTAATCGTCACCCAAGCTAGATTTGCTGCACTGCAATTCCGCAGCACTCGCGACGTCGAACGATTGCGTCGTCACGCAGGAAATATCCTCATGGAAATACGGACTTCGCGAGATGGCTTGGATCACATTTTGGATGCAGTCGAGGCCCGAACTCGAGTCGGCGCAGGCAGGGACTTGCCCAAGGTGAGAACCACTTCGCACATGCGGCCCTTGCGCCGCAAGGGCGCTGCCCTTCCGGCCTCCGCGCCCGATTCCGTCAGTTTCGCGTTTGCGGCCCCACGTCGATATGATCGAAGACCAAATCGGCAGATTCGAGCGGTCGTTGCGTTACAAGGGTTCTGCACGCCATTGAGGAAACACGTGGTGGTGATCGGCGGCGGCGTCATGGGATCGGCGCTCGCCTACTGGCTGACGCGGCTCGAGTCCTCGGTCAGCGCCACAGTCGTCGAGCGAGACCCCTCCTACCGGCAGGCGTCATCCGCGCTCTCGGCCGCGTCCATCCGTCAGCAGTTCTCGACGGCCGTGAACATTCGCGCCTCTCAAGCCAGCATCGCGTTTCTTCGCAACGCCGCAGTGGAACTGGCGGTCGGCGATGAGGCACCGGATATTATGTTACGCGAGGCCGGCTATCTCTATCTCGCGTTGCCCGGCGGCGCTGAACGGCTGCGCCAGGCTCATGCCGTCCAGATAGCCTGCGGCGCCGATATCGCCCTCATGGACCCCGCCGAACTAAAAAAGCGGTTCGGCTGGCTGAACACGTCCGATCTGTCCTTGGGTTCGCTGGGATTGAGCGGTGAAGGTTGGTTCGACGGTTACGCCCTGCTGACGGCGTTTGCGCGCAGGGCTCGTGACCAGGGCGCGCGCTACGTGAATGCGGAGGTGTGCGGCTTCACCGTCGACGGCAGCCGCGTCACCGAAGTGCTCGCGGCAGACGGCACACGGATAGCCTGCACACACGTGGTCAATGCCGCGGGCCCGTGGGCGCGGCGGGTCGCCGCCATGGTCGGAGTGGACTTACCGGTGTTTGCGCGGCGGCGAACGGTCTACGTCATTTCCTGTCCCACCGCGATGAACCCGTTCCCCCTGTTGATCGATCCGACGGGATTCTGGATTCGCCCCGAAGGCACGAAATTCATTGCCGGATTCTCCCCGGCCGGTGACCTGGATGATCAGCCGCTCGAGCCGGACTACGACTCCTTCGAGAGCCATCTATGGCCGGCCCTCGCCCATCGCATTCCGGCATTCGAAGCAGCGAGACTCGAGCGCGCGTGGGCCGGCTACTTCGAGATGAACACGGTCGATCACAACGCCATTCTGGGGCCGGCCCCGTCACTCGAGAATTTTCTGTTCATGAATGGATTCTCGGGTCATGGCATGCAGCAGGCGCCGGTCATCGGCCGCGCCATCGCCGAACTCATTTTGCTGGGACGCTTCGATACCCTCGACTTATCGGATCTCCTGTTCGCGCGACTCGCCGAGAATCGTCCGGTTCGCGAGGCGAACGTGATCGGGTAGCGAGCCCATGTGACTCGACCAGCACTTATACATTGGACCATGAGCATGGACGAATGAAGCAGATCGACTTCGACACGGTTCACCGGCTCGCCAGCGTCGGCAACCTCGTGGAGCCGCTGCGCCGCGCCTTCGTGTCGCAGGCGGTCAGTCCGGAGCGCGGTCAGTATGATCTGGGAGCTCTCGATCCTCCGCGCACCTTGCTGCTGATGCCGGCATGGCGACCGGCCGGCGACATCGGCGTAAAGATCGTCACGGTATTTCCGGACAACGCCGATCGGGGACTGCCGTCGGTGAACGCCGCCTACGTGCTCCTGTCGGGGCAAACGGGGCAAGCTCGAGCATGGATTGATGGTCGGGCGCTGACCCTGATCCGCACTGCTGCCGTGTCCGCGCTGGCCGCCGATCTGTTGGCGCCTGCGGCGCCCGAGGTGCTGCTGATGGTGGGCACGGGAGCCCTGTCGCGCTACTTCGTCGAAGGTCATCTGGCCGTCCGCAAGTATCGATCAGTCCTCATCTGGGGCCGAGATCCGCAAAAGGCAGCGGCCGCGGCTCGAGATCTCGGTGCTCGCGGATGGCCCGTGACGGCCGCGAGCGACCTTGCGACCGCTGTGCGGTCGGCGGACGTGATCAGCTGCGCGACGCTGGCGGAGCACTCTCTCATCAAAGGCCGCTGGCTCAAATCCCGCTGCCACTTGGATTTGGTCGGCAGCTTCACGCCCGGCATGAGAGAAGCCGACGATGACTGCATGCGCGGCGCCTTCATCGTCGTCGATACGCTCACCGCGCTCACGCAAAGCGGCGATTTGAGCGAGCCGCTGGCGCGGGGCGTCATGGCGAAGGAAGACATTTCCTTGCTCAGCGATTTGATTGCGGCAGAGCCGGGCGCGCCGCGTCCGCACAGAACGGTCTTCAAGTCCGTGGGAGTGGCGCACGCCGATCTGGCCGTGGCCGAGTACTTGGTTTCCGCCCTGGCCTAGTGTCCTGAATCATTAATACGTTGCTCGATTCGCCTGCGGATTTTCGTGCCGGGCAAGGCGCGCCGACGAGG
>Ga0137409_10001149_pt1 | contig 28686 bp, 22 predicted proteins | sample CZODoug1_16funga_FD_122059 | JGI IMG/M metagenome (GOLD analysis project Ga0137409, IMG submission 122059) | Vadose zone soil fungal communities from Angelo Coast Range Reserve, California, USA - CZODoug1_16fungal (Hybrid Assembly) | ecosystem: Environmental > Terrestrial > Soil > Vadose zone...
TTTTCGAAGCTGTTATCGTCTGCCAGGACGTTGATGGTGTAACGGTTCTTCTTGGTGTTGGTGTCCTTCAGTTCGATCTGAATGGAGCCTACTTTTGTGGCGCCGGACTTGCGCTGCACGGTGAACTCGAAGTAGTCGCGCTGGCCCATACGGCGGAGCTGATCGATTTCATCGTGGTTGCGCGCGATGAGCGTGCCCATTTCGCTGCGTGCCATCTGAATGCTGTTCTTGGCGGCGTCCAAGTCGGTCTTCACGCCATTGACGTCGCCATTGAGCTTGTTGACGTCGTCAGAGTTCGCTTTGGTGGCCAATTCCGCTTTCACGGAAGTCGCCAGGTTGGTCACCTTCTGGTCGACGGCAGTGGTGGCGTTCTTGTTCTGACTGCGCGCCTTGACGAGATCCGCGTGCGTCACGTTCAGCTTGTCCGTGACTACCTTGACGTCACTCTGCAGTTGCTGGTTGATTTCGTCTTCCTTTGCCAGCCGCTGAGCCAACGCATCGTTGGATTGTTTCACGGAAGCTTGCGTGGTCTGCTCGATGCTCTTGGCCTGATTGAGTGCGCTCCAGCCCACTCCGAGGCTAAGAAGGGAAATGCCACTCAACAGTCCCACTGCCAGCCCGACCCACCGGGGTGTGCCGCTCGTGTGCGTGTTGGGGGAATCTAGAAATTCGCTCATAAACTTCGTTTCTCCTTTTGGCTTTTGGCCCTGTGCAAGGGAAGGGAGCACCCTTTTCGCCAAAGGGATCTCCCGAGGCGATGGCCGCCTAAAATATTAATAATAAGCAGGTTAGCTACGGTTAGAGGGAGAGGGTAAATAAGTTCCATAGGTACCAGTACCAGTAAAGTTTACGCAATCCCCACGCAAACCGTATAAATTGCCTTCGTTACCTTTAGGAACAGGTTTATCAGGGATTCCAACGAATCGAGTGGAGGAGCGGATAGGAATCAACAGCTGTTCAAGCTGATAAGGTTCAATATTTCAAAGAGTTAGCGGGACGTGGATCAGGCAGCGCGGATTCCGGCTTCAGCTCCGGCGACGCCCTCGGTGCTGAAATACCGATCTAGAGTGCTGATGGCCGCGTCCAGGACGAGATGGCAGTCGGAGCACTTTTCTAAGTGGCGCTTGATTTCGCCTTCGACGGAAGTCGAGAGGCGGCCCTCTAAGTACCAGCAAATCAAATGGATGGTGTCCTTACAGCTCATTTCCCCCGTCCCCCAGGTTCTCAAAGGCGCCGTTGCGCCCCAATCATGAATGTGCAAGTCATACGCCAAACGCGGGCTTCCCTGGCCTAAATATTATCTGCTTATGAATCAGAAGTTTAGCAGCGAGTACACAATTTAGGTGCTCCCCGCCGGTGGCACGTTTTGAAAAGATTACACTTGGAATGGTTCAAATGTGCAGAATCACGTCCCACCGCCACTAGCGCTGTGGCGTTACCGTCATCTCGCGCAAGGCCTGAATGCGCTTCTCAAGTGGCGGGTGCGTGCTGAACAGGGAGGACAGGCCGCCGCCTCCGAACAACGGCTTTACTATGCATAGCGCAGACGTTGAAGGAGATACTGAAGTAGTAGGAATGCGCTGGTTGTAGGCTCCCAGTTTTTGCAAGGCACTGATCAAGCCGTAAGGCTGGCCCACCATGCGAGCACCGGTCTCATCGGCGGAGAATTCGCGAGTCCGCGAAAGAAAAAGCTGCAGCATTAGCGCTGCAAAAGGCGCTAGGAAAATCATCAGCAGCGCCGCGAGGCCGCCACCGCTGCGGTCGTCGTCGCGATCCCTGCCGTAACCGCCAAAAAGCATGGCCCACCGGCCCATGGAAGCAAGATAGGTGATGGCGGCTGCAATCGTTGCGGCGATGGAGCTGGTGAGGATATCGTAGTTGCGGACGTGAGAGAGCTCGTGGGCAATCACGCCTTCCAGTTCTTCATCGTTCATCAATTCCAGCAGCCCTTGGGTGACGGCCACGGACGCGTGCATTGGGTTGCGGCCCGTGGCGAATGCGTTCGGCGCCGGTTCGGGGATCACGTAGAGCTTCGGCATCGGCAGGCGTGCCTTTGCTGAGAGCCGCTCCATCACGTCGTAGAGCCGCGGGACCTGCTCGCGAGAAACGGGTTGCGCGCCGCTGGAGGACAGAGCGATCTTGTCCGAGAAAAAATAGGAAATGCCGTTCATGACCACGGCGATGCCGAGCGCAATTTTCAGGCCGCTCTGCCCGCCAATGGCCCCACCAGCGACGACCAGCAGCACACTGAGGAGCACTAGCAAGAAGCCTGTTCTAAGGATTTTCATTTCGCTCCCATTCCCCTACTTCTATTAGATTCCTGCGGCAGCGGCGGGTTGTTTCGGCTTTGCGCGCGCAAACTTCATGGCGTCTTTCTGTCCGTCGCGGTCCACGCGCACATGATCGCCGGGCAACACCGTTCCTTGCAGGATTTGCATCGCCAGCGGATCCTGAATCAGCCGCTGAATGGTTCGGCGCAGCGGCCGCGCTCCGTACGCGGGATCGTAGCCTTCGCGCAGGAGCAACTCTTGCGCGGCTGGCGTCAACTCCAGTGTAATCTGCCGTTCCTCCAGAAGTTTTTCAACGCTCTTCAAGAGCAAGCCAACGATCTTCGCCAATTGCTCCTTGCCGAGCGGATTGAAAATCACGATCTCGTCGATGCGGTTGATGAACTCCGGCCGGAACGACGCACGCAACGCTTCCATCGCTTCCTTTCGCGCCAGTTCCGGGTCTTTGTTCGACAATTCAAAAATCGCCGCCGACCCCACGTTGCTGGTCATCACCATCACCGTGTTGCGGAAATCCACGGTGCGGCCTTTGCCATCGGTGAGCCGCCCGTCCTCGAGAATCTGCAGCAGCACGTTGAATACATCCGGATGCGCTTTTTCGATTTCATCAAACAAGACCACTGAATACGGATGACGCCGAATTTGTTCGGTGAGCTGGCCGCCTTCTTCATACCCAACATAACCCGGAGGCGCGCCGATAAGCCGCGAGACGCTGTGCTTCTCCATATACTCGCTCATGTCGATGCGAATCATCAATTTTTCGTCGTCGAAGAGAAACTCCGCCAGCGCTCGAGCCAGTTCCGTTTTTCCGACGCCCGTAGGACCGAGAAAAATGAACGAGCCGATCGGCCGCTTGATGTCGGAGAGCCCTGCGCGGCTGCGCCGCACGGCATTCGAGATCCGCCCGAGGGCGTCATCCTGGCCAACAACGCGCTGCCGCAGCCGTTCCTCCATGTGCACCAGCTTCTGCGCTTCGCCTTCCAGCAATCGGCCCGTGGGAATTCCGGTCCATTTGCTCACGAGCTTGGCGATGTCTTCTTCATCGACTTCTTCCTTGAGCATCGGCGCGTCTTTTTGCACCGCGGAGAATCGTTCTTGCGCCTGCTTCAAATCGCGCTCCGCCGCTGAAATCTTGCCATAGCGGATTTCTGCCACCTTGGCCAGTTCGCCGGCGCGCTCGTATTTCTGTTCTTCCGCTTTGAGTTGTTCGATCTGCTCCTTGAGCTTGCGGATTTTTCCGATGGCCTCTTTTTCCGCCTGCCAGCGCGCCTTGCGTCCGCTGGAATCTTCCTTCAGGACCGCCAGCTCTTTCTCGATCTGCTTGCGGCGCTCCTTGGAATGTGCATCGCTCTCTTTCAGCAATGCCTGGCGCTCGATTTCCAGTTGCATGATGCGCCGCTCGATTTCATCAATCTCCACGGGCAGGGAATCGATCTGCATGCGCAGGCTGGCGGCGGCTTCGTCGATCAAGTCGATGGCTTTGTCAGGGAGGAAGCGGTCCGAGATATAACGGTTGGAAAGCGTGGCCGCGGCGAGAATCGCGGCATCCTTGATGCGCACGCCGTGGTGCACTTCATAGCGTTCTTTCAATCCACGAAGAATCGCGATGGTGTCTTCGACGGTGGGCTCGCTAACCAGGACGGGTTGAAACCTGCGCTCCAACGCGGGATCTTTCTCAATGTATTTCTTGTATTCATTCAGCGTCGTCGCGCCAATCGCGCGCAGTTCGCCTCGCGCCAGCGCCGGCTTGAGCATGTTGGACGCGTCCATGGCGCCTTCCGCGGCACCCGCTCCCACCAGCGTGTGCAGCTCATCGATGAACAGAATGATCTGTCCCTCGGCCTCGGTGATTTCTTTTAGTACGGCTTTCAGACGGTCTTCAAATTCTCCGCGGAATTTTGCTCCTGCCACCAGCGCCGCAAGATCCAAGGCCACCAGGCGCTTGGTTTTCAAAACGTCCGGAACGTCGCCGGAAACAATGCGTTGCGCGAGGCCTTCCACAATCGCGGTTTTGCCCACGCCGGGTTCGCCGATCAGCACGGGATTGTTTTTGGTGCGCCTCGCCAGAATCTGCATCACGCGGCGAATTTCTTCATCGCGCCCGATCACCGGGTCGAGTTTTGACTTGCGAGCCAATTCCGTCAGGTCGCGAGCATATTTTTCCAGCGACGCATAAGTAGCCTCAGGATTCTGCGAGGTTACGCGTTGCGTTCCCCGCACGCCCGTCAAAGCCTGAAGAATAGCTTCGTGAGAAGCGCCCTGGCGCTTCAGCAATTGTCCGGCGGGTTCGCGGTCCTGCGCCGCGATTGCAAGAAAGAGGTGCTCCGTCGAAACGTACTCGTCTTTAAAGCTGTCCGCTTCCTTGAACGCGCGCTCCAGCACGGCATTCAAAGGCCTACCCATGTGCTGCTGGCCGAAACCCTGCACTTTTGGCAGCCGGCCAATTTCCTTCTCAATTTCCTGCGACAGAGTCTCGCTGCGGGCACCCAACCGTGTGAGCAGCGATGGCACCACACCATCAGCCTGAGACACCAATGCCGCAAGCAGATGAATGGGCTCAATCTGCTGATTCTCGTGATGCGCGGCGACTTCCTGTGCGTTTTGTACCGCCTCCTGCGCCTTGACGGTCATTTTTTCAAATCGCAACATACGTTCCTCGTTTTCCTGCCCTGACCCGTAAAAAAGGGGCCGGCACTCTCGCCAGCCCCTTAATCTACGCCTCCACCGCAACGCGGGGCTAGAATTACCTGCCGGCGGCAGCCGCGGCCACTGCCACTGCGGGAGTACCCACATTGACCTTGATCTGCTTCGGCTTGGCTTCCTCGCGCTTCGGGATGCTCAGCGTCAGCACGCCGTTCTGGTAATCGGCCTTGATGGCTTCCGAATTCACGGTGTTCGCCAGCGTGAAGCTGCGGGCGAAAGAACCATACGCGCGTTCCACACGCAGATAGTTCTCTTCGCTGACATTCTTCTCGAACTTGCGCTCGCCACGAATCGTCAGGATGTTGTTCTCCACCCGGATGTCCAGATCCTTGGGATCGATTTCCGGGAGATCGGCCTTGACGACCAGTTCGTGCTCGGTCTCATAGATGTCAACCGAAGGCGCCCAAGCGGTGAGGCTGGATTCCTCGCTCTTGCGCTCCAAGACGTCGCTAAACAGTCGATTGACTTGGTCCTGAAGGGAAGTAGCCCCGCGGAAGGGCTCCCATCGAGTAAGTGTTCTCATTTTCAAAGCACCTCCTAAGGTGATTGTATGTGAATAATAAAATATGAGTGTATTGTTGTCAAGAAAAATTTTAAGTTGGGATTCACCTTTACTTAAGTCATTGTAATTCAATTTATTACGGACAACTTGGCCTAGGAGATGAGCAGCCCTCCTTCTGCCCTGAATCTCTCGGAACTAGCCTCCGGAAGGCCAATTCGTTTGTTTTGCTTGTGTTAGGTGCTTTGCTGGTAGACTGCCGCTTTCCATGCGCTTGGATGAACTTGACTATCGTCTCCCGCGCGAGCAAATCGCTCAGCGTCCTCTCGACCGCCGCGAAGCCTCGCGGCTCCTGCTTCTAAATCGATCATCAGGGGTGTTCGAAGACCGCCTGTTCACCGAGTTCCCCAGTCTTTTGCGAGGGGACGAACTCCTGGTCTTCAACAATGCGCGGGTCATCCCGGCTCGCTTGTTCGGGAAGCGTATGGGTGTTCATTCCCAGCCAGCTTCGCGAGCAACAAAGTCTGAGCATCTGACGGGCAAGGTGGAAATCTTCCTGGCGCGCGAACTCGACCACGAAACTTGGGAAGCACTGGTTCGGCCGGGCCGCAAGATGCATGTGGGGGAGCGAGTGCTCTTCGGAGAGGGTGAACTCGAAGCTGAGGTTCTGACGCGCGGTGAACTGGGCTTAAGAACGTTGCGATTTGTTTCACGTGACCAATGCACCGTCGACCAGCATTTCGAGCTCCTCGGACACGTACCGCTTCCGCCATACATTGAACGCGCCGATGAGAGTTCCGACCGCGAGCGGTATCAGACCGTTTTTGCCAAACGGCCTGGCGCGATTGCCGCTCCCACCGCCGGTTTGCACTTCTCAACTGAAATTCTGGAGAAAATCCGAGCGCGTGGAGTGGAGACTTGCGAGCTGACACTGCATGTAGGCATCGGGACGTTTCAGCCCATCCACAGTGAAACGCTCGAAGGTCACCTGATGCACGCCGAAGGATATGAGATTCCGGAAGGAACCTCTGAGAGCATCCAAGCAGCCCGTGATGCTGGACGCCCTATTGTTGCTGTCGGAACCACGGTCGTGCGCACCCTGGAGGATGCTGCTCTGCGCGCGGCCGAATCAGGCTCGGCGAAACTCGTGCTTTCCGGCAAAGCAGACGCACGGTTGTTCATCGTCCCGGGATTCCAGTTTCGCGTGGTGCAAGGCCTGCTAACAAACTTTCATTTACCGCGCTCGACGCTGCTTGCGCTGGTGTGTGCGTTCGCTGGGCATGAACGTGTCCTGGCGGCCTACGAACATGCCGTCGAAGCAGGCTACCGCTTCTACAGTTATGGAGATTGTCTTCTGGTTCGTTAGTTAGGAGAGCTTTGGATTATTCGATCTGAAGATGCGCTACCGGAGTGACGAGAGAGAGGCCATCCGCCGAGGCGGACGGCCTCTCTCGTCCATTGGAGTCACGAAGTCTCCTAGCTCATTCGCTGAACACGAAAACACGCGCTTGGCCGGCAAAGCGAACTTCCCTGACTTGCCCGTTTTCGCCGATTAGCACCGCATTGTATTCGGATTTGGAACTACGGTCTTCCCACCGGCCTTCGGATTCGGCAACAACCTGCTTGCCTTTCTGCACCGTGGCTTTGGTTCCTTCGATTTCCAAACGATATTCGCCGGCCTTCAATTCCGATTTTCCGAGTTTCGCGGCCTGGGCGATGCTGATGGTTTTGGCGAACGGTTTAGCGAATGCCGGTACCGCCACTGCGATGGCGGCCAGCAATGCCATAGAACGGACAAATGAATTCGTTTTCATGTGCGTCAACTTCCTTTCAAACAGGATCGAGTCAGCCGCGCAGGAAGCTGTTTTCGGCCAGAAGGAGTTGACACGCAAATGGCGGACGAGTACTCTCGCCCGTGAAGACACCTACTCTTCCTGGACTAACGGCCGGAAAGACTGCGTGTCATGACCCCGCGGCTGCCACCGCGGGGTTTTTCTGAATCTCGCCAAAAAATCAGCCCTGTATTCGGCTGCACCCGTATAGACGAACCACTGGGGGCGAATGTTTCGTCATCTCGTCATAAAAAGGTGCCCCCAATCAAAACTGAAAAGGGCCACGGACATCGTCTTTGCCACTTCATGTGAAGTCGGCATTGTTCCGGTCTTAATGATGTATAAACAAATGCAATTTCGTTTCAAATCGGCGCGTTTCGCTCGTAGCGCGTCAATTTGCAGGTCATTGCCCACGCCGCCGTGCATCGGCGCGAGTGTTCATTTATACTCAATGTCCCTTTTCGGATATTAAGAATGCGGATTCTCGTTCTCAGCGATTTACACTCGAACGCTACAGCGCTTGACGCGGTCCTCGATGCCGCGCGGGACCGCTGGGATATTTCCGTCTGCCTTGGCGATGTCGTCGGCTACGGCCCGGATCCCAATGAAGTCACGGCGCGCCTTCGCGAACTTGGCACGCAGACAATTCGCGGAAATCACGACAAAGCAGTCACGGGATTGATGGCCACCGAAGATTTCAATCCGGTTGCGAAAGCCGCCGTGGATTGGACGCGTGCGCAGCTCAAGCCGGAGCATCTCGGGTGGCTGTCAGCTTTGCCACAGGGGCCGCTGGCGACGGATGGCATTGTGCTTGTCCACGGCGCATTTCAAGATGAAGATGAATACGTCTTCACTCCGGCACAGGCTCTCGATGGCCTTCTCGATTCCACCGCGGAAGTCACGTTCTTCGGGCACACCCATCATCAAGGCGGCTTTTCCTACCAGGATTCGCAGCTTGAGGTTCTCCAGATTCACCCGCGTCCCAGCGAATCGTTTGCGGCGCTACGCATCGAGCTGCCGCGACGCTACCTCCTGAATCCCGGTTCGATTGGGCAGCCGCGTGACGGTGATCCGCGCGCCAGTTTTGCGATCGCCGATCTCGAGCACCAGGTCATCGAGTTTTGGCGCATTCCGTACGATATTTCCGTGGTCCAGGAGCGCATGCGCGCCGCCCGCCTTCCGGAGCCGCTGGTCCAACGGCTCGTCGTTGGCCGTTAATGCGCCAGATTTACTGACCTATCATCTTCAAATGGAAAATATAGTTCCATAACTACGTATCTCATTTATACTCTCGTGGTGGAATTCGCTGCCGAATTGCAAGCCAGCCTCCAGGAGTTCACCGCCTCCGGGATTGTGGAAGTGCGCGAGAACGGGGGTTGTGTGGCGCCTTTCTCGGGAATGTCCTGGGAAGTGCGCGGTGACGGCGAGAAGCCGTTGCTACACTTGTGGTCAGAGCAGCTCAATCTCACGCGGCGCGTCCTGGCAATTATTGACCATTCCGAGCAGCGGCTGGCGCTGGCGGTTGAGAGATTTGGGCGCTCTAAGCCGGACCGGCTTGAGTTTATCCGCAGGGAATTCGAGCGCGGCGCGCGGGAACTCTCGCGCGAAGAATTTCGAGATCGCCTCACTCACCTTCTCGCGGAACAGTTCCCCGATGAAACTCTCGAATCGCTGGCGGTCTCTCCGGATCTCGAGCACTCCCTCTCGGGCAACTACGCCCGCGGCATTCTTCGCCGCGGTTCCGCGCACGTCGCGGTACTGGCTGTGCCCGAGGGAGAGTCATCGGACGCGACGGACAATAGCCTCACCTTCGCCCTGCTGTGGTTGCAACATGCGCGCCAGTCAAACTCCCGCGCGGCCGTCACCGGCGTCCGCCTCATTCTTCCCAAGAACAGCTGCGCCACCGTCGCGCACCGGCTTGCTGCTCTCGATCCGCAACTCCCCTTTGAGATTTACGAGCACGATCCCGCACTGGAGACTCTCGAGAAGATCGATCCCCGGCGCGCTGGGAATCTGGCGACCTGGCTCGTTCCTCACCGCGAGTCGGAAGCGCTTCTCGCTCAGGCGCGGATTGCGTTAGATGCCATCGTGGCCATGGCGCCACAGGCGGTGACACTGCATCCCGCGGCGCAATCCCGGGAAGTTTGGATGCGTTTTCGCGGCCTGCCGTTCGCGCGTTGGGACGGTGGCCGCGTTTTTTTTGGAAGCACTGACGCTCGCCAGGAACTCACTTCCGCTTCGGGCCCCGCTCTGAAGCATCTTCTGCATGAGCTGGAGATGTTCCGCCATCCGCTGGCCAACGAGACGCGCCATCCGCTTTACCGCGCTCAGCCGGAGCGCTGGCTGGAATCCATTGTTCGCGAAGACGTAACGCGCGTGGACGCCATGCTCGACCAGCGATTCGTCTACGCGCAGGTTTTTGCCAATGCGGGAGGCGAACACGGCATTCTTGACCTTCTCACTGTGACGCGTGCTGGCCGGCTGGCGATCATTGAACTGAAAGCCAGCGAGCACATTCACTTGCCGCTGCAGGCTGCCGATTATTGGCTGCGCGTTCGCCGGCTGTTGCAAAGCGGAGAGATCGCCCGCTACGGCTATTTCCCAGGGGTCATTTTGCAGCAGGCTGCGCCCCTCGTTTATCTGGTGGCGCCGGCGCTGCGATTCCATCCTACAACCGACCATCTCCTGCATTGCCTGTCGCAGGAGCTGGAGGTCGTGCGCGTGGGTCTCGCCGAGAGCTGGCGCCGCGGGCTGCGCGTCGTCATGCGCCAGTAACTGCGCGCCACGGATTCAGCTGTGATGGTGAGCGTTTTTCCACCTCCTTTTTTCTCCGCAAATTCTCTGCACTAGGCAGCTAACCCGCAGGTAGAATATCTTCCCCGGCAGATCGGGTAAGAACCGTGCAGCCCACAAATTTTAGTGTCACCATTCGTCAGGCAGGCCCGATTTCTCTCCTTGACGTAGCGGGACGTCTGACTTCCTTCGAGATCGGCGCGTTGCGCGACTCCATTTCCCGGCTATTGAAGCAGGGCCGCAAAAATATTGTCCTGAATTTAAGCGGGCTGCAATATTTGGATAGCTCCGGGATCGGCGAGCTCGCCAGGGTGTACGTCTCGGTGGTGAAGCAGAGCGGCCAGATGAAAGTGGTGGGTTTGTCGCCGAAGGTGGAAGAAATCCTGAAGATTACGCAGCTGTATCAAGTCTTCCCGGAATTCCCGAGCGAAGAGGCGGCACTGAAGAGTTTTCCGGAATCCGGCCGCAAAGATCCCGCCTAAATTCTTAAGCGGTGTGAAAATGGTTCTAAAAGGAGAGAAGCGGTTAAGGCCTACGCCTTAACCGCCTCCCGGGGTGTGTCCTCGAAGTGGTATTACTACATTAGATGGCTGCCAGCGAAAAAGGTTTCCTTCGATGCAAAATTTTTTCTAAAAATCGATTTAGTAGCGTAAATATCAGTAAAATAAATACTTACGCCACCGTTCGTCACGGTGCCCGATCAGCCGCATCAGCTGCCGGGAGGTGTGCAGGGTAAACGGCCGGGGTTTTCGCGCCAGCTTAAACCCCGCCTCTTCCGGCGTCCGGTCGCCCTTGCGGTTGTTACACCGGTAGCAGCAGGCCACCAGATTTTCCCACGTCGACCGCCCGCCACGCGACCGCGGTACCACGTGGTCCAGCGTCAATTCCGAACTGGGGAATACGCGCACGCAGAACTGGCAGGTATTGCGGTCCCGAAGAAGAATATTCTTGCGAGAAAGCGCACGGCTCTGCTGGGGAATATGCCGGTACGCCAGCAGCCTGATCACGGATGGCACTTTGTGGGCATGTGCTGCGGAATGAACCTCCGTGTTGTGCATTTCTTCCGCCTGCGCCACACCCTTGAGCATCAAGACCATCGCGCGCCGCACCGCCGTCACGTTAATCGGCTCGTACGTCGCGTTCAGCACCAGCACTGGCTCCTGCATCAGTGATGCACGGCGTGTCGAAAGCAAGTTGTGGGATCTACTGCCTGTGGGACCTTCGGACCCGGGCATGACCTCGCCCGATGCTTCAGGGGTATAGCGCCCCCGGGAATCCACCGACATGTGCCGGTTTGTGCCCATCGCGCCTTCTTCAAGCTATCTTACCACGCTACGGTGCTTGGCAGGGGGTTTCTCACCGCCCTCGCCACTGTTAGTGCCACTACAGACTTGGCTCCCGCGTCGCGCAGCACCCGCGCACAAGCATCCAGCGTCGCTCCAGTCGTCAATACATCATCTACCAGTAAGACGCGTAAATTGTCAACTTGGCTGCCCGGACGTGTGGCAAAAGCGCCACGAACGGACTCCCAGCGCTCCTCTAAACTCAGGACTTGCTTGTCCGGTCGCGCCCGCGTGCGCGTCAATAGCACGGCTTTATGCGGCAATCGCAGCTTTTTTGCCAGCGGCTTCGCGAGCAGTGCTGCCTGGTTATACCCACGCTCCCTTTGTCGGTCGCGGTGCAGCGGCACCGGCACTACCACATCCGCTGCCAGCGTCTCGCCTTCTGCAGTCACCAGTTCCGCCAGCCGTTCTGCAAACCACGCCCCTAGCGGCTCAATCTGCTCGAATTTCAGCAACAGAATCGCCCGCACCACGGGGCCTTCATACAGGGCAAAGCTGCGCGCCTTCTCAAACGCATACGTTCGTTCCTGGCAGGCCGGGCAGAGCAACGGCTCCCCCTCATTCCTCGCCAACCCGGGCAAAGGCCGCCCGCAAATCTCGCAAAGGATGCCTGGCACTCGCACGAACGACGCCAGGCATTCGGCACAAATCGGGACGCGGCTCGCGCTAGCCAACAGTGCTTCGCAAATACGGCATCCAGCGGGAAAAAACACGCTGACGAGGGCGTCGCTGACCTCCGCGAGCAATCCGCGCACACTCCGCCGCCGGACTTCTGCGACGCTGGTGGATGAGCTAGCCCCCGCCATACAAGCAGAAATCTACTCTTATTCGCGTTTTAATTAAAGAGGAAGCTTACGCCGCAGTAACCGAGCCTTATTTCCTGCAGTGGCGGGTCTTCAGACCCGTGTCTTTAGAATCTTCCCGCCGTTCACTGCAACAATCCCTGCTCCATCTTTTCCTGGCAAGCGATGCAATGCTTCGCCCACGGCACCGCTTCCAGTCGCTTCTGCTGCAACTCTTCCTGGCAATTCGCGCACACGCCGTATTCATCAGCTTGGATGCGCTTCAGCGCCGCGTCGATCATGTTTAGCACCGTGCGGTCCGTGTTGGTCATCCCAAAGAGAAACTCCTTGGTATAGGAGTTTGCCGCCTTGTCCGCCAGATCGACTGTCGGATCATCATCCGCAGTGCGTCCCTCTTCCTGTGTCCGCGCGATGGTCTTCGTCAACTCTTCTCGCCGCGCCAATAGCTTCTTCTTGTAGTACTCCAGCCTTTTCTTGTCCATGCCTGCCTTGACCTTGTCCGAGCCCATATTCGTGATCCTATTCATGCACCTGTGTGCATGCCCTTGCTTTTGCTCAATTTCACCGTGGCCCCGCCTCACTGCGTGTTCTTCGGGACCATCTAAAAACTCCGTAGTGTAGGCCGACTAGACATCCATGTCAAGGTGACGCCCGTTTCCGCGAATCAAATCGATATTGTTCCCGCTCTCCCTTATGGCACTAAAGGCACAGTCAGCGCCGAAGGATGTGCCTTATCGTGATAAATCACGTTCGTTGCTTTCATCATCCGCCTGGCGCGCGCTTGCTCTTCGCCGGTGTTCAGGTTGCGGTCAAAGCGCGGAAAATTGCTGCTGGAAACCTCCAGCCGGAGTTTATGCCCCGCGAGAAAGACATTGCTCGTGGCCCACAAATCCACGGTGATATGATACGTCTCTCCCGGATTCGCCAACTCCGGCTTCTCTTGCGAATTCCGGTAACGCATCCGCAAAATCCCGCTGGTCAGATTTTGCGCAAACCCATTCGGCCAAACGTCCACCAGCATCCCCGTGAAGTCCGTATCTACCGCTGAGCTGCTTACGTACAACTCCAGCGAAACCGGCCCGGTCACCTCAGTGTCCTTGGCGAACGCCGGCGTCGTGAAAACGAGCACGTCGCTGCGCGCCTCCGCCGGCCGCTGATCCTCCGGACCAATTCCCGTCGGCAAGGCCCCGCAGCACAGCGGTCCCCCGATCGTCGGCGCCGCATCGCTCGGGTCGTAGACGTATTGATCCGCCTTCTCCTCCGCTGGAGCCGTCGTGCTCAACGTTCCGGTGCCTGCAACGCCGTTCGCCGCCCCCGCTGAATGCAGGTAATACTTCGTGTTTTTCGCGCGCGCCAAAGGCCAGTCGTCTTCCTCGCGCCATTCATTTTTCCCCATCACGAAAATCTTCACCGGCTTTTCTTTCTCGACTCCGTTCACTTCTCCCTTCAACAACCAGTCGTACCACCGCAACGTCAACTCATCCGTATCCAGCGGCAATTTGCTCCCAAACTCCACGCCGCCCACTTTTCCGGTGCTCGATTGCCCCGCGTGTCCTCCGACCGTCACTACCAACCGCTGCCCTTTGCGCGCCGCTTCCGTCCCGCCGTCGGTTTTCAACCTCACGTAGTTCTTCAGCGAGCCGCCCAGAAAAATATCGTACCAAGCCGCGATATTCAGCACCGGCACTTCAATCTGCGCGTAGTGGTCCTCAATCGACCACTGCTTCCAATACTCATCGAAATTTGGATGCGCAAGCCAGTCCTTGAAATACGGCGCGATTCCATCTCCCGAAGGTGGTTCCAGCACCGGATACGAAATCAGCGGCAGCACTTTCGTCCCGCCCAGCGCATCCGCGTTTTTTTCCAGCCGCCGCCGCATGGTATTTTCCGCCAGCCCGGTTGACCATGATTCGTTGAACCACTGTTCGAACGCCCCGCCCTGATACGTCCACCCATCGTGATAATTGGACGCCGTCACCGTCGGGCAAATCCCCGCCAGATGCGGCGGCTTCGCCAGCGCCGCCAGGAATTGCGTCGCCCCCACGTACGACCCGCCAAACATTCCGACTTTGCCGTTCGAATAGGGCAGCGTCGCGGCCCACTCCACGGTGTCGTACCCGTCCTGTGATTCGTTTTTGAACGTGTACCATTCCCCCTCTGAATCAAACCGCCCGCGCACGTCCTGCGCAATCACCACGTAACCGCGCGCCGCCCCCTTCATCCCAAAACTCGTCTCGTTCCTCCTGTCGTACGGCGTGCGCACCAGTAGCACGGGATATTTTCCCTCCGCCTTCGGCCGGTAAACATCCGCGCGCAGCGTCACCCCATCGCGCATTTTCGCTGCCACGTTGCGCTCCACCGTGACTTCGTGGTTCTCCGCCGCCGCTGCAAGCGCAGGCAGGCCGATGGTTGCGCACAAAGCCGTGCCCATAAATGCCGCCCAAGCAAATGCCGCGCAAGCTAGCGCGAAACGCGCCGGTTCTGCGTGTCCGTTTCTTCTCATCTTTTTCATGGGATAGCCTCCGCTCCAGGTTCCATCGCGCCAATTTCCAAGCCGCGCGAGCGTAGGCCGACTCTGTCAACCTGTCAAGTTTTCGCCGGATTCCTGCGGTTGTGTAGCGGCGGCCTTCCGAGGCCGGCCTCTTTCTTTTAACCCAGGCTTCAACTTTCGACTTCCCAATTTCTATTTCCGATTTCTATCTCACGGCGAAACCGCCTCCGAATTCATTCGCACATCCCCCTGCGCCAGCCGGTCATACTCTCTTCCAGACTCTTCGGGCAGCAGCACCCACAACGTATAAATTCCCAGCGCCGTTCCCAGCGGAAACCGCAGCAGCGCCAGGAACCCAATCACCAGCCCCAGCATCCGCGCCCACGGCGCCCGCTCAAACAGTCCCCAAGCCAACACCAAGTGCAGCACGCCGAAGAGCCCCAGAAAAATGCCCACCGAAAAAAGTCCGCCCAGGAACGGAATGTCCATCCCCCACCGGCCCCCAAACGGCCACACCATCCCGCGCCCCCAACCCCGCATAAATGGAAAAAACACCGTCCCAAAGATCATCATCCCGCAGACTTCCACCAGCCGCAGAATCCCGTTAATCGTCCAAAGCGTCGCCAGCGTCCGCAAATTCCGCCGCACCCGCCCATCGGCCACTGCCCCATAAGCTCCAGTATTTCCTGATACTTGCCCCGTACCCTGGCCCTCAGGGACCGCCTCCACGCCCCCCACGATAGCCTTCCCGCACTTCACGCAGAATTGCGCCCCCGCGTTGAGCTGTGTCCCACATCTATCGCAATACATACTCCACCCCCTGCCAGATAATACGCCCCGCCCGCCAATTTGTTCCGTCTACGCTAGGCAAAATACACTACTCAGAAATACAGGTTTTACCTGATAGAAAGATTTTCCCCCGCATATTACTAGCCTGTACCGGTCGGTTCTCACGATTTCGGAAACAAACGGCTTGGGGCCCTGCATTAAGTGCTGTGAGGCAGGTCACTCCGGCGCACGCGCGAAACCAGTTGACAACTAAGTTCTCCAGGAGCATTTTACGCGTCGGGGAACAGTCCAGCGGAAACCACGGTTGCTGATTTCGTATGGAGGGACCATGAAGAACGCATGCCGTATGAGTGTCGTTGTGTTTCTCATTAGCTTAGGCGTTTCGGGAATCTTGTTCGCACAGTCGGACCTTGGCAAAATTTCAGGGTTTATCAAAGATCCCTCAGGCGCTTCGATCGCCAATGCCAAGGTTGCAGTCCGAAACAACGCTGGAGTTGAACGCCAGACCACCACGAATGAATCCGGTTATTACGTCATTACGAATGTGCCCCCCGGCATCTACACGATGACCGCCGAGGCTTCGGGTTTTCAGAAGTTCGAGACTACCAGTAACAAGCTCGACTCCAGCGGTGATCTCGTTATTGACGCGACTCTGCCCGTGGGCGCCTCAACACAGACTGTTGAGGTATCGGCAAGCGCCCTAACGCTGCAGACTGAATCTGCGACCGTGCAAAAACTAGTCACCCGAGAACAAATTGACGCGCTGGAGATCAACGGCCGCAATCCCATCTTTATGGCCAACCTCGTGCCTGGCACTCGCGGCGGCACGCTGGCGAATCTCAGTTTCAATTTCAGCCAGGGCCCGTCAAACATCAACGGCGCCCGCACTCCCGAGAGTCTGATCACCTATGACGGTGCCCCCGCTGTTCGCACGCGTTCGAATGGCACCAGCCTCGGCGCCGCGGACGTCGACTCCACTCAGGAGATGCAGATCCTTACGGCGAATTATTCACCGGAATACGGTAGGTCGTCCGGTGGCCAGATTCGCATCATCTCCAAGACCGGTACGCGGGATTTCCATGGCGCGGCCTATGAATACGTTCGCAACACCGTCTTCAATGCCAATCCCTGGCAGCGCAATGCGAATCCCGCAACCACCGGCATCACGGCTCCGATTCACTACAACCAGTTTGGCTACAACGTCGGCGGTCCCTTTTATATCCCCGGCCACTTCAATACCGACAAGACCAAGGTCTTCTGGTACTGGGGAGAGGAATGGGTGCGTTACATCTTTACCGATTCGAACTCTCTCACCGTTCCATCCCTACAGATGCGCACCGGCGATTTCAGCGAACTCCTCGATCCCAAGAATTTCTACTATGGCCATGCCGTGCAGCTCGTGGACCCCAAGACCGGCTTGCCATTCCCCGGCAACATTCTCCCGGCGCCCGGAACCGCCACCACCGGATCGACCGCCACCGCTAACGGCCTCGGTGTTTTGAACGCCTATCCTGCTCCGAATCTCACCACTCCGATCAATGGAAACAAGAACTGGTTTTTCTCCGCACAGCATCCGCAGTACCAGCGCAAGGACACCGCGGCAGTGGATATCAATCTCAGCGAAAAGCAGCACCTCCGGCTTCGCCGCGTGTACTTCACGTTTTGGGAATACCAGCCGCTCGATGGCGGTACCAACGAAACCCCTAAATACTTCGACCGTCCCAATCAGACCAATTCGATTGACCATGTGTGGACCATCAGCCCCACCAAAGTAAACGAGATTCTGGTTTCCTACAGCCAGGACAATGTCCACATTCCTGTGGACGCCGCTCACTTCCTGGATCGTACAAAGGGCGCCGTGCAAGGTGCTGGGTTCTTCGGCCTCTCTTATCCCTACATATTTCCGACTGGGAAACTGCTCCCCAATCGCATCCCCACTGTGAACATGTCTGCCTTCTCTGGACTGAGCGGCGGGCCGTATCCCTCGCATTCCGCGGGACCCATCTATGATGTATCGGAGAGCTTTACGTGGATTAAGGGAAACCACACTCTAAAATTCGGCGGCACGTTTGAGCGCTCTGGCGAAAACGACAACGACGAAATCAACGTCGCCGCTTGCTCCACTTGCACGAACAACCAGAATGGCCAATTCGCCTTCAGCGACAACGCCAGCAATTTCGTGCGCCCGGCATATGCTGTGGCGTCTTCCGGCGCTGCCGTCGCCAACGCGGCGTTGGGCCTATTCGATACTTACTCGGAAATCGGCCACCGCGCTTACACCATCTTTCGTTCCCACATGTGGGAGGGCTACGCGCAGGATTCCTGGAAGGTCAAGCGTAATCTCACCCTCACCTACGGTCTTCGCTACACCGTCATCGTTCCCTATCACGCTTTATGGGGAAACATGATTGTTTTCGACCCCACCTTTTACAGTTCGGCCAACGCTGTGACGATCGATCCCAAAACCGGTCTCATTACTGGCACGCCGACCATTGACCAGCTCTTTAACGGCATGGTCATCCCCGGGAGCGGATTCCCCTCTTCCGCTAAAGGTCGGGTTCCCGAAGCCGATTCGGGACTATACAATGGCCTTTTCCACAACGTCCCAAATCATTATTCCGATATCCAGTGGGGTGACCTCCAGCCGCGAGGGGGCATTGCTTATCAAGTTGACAACAAAACCGTCCTCCGCGCCGGCGGCGGTCGCTACTTCACCCGCTTGGGCGTCAGCGACTCCATCTTCCTCGGCGGAAATCCTCCCTTCCAGCCGAATTCTAGCGTGTCGTTTGGCTCGGTGGACAATCCCGGCGGCAATGGAACCACTCCCAGGCCGCTCGTCGTCACCACGCAGAGCAAGGCCTTCAAGAATCCCGAAGCGTGGGATTGGAATTTTACCCTCGAGCGTGAGCTGCCGTGGAAGTCGCAGGTGAGCATTGCGTACGTGGGCCGCCGCGGGTTGCATCTCCAGCGCGAGTCAGACATCAATCAGCCCACCCTGGCCGTTGTGAACGATCCCGTCAACGCCGGCATCAATGTCAATGCCTTGCGCCCATTCAAAGGCTACGGCTCCATTCGCGAGACCGACAACGTCGCCAGTTCCAGGTACAACGCCTTTCAGGTTTCCTGGAACCGCCGTTTTGCCGGCGGCCTTCAGTTCGGCGCCGCTTATACCTTGTCCAAGAGCATGGACAGCGGCTCGAACCAGCGCGACGTCATTCCAAACACCTACAACCCCGACATGATGTGGGGACCATCGGAGTTTGACGCTCGCCACATTGTGGTCATTAACTACCTCTATCAGATTCCACTTTTCCGTGGCCAGAATGGTATTGCCGCCAAGGCGCTCGGTGGATGGCAAATCAGCGGCATCACCCAGTTCCAGACCGGCTTGCCTTGCAGCGTTGCGGCCGCCAATGACTACGCCGGTGTGGGCCCTGACGCCAACTATGGCTGCGGTGTAAACGGCCAATACTGGATCGTCAACGGGGTTCCCAAGATCATCGGCACGTTTGGCCCAACTGGTCAGTGGTTCGCTACAACCAACCCTGACGGGTCGCCGATTTTTATCAAACCCACTGCCGGGACTTTCAATGATGCGCGTGTTCGCAACATCATCCATCAGCCCGGATTTCAGAACTGGAACATGGGCCTTTTCAAAACCTTCGCCTTCAACGAGAAGAGGGGCCTGCAGTTCCGCGCCGAAGCCTATAACGTTTGGAACCACCCCAATTGGTGCGCCAACAGCGGGTGCACTGGCACCACCAACATTGGTCTCGACCCCACCAACACCAAGACCTTTGGCAAAGTGCTTACCAAGGGCAGTGGCAGTTCCGGTCAAGGCGAGCGCAACTTGCAGCTCTCGCTCCGCGCTTATTTCTAGTAGCGCGCCTCCAAGCCCGCATTCTGGCGGATCCCACGTGACCGTCTGATCGTCCGCGTTCCCGGTTCAGTCTGGCTTGGCCGGTCGAGCGGCGCAATCAAACGATGTGGCGAAGAAGCGCCTTTCTTGCCCTTTGTGACACAGCCGTTCCTGGTTGTGCTTCCCACCAGTCACAAGTTACGGACTACGAGTCACTGCGTCGCGCCCTTTCCCCCTGTTGACTTTCCAGGTCTTCTCATTGCAAATGGAAGCGCCAGAAACTCCAGCAATCTCCATCTCATCCACCAATGAACATTCTCGACCTCCTCGTCGGCAAGCCCATCAAGACCAGCGACGAGCGCGCCGAGCAGATCGGCATCCAGGAAGGCATTCCCATCTTCGGCCTCGACGGACTCAGCTCCGCCGCCTACGGCCCCGAAGCCGCCCTCAGCTTGCTGATTCCGCTCGGCTTGCTCGGCGTTCAATACATCGTCCCCATCAGCGCCGCCATCATTACGCTGTTGATCATCGTTTACTTTTCCTACCGCCAGACCATCGCAGCTTATCCCAGCGGCGGCGGCTCTTACACCGTGGCGCGTTTCAACCTGGGTTCCTCCGCCGGCCTCCTCGCGGCGGCCGCTTTGTTGACGGATTACATCCTCACCGCGGCCGTGGGCATTTCCGCCGGAGTCGGCGCACTGGTCTCTGCCGTGCCAGCTTTGCAGAAGCACACGGTCTCATTGTGCGTCGCGATTCTTGTTGTTATCACGATCTTGAATCTGCGCGGCGTCCGCGACGCTGGCGTGGCCTTCATGGTGCCGACGTATCTTTTCGTCGCCACGCTGCTGATTACCATTGGCGGCGGGCTCGTGCGCGTGGCCCTCAGCGGTGGGCATCCCATTCCGATCACGCCGTTGCCGCCTCCGCCGGCCATCACCGAGGCCGTCACGTTCTGGCTTCTGCTCAAAGTTTTCGCCAGCGGATGTACCGCGTTGACCGGTGTGGAAGCCGTCAGCAACGGCGTAAAGGCCTTCCGCGAGCCCGGCGTGAAAAACGCCCAGCGCACCCTGACCGTCATTATTTTTTTGCTGGCCGTCATGCTGGCCGGAATTTCCTATCTCGTCAAAGTCTACGGCATCGCCGCCACCGACCCGGGCCAGCCCGGTTACCAAAGCCTTCTTTCCATGCTGATCGCCGCGGTTTTCGGCAAAGGAATTTTCTATTACGTCACCATTGCCGCGATTTTATTTGTTTTATCTCTCTCCGCAAACACCGCGTTCGCCGATTTTCCGCGCCTCTGCCGCGCCATTTCCCAGAACAATTATTTGCCTCACGCCTTCGGCTATCGCGGCCGCCGCTTGGTCTACACCTACGGCATCGTGGTTCTTGCGTTCCTCGCTTGCTTCCTGCTGGTTGTGTTCGGTGGCGTCACGGACCGGCTGATCCCCCTCTACGCCGTGGGAGCTTTCCTGGCTTTCACGCTTTCGCAGTTCGGCATGGTCGTTCACTGGCGGAAAAAACGCGGCCCTCATTGGCTAAAGAGCGCTTTCGTTAACGGACTAGGTGGATTCGTCACCGGCGTCACCGTCATCGTCGTGCTGGTCGCAAAATTTGCCGAAGGCGCCTGGATCACCGTCATCTTCATTCCCTTCCTGATTTTCTTTTTCCGCGTCGTGCGCCGCCACTACCACATGGTCAGCGTCGAAACGAGCTGCCCCGGCCCCGTCGTCCCCGCCAACCAGGCCGCGCATCCCATCGTTGTCGTGCCCGTCGAGCATTGGAGCCAAATCGCCAAGCAAGCGCTCGAATTTGCTTCGCGACTTTCGACGGAAATCATCGCCGTGCACGTCGAGCCGGGCGATCACTCCGAATTCCTGCACATGGATTGGGAACGCTACGTGGATCAACCCTTCCGCGCCGCCGGCGTCGAACCACCTAAGCTCACCAGCCTGCCCTCGCCCTATCGCTTCGTTGTTGTTCCGATTGTTCAATTCGTACTCGATCTCTCCGCGAAAAATCCTGAACGTAGAATTATGGTGGTCATTCCCGAATTGGTCGAGGATCATTGGTACGAGTATTTTCTTCACAATCAGCGCGCCCGGCTGCTCGGATGGACGCTTTTGGTACGTGGCAACCAGCGCATTTTTGCCGTAAGCTCCCCCTACTACATCGCGGATCGGGCTGGGCGGTGAACTCGAGTATTCCCAATCATTTCCCAGCCATGGGAAGGGAATTGGGCCATGGCTGGGAAAGTTACTCAGAGCCAGTTCTTGGCTCTTTGCGGGGAGGCGTGCATCTTATTGTAAACACAAGATTAACACTTAATTACAGAATTCTTGCAGTCGCCGGATTTGGCTCCTGAATTGCTCTCTTCAGGGTATACGTCCGAACAAGCGAGGACCCTTGAAAAAACTCTTCTTGTTAGCTCTCTTAATCGTTCTAGTGGCGCCCTTTAACGCCTCTGCCGAACACAAGCGCCACCACATTCGCGCCAGCGAAATGGCCGGAATGAGTATTGGCGCGGCGGCCTTGGTTGGAATTGCCGGCTACTTCTTGCTTCGTCGGCGACAAGATTCTTAAATCCCGCCATTCTTTCAAGCCGTGGTCGGTACTAGCAGCGTCGGACGTTTGAGAGGAATAGTGCCTCCGGCGATCACACCAGACATAAGTTTTGATTCGAATGGTTTTTTTCGATCGGGGAGCTTCGCCGCTTCCCGTTTCTTGTCGTTGGCACTGATTCTCACTTCCTGTGCGATTGCAGCGGACCAGTTTGCCGCGCCAATACTTCACACTAGCTCTCCGCTCTGGGCCACACTGGCCTGCTTGTTGCTTGTTTGGCGGCGCGGAAAAATCCCTTCCTCCGCCGGCGATTCCGCATTCGAATGCGCACTCACGATCGGCCGCGTAGCGGCTTTCCTGGCGGTGCATTGTGCGATCGTTTTGTTCGCGCGATCGGCGAGCGGCACGATTCAAGCTTCTGCCGGCGCTATTAGCGTTGAGGGAACACTTGTTGCCGCGGGAAAGCTGTGCGTTTTAGCGCCGACGGTGATTCTATTTCCGCTGGCGACGTGGAAAAAAATCGCGCGCCTCTATTTTCCAGAAGCCATCGCCGGGCTTGTGGTTCTGTTGACTTTTTTTCCCAGCCGCGCCCTGCAAACCATCTGGCCGTGGTACGGACAAGGGCTAGGCCGATTCGTTCATCTCCTGGCGCGAGTGTTTGTGCCGAAGCTCGGGTACCTGGCGGATGCGAATCCCACGCTGAGCGGTCCCGACCTGGACGTCACGATTGTTCCGCAGTGTTCGGGAATCAACGGTTTGGAGCTCTTCGATTATCTGTTCGCCATGGTGGCGCTGGTGGATTGGAATCGTCTTAGGAAGAACCGGGCCCTGCTGAGCTATTTTGCGGGACTGCTGGCTATGTTATTTGGCAATGCGATTCGAATCACGTCCTTTGTTGTGTTTGGCAACCGCGGCTTTGCGGAAAGCGTCTCGCGATTCCATATCTCTGCTGGCTGGATCTTCTTCTCGGCCGTCTTTCTTGTCTATTTGTCCATCACGTACGGCTGGATGGTGGGCAAAAAGCATGTCATCGGGCCAAATCAGCCAAGAGAGAAATGAGGGCTGTCCCGCTCGCACCGCGCGCGCCGGCCAAGAGAACATGAGCCGGCATTCAAATACAAATACGGCTTACCTTCAAAATGTCTTCTAAATTTAGCGATGTTACTTCCGCGATTTAACCTCGATTAGAACCTGCAAATTCAGAATCCAGCGGTCAGCACACCGCCAAGAATCATTCCAGAAACGTTTTAGGTGGCTTTGCGGCTCGAACTTCGTCTTCTCCAGTAGACCCGGATCGAGGTTTTACCGTTCCGCGGGGCGCTTCCGGCTTGACGGCCACCAGGAAGCAAGCCTCCGAGGGCGGCCTGTGGTGAGTTACAGGTCCGGGCAGGAGAAGAAATGTACTCCGCCTCGAGGAGCTTTCGGGCCGTCGTTTTACTTGTTGTCTGCAATCTTTCCGGGACAGTAGCATTGCCACAGGGCGTCAAATTCATCCACGATGCCATTGACCCTTTGCCCTACGCCAAGATTTCCGTCGGAATGGCCGCTTGTACACGAGACGCGGGAAGCGCCCTCGCGAGCACTGCAAGCGCGTCTTGCGACACGGCGCCGGTGAGCCAGCCATCTGTAAATCCATGCGCTGCCGCTAAACCGGGGCAATGGGGGTGCGAGGCGCCGCGAGATCTAGCGCCAAATGATCTGGCGGCGCTGGGAAAGCCCGGTAAAAAGGTCCTGCGTGCGCGCGACAGAGTTCTGGAAATACTGCAAAGCGAAAATGCGTGTTCGCAGTGGTTCCAGCAAACAGATGCGAACGCCGCTGCCACCTTTCGAACAATCGACTACGCGGTGGATCGCAACGGAGAGGAAAGCGTCCATGTTTGGAGAGACGCAGGGTCCCAATACACTTATCGTGATCCGTACGTCGCGAGAGTCGGGCAAGCTACCGGAGCGTACGCCACCGTCACCTTGAACAGGGAGGGCGCATTCTTTCAACCCCAAGCGCCGATGCTGCTGGTCCCGAAAGAAGGGGGGTCGCCCAGAAACGCTGGTGCGCGGCTCATCAACATCGGACCCTATCCGGGGGACAGCCTAAATGCCCAAACGCTTGCCCTGTTGCACGAGTTCGGCCACGTGATCAATCTTCTGCCGCTGGATTTTGATAACGTGGACGGCAAGTCGGTGCAGAACACCGCCGAAGTCCTGCGCTACTGCCGCGCCGAAATCGATGCCAAGGGCCGGCGGGGCACCCTGCAAGCCGCGAAGTGATTCCCACAATTTGGCTAACTGCTCGCAACCCGTTTGACATCTTAGTTTCTATCCGTCTATATCGTCCCCGCGACCCCGACGGCAATCGCGTCCAGAAAATCCAAGCGACGGGAAGCGGCGGCGATCCTGCTGGCACCTGGCAGTTCCTCTACGATTAGTGAAACGGTTTGCCGGGACGCGACACTACCTCGATAGCCAAGCCCAATCGGAACAAGCGGCCGCATTGAAGACAACGACATTGTGCCGTGCGGTTGTTTGTTCCTATTGGCTGGTGAGGGATAGGCAGGGGACACTCTTGGGAGAGTTGTGCTCCTCTGCCTGTCCGTCCAATAACCTCTTTGTTCTTCCCCTCTTACCATACACATTTCCTTTATCCCCATGCAGATCCCAAGGCCATCTGGCCGGGCTCTCGAGTAGGGCCACAGTAACGTTTCGGGTACGCGTACCATTGCCGCAACGCGAAATCCTCTCCTACCGTGGGTTTCAACATCAAGGAGAGGACCATATGAACTACAGCGCGCCGCCCCCGCCGCCACCACCTCCACCCGTGCCTGGCGCCTCGCAATACGGCCTGTCCGATGTGCAAGCGCCACCGGTGCCAAACCGCTCCAATCCTCTTTGTGCCCCGCCGCTGTCCCACCCCCCAATTCCGTTCCTCACGTGGACTGCCCCCGGGGACTCCGCTATTTGGCGCGGCGACGACCCACAAAGTATTTCGCTAGAGCGAAGAGCGCGAAGTAATAAGCAGCGTTTGCAAGGATCGCAATCCGCAGAAACCAGCCAAACGTCCAAGCGAAGGATTTGCCGGTTTCCGGCGTGGTGAGCAATTCGGCGAGTTTCAAACCCGGTGAAAACAGGGCGATCACCGGCGCGAGCGTTTGTGGCTCGATTAGCACGGCGATAGCTAGTGCGAGAAAACCAGCGGCCACGCTTACTCCGGCGAGCAAAAGGTATCTGAAGAACCCACGTTGCGGCATGAGTGCAGATTCTAGCAGAGGAATCCGCGGCGGCTGGCCTCTTCCTGTGGGAAAATGAGTCCGGCTTTCACGTAACCAAGGGGCGCTATGAATTCCCGGCAAACCATCAAATTGTTCTCGGTCGTTCTTATTGCCCTTAGTGCTGCATTTGTAGCGTTTATCGGTTGGCCGCGCGCGGCGATGACGCAGCAGACTTCGCAGAAGAGTCAGGCGACGCCGACGATTGACGAGTACCAGCCGAAATCCACGCTCGTCACTAAAGAACATAAAGTTGAGCGGGCGAAGTTTCCGTTCATTGATATTCACAGCCATCACTGGAATCCCACGGCGGCGGAGGTGGACCAACTCGTCAAAGAGATGGACACCATCAATTTGCGCGTGATGGTGAATTTGAGCGGAGGAACCGGAGAGCGGTTGAAGAATACGGTGGCGGCGATGAAGGGGCGCTACCCGGACCGGTTTGTGGTGTTCGCGAATATGAGTTACGACGATCTGAACACGCCGGGATTCGGGAAGCGCGTGGCGGAGCGGCTCGAACAGGACGTCAAGAACGGCGCGCAAGGGCTGAAAATCTTCAAGGACTTCGGGATGGAATTGAAGTACGCGAATGGGCAGCGGGTGCACGTGGACGATCCGGAGTTTGACGCCGTGTTCGAGAAGTGCGCGGAATTGAAGATTCCAGTGCTGATTCACGTGGCGGAGCCTTCGGCGTTTTTCGATCCGTGGGATTATCACAACGAACGCTGGCAGGAGCTGAAGGAATTTCCGGGGCGTGCGCGGCCGCCGGCGAAGTATCCGCCGTTCGAGACGCTGATGACGGAGCGCAATCATTTGTTTGCCAAGCATCCCAGGACAAATTTCATCGCAGCGCACTTGGGATTTCACGGGAATGACCTGGAGCGGCTGGGAAGACTTTTCGATGCGAATCCCAACGTGTATGTGGATATCGCCGCGGTGCTGGCGGAACTCGGGCGGCAGCCCTATTCGGCGCACGATTTCCTGGTGAAGTATCAGGACCGCGTGCTGATGGGCAAAGACATCTATGAAGTGAACGAATACAAATGGTATTTCCGGGCGCTGGAAACGCGCGACGAGTATTTTGAGTATTACCGCCACCGGCATGCGTTCTGGCGGATTTACGGATTCCAGGTGCCGGACGAAGTGCTGAAAAAGGTGTACTACAAGAACGCACTGAAGATGGTGCCGGGTATCGACGCGAAGGCGTTTCCGGAGTGAACAGGGCAGTGACGAGTGACGAGTGGCGAGCGAAAAAGGCGCGCTGCCAGCGCCCCCACTTCTCGGATCCTCGGTTCCAAAACGGGAAGAATCCCTATACACCCCGGCAGTTTTCGTAAGAGTGGCAAACAAAGGGGTTGCGGGATACGGAACTTGGAAGTGTGTACGGAGAATGGAAGAAGATACTACTTTAGAACACTTGGTTAACCATAAGCGGTACCCCCTCCCCTGTTTTTCATAAGTGTTGATTCCAAAGGGTTTTAAGTTCCTCAGAATGAACACTTGTAGAAGTGTTGATTTTAAATGGGTTCCGAAAGGCCTAGAGCTATAAAGTAGTAAGCATCTTGGGTATAAGGCAGTGGTGGGAATCAGAAAGGGCGCAGCGCGGCGAGGGCACATAGTGAAGAGGAGGCATGAAAGATCCATGCCCACCTTACTCCACTACTATAGCACATCGGTACTGTTTGTCAATAGATAAATAGTAAGTCGTTTGTGATGAGCGATTTGCGCTGTGGCAGTGGCGTCGAAGGCAACAGCCTTCGGGAGCTAAACCGGCCGGCGCCTGTTCGAAGTTCTACTCTTCGTGATCGAGGGGTTTGCCGTCAGGACCTACCTGGACTTCCGACTTCTTTCCGTTGGTATCGACCTTAGCCTCGTAGGCCACCAGCTTGCCTTTCTTGGTGAGAGATTCCACTTTGAGAATTTTACCCTTGCCGGCTTTGGTCTGTAGACCGGCTTTCACGTCCGCGGAAAGGGAATCGAGAACAACCTGTTCTTCGATTTCGACGATGGAGCCATCCGCGGTCATGGATATATCCTTGCTGTGGCCATTGACGGTCATTTCCGCTTCGTAGAGAGTCTGGCCGTTTTCTTTTTCGGTGGAGAATCCTTTAATGGTGGCTCCTGTACTTTGTGCCGCGACTGTCTTTTCGACAGCAGGCGGCAGGTCGGAGCGCTTGATTTTCTTTTCCTGGGCAGATGAAGTTCCCGCAAGTAATAATCCGCTGGCCGCCAATACAACGAATAGATTTGCTTTCATGTTCCCTCCTGAACGTGGGAGATCTACCTCCCACTAAGGGAAACCTACGCCCTAGTTTCTAAACAGAAGATGAACGGGAATTGACCAGCGGGATTGCGCAGCCCGCGGCCGGCAGCGGCGCGACAGGTGAGTTGCCTACTTTGCAGCGGCGATTTGTTCGATGACCAGGGCGTGCGAGCCGCCGCGGTCGTAAAGTTTGCCGGTGGCGGTGACGCGGCTGCCGGCGAATTCCAGCAGGCGGGCATTCTGGCCTTTTGCGGGCGTGGCGCCATCGATGGGCCAGTAGATAGTGCCGTCCTTGGTGAGGATCACAAGCTGGGAGCCCTCTTTGGCGCAGGCCAAAGCGCAATCACGGCTGATGGGCTTTTCCAAATTCTTGGTGAAAGCGCAAGCGGAGTCGAGGACGTAGCCTTCCACGGTTACGGTCTTCTGCTGGGCAAGCAACGCGCCAGCCGAAACGAGAACCACCGTAAGAAACAGCGCGGCCAGGGGCTTCTTGGTATGAGTCATTGTGTCTATCTCCTTACGTTTTTCTTCCAGGGATGTTGCTGAGGCATGCTGCCAAGTACCGAGAATTCTGCGCGAACCATAGCCGGTGGCTGGCCAAGTGTCGATAATGGATTTGCACTAGTGGGTCGTGGGATAAGGGCGTTCCGAGCTGGTTCCCATGGTATTGGATTTTCTCTAGCCCGGAGGCGAAGTATCGAATAGAATTGGCCTCGTAACCCGCCCGCCACGCTCCTGCTTGCCCTATGGCCGTCCCGCAACCTAAGGGCTTGATCGGCTCCCGCCTCCGCATGGCTCGTGGATCCTACATCCCCGGAAGAAACATGTACACGACGTATGGAAAAGTGAACTCGTTCCTGCTCTCCGCGATTCCGGAATTCCGCGAACGCTACAAGGAGGAAAAGCAGAAGCACGGCAAGCATCCGAAGCAATACATGGCTTTTGCCGCGCTGATCTCCATGGTGGTTCCCGCGCTGGACTTTGACGGCGAGCCATTGTTTCTTGCCAGGGCGTTTGACGCGTTTGAAGAAATGGCGCGTAGCCAGGACCGGGAAGTCGTCAACCTGCTGCAAGTGGGTTTTGTGCAGGACCTGGTGCGATATCCGAGGAGGCTCGCTACTGCTTGGCGCCGCATGGGCGACGAGACGCGAAAACTTACGACCGACACGGCACGCGCGTGGAACCGCGAAATGAACCTTCCGGC
>Ga0137409_10001150_pt1 | contig 28684 bp, 21 predicted proteins | sample CZODoug1_16funga_FD_122059 | JGI IMG/M metagenome (GOLD analysis project Ga0137409, IMG submission 122059) | Vadose zone soil fungal communities from Angelo Coast Range Reserve, California, USA - CZODoug1_16fungal (Hybrid Assembly) | ecosystem: Environmental > Terrestrial > Soil > Vadose zone...
CGCTCCCTTTTGGCGTGGTTACGCTGAAAAAGAGTGAGGCGTTGCGGGCTGTAAAAGGACTCGGAAAGGGCAACGCGCCCAAGGGAACTGCCCCTCCGAAGTTGTCCAACCGACTCGAACTAAACGCGTCCGTTCTACTGTAGTTAAAACGAAGGTCGTTCGCGAGTGTCGATGAGATGGCCCACAGCGCGCCGAGGGTTGCGGTTTGGGTGTTGATAGTGATCGGGGAAACCACGCTTAATGCCGCGCTCCCGCGTTGAGTCAGTGCTGAAGGAGAGTAGTTGTAACGCCCGAAAAGATTGAACCTCTCGTTGAAGTTGTGATCCACACGCAGGCTGTAGGCGTCCAGAGTGGCCGGATTGGAGAAGCTGGCGTTGAACGCAGCGGACCCGCTAATACCAGAGGACGGACAACCAAAATCGAGACTGGGATCACACAGCACTTCCGGACTGTTTCGGTTCGGCAAGGGAAAGGCATTGAAATACGGCTGCAACGCCGGTATTGCATTCTCCCTGGAATTCGTGGTGCCGGGCGTGAAACTCGCATCGGGGACATATGTAAGGGCGGTCAAAGGGAGTCGCAGGCGAAGCCCTTCGTAAGAAAAGAAAAAGAAGGTGTTGTTCTTCAGAATGGGACCACTGAATGTGCCACCAAAGTCGTTCTGGCGTTCTTTCGCCTTGGGAAGTGCGGGGTTATTCATGAAGCCGTTGAACCAGTCATTGGCATCGAGAGCATCGTTGCGGAAATAGTCGAACGCCGTGCCGTGAAACTGGTTCGTCCCTGAGCGCGTGACGATGGAAATCTGGCCTCCAGGGGTACGGCCAAACTCCGGCGCATAGGTCGAGGTCTCGATGCGCAATTCCTGGAGCGCGTCCACGGAGACCAAACTGTTCGTGCCTCCCAACACGCTCGTCGAGCCCAGAGTCCCCGCAATTCCGCTTCCTGGACTCGGGCTGGCGCTGATCCCGATGTTGGCGCTCACACCGTCCACCATCCAGTAATTCGAGTTCGCCCGCTGACCGTTGACACTGAACTGGCCCGTGTCAAATCCATTGTTGGCGGTCAGCACCACTCCCGGCGTAAGTTGAATCAACGACTGGAAGCTTCTCCCATTCAGCGGTAAGTTCTCCGCGAACTGCCTATCTATTACCGTGCTGACGGAGAACGACTCGGGGTCGATCATGGCCGCCCCCCCATCCACCGTTACAGTCTCAGACGCCGCCCCCACCGGCAGATCAAAGTTAATGGCCCGGGCATCCAGAACATTCAGAATGATGTCGGGCTTGACGATCGTCTTAAACCCAACCTTCGACACCTGGATGCGGTACGTCCCCGGAGGCAGGTTAGGCACCGAGTAGATGCCCTCCCTGTTCGTCCTCGCCGGGTACTTCGTATTCGTCTGCTCATTGATGAGCTGAACCTCCGCTCCCGGAACGACGGCGCCGGAGGGGTCGCGCACCAGGCCGTTCACGGTAGCGGTTGGGGATTGGCCCCACATGGGAAGGGTCAGTCCAAACAGGACCAGTCCAAACAGGGTGAATAGCACAGCAGCGAACACGATGTGGCGCATCGGCAGTACGCTCCTTGAGCGCAATTCACGCCCTTAGGAGGAGGTACTTACGACACGAGGGGCAAAAATTTGCCAAAAATTAATTTGGGAGTGTTCCTGCAAGGGCAATGGACGCTCGGGAAGGAGCTCTAGCGGGGTGGACTACGGGTGGTTAGGTTCGACGCGGAGGTAAGTAAACAAGAATTGTTTGCCGGTTGGCTTTTGGCTGCCACCTTTGGGCTCGACAGTTACGAAGGCGGCGTCAATTTGCTCCAGCGACGTCGGGTCATTGAACTTTAAGACCCAACGTTTGTGGGCGGCGCTATCCGCGTAGAAGATGCCCAGACTCACCGACCGCGATAATTCCGGCCCGCGTCGTCCCCAGGCTTGAAATGTGCTGGCTTCGCGTAAGCCGGGCTGCTGATCTAAATCGTAGGCGTAGAAGATCAGGGATTTCCCCTTGGTGTAGAACACGCGTCCGAAGGGTTTCTTGGTCTTGCCGTTGCCCGCAACGTCCGATACTTCCGCCACGTACAACTCGCGGGCACCCATTAGGTCGCGGATGTCCTTGTCGTGTGCCAGCAAGTCCCGTTGTTCGTCGATGTTCGCGTCGCGCTCTTTCAGCTGATCTGCGAACTTCGCCAGCCGTGCCTCGACCTCCGCTTCGCGCGCAGCGTCACCCGAACGCTGTTTTTGTAGAGCATCCAAATCATTTTTCACTCGCGCCAGCTCGGCCTGCGACTGATCAAGGTTGTGGCCCAATGCTTCACGCTCGGAGACCTTCTGGTCCCTTTCCGTCTGCGTCTTCTGTAGAGAGTCGCTCAGGTCTTTCTGTTCTTGCCGGAGCTTCGCAACTTCGGCTGTCTGGCGCGCCACCTTGTCCGTCAAAAGCGCAATCTCACGGTCGCGTTTCTCAACCTGGGCGCCGACCGACTCCCGCTCCTTGAAGATATTTGCAGCCGAGAGAGTCGCCACATCCGCCGTAGAGCCAGCCCGAACCAACGGAGTCTGACTCACAACCCGGGCCACGCTCGCCGCACGTTCCATCCCGACTCTATACCCGAACCATCCCACGCCAGTCGCCAAAAAGATGGCAGCAGCATACGGCAGGGCACGCGCGGCGAACGGCATCCGTACTTTGACTCTCGGTGATTGAAGTCCGATTCCACGAACCGCCAACCCATATTGGCGATCTAGGCCAGCAGAACCGCCTCTCCGCGCCGAATCCAGCCGTTCAAAGAACTCTTGACAGGCCGCTTCTTCCGACCAACCGTCGGCGTCATCGGCAAGACCCTCAGGAAAATTCTCCGCCAGCGAGGGCATCCCGATTCGTGCCACGCGGTCGTATTCGCGCAGGGCTCTGCGGCAACCGTCGCACTGTACCAAATGCGTCTCCAGCTGTTCCTGTTCCTCGTCGGTCAGGCATCCGGAGGTTGCGAGCGCGCAGAGCTGGCGGAATTCCTCGTGGGTATTCAACGGCATCGCATTTCCAATCACAGAATATGAACGTGCTTTATCACAGTTACGCTCGCCCAGTCAATTTATTCGCCGAAAACATTTGGCTTCGCAAACGCTCCAGCCCTCGGTAGTAGTGATGACGGACGTTCACGGCCGACTGTCCCGTAAGCTCACTGATTTCATTAATGGTTAGACCCTGAAAAAAATGAAGTTCCAGAGTCTTGCGCTGGTCGTCCGTCAGAGTTGCCAGGGCCCGCTGCAAGTACGATTGCCAGTAGCAGAACTCCACGCTTTCCGGCCCATTTTCCTGCCACAAATCCTCAACGCCGGGGATGAATTCCTCCCCATCACCCGCATCGTAGAAATATCGCCTCACCAGGTATTTGCGGCGATCCAGTGCCCGGTGGTAAGCCACCCGGGCCAGCCAGGCCCGCGCCGAGCCCTTGGCGGGATTAAAGAGCGCGCACTTGTCGAGCACAAAGAGGAAGACGTCATGAACAAGGTCCTCTGCTTCAGCGCGGTCCCGCAGAATTCTGCGCCCCACAGAGAGAACGGACCTCGAATAGCGAAGAAAGAGCAGCTCCAGGGCCCCGCGATCCCCCGACTGCACCTGTAGGAGCAGGGCTTCGTCGTCCGGGCGCGCCGTGGCTGCGGTGTCGCAGACAGGGAGGTCGACACCTTGCGTTCTCCCGAATCGGAGAAGGAAGAGCGGCAAGCTGGCATGATTGGAGGCGCTCAACGCACGCTCCGTCGGTACGGCGAGCGACCTTCCCGACCGTCGGTTAGAAACATTGGTCGCATAGCCTTCCCCCGGCGCAGTAGGCGCGAACCTCGAAGATTAAAATACTTAGCCAATGCTGGGGACGCACAGAGTAAATGCCGAAACAGGGACGAATACGGAAATACAATCTGAGGCTTCTCTTCCGGCGGGATCTCCTCGAAGGATCTCCTCCAGCTCGATCTCGTCCAGGAAGATACGTGCTTGCGAGTTTTGAAACCTGAATCGTCGGAAAACCGTCCTCGGCGGGATAGCTTCGTCGCCAAATCCTCTCCATTAAGAGACGGAACGCCAAAAATGTCAAGCAGATTTCGCAAACTGTCGCTGTCCAAGTTCTCCTTTTTCAGGCTGATGGATGGCGTTCTGACTCAAACGACTGCCCCATTGGTTGAGCATTCGCAATCTCTGTTCTGTCGGCAAACCGACGCAGTCATCCGCGGTTCATCTTAGCGTGACTACCCCCGACCACCTTAGACTGGAACATGATCCAGGCTGACCCGAAGTGTCTCTGCCCCCTGACTCTGGCCTTCCATCCCACGCTGCGAGCGCACGCACGCAATCTGGAGCGGCTTATCCCACTCAGGATGGAACACAAGGACCTCCACGCACAGTTCGTTGCCCTCCTCTTTGCACCTCACCAGCACCGAATCCCACATCTCCTCGCCGTCAAACCGGCAAATTCGCTGTCCAACCGCAACTGAGAGGTTGTCGGCCCCAGCGCGAAAGGAGCCAGCTGGCGGCGCGGAACAGTCAACCTGAAACGCCCGTTGATCCTGCGGAGCCAAAATACTCGACATAGCTTTCTAAGAAAGGTCCTCTAAGAGAAGTCCCCTAGAACACAGGCCCGGCATCCCCCATCGAGCATGCACGGAAAGCGATCAAGCCCTAGTCTCAACCCGAACAGACACGCCGTCAATTCACGCCCCGTACCTATTTAGTTCACGGAACAAGTCCTTCATTTACAAATCAGTGCAAGACAACCTCACGCGAAGGTGCGGCACGATGGCACAGAAGCGGGGGACCTGTTCCATCCTCAGCGGCGTAGACTGGCCTCCTCGCTCGCAAAACGCGAGGTTTGCTCATGCATACGACGGTATCTTCCACGGTGTCTTCCCACGAAATCATTGGCTTCGGAGTGTTCGAGGCGGACTTGCGCTCAGGAGAACTGCGTAGGAACGGCGCCAGAGTCAAGATTCAGGAACTTCCTTTCCGTGCTCTGAGGCTCCTGCTCGGCCGCCCTGGCCATATCTTTACACGGGACGAATTTCGTCAGGCCCTCTGGCCGGAGGGCGTCTTCGTCGATTTCGATCACGGCATCAGCAGCGCCATCAACCGCTTGCGCGACGCACTCGGGGACTCGGCAGCCCAACCCGTCTTCATTCAAACAGTCGGACGCCGGGGCTATCGCTGGATCGCAGCCAGCCACTCCGCTGAACCGGCCATGCAGGTCAGGAACAAGGCGTTAGGTGAAAAGGCTTCTAAGGTTCCATTGGTCCATTCTGTTCCATTGCCCTTTTCCCAGCGATGGGGACTGGTATCTGCTCTCCCGGTCTTGGTGGTGCTGTTCGCAGCGTTGATTTTTGGAACCGGCTATCAAAATCAATCGATCGCGGCGGCCCACCCAACCGTGTCAGACTCCAAGTCCGCGCACCATCCCGCCAATGTCGAGGCTGGCGATTTCTATCTCCAAGGCCGCTTTTACTGGAATCAGCGCACCGCGGACAGCCTGAACAAAGCCGTGGATTTATTTACACAAGCTATCGTTCGCGATCCCAACTACGCCGCGGCTTACGTTGGTCTCGCCGATTGTTACAACTTGCTTCGCGAGTATTCCATCATGCCCGCCTCCGAGGCCTACCCGCGCGCTTTGGCAGCAGCGAAAAAAGCGGTTGAACTCGACGGCCAGTCTTCCGAGGCCCACGCTTCCCTGGCCTTCGTTTCGTTCTACGGCATGTGGGACGCCGTCACAGCTGACCGGGAATTCCGCCGCGCCCTGGCCCTGAATCCGAACAACGCGACAGCCCACCACTGGTATGCCACCTACCTCATGTCGCTCAACCGTAACCCCGAGTCCTTGACGGAGATCGAACGGGCTCAGGGGCTCGACCCGGATTCGAAATCCGTCCTCGCCGACAAAGGTCTACTTCTTTTCAACGCGGGCCGGAGGCAGGAGGCCATTACTCTGCTGATGCAGATGGAGAAAAAAGACCCCACCTTCATTTCCCCGCACCGCTACCTGAAGTACGTCTACCTCGAGACGGCAGACTATTCCCACTACCTGATGGAGGCAAGGCAAGAGGCGGTTCTGATGCGCGACAGCTCGACACTCGTCATCGAGCACTCGGCGGAGAAGGGCTTTGCAACCGCAGGCGGGAGGGGGCTGCTCGAGGCCCAGCGCCTGCAACAGAAGAATCTCTATGATCGAGGCCAGTTTTCGCCGTACGTACTCGCAGAGACATACTCACTCTTAGGCAGCAAACAAGAGGCTCTGCGGTACCTCGAAACTGCCTACGATCAGCACGCCGACGGCGTTCCCCAGATCGTAAGTGACCCTGCCTTCAAAAACCTGCACGACGAACCTGCCTTCCGGCAGTTGCTCGCCAGATTAGGCCTCCCGCCAATCAGCTGACGCGCGCGCTATTCTCTATCCTGTCATCTGAGCGCAGCATTCGCGCGCGCCAGTGCGGGAATGCGCAGTCGAAGGACCCCTGCACCCTCGCCCTGACCTCACTCTCGCAAGCTTTCTCACTGTGCTGCCTCTTAGGTACGACTCGGCGTTTTGCGGCAAAGTGGCCTGCGGCAAGCTCATAGCCGCTTGACCAGCGCTGCTTCAAATCGTTGTCTGGATGGAAAGCGACTGTAGAGAGGCGTTCGGCTAGATAACAGCGGTAGGGCTGCTGCCGGTTGCCGCAAACACTTCCCCAACTTCCAGTGCGGCAATCTCAATAAAAGCCTGCACAACAACAGGGTCAAACTGAGCACCGCCGCCAGCGGTAAGCCTGCGCACGGCCTCCTCATGCGTTAGGCCTTTACGATAACAACGATTCGAGATCATCGCGTCGTACGCATCGATCACCGACACAATGCGTGACCCAATCGGAATCTCGCCACCCTTCAACGCCCCCGGGTATCCACTCCCATCGAAGCTCTCATGATGGTGCAGGGCATAGAGGCTGGCTTTGTCGAGTCCGGCAAAGAGGCGCAGGATCGACCAGCTATATTCCGGGTGCTTGTTCATCAAGGCACGCTCTTCGTCCGTCAGCTTGCCTTCCTTCTTCAGAATCGCATCCGGAATCCCGATCTTCCCAACGTCATGCAGCAGCGCCGCCACTTCAATCTGGTAAAAATCAGCTTCGGGCAGACCCAATTGACGAGCCACCCGGACCGCCCACTCGGCCAACCGGGTGCTGTGAATGCCCGTGTTCAGGTCGCGCAGGTCGAGCAGTTGGTTGAAGCCGCAGATGGCGGACTTGAGCAGTTCTTGCTGCTGCTGCTCCAGCTCTTTCACCCGCAAGAGCGTCCCGCCACCCGTGGAATCCGCCAACCAGTCGTGAGTTAATGTGGCCATCGCTGTACTCGCTGCTGCTATTTCAGACCCAGGCTTGTCCGCCAGGCCTGCGTCGCTTGATACGTATCTAGCCGCCCGTGACCCATCTGCGGATCAGACAATGCTTGCGTGTGCGTCAGGGCATTCGCCAACTGCGCCTCGCTGCCTGTCGTTGCCGGCAGAAGCGACAATAGCCCCGTTTTCGCTGCCGCTGACTGCGAGGCCAACAGTGCCACCGTCCCCGAAACATAAGGCGCGCTGAACGATGTTCCCCAACCCGCTGCGTAAGTGCCAAAGGGATAGGTAGTCATGACGCCTTCTCCGGGTGCGGCGAGCCAGACCGGCGGCGCGCCGTAGTTCGAGAACGTGGAAGGCACGTCATAGTTGCTCGTGGACGCCACGTCGATAACATTCTTCAGCGCGGCCGGATAAACGTTAGCCTGCACGCCGCTGTTGCCCGCGGCAGCCACGCAAATGACTCCCTGCGCCGTCGCGTAGTTGATGGCATTGGCCAGTTCTTTGGAATTGGTGGTGTAGTTGAAACTCATGTTGATAACTTTTGCGCCATGCCCCACTGCGTAGTAGATGGCGCGCAAAATATCGGAGTTATAACCAGTACCATTTGCCTGGAACGCCTTCAACGGCATGATCTTGGCTTGCGGTGCGGCTAGGTGAATGATTCCGGCGGTCATGGTCCCGTGCCCAAAGGCTTCGTATCCATTCCCGTCCAGAACCGCAACCGTCGACTGATCCAGAACCGCAACAGTCGATTGGCTGACCTGCGCGATCTTGTCTCCATCCAGTACCGCCACCGTGGACTGGCTCACGTCGCTCATTTCAGAGCCGCCGCTTCGATTGCGGGTAAAGTCGTAGCCAGTAATAAGCGAGGCCTTCAGCACCGGGTGATTGGGATCAACTCCCGTGTCGATGTCCGCCACAGTAATGCCTGACCCAGCCGCGCTATACGCTGAATGCGTTGCATTGGTGCGAATCAGCTGATTGCCAGGCTGGAACACGTATCCGTGCCAAACCGTCGCGCCGTAATAACTGTAAGGCGTCTTGTCCGTGAGGTACGACGGAATACCTGTCACCGTCGCGCCCTGCGTCTGCACCGTCTGGTCGGTTTCAATCGTGATGAGTCCCAATATGGATAGATTCAGCAGGGAGGTCAAGGGCGCCAGCCCGGAGGGAATCTGAATCATGAACAGCTGCCCCTGCGGATCCCCGAGCGAAAGAACACCGCTGCAGTGGATCAGGCTGCACAAGTTCAGCAGGTTGGACAGGCCCAGCGAATCCCGGACCACCAAACGCGTCTGCGGCGCCGGCTGAGTTGTCTGAGCATGAAGACTTGGAACTCCTGTAACCAGGATCAATAGGACGGCTAACAATACCCGGAAAGTCTGGGGATGACGTTCCGTCTGCCGATTCGGTTTGAAATCGCTTTTCACTTTGTTCCCCTCTCACTCGGAAAGCAGAGTTACCTTTGCTCTCATCGAGTCTACGAAAAACCTAAGCTTTGCGAAACTTACACGTGTAATTCCAAGGCGGTTACTTTCAGGCCGCAAATCAACTACAGCCACCTATCTAACGCCCTCGTTTTCAATGACTTACCGCCAACGCCGTACAGGGGAAGAGTAATGTCTTCGGCCTTGCTTTGGCTTGTTTCCGGGCCGTTTTCCGGGCTAATCACTAGGCAAAGCCGTTCCGCTCCCGCAAACTCAAGCTGAAACTCGCCAAGTTCGTTGGTCGCTGCGTGCGCAAGGATCGCGTCTCCATCCTTGAGGCGAACCTGCAGGGCGTGAATCTTGCGCTCCTTGCCAGTCCGCTTCAGCACTTGCCCCACCAGGCAACCCTGATCCTCCGCGCGTCGCGGTTCCACGCGAAGATCAATGAAGTAGTCGTCCGACTCGAATAAGAATTGTGTCGCTGCCACCGCGCCACGGATTCCGGCTGTCACAGGCTGCAGGCTTGAATCGAAAACCAGGCGAAACCCAGCGCTCGGCTGCGGCGGCGGAGCAAACTGGCTCTTCACGATCCGAACCGTGCCCTCCGGAGGCATGAACGCAACCTCAGCTTGGGTGACGGCAAAGAGTCCCCGCCATGTCCTTGCTGTGTCCGCGCATTTCCGGCATCCACTGTCGATGTGCTGCTGCATCTCCACTCTCGTTCCCTCCGGGATTACGTTGCGTGCGAAATCGGACCAGGCTTCTTCACTAAAATGCGTCATTACCTTGCGCCTCCGCTTGGGGTTGCGGACCAGAACCTGTTTCTGTGGTCACTGGTACTCATGGAATAAGGGGGCCCACAGAGGGGAAAAATATAGGGGTAACGAAATAAATTCTCTGGGGCTAGCCTTTGCCCATGAGAATGAATGGAGCCCATTGATAACAATGGGGATATCGCGACTTCAGGCCGAGCATGGCGCTCTGCAGGGCCTCGGCTTTGGGTTTTCCCTGTTTTAGACTCTGGTAAAACGCTGTCATGAATTCCGCCGTGCTTTGGTCGTGAACATCCCAAAGACTAAGGACGAGCGACTGCGCTCCCGCATGCAAAAGACCCCGCGCCAAGCCAAGAAGTTCGTCGCCGGCGGCGACCACGTTCAACCCAGTCGAGCATCCGCTGAGCGTGATCAACTCCACCGGCAACCGTAACTGGTAGAGATCAAACAAGCTCAAGAATGTGTCGCCCAGCCGAATCGCCGAGAACATGGGGTTGTCCTGACGGAAACGGCCATGCGTGGCGATGTGGATCACGCGGCTCACTGGCCCCCGGCTGCGCAGCACGCTAGCCGTCGCCTCGGGCCCAACAAACAATTCTGCCTGTTCCAATATCCCGCTTATGGTCTGGACTTCCTCTAGGATTGCCGGAGCCTGCGCGTCGGGCACACCAAAGACGAGCGAGGCGCCGGAAGAATTCACCGTTCGGCTCTGGCTGAGCGCAAAGATGCTCGCGCTCGGAGAATACGATACTGTGTGCTTTTCGATAAGGTGCTGAGTGCCATCAAAAAGCGCGTGAAAGGGCACATAGTGAAGCACGCCGTGCGGCACGAAGACTAGGTGCCTCGCTTGCAGGCTGGAAGCAATCGGCGCAATCAATTCGTTGTAAAGTTCTTTCAGGTGCGTCTGCGTCGCCTGCACCAGCGAGTCGTAAACCGCCTTCAGATACTCAGGATTGAGGCGAAACTTGGACAGCTGGAACTGAAGCAAGCGCAACAAGCTTGCGACCCTACTTTCCAACGTGACCGGAACAATCTCCAGCGCCTTCGGCCCCAGCACGCAGGCCACGATACGATCGCGAACGCGGAAATACTCGATCAGAAAGGTATCCGCAGGCAGGGCAGCGCGGATGGCCTCGATCGGAAGATGACTCGGCATTTGCAGCCCTGCATCCGCGGCATCCGCTTCGGTTGCATCGTGCAGGGTTTCGACCAGCTCCTTCTCGCGCTGGTTTGCTTGTTCCTGCAAAGCAGCAATTCGCTCGGGCGACGGCTGTTCCGGCTGGAGCTGCTCTTTCTCAATGCGGCTGTAATACCAGTTCAGTTCCTCACGCAGATCGCGAATTGTGCGAACGAGTTGACTTTGGCCTGGAGCATTGTCGATGAGTGCGGGTGCCGGCCGGACGAACAGGTCCATCAAACTGCGGGACTTTGCCTGTTCCACATAGCTAAATGCCTCTTCCAGCGCCGCCGAGTCACTCTTGCCCAGGCAAATGGCCACCAGATTCTCATAGACTTCCAGCCGGTTCTTTACGAACGCGATCTTCAATTCTTCCCCGCGCAAACTGCTGCGCAGGGTTTCAAGCGAAAGACGCGCCGTTTGGTAAGAAGCGTAAGCTTCGTCGGGGCTTTGCTTAGCAGCTTCAGAATTGCCCAGGAAAAGATCGCCCAGGAGAAGGTAGGTCTGGTACGTAAGGAGCGGCGCCTCCAATCCTGCCAATTTTCCCAACGCTGCCTTGGCGTGTTGCAACGCCTGCTCCGGCTCGTCGGTACGCACTGCGATCCTGGCCAGCAGCAGGTGGGCCATAACAGCTTTCGTGTTCAACTTCAGAGCATCGAACGCGTCAAGAGCATCGGCGCAATGCCGTCGTGCCTCGAAGAACCTGCCTTCATTGAAGAAAACAAGCGCCCGGTAAAGGTCAATCAAAGAAGGCCACGCCTGGTTCTTTTCCCGAACGAAAATCTCCCTGGCATCGGCGAACCGCTTCAGCCCCTCAAACGCGCGGCCTATCTGGCTCGCCGCCATCGCCGAAAACGCCAGACACTTTGCGCTCTCGTACCCCATGCCCAGCTTGTGGAACCCGTCGTACCCTTGCTGCGCAAGTTCCCCGGCCTCCGCACTCAGATTCAATTCCAGATACAGTTCCGCCAAATCCAAATTGCACAGCGCATGGTGGTAAGCGTCGCCGATCTTTTCAGAATTGAGGCGGGTAGCCCGCATCATCGCGATCGCCCTGCTGTACTCCCCGCGCAGGTAATACAGATACGCAATGTTGTAGTCGGCCTGCGTTACGAGCAGCGGCATGCCGTGCTCTTCGCAAAATTGGCGCGCCTGCTGATAAGAATTGAGCGCGCTCGGAAACTGATTGAGGCTGATGTGGCATGTGGCCATATTGCTGAGAACCGCCGCAATTCCCTCTGGATCCTGCTCCGCCGTCAGCCCTTGGTACGCGCGTTCATAGCACGCCAGTGCCTCAGCAAACCGGTCCTGCCGGTAATGGATATTGCCTATGTTGATCTCGAGACGGGCGAGCCTCCAGGTGTTGCCCTCGGCGGCAAAAATCTCGCGCGCCCGGTCGCCCGCCGCAAAAGCACGGCTGTATTCGCCCATCAGAAGCAACGGCTGGATCGAGCCGCTCAGCGTCCGAGCCAATTCGTGTGTCAAACCGCATTCTCCGAACAGAACGCCGGCTTGCTCATGAAGTTCAACCGCGGCAGCGTGCTCGCCCTTCGCATACAAGACGTTCGCTTTGCCACGCAGAGCGCGAGCCAGTGATTCCTTCTGGTCCAGCCGCTCTGCAACCACCAGCGCAGCATCCGCAGTGCGCACCGCCTGCTGGATGTCCACTCGAATCTGCGCCCGCGTCCTGTCGGTCAGTGCCTCAACAACTTCGGGACTCACGAGGGCAGGGTACAGCGACAGAAACTGTATCTGCCGAGCCTCATCATGCAGGTCCACCAGCTCTTGCTGCAGCTGTTCGCCGGCCAAAGGATTTTCCGGAGATGTCACTCTAATCCTTCTTCTTCGAGCGCTTGACGCAGCTTCTTCAAACATCGCCCACGGATGAAGCCGATCGACCCAGTCGCAATCCCCAACTCCTTAGCCACTTCTTGATAGGGACGTGCCGGAGTTTCGAAAAACAACATTTGCATCATTCGGCCGCAACGCGGCGATAACGAACGGATCGCGTCACGAACGCCCTGCTCTTTTTGGAGCTGATACAGCATTTCCTCCGGCAACACCTCGCTAGCAGGATCGGCTTGGCGGTCCATCTCGTCGACATCGTCCATCAGAACCATGCGGTCCTTCTTCCAGCGCAGGCATTGATGGAAGGTCGTCTGCATCAACCATTTCGGAAGCGCCTTCGGCTCGCGAAGACGCGGCAAGCCCGCTACCAGATCGGCACAGACCGCCTGAAATACATCCGCGGAATCTTCTCGGGACAGGCCAAACTTGATCGGAATGGAGAAAATCAGATTCTTGTATCGGTCAATCAACATCGACCATGCGGCCTGGTCGCCTTTGCAACACTCGCGAACCAAACGCTCCTCCGGCCACGCCAGTTCGCGAGGCTTGGAGTCTGGCGTTGCCGTGGCGCTCACGGCGGAGAGCCCGGAAGGAAGTAAAGTTGTTCCACATTCCACAGCGTGTTGGGATCAAGAATCGCCGGCTTAAAATTCCCTATCTTCTTCTTGGCGCCTACCAATATGTTCGGCGTGGCGATAAACACATAAGGAACGTTGGCGGCAATAATCTCCTGCACCTGGTCGTAAAGGTGCTTGCGCTCTTTGTATTTGAGCTGCACGAGCTGCTTCTGCATGAGCTGGTCGATTTGCGCTTCCCAGTCGGTCGCAGGTTTGGTTTCGCCCAGATGCCACAAATGCGTCCCACCATTCGATAGCCAAACGTTCATCTCAGGATTCGGGTCGGCATCGCCTCCACCCAAACCCATGATGCTGGCCTCGTAATCGTAGGTGTTGAAAACCCGGTCAACGACGGCGCGAAACTCCAGCGGCACAACGTGAACGTCCATGCCGAGCTGGCTCAAATCATCTTGAATGATCGTCGCCATCTTGGATCGCTGAGCGTTCGACGAACTCGCGATGATGGAAAATTCCACGGCCTGACCTTGACGATCCACCAGCCGTCCATCATTGCGCCAGGAAAAACCCGCCGACTTCAGCAATTCACGAGCCTTGTCCAGCGAACGCGGCGGATGCGGCAGCGTCTGATCCACCCAAAACTTGTTGGACGGGCTCACATTCCCCCACAAAGGCGCGCCCCGCCCCGCATATACCAGCTTCACAATGCCCTGGCGGTCAATGGCCGAAGAAACCGCAAGGCGGAATTTCAAATCCTGGAACCACCCCTGCTTGGCCGCAATCTTCCCCAGATTCTTCGGGCTCAGATCGTTCAGATTGAATACCAGGAAGTTGTATTCGAGACTGGGGCCAAGGTCGATGAGTTCCGTGCCCCGGCTCGCCGCCTCTTTCGACAACAACGCGTAGTTCTCCGCGCTGAAGCGGCTGATGATGTCCGTATCGCCTGCCTGAAAGCGAATCGTCTGGGCATCTTCGTTCCCCACGAAGAGGAAGACCAATTCGTCGAGATAGGGAAGGCGATTCTTACTGCCGTCAACCTTCCAATAATAAGGATTCCGCTCCAGCACCAGCTTCTGCCCCGGCGCATACTCTTTCAAGCGGAACGGTCCCATGCCCGCAATTTCCGAGGGCGCAGTAGTGAGCGTCCAAACTTGCGCAAACTTATCTTCTTTATATGCCCTTTCCACCAGATGCCGCGGCATCATCGCCAAGCCATCAAAAATACGCTCGGCAGCCGCATACGGCTGGGCCAGAGTAAAGCGCACCGTGTACGCATCAACCTCCTGCACTTCGATGGGTTTTCCGCCAACAATCAGCAGATCGCGCTGCGGCGAATGAACCTTCTCGTCGAGGTAAGCCTTGAACGAAAACACTACATCCTCGGCGTCGAAGGCCGAGCCATCGGAGAATCGCAAACCGTGCCGCAGCTTCACCGTGAACTGCCGGCCATCCTTGGAAATCGTCCAGGATTTCGCCAGCGCAGGCTCAGTTTGTTGCGATGCGCGGTTGATGTGGATCAGGTCCGCCGTCAACCGGCCGATGACTTCGCGCGACGGCGCGTCGGCTGCGGTCACGGGATTCAGCGTTTTGGGCTCGCTGCGTTGCGCCACGACTAACGAGCCGCCATAACGCCCGACGGCGTTATCGCTAACGAGTACTTCTTCGCCGCGTTGGGCGGGCTGTGGAACCGAAGACGCAAAGGAAGTACCGCAGGCAAGCAGGAGCGTGGCAAGACATCCCATCCGATGCATCAAGGGTCCCCGGCGCTGTCATCTCTAGCTTGAACTTGATTGTAGACGCTCGTGAAATGCATTGGCTACGCTGAGGTAACCAAGGGATACAACGGCAAGCGCTACCGCCGGAGCAAACATCCACCAGTAAGAGACAAGCACGTTGTACTGCTGCAAAGTCGCCAGCAATCCTCCCCAACTAGGAGTCGGTTCGCTCAAACCGAGTCCGAAGAATGAAAGTGTGACTTCCGCCAACACATATTGCGGCACCAGCAACGCGGCCTGCGTCAATAAAACGCCGTAGGTCTGCGGCAGAACGTGCCGGCGCAGGAGATAGACGTTCGAAGCCCCAAACCCCCGGCTGGCCGCCACATAGTTCTGATTCTTAGCGCTCAGTACGATGCCGCGAATCAATCGCGCTGGGCGTGCCCACCCAATCGTCCCGATGACCGCTATCAGTAGGAGAAATGTCTGCACAGAACTCAAATGCAAAGGTAGAAACGCTCGTACCCCGAAGAGCACATATAGCCAAGGCAGGACCATAAATAACTCGGCGAAGCGCATGGCCGATTCATCGATCCATTTTCCCCAGAAGCCGGCGACACCACCGATCAGCGTGCCAAGAACCAGCGAAATTAGAGTCGCCAGAATTCCCGCTGCCACCGAAATCTGTCCTCCGGAGAGAATCCTGGAGAACTGGTCACGCCCATAACTGTCGGTTCCAGCGAGAAATATCTGCGCCGGAGCGTCGACGCCAAATAAGTGAACGCGCGATGGAACCAAGCCAGCAACCCGGTACGCCGCTCCGGATACGAAGAATTGCAGCGGATACTCGCGGTCGCGCGATTCCTCATACTCGTTAAACGCATCCGGCCGCGGTGTCCATTGGTAAACAAACGGGCGCAAGTGCAGATGCCCACGGAGGTCCACAAAATGCAGACGCGTGGGCGGAGCGAAGGGAAAGTCGCGGTTTTGCACCACCGGATCCGCTGGCGCGACGAAACCGGCAAACAAAATGGCCAGGTGCAACGTCACCAGCAGAACCACAGCCGCCAGAATCTTGTGTCGAGCCATCATTACCTATTCCGCTCTCAAATCCGCGCGCAGCCGCGGATCTACGGCCACCAGCATCACGTCCGCCAGAAGGTTCCCGCAAATCATGAACACCGTCGACGCCATCACAATCCCCACCACTACGTAGAGGTCTCTCGACATCGACGACTCCAGCAGCAGCGGACCCAACCCGGGCCACCCCGTAATCACTTCCACGAGCAGCGATCCGCTAAGCAGCCCACCCACCGATAAGCCAAACAGTGAAATCAGCGGATTCGCGGCCGCCGGAAGAGCATGCCGAAAGAGCAGTCTCGCTCGTCCGACGCCGTGGGCCCGAGCACTTTCGATAAACGGAGTCCCCAAAATCTCGACCAGGCACGCGCGCACATGTCTTACCAGAATGGGCAGGCTCGCCAATGTCAGAGCGGCCGCTGGCACAATCAGGTGCGCCGTCAAGTCCCACACCTTTGCTAACACGCTCAAGCGGTCGAATCCCGTAGAAGCCATTCCGCCAACCGGAAGCGCGTGCGTGCGAACCGCAAAGTAAATCAGGCCAAGCACCAAGACAAGCTCCGACAGAGAAATTAACAGCGATGTCGCGCCCATACAGATGCGGTCTACCCATTTCCCAGGATGGCTGGCAATCCATACTCCGAGGGGCACGGCAATGAGCCACGCCAGAATTGTGGCCAGAGAGGTAAGAAATAGCGTGTTCCTCACCCGCAACACAAGAAGACTTCGAACAGATGTGTTGTAAGCGAAGGAATAGCCGAATTCCCCGCGAAATGCCGATCGGACCCAGCTCCCATATCGCACCGGGAGTGGCCGGTCCAGCCCGTATTGCGCGCGCAAAGCCGCGATAGTGCTCGAAGAGATCTGAGGGTTGAGCTTCATTTCATCAAAGAAGCTCCCCGGAGCGAGGTCGCTGAAGAGAAAGCAAAGAATCGAAGCACCGATCAACAGCAGGATTCCATGCACCGTGCGGCGAAAAAGATACTTCATCGCCCGCCTCCACCCTGAGCGGCCCGGAAAGCCGATTCCACTACCCGAACCGACTCCACCAGCTTTCGCGTGTGCGCGTGCTGCGGACTGCCGAGCACTTGTTGCCTCGAACCGCATTCGACGATCCTGCCCTGATGCATCACCGCCACAAAATCCGCAATCTGTCCAACCAGCGTGAGATCGTGCGAGATCAGCAGGTAAGTCAACGAGTGCGCCGATTGCAGATCCAAAAGTAGATTCAATATTTGTGCTTGCGTAGACAAGTCGAGACCGGACAACGACTCGTCGAGAATGAGAAAGGCCGGCTTCAGAGCGATCGCTCTAGCAATAGCCAGCCGCTGACGCTGCCCTCCACTGAATTCCAGCGATCGCCGATTCGCCCAGTCCGGCGGCAACCCCACTTCTTCCATCAATTCCAGGGCGCGCTCCCGCAATCTTGCCCCAGTTTCCCGCCGTTGAATTTCCAGAGGCTCCGCAATAATCTCCGCCGCCGAGAACCGCGGATTCAACGCCCCCGCCGAATCCTGAAATACCAGTTGGATCTTCGGCCGTAAGCCCGCCACTTGTAGCGAATTCCCTAAAGAAATGCTTTGCCCTTCAAACCAGATCTCACCCGAGTCTGGTCTTTCCAGCATGGCCAGACACCTCGCCAGCGTAGACTTTCCGGAACCAGATCCTCCCACCAATGCTGTTAGGCACCCAGGAGCGACGTCCAGCTCCACGCCAGAAAGCGCTTCCACGGCAAACTTTTTGCGGGAAAACGAAGCGCGCTGGACATACCGCTTACAGAGAGCCGTGGTTCTAACCAAAGCCGTCTTGGGTGCGCGGCCTGCCGCCTCATTCGCCATGGTGGAAGCAACTCACTCGCTGGTCATCTTGAACTTCGACAACCGGCGCATCGCTACGGCAAACAGCCGTCCTCGCCGAACATCGCGGCTCGAAGACGCAGCCTGGCGTCAGCAGATCCTCTTCCGTGAGCGTCCCCGGTATCTCGGGCAAGCGCTCAAGCCGCTTCCATCCCGCGTTCGGCCCAGAATTCGGAAATAGCCGAAGCAATCCCTTGGTATAAGGGTGAAGCGGCTTCCGGAACACCCGCGCGACCGGACCTCCTTCCACGATTCGACCCGCATACATAATGATGACGCGATCAGCAAACCCGGCCAGCAACGCTGGATTGTGTGTAATAAAGATCAGCGCCGATCCAAACTTGCAATGCGTCTCGCGCAGCACATTGAGAATCTCACCCTGCGCGGTCACATCCAAAGAACGCGTAGGCTCGTCCGCAATCACCAGTTTCGGACGACACACCAGCGCCTGCGCGATGGCAATGCGGTGAAGCTCCCCACCGCTGAGCTGATGCGGGTATGCCTTGTACACGCGCTCCACATTCGAGAACCCAACCTCGCGCAGCATCGCTTCGCTTTGCTCTCTGCGGGACTTGCGATCGTGCCTGCCATGCGCCCGGACAACCTCCGCAATCTGATCCCCCACCCGCATCACCGGATTCAAGCAAAGCCCCGGCTCTTGCACGATCCTCGCGATCTGTGCGCCACGAATCGTCCTGCAACGCGCCTCGTCGAGTTGTTGCAACTCTTGGCCTTGAAAGAGAATCGAACCTACGGATTCCGCCCCAGCGGGCAGCATTCTCAGAATCGCAGCTGCCAGCGTGCTCTTGCCCGCGCCAGATTCGCCCAAAACCCCCACAATTTCCCCAGACCAGACATCCAGGTCAACCTTAAATAGCGCCGGAACCGGCGGCGAACTGCTCCCAACCAGGTACTTCGCCGTCAGCTCGCGGATACTCAATAGCGGCGAGCCAATCATCGGCAAAACGTGCGATGGCATCAGCATGAAGTGAGAAGACCTCCGGCGAAACAGGTCTGATTAATTGTCCCGGATATGTCAGGGATTTCTTAATTACTCAGGTAACCGGGTTCATCATGGAGGTCGAACTGCTCCTACGGGAAGATCACCGCGTCTCCGTCGATCGAATCGCTCTTGATAGCCGCCAACGCTTGATTCGCTTGGTCGAAAGTAAACGTCGTGATCTCGGGCTAGTCCTGGGCAACACCCGAGGCGCCTGAAAGAAACCTATTGCACAGCGTTAGAGGAGAAACCTGTCCGCATGGGCGTCCGAACAGGGATTGCCCAAGGGCGAAAGGAGCACCCACACGCACGCGAAACCCGCGTAAGATGTTTCAGATTTTGGTAACGCGAAGCCGCAGGTTCCCGAGACCGGGCTTCTTAACGCGCAGCACGCCTTTGCCATTAGCCCGCAGACGCAACATATCGGCCAAAATACCGGGAGGCACTGACGCGGGTGACGAGGAAACATTGGGGCCGCTGAAACTCAGCTCGTAAATTGCATCGGGTTGGAGGCTGGTAACGATCAGTGAATCGCACGCCAGGTCGGGCAGGGAAACCTCGCCAGCACGCGTAGGGGACCCCGCGGTGCAGAAAAGCACGAACGGGCCGCCCTCGGAAGCGGCGCCCACGAAATTGGCGCCTTCCACCAGTTCGGTCCGCCTGCCCCCGATTTTTCCAAGGTTTCCGATCTCCAGAACATGAAGAAATAGGTCTTCCTCGGCTGGAACGGAAGGGGATACTTCGATCCGCCATGCGCCTGGCACCACATTCTTGCGATTCGAACTCAGGATGCGATCGAATTCTTCTCCCCAAAAAGTCTTCCACATATGGCGGGCCTTGGGATCCTCCGGCAATGGAGCGCCCTCGGGCGGTTCTAGTGGCCAATTCTCGCCACTTCCCCAAGCGCCACCGTGGTCATCGCCGGGAGCGTAGAAGTCCGCGCCGGGGCCGCCGCGCCGGGTGATCACTCGCTCCCGCGGCAAAAGAGAATGCACCAGCACCTCGCCGGAACCGTCTTGGAAGCGAAAGGTTGAGGCTTGCTTGAAGTCTTTGCCTTGTTCCTGACCAGCGTCCATGTCGACCCTGGGTGGATTTACCCCGTGCAGCAGCCACGCCTTCTTGAACTCCGGATGCGTGCTGACTACGCGGTCAAAGACGAAGAGCAAGTCCTGCGCTGGCACATACACAATTTCGCGGGTGAAGGTCTTCAGTTTCTCGCGAGAGTAGGCATTGCTGGCATCGCCCAGGGCGTAGTGATATTGCCCGGGCACAAAATCCACAACGCGCATGGAGCCGAGATGCCAGAGATCGCGCGTGTTGCGAAAGTCTTCGCGGTTGCGCACGGTGTTCCAATAACGCGACGAATCCATGCGCTGACCGCCGTCGTTGGCGGCCGGCCATAAATTGCTCGACCAGAAAAACTTTTCTGCCGGATCGTAAACCAGCATGGAATTGTGAGCGACGGTGCGGCGGTAATAATTCAGGTAGTGCGGACTCTCGGTATCTGTGTAGTCAGCGCCGCTGTCGACAGCCAGATAACCGCCATGGTAAATCACGAACTGGTTCTGATCGAGATGCTGATGTTTGGCAAGATAAGGACCGCAATCGAATTCAATCCAGGTGGAATCCGGCTTCCAGCCATTCCGGACTACAAGATGGCCTACGCCTGAGAAGTAGCGTTGCCGCGGCAACTCAAGTTCACTTGCCAGCGCTGGATCCCGCGGAATAACCTCTGGATCGTCCCAAAGAAACTCGAGCACCGGAATGACCCATTGTTTCGAAAAAAAGCCGCTCTTACGTAAAAGCCATGCACTGTAGGGATCTTTAAATCGGTTGACGGCATAACCCAGCAATGCGGTGTCACGGCCATCAAGAACCGGATACTCGTTGTCGCCTTCGCGCGAGGGCGTCCCATCCGGCAGGAGCTTGTATAAATAAGTATTTCCGATGTTTCGGAAAACAGAATAGTGTTGTGCCGGGTCCACACCGTTCACGGTTCGCTCCAGTTCGGCGAGCAGCACGAGGGAGGCCCACGTGATGCGCATATAGTCGAGCGATTCGTGGTAACTCCCGTCAGGACTGACCAGCTCTGTGGTCTCAAGAATGTTGGCAAAACCTTGGGTCAACTTGGGACGCCAGGCCTTGCAGCGCTCGTCGCAGTCAGAGTGGCCTTCGAGTGCAGCGGCGGCGAAGAATGGCAGGGACAGGTAGCGCACATCGTAATTGTGATAAGAGAGCTGGCCGGGATCAGCAAAGGATGGGCTCGCCAACATTGCCGCAGCCCCGTCCGCCAGTTCGTGCGCGATGCGGTCTTGAAGACTTCGATCAAACCCCGAGTATCCCAGAAGCCAGTCGAACGCCAGCGACCAACGCGCATAGTCCAACCAGGAATGCGACGGCTTTCCGCCCTTTGTTATGTGGCCGTTCTGCATCACGGCCAACGCCTGCTCCGCGAACGCGTCTTTCCCGGTCAAGCGCCAGGAAAGCGCCCATCCTTCCATGTCTTCGGAAGGACGCATCCCGCCAGCGTATCTAGCTTTGAGCAGATCCAGCCCCGTGAATGGGTCTTGTTTGGAGATCAGCAGACGCGGTCGCTGTGCTGCGACCTGCGAGTGCGCCTTAAGCGGCGAGAGGCAAGCGGAGGCCGCTAAGCCCGCCATGAATTCGCGCCGTCTCATAAGGGAAGGCCTCCTTTGAGGGTTGAGATGGCGCACGGAGGACAATTAGCGCGGATTGGCGTTGAACGATTGACCGGAAGACCGTGATCGTAAGTAAACGCAGGCATACGAAAGCAAGTGAGTTTACCACAGTAACGCTCTTTGGTACTATGAATTTACAGGCCACCGAGCCGCATTTTCAGCGCTTCGGAGACAATGGGATCTGCCTTCTCTTTTCCTTCATCTTCTCTTTCTTTTTTTTGTCCCGATAGGGTAAAGATGGGGTATATAGAAGGTTGCGGACGGGCAAACGCTCGCTCTTTGCAGGGAAAGGCTCATGGCGATTATGAAAGACTCACGCCTATTGGCGGAGCAACGGCGGCGCAAGATCCTGGACCTGATCGAACAAAAGGGACAGATTACGGTGCGCGAGCTAGTCGAGCGGTTTGCGGTTTCGGCAGTCACGGCTCGAGGCGACCTGGATGCGCTTTGCGCGGAAGGCATGGCGGTACGCTCCCATGGCGGCGCTGTCCGCAAGCTCGATACGAATCCGAACTCGCCACCGGACTTGAGGGACACGCAGCGCTTTGCTGACGTCGCACGTCTGGCAAAGGTGAGTGTGGATGCGGTTTCGCGCGTTGCCAAGGGAAGTCCGCAAGTGGCTCCCGCAGTTCAGGCATCAGTTCTCGCGGCGGCGCGGAAGCTCGGCGTCGATTTGGCAGGTGGAAGAAAGAATCGCACGATCACGTTTATGCTTGGCAACCGCGACACGGTGAACGAGTTCCAGTCAAAAGTCTTGCTGGGCGCTGAAGGTTATTGCGCGCGGCATGACTGGGACTTGCAGTTTATCTCTTTTCGGAGCGACCTCAACGCTCCTCTGGGAAGCATCCGTCTACCCGAAGCCTTGACGCGATCCAACCGGCCAGCCGGGGTCATCCTGAGCGGAACGCACTCCGTCAGCATTCTCTCGGCGCTGGGCGAGAAGCGGATTCCGTTTTCCGTGGTTGGAAACAACATCGTGGGCGAGTGGCGGTCGGAACAGTATGACTGCGTGTTCACAGACGACGTTCGCGGCTCGACGGAAATCACACGGTATCTGATCGCACAAGGTCATCGCAACATCTGGTACATCGGAAATCAGCGCCTTCCCTGGTTCGCCCGTTGCGCAGCGGGGTATCGTCAGGCGATGAAAGAAGCCGACCTCGAACCACGCTTCAGTGAAATTAGCTCCGAAGATCGCGAACTCGGCTACCTGGCGGTGAAGTCTCTCCTAGCTAGCGGCGAGAGGCCGACGGCGCTTTTTGTTGGTACAGATCAAGCCGCTTCCGGCGTCTATCAGGCGTTGCAGGAATCTGGAATCCGAATTCCCGATGACATTAGCGTTGCGGGCTTCAATGACACCATTGGCGAGGTGTTGCATCCGGGGCTTACCACGGTGCGCGAATTTCCGAAGGAACTCGGCGAGCACCTCGCGGAATTTACCTTGCGGCGAATTCACGAACCCGACATTCCCCCGCAACAACTCATCATGCCGACCGAACTGATTCGGCGGGAGAGTGTGCGCCGAGCCCCGGCGAATCCCGGGCTACTCGCTTCGATCCCCCTTCAAGCGAACGTCCTGTGAAGCCCATGGCCGTGGTGCTCAAGCTCAGCGCACTCGAAGCCCCTCATTGGGCCCTCGGAAAGAAATCAATTGGGAGAAGCATGTGAGCTATAAGCCGCTTGAGCTGAATGGTAAAGTCGCGGTCGTCATCGGAGGAACTTCGGGCATTGGAGAGGCTCTGGCTTGCGGACTTGCGCAGGCAGGGGCCGATGTGATCCCAACTTCGCGCCGCGCCGACATGGTGGAGGCGGCCGCGCTGAAAATTGAGAATCTCAGCCGGCGCACAATGCGGGTTTGTTCCGATGTCACCGACCGCGCTTCGCTGGAACGCCTGCTGGAGCAAGCGGTGGCGGCCTTTGGCAAGGTCGATATTCTGGTGAACGCAGCCGGGAGGACCAAGCGGACTCCGCTGCTGGATGTTCCAGAAAGTGAGTGGAACGAAATTCTGGAAACCAACCTCACTGGCGCCTTGCGCGCGGGGCAGATCTTTGGACGCCACATGGTGGAGCGTGGCTACGGTCGAATCATTCATATTGCCTCCCTTTCATCGTTCGTGGCGCTGCACGAAGTCGCCGCTTACGGCGCCAGCAAGTCCGGGCTTGCTTCTTTAACCCGCACCATGGCCATTGAATGGGCTGGCCATGGAGTTTGTGTGAATGCGATCATGCCGGGTGTATTTCGTACCCCAATGAACGAAAAACTCCTGGATGGAACGGCGCGGGGCAGGGAGTTCCTGATGCGCACGCCTGCGAAGCGCTTTGGAAATCGGGAGGAACTGGTAGGGGCTGCGATCTTTCTGGCTTCCGATGCCGCTAGTTTCGTAACCGGTACGATCCTCCCTGTGGATGGCGGGTTCCTGGCCAGTGGCGTGAACCAGTAGAAGTCACGAAGCGTAACCAGACAAGCAGTCTCGATCAACTAATGAAACGGACTCTCTTCACGCTCGCGCTGCTTGTAGCAGTTGAATTGGGAGCACGGGGTGCATCCGCGCCGCCTCCGGAAGCGTTCGTTGTATTGCCGCCGCCGCCGAGCGGCCCCCGCATAACGCCCTATCTGCGTTATCAAACGGACTTGGCCTGGCGACAGGACGAGGAGCGGCGAAAGTCCTGGGCCGCGATACGCACCGAGCAAGACCTGCTGCGTGTGCAGAGCGATCTGCGACGCAAAGTTCTAGCGATGCTCGGAGGATTGCCGGACCGCAGAACACCGCTGCACCCTCGCATCACGGGCACGATTCCGATGGACGGGTTCCACATCGAAAAAGTTATCTTCGAGAGTCTGCCTGGCATCTACGTGACTGCACTTGTGTATATGCCCGAGGAAAATACTAGCGAGAACAAGAAGCATCCCGCTGTTCTAGTCCCGGCAGGACATTCAGCAAAGGGCAAAGACTACTACCAAGCGCTCTGTCAAAGGCTGGTACAGCGCGGCTACGTGGTAATTAGCTGGGATCCGGTCGGACAGGGCGAGCGCAGCCAGTTCTGGGACGCCAATGCAGGCAAAAGCCGCTACAACCGAATCTGCGCGGAACATGCCGTGCTGGGAAACATGGCGTATCTGGCGGGCACCAATCTTGCCCGCTGGGAAATCTGGGATGGCCTGCGCGCCTTCGACTACCTGCTCACTCGCGAGGAGGTCGATCCCGAGCGCATCAGCATCACCGGAAGCAGCGGCGGTGGTTTTCAGGCCATCCACATTGCCGCGCTGGAACCGCGAATCAAAGTGGCTGCGCCTTCCTGCTATCTCACGGCATTGCCCATGCGGATCTATAACCGCATTTTCAAGGATCCAGACAGCGATCCCGAACAAGACTTGTACGGCATGATCGCAAACGGTGTGGACCATCCTGGATTGCTGCTGCTGATGTATCCGCGACCGGTCTTTGTTGCCGCCGCCGTGCTCGATTTCTTCCCCATTGAAGGCACGCATAAGACGTTCGACGAAGTTGCAAAACTCTATCGCCGCTTCGGTCATGCGGACCGGATCGCCATGACGGAGGGATACAACACCCACCAGTTTTCCGATGAAAATCAGGAGGCAGCATTCGAGTTTCTGGATCACTTCAACCAGCTACCGGCAACACACGCTCTGGCTCCGGTGAAGGAACTGGACGAAGCCGCTTTGCAGTGCACTCGCACAGGCCAGGTCATGCTGGACTTCAGGGACGCCAAGCCACTTTTGGACGTTATTCGCGACTATTACGTCGAGCATAAATCTCAGCCACACAAGTCCTTGCGGCAGTCCTTCTATGGAACAGGCTATGCGGGCGTGGCTGGGTGGAAGACAACTAAATACGCTGGAGTTGCACCGGCTGAAAAGCAGATCGCGTGGGACAACCTCGGCAGCTCGGAATTCGAAGGCATCACCATGGATCGGTATGCGCTCCACCACAGCGGCAACCTCGTCATGCCCCTTCTTCACATCCATCGCCCGCAACATGGAAATCGGCGCTGGCTGCTGTGGTTCACTAAGGACGGCAAAGCCGGAGCCGACGATTGGCCCCAGATTGTGAAGCAGTTAGACGCCGGCTTCGATATTGTCACGTTTGATTTCCGGGGCCTGGGGGAAACGCGAATGCCATATAAGGCGGTGTCGGAAGATGACCCATCGCTGGCGCAACTCGATTACGATCACGCGTATGTGAACCCCTTGTCCAGCGTGCTCGCAGACTACGTGTATAACTCGCTGTTAACCGGCAGACCCTATTTTTTACAGATGATCGAGGACGCCGAGATCGCAGTCCTGTTTTCGGATGCGGAACTGCACGCAAGCAAATTTTCTGTGACCACCGGGGGAGACGGGGCTACGCTGGCCAGTGCGATCGCGGAAACACTGCCTGCGATCAAATTTCTTCCTCAACCGGACTCTCAAGTGATTCCATGGTCCGATCTTGTGTTGCAGCGCCGCGAACTATGGCCCATCCAATACTTGATGCCCGGCGGAGCCTACATTCAGTAACGCGACGATTACTCTCGCTAGCACCAGTCACTGGAACCAGTCCCATGCCACGGATCTTGCTTTTGGGCGGCGCAGGTGCTTCACCCCACATCAGAAGCGCAAAAATGGATGGGGCCTTAGCCCTCATAAGCGCTAACTCAAGAATTACTTCCGGTTTGTCCGTTACTCGTCCACCAGCCGGTGATCCGTACGATCGGATCGCACTACTTCGCTAAATGAACGAGTCGTGCCAAGGGATAGTCACCGTACGTCAACCACATATTTATAAAAAAGTGAAAGGCTACGAGAACGTACAGGTCCTTGCGAAGCCGCATCAATAATCCGATTGCCAGAACCAGGCCAACAAGCGGCCACGTTTGGGGAATCTGCCAAAGGTGATAGAGGGCGAACAGGATCGAGTTAACAATCCAAGCGCTATTACCTAGAAACGCTATTTTCTTCATCAGGTACCCGCGGAAGTAGAGCTCTTCGCCGAGAAAGTTCCCGATGAATAGAAACAATAGCGCAATCGGCGGGAAACTGTACAAACCGTCCGGCCCACCTTTGAAAATCGTGTAAGCCGGCATTTGGAACGCGGGGACTGATTGCAGCCATCTCTCGATCGGGTTCCAGATCCACTGCATGTAGGGCAGAGCAACAAACGCGAAGAGCGTGCAGTACACCGGCAGGACCATAAACAATCCACGGAGATCCACGCGATTGAGGCCGAGAAATTCCAAACTCTGCTTCCAGGTGAGTTTGTCCTTGAAGCGGAGGAACAGAATTGGCACCACCATATGCCAACCGAAGGCAACGACTAGCAGCCAAAGATATTGCAATGTTCTGCCAGGCAAGCCTGTAAACCGCAATTCGGCCCGGTAGATAGAATTCACATTTATGAATACCCAGCCCGTTATTCCAGGCAGTAAGTGCATAAGAAGATAGAACGCCTTGGCCCGCGGAGACTTGGCCTGTCCGATCGCAGCATAATGGTCGTAGATCGCATCTTCCCTCAGAAAAAATCGACGGATCCAGCCTTGATGCCTCACAGTGTCGCTTCCGGACTCCCGTTTCTCTGTAATATCGAACCGCATCTCTACCTTCCTTCAGGCCGGGCTCGGTACTTCTAATACTCGGCCCCGCCAGCACGAACACACTATCGAGAGTGAGCCTGTGACACGAGTCCATGTATGCCAATCCCGCCGTATTTGCGACGAACCGCAGCTTCCCTGCGACAAAGCGACTGACCGTGACCACATTGCCAAGCTGCTAGAATGTGCCAATGTTGTCTGCAGTGGGTACCCGGACTCCATCGTTCTGGCTGCTGCAAGGCGGTGGCTGGACAGTTATGTATGCTCTGGTCCTTCTCGCGGCTTTACCGCACCTTACTGAACGAGACATCCTGCGCTACAACACGGTTGCCTGTGCGGTTCTCTTTCGAGCGACCTTGGCTGTCCGGCCTCTTTGTCGGTTGGCCACTGCCCGGTGGTTACATTCCTGGTTTGCCCTGGAAGTCGGCGCATTTACGTTTTCACTTCTACTTGGCACGTTCGCCAGTTTCGCGACCGGGCTCGGGACATTTGGGTGGGCAAGACTGAACGGCAGCAACTGGATGCTAAGTTGTTTGCAGTGCGGGGTGATTATTTTCCTGTGGTGCAATCTTTACATCAGCATCAAACAGTGGAGATTACAGAGCTGCACACACCGACTGGCACGTTTCTTGTCCGCGAAACCATGCAATCACTACAGCAACGATTAGACCCGGCTCGATTCGTGAGGATTCATCGATCACGTATCGTGCGCTGGGACCAAATTGTCGAATTGACCAGGCAAGAGAACGGGGAGTATCGGGTCAAACTGCCTGTGGCACGAGTGTTTCGTCTACCATCAATTTTCCTTCCTTTTGCTGATCCACAGCGGGATGTGCAAGTACACCGGGAACTGCGCCAATCAGTGCACTAAGACTGCCCCCGCGTGACCAACTGTCACCGATTCATGATGTCCTCCTGCACGGCGTACGCTTGGCATCACGATACCAGCGCGACACTTGTGAACACCTGATTCAATGGTTGCATCATAAAAGTAACCTGTCCCGGTGTTCCGCTGCCGCCACCCATCGCGATCACGACGCCTCTGGTTGCAGCCGAAGCACGACTCGCAAAACCGGCGATAACGTTATCGCGACAGACCCGCCCGAACCAATCCAAGCCGAGGATCAACACGGAAATCGCTAAGATCCTCATTCCCGGAGGGTCGGCAATCCAGAAACGATCCCAGCGGCTTGCGGCTTCTTCTTGGCAACTGAACGAGCGGATAACTGTTGTGACTGGGCCCATCGGTTATATCCTCATCGTTTGGTACGAAAACCTGAGCTCAATCCGTCAGATTGTCGATTTCTGGTTTGGGAGTTTCAAGATGGAGCACATGACTCATGAAGGCCACGGACAAGCGGCTGACCCACATGCCGGCATGAAAATGTCTGGCGCCCACGGAAGTCATGATCGCCATGCCGGACATTCTGTCGCTATGTTTCGCGATAAGTTTTGGCTTAGCTTCGCTCTCACGATTCCGGTGGTCATCTGGGCGAAGGACGTCCAACACTGGCTTGGGTACACAGCGCCTTCCTTCCCTGGCTCGAAATTTATTCCCGCCATCCTTGGAACGGTCGTCTTTGTTTATGGGGGAC